>SXGT01705464.1_pt1 | contig 11892 bp, 8 predicted proteins | sample 3176221 | NCBI WGS metagenome assembly SXGT01 (sample SAMN11356862, study PRJNA531348) | freshwater metagenome | isolation source: freshwater sample F1-120 | place: China: Fuxian Lake, Yuxi | collected 2017-12-25
CAAGAACCTCGTCGACATCATCCTCAGCAACAACGGCTACGTCGTGCACAACCTCGGGATCAAGATCGGCATCGCCGAGATGATCGAGAAGTCGGTCGAGGTCGCCGCCGACGCGATCGGCATGAGCGGATTGCTCGTGAAGAGCACGATCATCATGCGCGAGAACCTCGAAGAGCTGAACACCCGCGGGCTGGCCGAGACACCGGTGATGCTCGGCGGCGCCGCGCTCACCCGAACCTACGTCGAGGTCGATCTCCGCCAGGTGTACGACGGCCGCGTCTTCTACGGCAAGGATGCTTTCGAGGGCCTCCACACCATGGATCGCCTCATGGCGATGAAGCGGTCGGGTGATTGGGACGCGGCGTTCGGTAAGGAACTCGGGGGCCGCGACCTCCCGCCGCGGAAGAGCCAGCGCGAAGTCGAAGCCGTCGCGATCCCCGAGCGGTCCGACGTCGCGGCCGACGTCGCGGTCTTCGTCCCGCCGTTCGTCGGCAGCCGGGTCGCCAAGGGCATTCCGCTCGACGAGATCGTCGGCTTCGTCAACGAGACGGCGCTGTTCCGCAACCAATGGCAGTTCCGCCCCGACAAGGCGCTCGGCGAGACCGACGACGACTTCCGGATCCGGATCCGGCCCGTGCTGCGCGAACAGCTCGCGCTCGCAAAGTCCGACGACCTCCTCGTCCCCGCGGTCGTCTACGGCTACTTCGCGGTCAACCGCGAAGGCGACGATCTCGTCGTGTGGAAAGACGCCGACCGCGCGCAGGAATGGCTGCGGTTCAGCTTCCCCCGACAGCGCAAGGACCGCTTCCTCTGCATCAGCGACTTCTTCTGCGACGCGACCGGCGGCGAAGCCGACTACGCGGCGTTCCACATCGTCACGATGGGCAGCCGCGTCAGCGAGCGCGAGCACGAACTGTTCGCCGCCGACCGCTACCAGGACTACCTCTTGTTGCACGGCCTCGGTGTCGAGATGACCGAGGCGCTCGCCGAACTGTGGCACCACCGGATCCGCCAGGAGTGGGGCTTCGCCGACGAAGACGGCCCGTCGCTCGCCGGGCTCTTCCGCCAGCAGTACCGCGGTTCGCGGTACTCATGGGGTTACCCGGCCTGCCCCGATCTCGACGACCAGACCAAGCTCGTGGAGTTGCTCGGCGCCGACCGAATCGGGGTCGAGCTCACCGAGGAGTTCCATCTCGTGCCCGAGCAGAGCACCAGCGCGATCATCGTCGCCCACCCCGAGGCGAAGTACTTCGTCGTGTGACGTCGGCCGGCGCGTCGCCGATCGTCCCGACCGCGATCCACACCGTCTTGGCCGCCGGCGCGTTCACCGCTTCGCGCGCCGCGAGGTAGGTCGCGATGTCGAACGAGCCCGGATCGATCCAACGGTTCGCGAGCCACTGCAACAGGCGGTCGCCACGCGCGAGTGCCTCGGCGTCGCCGGCGCCCTCGGCCAAGGCCGCGAGCAGCGCGAGGTCCTCGGCTTCGACCGCGTCGTCATCGATCACGGCGCCATCGATCACGGCGCGACCGGCCGCGGTCAACTCGGGGAGGTCCTCGCCGAACCGTTCGAGCAGCGCGGCGCGCTCGGAGCCCGACGGAGGGTCGAGCGCGATGACGTGTCGAGCAATCTCCACACCTCCGCCGTCGGTGGTCGTCAGCGAGGATGTCGAAGCGCCGACCACCAGGTAGTGCGTGGCGTCCGACGACGAGTAGTGGTCGGCGAGGTACGGATCCGCGGGCGGCACGCGCATCTCGAATCCACGGCGGTGCAACTCCCGCCACACGCCGTAGCCGATGCCGCCCTCGTCGCTCGAGAAACCGACGGTGCGCAACTCATAGACCGCGCCCGGGTCGAGCGCCTCCGCCGCGGCCGACGACAGCGAGGCCGCCGCCTCGAGTCCGCCCGGTTGTTCGAGACGGTTGGGGTCCGCTCCCGACATCGTGCCGACCGTCGCGGCGACCGCGACCGCCACCGCGCCACCGACAGCCGCACCAACGAAGACACGGCGGCGGCCGCCGCCGAGGCGCGGCGAGGTCGACCAGTTGGTCGAGGTGGCGACGTCGGCCACGACCGCAGCGAGTGCGAACCAGACGAAGAGACCGAGCGGCGCCAGGAACAAGAGCCGATAGGTCGCGATCGCCGGGAACGCGAGCGGGTACGACGCCACCGTCCAGACGGCAGCGCCGATCGCCAAGATCGCCAGGGTCGCGAGCCGCCGCACGTCATGAGCGACGCGCGTCGAGCGAGACCCGAACGCGAGGAGGGCGACACACGCCCCGAGCGCCACGACCGGCAGCGCCGACCCGGCGCCCATCGAGACGATGCGGCCGTCGTCGACGGGACCGCCCGCGAACATTGGTGGGACGACGAGTGCGCGGCTCACCAGCTGTACGACCCGCGCGAGCCCGAGCGTCTCGGCCGCACCGACCCGGGCGGAATGCAGCACGGCCGAGAGGTTCGGGTCACGGGTGAACGCCTGGTCGACGATCACCGTCGACCAGCACACAGCCCCGGCAACTGCCGTGCCGAGGAGCGATCGACGCGTGCCTGCCTCGCGCCATGGCCGGTCACGCCGCGCCTCGCCACGTCGGGCAATCCAACCGGCGACGAGCGCGGCGACGCCGACCGAGCCGACGGTCGGCAGATACAGCACGTGGGCCTGCGCGACGAACGAGCCGACCACGACGAACAGCGGGAGCGCTCGCTCCTCGCCCACCGCGACGCGCCAGGCGAGGAGGAGATACCACAGCAACGGCAACAGCGCGACATAGGGATTCCACGGCGTCGCGAGCACGCTCCGCCCGAACGCCACGAGCATCACCGCGATCCCTGCGGCCAGCGCGATCGCGGCGGTATCGCCGAGGCGCCGGCGGGCAGCGAGCACCGAGCCGACCATCGCGGCGACGGCGAGCATCGCGACCGGGAGCGAAACGCCCAGGCCCCGGCCTCCGAATCGTTCGGGGATCGCGATCAACCAGAACAGCATGGGCCCGAGGTGCGACGTGCGTTCCGACGCCGCGGATTCGGCGGTCACGTTCGACAACGTCGACGGCATTCCGATCAGCGGCGGATGACCGCTGAACACGTCGTCCGCCTTCACCGCGATCACCGCGTCGTCGCCGAGTGGGAACCAACCGTCGGAGGCCGCCCGGAACGGTTGCGCGACGGCGGGGACGACCATGAGCCCCACCGTGATCCACAGAACGATGCGGCACGGCGGTCTCACGGTCCCAGCGTCGCACACCCTGCGGCCACACCGCGATACGGATCGGCGGCCGTTACCATTGCCGTCGATGACCACGGGCGGTCGAACCCCGGGTACGGAGGCCCTCGAAGAGCAGGAGGCGGTCGGCGCCGCGCGCGCGACCGCCCCGCCCACAGGCGCGCCGCCGCGCGTCCGCGGGAGCCACGACCGTGCGATCGAACTCGCGATCCTCGTCGGTTTCGCGATCGTGGTCGGGCTCACGATCCTGCGCCACGAGATGTGGCGCGACGAACTCCAGGCATGGACCCTGACCCGGTCGAGCACCGGGTTGCGCGATCTGCTCCACAACCTGCGCTTCGAGGGTCACCCTGCGCTCTGGTACCTCTTGCTCTATCCGTTGACCCGCTGGTTCGATGGGCCCGAAGCGATGCAGGCCCTGCAGTACGCGATCGCGGTCGCGACGATGACCGTGATCGTGTACCGCGCACCGTTCACCTTGCTCCAGAAGGGGATGGTCGCGTTCGGCTACTTCCTCGTCTTCGAGTACGGCACGCTCTCGCGCAGTTACGCGCTCGGAGTGTTGTTGCTCGTCGTCGCGTGCGCGGTCGCGGCGCGCTCGCCCCGCAACGTTCCGCTCGTCGGCCTGCTCCTCGGACTTGTTGCGCTGACGAGCGCGTTCGGTGCGATCCTCGCGGTCGCCGTCGGCGGGGGGTTGCTCGTCGACGAACTCGCGCGCCGCCGATCCGACGATCCCCGCGCCGCGTCACCACAGTCGCTCGCCATCGGCGCCGCCGTCGCCCTCGGTGGACTCCTCGTCGCGTACGCCCAGAGCATCCCGCCCGAGAACGCCGGTGAATACCGCGGTTGGCGCACCGATCTCGACGCCGGCGAAATGGGCTCGACGATCGCGTCGGTCTGGCGGGCGTTCGTACCGATCCCCCACCTCGAGCGCGAGTTCTGGAACACCAACGTGCTCGACGGCCGGGTCACGATCGCTGCGATCCTGTCGCTCGGGCTGATCGGCCTCGTCGCCGCGACCCTGCGAGCGAAGCCCGGAGCCCTTGTCGCCTGGGGCCTCGGACTCGGCGGGATCCTCGTGTTCCTGTACGCCAAGATCGGCTACTCGGCGAGCGGCCGACACTACGGGCACATCTTCTTGCTGCTCCTCGCGGTCTCCTGGCTCGCACCCTCGATGGCGACCACCGGCGAGGATCGCGGCGGGCGAGCGCGACCGGCCGAACTCCGAGCCGTCGTCCTCACCGTCGTCCTGGTGATGCACCTGTTCGCCGGTGCGTTCGCCGTCGCGCTCGATTGGACGACGCCGTTCTCCGACGGTCGCGCCGTCGCGCGCTACCTGCAGACCAACGGGCTGGATGCGGCGGTGATCATCGGCTACCCCGACACCTCGGCGTCGACCGTGGCCGGTTACCTGCAACGGCAGGTGTACTACCCACAGGGTGGTCGGTTCGGCAGTTACGTGATCTGGGACACCGACCGCAGCGGGCGACCCCGACCGCTCGCCGACGTGATCGCCGACGTGCTCCGACCGTCGGGACCGACCGTGCTCGTGCTGCGCACCGCCCCGCTCGACGACCTGCCGCCCGACCTCCGGCTCCTCGCGACGTTCGACGACGGCATCGTCGCCGACGAGCACTACTGGCTCTACGAGGTCGACCGCGGCTGACGCCCGCAGCCACGCGCTCAGGGGGCGAGCACGGCGCGCGCGATCAGGTCGGTGCCGAACGCGGTGAGGATGGCGAGGTAGAGGAGCCCCGTCGCGCTCATCACCGCGCTGTAGTACCGCTCGCGGAGGGCGAGCCAGGTGACGCCCACCAGCGCGATCGTCGAGACCGCGCACGCGACCCAGACCCACCCGAGCAACCCGTTGTAGCCGTCGTCGATCGTGCCGACGAGCGCCGAGACCATCCCGGTCGGGACGAGCAGCAGCCCGACCTCGACCGGCCACAACCATGCGTTCCAGCGCACCAACTCACCGAGCGGTTCACGGCGGAGGCCCGGCTGCACGAGGTACCAGTGACCGAGCAGCATCGCGTCGGCGATGCAGCCGAGGAACGCGGCCCCGACGACCAGGCGAGCGGCGGCGAGCACCGCGCCGCCCCCGACGAATGTCGCTGCGCCGAGCAGCGCTGCGAGGCCCGACACGGGAGCGATCAGGTCGACGCGCGTGTCGAACGATTCGAGGGTGCGGTGTCGGATCGAGGCACCGAGTGCCATGACCGATCCCACCACGACACCGCCGGCACCGATTGCGGCGACGGCGCGCGCCGTCGAGTCGACGCCCTGCGCGAGCAGGATCGCCAGGCCGCCCGCGCCGAGCACGCCGTAGATCGCCCGCAGCAGCCAGCCATACCCGATGCCGACCTCTCGCCGGCGCGTCGTGAGCCACAGGAACGCGAGGCCTCCCGTCGACCACTGCACGAGAAACGTCGCGGCGTCGAGCTTCATCGTCGGATCACGCGACGATCGCGAGGTCGCGCGGTGCAGCGTTCAACCGGCGCGGTCCGTCGGCGGTCGCGACCACGATGTCTTCGAGGCGCATGCCGTAACGGCCCGAAACGTAGATGCCCGGCTCGATGCTGAACGCGTGGCCGGGTACGAGCGGTCGTAGGTCGCCGGCGACGATGTACGGATCTTCGTGCTCCTCGGCACCGATGCCGTGCCCCGTCCGATGCACGAAGTGAGCACCGAGACCGGCAGCTTCGATCACGGATCGCGTCGCGCGATCGACCGACTCGCACGTGGCTCCGACGACCGCCGCGCGCACGCCCGTCTCCTGGGCGGCCCGCAGCACGGCGTACGACTCGGCGACCTCGGCGGTGGGTTCGCCCACGGAGTACATGCGCGTGATGTCGGAGCAGTAGCCGTGCATCGTCCCGCCGAAATCGCAGAGCACGAGGTCGCCGTCGCGGATCACGGTCGAGCCGGGTTCGTGGTGGGGGCTCGCTGCGTTCGGCCCGGCGGCGACGATGGCGAAGTTGAGGCGCTGGTGACCGGCCGCGGCGATCCGTTCGGCGAGTTCTCGGTGCACGTCGATCTCGCTGCGTCCCGCGAACGCAACGCCGCGCATCGCGACCGCAATGTCGTCGACGGCGTTCGCTGCGGTCTCGAGCGCAGCGATCTCGGTGTCGTCCTTGACGATGCGGACCGGCCCGATGACCTCGCTCCCCCGCCGCCACGACGCCGACGGCAAGGCGCCCTGGAGATCCACGACGAACCTCGCCCAGGTCCGGTCGCCGATCGCGAGCACGGCGTCGGGCGCCACCATCGACGCGACGAGCGCCACCGGATCGTCGGTCTCGTCCCACGCGACGACCTCGGCGGGGACCGCCGCGTCGACGCGCATCGCCTCGAGTCTGGGTACGACGAGCCGAGCGGCGCCCGAGCGCGGGAGCACGAGCATCGTGAGGCGTTCGAGCGGCATCGCCTCGTACCCGACGAGGTACGGGAGATCGGGTCCGACCGAGAGCAACAGCGCGTCGACGCCGGCCTCGGCCATGCATGCTTGGACGCGCTCGATGCGCCCCGTCCGAGTTGCCGAGGCCGCCGCGGCCGCGGTCGCCGGGACCGTCACGCCGGCTTCCGACAGAGGTACGCGAGCAGGTAGCAGTCGTCGATGGCATGGAACACGCCGTGGTTGCGCGCGAACTCGGCCTCGGAGAACACGCCCGAGCGAATCGAGTCGCCCACATAGGAGAGGCCGAATGCGTCGACCACGTCGAACCCGGCGAGCGCGAGCTTGGTGGCGAGCTGGGCGTGGGTGTACTCGAGTTCGTGGTCGGGATTGGTGAGCCGGTCGGCGCCGACGTGCACCACGGTTGCCCGCCGGTTCGGTGTGTCGAGGCAGAACCAACCTCCCGGGCGCAGCACGCGCAGCACCCCCTCGAGCATCACGTCGGCTCCGGCCTCGGAGATGTGTTCGATGCTCTCGCCCGAGACGACGAGGTCGAACGCGTCGTTCGCGTACCGGTCGAGGTCGACCATCGAGTGGTACTCGTAGCGGACGAGTCCCAGCGGCGTCGTCAGTCGATCGGCGCGTTCACTGCGGGTATAGATCTCGTGGCGGTCGTCGTGGGGCAGATCGACGATGACCAACTCGTCGAATCGGTACGGATAGCCCATCGAGACGAGCGCGCCCTCGGGGTGCTCCTGGTCGGTGCCACCGAGGTCGAGGATGCGAGCACCCCGCGGCAACATCCGCACGAAGTCGCACCGCGACTGATGGAGCGCTCGCAGCGGGTTCACGAAGGGCACCGCGCGTAGCTCCATCGAGGTGAGCATCTCGTCGAGCACGCCGTCGGGGGTGAGGCGGCCACGCTCGAGGTGCTCGACATAGTTGCGCACCCCGTCGGGGTCGGCCCGGCGTCGGAGCATGATCGGGTACGCGGCCCGGACGAAACGCTCGGGCGCCGACCGGCGGATGTCGCGGCGACGGAGTCCGGGATCGAGGCGGGCGAGGAACCCGCGGCCTTGGAGCCACCGGCGGCGAATCGCGAGCCGCGCCCGTCGGACCGCACTTCCGACCGCGCCGCGGGCGCTCCGGCGCTTCGGGAGATCGGCGGACCGCATCGCCGCAGTCTCGCAGAACCGGGTGTGACCCTCGGATCCGGCCCCGCCCGTCGGCCCGCTGCCCATCGGTCATCTGGCCCGACGGGTCTCAAGGCGGCTCGTGGACCGGTCGAAGGCATGTGGAAGCGGGAAGACTCCGAGAGGCCGAGGCACGACGATCATGCGGGAGCTGGCGCGCACTGCCACGACACCCACGCACGTCGGCGAGACGACGCGGCGCGCGGCCTGGTCGCGCCGCCGCGGGCCCGAACTCACACCCACGCGTGGCGTCAACACGCTCCGACTGACGCTCATGGCGTGCGACTTCGTCTCGGGGAGCGTCGCCTGGCTCGTCCCCTGGATCGTGTTGCGCACCGCCGGGCTCCCGCTCTGGTTCGTGCCGATGCAGGGCGCGGCCGTGGTCGTGTTCAACAGCCGGCAGCGGCTCTACCTCGCCAGAGTGTGTGCCGTCCGGGCAGTCGAGATGGCTCGGCTCGGTCGCGTCGCCGTGCGGGTGACGATCGGTGGCGGCCTCGTGATGTGGGCGCTCGAGACACCGCATCCCGTCCGTGCGTTGTTCGTCGGGATGGCGCTCACGTTCCTGTTCACGACGCTGGCGCGCGGCGGCTACCGCAGCGTGATGATGCGTCGTCGGCGGGCCGGGCTCAACCTCCGGCCGATCATCGTGGTCGGGACCGACGCCGCGGCAGCGTCACTGGTCCACCACATCGAACGGCACCCCGCGTTCGGCTATCGCGTCGTCGGCGTGGTCGGTGATCCCGTGCAGCACCGCGACCACGCGATCGAGGCCCCGTTCCTCGGCGCGGTCACGAACACGATCGAACTCGCGCTGCGCGTCGGCGCGAACGGCGTGATCGTCGCCGACAACAGCGCGCCCGTCGAGGAGCGCAGTCGCCTGCTCCGAGACATGCTCGACGCTCGGCTCCACGTCCAGATCATGTCGGGTCTCCGCGGCTTCGCGCAGGAACGGGTCATCACCCACGACATCGCGTACGAACCGCTCCTCTACCTCGAACCCGCGCAGTTGTCGCGGGCCGAGCACTTCGCCAAGCGGGCGCTCGATCTGATCGTCGCGCCCGCACTCTTGCTCCTTACCCTGCCGATCGCGATCGCGATCGCGGTGGCCATCAAGGTCACGAGTCCGGGCCCGGTGCTCTTCACCCAGCAGCGAGTCGGCTTCCACGGGCGGACCTTCCGGATCTACAAGTTCCGGACGATGTGTGCCGACGCCGAACAACAGGCGGCCGCGCTCGCCGACCAGAACCTCCGCGACGGACCTCTGTTCAAGATCGAAGACGACCCGCGCGTGACCGGTATCGGTCGCATGCTGCGTGCGACCAGCCTCGACGAACTGCCCCAGCTCCTCAACATCGTCAACGGCACGATGACGCTCGTCGGGCCACGACCGGCGCTCGAGCGCGAGGTCGCCGAGTTCGACGACGAGTTGCTGCGGAGGTTCTCGGTCCGCCCCGGCGTGACCGGACTCTGGCAGCTCGAAGCGCGCGACGACCCGGATTTCGAGACCTATCGGCGGCTCGACCTGTTCTACGTCGAGAACTGGTCGCTCTCGCTCGACCTGGCAATCCTCATCGGCACCGCGAGCGACGTCGTCGTGCGAGCCGTCGAAGGCGCGACCGGGCGTCACTCCGGCACCTGAGGCGCCATCCACCCGAACCGCCGGCCACGCGGTTGCGAACCGACGTCGTGCTTCAGGGCGTCGCGGGTGCCATGCCGTCGGCGCCCGCGCGGGCGTGATAGCTGCTCCGTACCAGCGGGCCGCACTCCACGTGCGCGAACCCGAGGTCGCGCGCGTACGCGCCGAGAACATCGAACTCCTCGGGCGTCCACCAGCGAACGACCGGGAGGTGACGCGCCGTGGGCTGGAGGTATTGCCCGACCGTGAGCAGGTCGACCCCGACGGCACGCAGGTCGCGGATCGCGGCGCGCACCTCGGGCACCGTCTCACCGAGACCGACGATGAGCCCCGACTTGGTGGTCAGGCCGGCGTCCTTCGCGCGGGCAAGCACCGCGAGACTCCGCGCGTACCCCGCGGACGGTCGGGCAGCGCGTTGGAGGCGCGCCACGGTCTCGAGGTTGTGGTTCAACACGTCGGGTCGCGACGCGAAGATGGTGGCGAGTGAGGCCTCGTCGCCCTTGCAGTCCGAGATGAGCAACTCGACTCTGGTGAGGGGGTTCTCGCGGCGGATCGCCGCGACGGTCGCGGCGAACACGGCGGCGCCGCCATCGGCGAGGTCGTCGCGAGCGACACACGTGACCACAGCGTGAGCCAAACCCATCTCGCGCACGGCGACCGCAACCCGCTCCGGCTCGTCGAGGTCGACGGGTTCTGGATACCGCGTGTCGATCAGACAGAAGCCGCACGCCCGCGTACAGCGCTCGCCCAGGATCATGAAGGTCGCCGTGCGATCCGCCCAACACTCGAAGATGTTGGGACAGCCCGCGGATTCACAGACCGTGTGGAGATCGAGCCGGCGCACGCGCTGCTTCATCTCGAGATATCCGTCGTCGAAGCTGGCCTTGACCTTCATCCATCCCGGTCGCGCGGCCGCCTCGGGCACGGTCACCCCGGCCGCGGCGAGACGGCCGAGCAACCGGACCGGGCGCTCGGCGGATGCTCCTGCTCCGCGGGTGAACGCCGCCGGATCGGCGTCGCGCTCGCGCCACACGACATCGTGGCGCTCGACGACATCGTGACCGAAGAACTCGACGAACCGGGCCACGATCCGATCCGCCACGGTACGGAGGTCGGGTGTCGCACCGAGGCATTTCGCCATCGAGGTGACCTGTCGGTCGCGAATTCCGCACGGAACGATGTGGTCGAACATGGCGAGGTCGGGGTCGACGTTGAGCGCGAACCCGTGCCGGGTGCGGCCCCGGGCCACCCGCACACCGATCGCCGCGACCTTCTCGTCGCCGACCCAGACCCCCGGATAGCCCTCGCTGCGACCCGCTTCGATCCCGAAGTCGGCGAGCACCGCAACGAGCACCGCTTCGAGCCGGCGCACGTAGGCCGCGACGTCGCGCTGGCCCGCGCGCCATTCGCCGAGCGACACGATCGGGTAGCCGACGAGCTGACCCGGACCGTGATAGGTGACGTCGCCGCCGCGGTCGGCGGAGACATGGTCGGCACCGACCGTCGCCGGATCGACGAGCACGTGCTCCGCCTTGGCCGAGCTGCCCATCGTGTACACGTGCGGATGTTCGAGGAGGAGCAGATGGTCGTCGACCGAACGCGAGTGCAGCGCGCGCTGCAGTGCGTCGGCTTCCGCGTACGGCACCCGTCCGAGCCAGCGGACCTGGAGCGTCATGCGAGCTCGGGATCCCAGTCGCGCGTCTCGAGGATCTGGGCCATGGTCCGCAAGAACGATGCCGCGTACGCGCCGTCGAATGCTCGGTGGTCCCAGGTGAGTGCCAGCATCCCGACGTGATGGATCGCGATCGCATCCTCCCCGTCGGGGCCCTCGACCACGACGGGTTTCTTGGCGACGCCATCGGTGGCGAGGATCGCGACCTGCGGCTGGTTGATGATCGGAATCGTGATGGCGGTACCGAACGGACCCATGTTCGTGATCGTGAACGTTCCGCCACTGATCTCGGCCGGCGCGAGTTGCTTGCTCCGAGCCCGCGTCGCGAGGTCGCGGATCTCGCGTGCCACGAGTCGTAACCGCTTGCCGTCGACGTCGCGGACGACCGGCGCGAGCAGGCCGTGGAAGTCGAGGTCGATCGCGATGCCGAGGTGCACGTCGCGGTGCACGACGAGTGAATCGCCGTCGACCGTCGCGTTGACGTGCGGGAACTCGTGCACCGCATCCGCGAACGCCCGGCAGATGAACGGCAGGTAGGTGAGCGAGAAGCCCTCCTCGGCCTTGAACTCGTCGCCGTGACGCCGGCGGACACGCTCGACGTGTTCGAAGTCGACCTCGACCGCGGTGGAGACGTGCGCGCTCGTGGCCTTGGATCGCACCATGTGCTCGGCCGTGCGCTTGCGGATGTTGTCGAACGGGACCGTGAGGTCGCCGGTGCCGCGAGCCGCCGCCGACGCGGCGGGCGCGGCGATGCCCAATTATTCACAAAGACA
>SXGT01941210.1_pt1 | contig 11891 bp, 9 predicted proteins | sample 3176221 | NCBI WGS metagenome assembly SXGT01 (sample SAMN11356862, study PRJNA531348) | freshwater metagenome | isolation source: freshwater sample F1-120 | place: China: Fuxian Lake, Yuxi | collected 2017-12-25
ATGATCATGTGCGATTTGCGGTCGGTCAAGTATAGGTAGCCCTCGGCGTCGAGGTGCCCGATATCGCCCAGCGTGAAGAGTCGGCCGAGCCAGGTGTCCGCCGTCTTGTCGGCATCCTTGTGGTAGCGGAAGCGCGCTTCGGCACTCTCGGGCCCCTCGAAATAGACGAGGCCGTCGCGCCCCGGTTCATCGATGGCGCGACCCTCGTCGTCGAGGATGTGGATCGTGCCGCCGGCCCAATGACGACCGACCGAGCCGCGGTGGCTGAGCCACTCCTCCGAACGGATCAGCGAGCCGCCGCCCTCGGTGCCGGCATAGTACTCGACCAGCTTCGGCCCCCACCAGGCGATCATCCGTTCCTTGACGGGGATGGGGCAGGGGGCCGCGGCGTGAATCGCCACCCGCAGGCTCGAGAGATCGAACGACATCCGTACGGATTCGGGCAGCGAAAGCATGCGGTTGAAATGGGTCGGGACCCACTGGCTGGTCGTGACGCGGTGGCGCTCGATCGAGCGCAGTGCCCCCTCGGGTGTGAATTTTTCCATCACCACGACAGCCGCGCCGATGCGGTGCTGGATGGCCGAGAAGGACAGTGGCGCGGCGTGGTAGAGCGGACCCGGACAGAGGTAGCGATCGTCCGTGCGCATCTCGAAGAATGACTGGAAGACGGTCGCGGTCGCGGCCATCAACCCCGTGCCGAGCGCCGTGCCCGGGAGCGGCGGCCGCACGCCCTTGGGGCGACCGGTGGTGCCCGAGGAGTAGAGCATGGTCGAGCCCTCGCTCTCGTCGGCGATCGGCGTGGCCGGCATCGCTGCCAGGGTCGTCGCGTAATCGTCGAAACCACTGATTGCGCCGCCGACAGCGATGCGCCGGCGCAGGCCTGCGGCCTCGCGGGCGAGCGGACCCACGATCGGGCCCAGCTCGGCGGCGGCGAAGAGGGCTCGCGCATCGGAGTTGGTGACGATGTAGGCCATCTCGTCGCCCGTCAGGTGCCAGTTGATCGGCGTGAAATAGAGCCCGGCCCGCATCGCGCCCCAGTAGATCTCGAAGAACTCCGGCGTGTTGCCGAGCACGACGGCAATGCCATCGCCGGGGCACAGGCCGGAGGCGCGCAGCGCCTGCGCGACCCGGTTGGAGGCGTCGTCGAGCTCGCCGTAGCTCATGTGGCGGTCGTCCGCGGCGAAGATGAGTGCCGTGCGTTCGCGATCCCGAGCGGCCCATTCTTTTGGATGCACCTGTCCTCCTGTTCCGTCCAGTGCCGAGCGCCCTGCGTGCGGGCCGGGTGGGTTGTGGTTCGGCGGCAGCAGGAAGGCAAGGGCGGGCCATGACTCGTCGCGCAGCGCGGGCGTGCGCGCGTCCGGGTCGCCGCGCTCCCGCATTTTCACCCGCGGCTTGTTGGCTCGGTCGAGCGTTAGGGCTTTCTCCGAGTCTCCACTCAACTCGCGGCCGACGGCTCGCTGGCATGGAGTTTCGGCACGGACTAGCCTCGCGGCGTGGCAGACGAGATGGGCGTGCCGCCGCCAGCGCGGCGGCGGTGGATCTGGGCCGTCGCCAGCGGCCTGCTCGCCGTTGCGGTCCTGGCGGCGCTCTGGGTCGGGCGCGGTCTTCTCGATCATCCGAGTCTTGCGCCCTTTGCCGCCTGGCGCCTGCCGGCGGCAGAGGCACCTGCCCGTGCCGGTACCCAGGTCCGGGTGACCTTTCTCGGTGTGTCCACGCTGCTGGTGGATGACGGCGAAACCGCGCTCTTGACCGACGGCTTCTTCACCCGCCCCGGCAAGCTTGCGACTCTGCTCGGGCGTATCGCGCCGGACCCGGCAGCGATCCGGCGTGGGCTTGACGCGGCCGGGATCCACCGCCTGGCGGCGATCTTCGTCGTGCACTCCCACTACGACCACGCGCTCGATGCGCCGCTCGTGGCGTTGCAGACCGGTGCTGTCCTCGTCGGATCATCCTCGACGGCCAATATCGCGCGTGGGCTCGATTTCCCCGACGAACGCTTCCGGCTCGTCCACGCGAGCGAACCGATGCACTTCGGTCGCTTCACGGTGACGATGATCCCCTCGCGGCACTTCCCGCACGGGGTCGCGATGGGCGAGATCGAGGCACCGCTGCGGCCGCCGGCCCGTGCCAGCGCGTGGCAGGAGGGTGGCAGCTACTCGGTGCTGATCGAGCACCCGCTGGGCACGCTTCTCGTTCAAGGCAGCGCGGGCTGGCGCGACGGCGCACTGGATGGACGGCGTGCCGATGTCGTGGCGCTCGGCATCGGCGCGCTCGGCACCAGCGACGCGGCCTACCTCGACGGTTACTACCGCGCGGTGATCGAGGCCGTGCGGCCGCGTTGCGTGATTCCGATCCACTACGACGACTTCACGTTGCCGCTCGATGGCGACCTCGAACCGATGCCGAGCATGCTCGACGACGTTCCGGCCACACTGCGGGCGCTCGAGCAGCGCGCTCGCGCCGCGCCGGGCATCGGCATGGGCCTCCTGCCGCCGCTCGCCCCGGTGGTGCTCTTTGGCGAGGGTGCGGTGGCGTGCGGCCCGAGCCCCGTCCGTTCGTGAAATCAGGGATTCCCGCGCAGCAACGACCACCACGCGCGCGGCGAGCGCAGGAGGGCGCGGTAGCTGGTCTGCCCGGTGACGACATCGGTCATGTACTCGCAGAGTTCGCGGCCGCGGTGGGCGAAGAGCATGCGAGCCAAGCGTGGTTTTGTGTAGAGGACGGCGGCGAGCCGGCGGCCCACGGCGAGTTCGGGCAGCATGTCGGCACCGAGGGCGGCTGCGTAGTGCGCCGCGGCATTGCCCTGGGCCAGCACGGCCTGCGCGGCGAGCCGGCCCGAGCGCAGGGCCGGCGAGATCCCTTCCAGCGTCACCGGATCGACCAGCCCGGCGGCATCGCCCGCGAGCAGCACGCGGCCCTGTGCCAACGTGGGTCGCGGACGCGCGGGGATGACATAGCCCGCGACGGCACATTCGTAGCCGCCAGATTCCATGGAGGCCGGTGGAGTGCCGTCGGGGGCGTTGATCGCGTGCGATGTCGGGAGCGACGCGGTCGACGAGGCATCGAGGCCGAACGCGGCGAGCACGCCGGGCAGGCGCAGGCGCGGGCTCGGTACCCATGCTGCCGCGCTGGCGTGGCTCAGCACGCCTGCCGAGACGTGCGCGTCCTTGCCGAAGCTCCACGCGTAGCCGCCGGGCGGTAGCTGGAAGTCGAACACGGCACGCTCGCCCGGCGCGGCGAAGCGTCCGGCGGGCAGACGGATCTCGGCTTCGAGCGCCGCTGTCGCCCGTGGTGCGGGCCCGAAGCCGGCGAGGCGAGCCACGTCCGAGAGTGCGCCGTCGGCGGCGATGAGCCAGCGTGCGTCGAGCGGGCCAGCTTCGGTTTCGACGCGCACACCATCGGCCCGGGGGGTGAGGCCTCGCACGCGTGTGCTGGTGTGCACCACAGCCCCCGCCGCACGCGCGGCCTCGAGCAGTGCAGCGTCGAATTCGGCGCGCATCACCAACGCGACGACGGGCAGATCGCGCCGGATGTGATGGCGCCGGCCGGCGTGGTCCACCATCTCGACGTCGCGGGCGTAGCGACGCACCGGCAGAGCGAGATCGGAAGGCAACTCGCGCCACGCCCGCGCGACGACGCCCCCGCCGCAGACCTTGTCGCGGGGGAGATCGGCCCGCTCGAGCAGCACCACGGGCGCGCCGGCCCGGGCCAGATGCAACGCAGCACAGCTCCCCGCGGGCCCACCTCCCACGACGACGACCGGATCGCGAGCTGTGCCCACGCCGGCGCGATACCTGCCCTGACCGGGCGGCTCCACTGTGGGGCACAGGGGAGAAGTATCGGTCCGGCCCGCGCGACCCGGTCCCGCGCCGTCCACTCGGGAGGGTGGCGTTGCCAAGCCGTTGGGCGCTTTGGCTCCGAGCTTCGGGCGGCTGTCGGTCGAGTGCCACGCGCAACCGTGGTAGTTCCGCCGCCGTGAGTCTCCCCCTGCTTGCGGCCCTGGTCCTCGTCACGCTTGGTCTCGGCTATCATTTCTACGGCGGCTTCGTTGCGCGCCAGTACCGACTCGAGCGCGATGTCGAGACGCCGGCCCGGCGCCACAATGACGGCCTCGACTTCGTGCCGACCGAGCCTTTCTACCTGCTGCCGCAGCACTTCTCGGCGATCGCTGCAGCCGGACCGATCGCCGGGCCGATTCTCGCTTGCCAGCAATTCGGCTGGCTGCCGTCGATTCTCTGGATCGGCCTCGGGGTCATCTTCATCGGTGCAGTGCACGATTTCTCGACGCTGGTGGCGTCTGTGCGCCACGATGCCCGCTCGATCGCCGAAGTGGTCAAGGAGAATCTCGGCGAACATGCCTACTGGGCGATCATGGTCTTCATCTGGTTTGCCCTGGTCTACGTGATCGTCGCCTTCACCGACCTGACCGCTTCCACTTTCGTCTCGGGAGATGCCGAGATGCGGGGGCTGGAGCTGCCCTTCAACCCGGGCGGGGCGGTCGCCATGGCGTCGGTGCTATACTTGACACTGGCGGTGATGATGGGCCTGGTTGCGCGATTCCTGGCACCACCGCTCTGGCTGCAGACGCTGATCTTCGTGCCCGCGACGCTGGTCGCGGTCTGGGCGGGCACCTGGCTCTCGACCTGGATCGTCCTCGATGCGCGCACCTGGGCCGTGCTCATTCTCGGCTACTGCTTCGTCGGCTCGCTCACCCCGGTGTGGGCCCTGCTGCAACCACGCGGCTACCTCGGTGGTTTCGTGCTCTATCTGGCGCTCGCCTTCGGGGTCGTGGGCATGTTCTTCGGCGGTTTCGAGGTGCGGCAGGAGGCGTTCCGCGGTTTCGTGGTGCCGGGCGAAACCGGTCAGCTCTTTCCATTTCTCTTTGTCACGATCGCCTGCGGCGCCTGCTCGGGGTTCCACGGTCTGATCTGCTCGGGCACGACCTCCAAGCAGATTGCCCGCGAGACCGACTGCCGGCCGATCGGCTACGGCGCCATGCTGCTCGAGGCTTTCGTGGCATTGATCGCGCTCGGTACGATCATGATCGCCTCGGGGCCGGAGATCGCGGGCAAGGCGCCGGGCGCGATCTACGGCGAGGGACTCGGTCGCTTCGTCAGCGTCGTGCTCGGCGAAGAGCACCTGCTGCTCGCGACCACCTTCGGTGCGATGGCCTTCTCGACCTTCGTGTTTGACACGCTCGACGTCAGCACGCGGCTGGGGCGCTACGTCATGAGTGAATTGCTCGGCTGGCAAGGCCGGGCCGGGGCGGTCGCGGCGACCGCGGTGATGTGTCTCGTGCCCCTCCTGCTGCTGCTGGCCTCGGGTCCGGGGAGCTATCGGGTCTTCTGGACGCTCTTCGGTTCGTCGAATCAGCTTCTCGCCGGCCTCTCGTTGCTGGTGATCACGGTCTGGCTCCGGCGCACGGGTCGCTCGTCCTGGTACACGTTCCTTCCGGCGATCTTCATCCTGACGATCACGCTCTGGTCGCTGGTGCTGCAAGTCGTTGCCGGTCTTGGCGGAACGGGTGGGACGATCGGCGTGGTGAACTCCGCGGTCGCGCTGGCGTTGATCGCGCTGGCGGCTCTGCTGCTCAAATCGGCCGGCCGCGAGCTCCGGGTTGCGCCGGCTGTGCGCTGAGATTGAAGCTCCGTTCCGCACTCGAATCGTGTCGGCCTGGTGAGGCCGCGCGGCCCTGGCGGGGGCTGGTGATGAAGTGGAATCGAGAGCGGCGCTGATCGCGGCTGCCCGGGAATTCAACCGGGGGCGCTACTTCGAGGCACACGAGGTGCTCGAAACAGCGCTCGACGACCTGCCCGACGAGCAGTGGGAGCTCTTCATCGGCTTGATCCAGATCGCGGTCGGCTACCACAAGGTGACCCAGCAGCTCTGGGACGGAGCCGCGCGCATGTTGGGGATCGGCCTCGAGAAGCTCGACGAACTGGGGCCGGATTTCGGCGACGTGAGACTCGCGGATCTGCGCGAGCGTGCCCGCCGCGATCGCGCTGCGCTCGGGGCCCGGAGCTTCGACCCGGGAGCTTTCGTGCGGCATCCCCCGCGGCTCCGACCGCTGCCCCTCGGGGGGCAGGTCAAGACCAGACCGGGCTGAATCCGGACGCGGTGCCCGCGGGGTCTGCAGGGCCGTCCGGCGGTGGGGGATCGCGTGGACCCGCCGTGACAGGCACGGGCCTCGCGGGCCAGTCTCACGATTCCTCCGCCATGCCGAGTGCCGCACGGAGGACGCGTGCTGCTTCGCGAGCGCGGAGGGCGTGACCTGCGGCGTTCAAGTGGATGACGTCGAAGTAGTGTTCGGCACGCGGGTCGCGATCGAAATCGAGCCGGCGAGCGGCCGGGATCTCCTGAAGGATCAGATCATTGACGCGCTTGATCGCCGCCGGATCGGGCGAAAACCGGCCTGGCGTGGCGTGGGGCCGGAGCGGGGGGGCGGTCGCGATGAAGGCGAGGGCGCCGCGCTCCTCGGCCGTCACGGCGAGTTCGAGCAGGGTCGCGACGATTTCTTCCGGCAGTTGCGGATCGTTCGGATGCAGATCGTTGGTCACGAACGCGAACAGCACCACGTCGGGTGGCCCCGCTTCGAGGGCCGCCGCGAGCTGATCGGGACCGCTCAGGATCCGGCGTGAGCCCCGGAGCTGGTGGGGAGGTTTGGCGACGGCACGCGCACCGGCCGAGGCGCGGTTGTCGACCTCGACCACGAGCGCTGCGAGATGATCGCCGAGCTGCTCGCACCAACCGCGGCCGCGCTCGAAGCTCGGGTCCGCGCGGTGCTGCCAGTCCGACGCGGTATTCGAATCGCCGAGACAGGCGACACGCAATTGCCCACGGCGCGCCGCCACCCGTTGCCGCAGCGACTCCACCGAACTCGCGCGCTCACTGTTGGCGTCGGCGGCTGGGTGCATCGCCGGAGAATGGGTCCCCGGTCCGTCCGACCGCGCTCGCGCGGCCGAGCAGCCAGAGAGCAACGCCAGGAGGATCGAGAGAATGATCGCGCGCTCAGACTTCATCGGCATCTCACGGTGGCTCTGGGGTTCGAGAAAACGAGGTGTCATGGGCGTCCCTCCGATCGTCGGTGCAGGGCTCGACGGCTGGAGCAAGCCGGTAGGTCGTGGGAGGGGAGCTATCGCTACGCGGAGGCGCCTGGGCAACTGGGCGCCCGAGACGAACCCGGTGCAGGAACCAGGTTGACCCGCGGGAGCTTGCCGGGCCAGTGTAGCGGGACCGGTCGCCCGGAAGCCGCCGGCCCCGTCCAGGCGGGGGCGTGAGTCCGAACAAGCTTTCGGGGAGTGTGATGGCGGCGACCTGCCGCATCGCCAGACCGGGAGACCCGAGCATGAGTCTGAACGAACTTCTGGGAGTCCGATACCGCGGGGCCGGTCGAGCCCTTGCCTGGCGCGGGTGGTGCTCGCAACCGCTCTCGCGCTCTCTCGCCCAGCGTCGGTCGCAGCCGCGAGCGCCCCGCGGCTGCGGCGCGCGCCTTGCCGCGCTCGCCAGCGTGTGGGCGGCGGTTCTCCTGGGCCCTGCGCTGACTCGCGGCGGTACGGCGCACGCCCTCGACGTGACGGCATGTGGCCAGACCGTGCCGGCGGGCCAGCGCGGTGTGCTGGTGGCGGATCTCACCTGCCCGAGCGGTACCGGGGTCTCGGTCGCAGCCCGGGCCACCCTCGATCTGGCCGGACACGCGATCGCGGCCGGGAGCGCTCCCGCCATCGAATGTCTTGGTCACGGCTGCACGATCACCAGCAGTGGCGGCCCCGGCGAGGTCTCGGGCACAGCACTCGTCGACTGTATCGTGACCGCGCCGCGTGCGCGCCTGCGGATCGACAACCTCCATGTGCACGACTGCCGGACCTGCGTCGAGACCAACCCAGAGTACGAATCTGGCCGGGGAGCGCTGGCCATCGCGAGCCATTTGGCCGTGGATCATTGCGCCGAGGTCGGGATCAACGTTCGTGCGCTGCATGCCGACCATGTGGCGGTCACCGCGGCCGGCGGATGGATCGCGCTCTGGGCCGAGGAGCTCCTTGAGGGCAACGACATCACCGCCAGCGACAATGCACAGACCGGGATGTTTGCGGGGCGTCGCCTGCGGGTGCGGAACCTCTGGGCCAGCAACAACGGTCGCTACGGGGTCAGCAGCTTCGGGCTCGTGAGCATTCGTGGCGGCGAGATCCGGGACAACGCATCGTGGGATCTGGTGGCCCGTCGGGCTCGCCTCGTGGGGGTGAACTGCGGCCGCAGCATCCAGAGCGCGCAGGCGCTGACCGACACGCTCGGCGTCTGCGCGGATGATTGAGGCCTCGGCTCAGTCGCCCTCGCTGCGGTAGCGTTCGTCGAGCGCGTATTTCTCGTCGAGGCCGACGAGCCGGGCGAAGCTGTCGAAGTCCATCATCCGGTCCTCGAAGCCGCGCGAGGTGCCGTGTGTCAGCAGATGGCCGTATGCGTCCTCGAGGGCCTTGGCGGCGGCGAAGAGCCCCGTCAGGACGAAGCCGATCGCGAAGTAGCCGAGCGCGTGCGCCTCTTCGAGCGATTGGACCGGCGTGCGTCCGCCCTCGATGTTGTTGAGCGACTTGATGCCGGGAATCTCGCTGGTGATGCGGCGCATCTGCTCGATCGATTCCGGCGCCTCGACGAAGATCACGTCGGCCCCGGCTTCGCCGTAGGCACGCCCGCGCCGGATCGCCTCGTCGATGCCGCGCGGACCGAGCGCATCGGTGCGCGCGGTGTTGATGAAGGGCTGCGGGCTCGCTGCCCGGGCCGCCACGGCGGCGCGGATCTTCTGGACGTGGTCTTCGAGCGGAACCACCGACTTGCCGCGCATATGCCCGCAGCGCTTGGGCCATGTCTGGTCCTCGAGCAGGATGCCGCGCGCGCCCATCCGCACCAGTTCCGTCACCATCCACTGCACGTTGAGAGCGCCGCCATACCCGGTATCGCCATCGACAATGACCGGGATCTTGACGGCACGGCAGATGCGGCGTGCCGTATCGAGCACCTCCGATTGCGTCAATATCCCGAAATCCGGCTCGCCCAGCAGGCTCGCGCTGACCGCGTAGCCGCTGACGACGATGGAACGGAAGCCGGCGCGCTCGGCGATGCGGGCGCTGAGTGCGTCCCACACACCGGCCGAGACGACCACCTGGTGCTTTTCGATCAAGGGGTGCAATGGCGAGGGCATGGCTGCCGCCTATCACGGATCGACGAGAGCAGGCGAAGCCGCAGCGCCCGCGCGGCAGGAGGGGCGCCAGCGCGAGCCGGGTCGGGTCGGGTCGTGCGCGGCACTCCTGAGGTCGCGGGAGTGCGCGCGGTTCACCGCGTCCCCGACACCAGCGGGCACCGAGTTCGCCAAAACGGATCGGAGCGTGTGGGGAGCCTGCCGCAGGAGATTCTCCTGCCCAACCGCTAGGGGCCACCGCGGAGGCTGTACATCATGATTCTATCGTTTGGGGATCATCCGGCTGGCCGCATCGTCGCCGGTCTCGCGCTCTCGCTCCTTGTCGCCTGCGCAGACTCGAGCGGCGAAGGCGGCGCCCGCGATCGCCTCCCTCCGCCGGAGGCGTCGACCGTCGCCGACCTTCTCGCGCTCGACCGCCCGATCGTCATCGCCCACGCCGGGGGGGACTTCGAGGGGCCACACTCGACGCTCTACGCCTACACCCAAGCCGCACTCCGCGGCGTCGACGTGCTGGAACTCGACGTCATGCTCACCGCCGACCGCGTGCTCGTCGTCCAGCATGACGACACCGTCGATCGGACGACCGAGGCCACCGGTCCCGTGCGCGAGTTGACCTTTGCCGAGCTGCGGGATCTCGACAACGCCTACTGGTTCTCCGGCAACACCTGGAGCGACCACGGCCTGCCGCCCGAGTCCTACACCCTGCGCGGTATCCGCAGCGGAGCCATCCCTCCGCCCTCGGGCTACAGCCCCGATGATTTTGCCGTGCCGAGCTTCCGCCAACTGGCCGAGGCTTTCCCGAACCACGTGCTCGACATCGAGATCAAAATACCGAGCGATGCGGCCGGTGCGCCCGATCTGGCATGGGCGATCGAGGGCGCCCGGGTGTTGGCAGACGAGATCACAGCACTTGGCCGCAAGGATTCGGTGATCGTCGTGTCGTTCGACGTCGATGTGCTGGTCGCCTTCCGACAGTTTGCGCCCGACGTGGCGACGAGTCCCGGACTCCAGACCCTGGTCAGTTGGTATCTGGGCCAGCCGGTCGAATTCGCCCCGACAGACGTGGCGTTCCAGGTGCCGCCGGTTTACGCCGGTGTCGAGGTTCTGACCCCCGACGTCCTTGCTCGCGCCCGGGCCGAGGGTTTCACGGTATGGGTGTGGATGAACGACAGCAGTCAGGAGAACGCGACTTTCTTCGCTGATCTCCTCGATCGCGGAATCGACGGGCTTCTCGTCGCGCGCCCGTCGGTGGCGCTCGACGTCATCGCCCGGCGTTCGGGCGAGGTTAATGGCCGCGGCGCGATCCGGTCCCCTCAGGCGTCAGGTGCGTCGCCTGCACGGACCTCTTCGAGGACGCCCGAGGCGACGTCGTAGACGAAGCCGCAGATCGCGTCCTTGTGCAGCAGGAAAGGCGAGCGCTCGAGCCGGCGAATGGATTGACGAACGGCGGCGACCGGGTCGCGGAAGGCCTCGAAGGCAAAGCGCGGGGCGAGGCCGGTTGCGGCTTCGAGTTCGGCGCGCATCGTGTCTTCGCTGATCTTGGATAGACCGCAGTCGGTGTGGTGGACCAGCACGATCGCGGTCGTACCCATCGCGCGCTGCGAGAGGATCAGCGAGCGGATGACGTCGTCGGTCACCACCCCGCCGGCGTTACGAATGATATGCGCGTCACCGGGTTCGAGGCCGAGCAGACCGAAGATCGGCATGCGTGAGTCCATGCACGCGACCACCGCCGTGGCGCGCGCCGGACGCAGCGGCAGGAGGCCGCGGAAATCGGTGCGCCGCCAGTCCTCGTTGTGGGCGCGGATGCCCGCGGAGGTGAGGGGCGGGCGGGGCGTCTGCGGGTCGAACGATGTGGTCATGCGCTCGGCCGAGGGTGGCGTCCCGGGCAGAGGGGCGCAACAACGGCGATCCATCCCCGGCGGTGGGGGCGCGCTCGTGAGAAGCCCCTTCGGGTCGACGGCGGTGCGACGCGGCGGAGTGGTGGCAGGGCGTACAAACTCGTCATCCGGCTGACGGCAGCCCGACCGCTGCGGCGGAGCCCGCCGGTCGGGCGTACCCGCCTCTCGGACCGGCTCCGGCCCCTTTGCACGGCGTTTCCCTTGCGAAACTGGAGGTTTCACCTCGCCCGGCCGGGCTGCCCGCGAAGCCCGCTTTCAGCCTTGGCCGGGCACGGCTCGCTGGCATCGGGTTTGCGTCGTCTCGGCCCGGGGACCGTGTGTTCGCCCGGGGCGAGCGGGGCGGTGAGGCGGAGGTCGGCCGGATGCAGATACACGAACTCTTCGAGCAGCTCCTCGCCAGGGAGGGCTCGGACCTCCATCTGACCACGGGCGCGCCGCCGATGGTGCGGGTCCATGGCGACGTGGAAGCGCTGCCCCACGAGCCGCTCGACCCGACCGCGACCCGGCAGCTCTGCTACAGCCTGCTCACCGAGCAGCAGAAGAAAAAGTTCGAGGAAGAGAACGAACTCGACTTTTCTTTTGGCATCGCCGGCATGGCCCGCTTCCGCGGCAACCTCTTCCTGCAGAAGGGTTCCGTCGGCGGCGTTTTCCGCGTCATCCCGCACGCGATCCCGCCGATGGAGAAGCTCGGCCTGCCGCCTGCCGCACAGAAGCTGGTCGATCTGCCGCGTGGGCTCGTGCTGGTGACCGGCCCGACCGGCCGCGGCAAGTCGACCACGTGGGCCTCGGTGGTCGACCAGAGC
>SXGT01130614.1_pt1 | contig 11890 bp, 7 predicted proteins | sample 3176221 | NCBI WGS metagenome assembly SXGT01 (sample SAMN11356862, study PRJNA531348) | freshwater metagenome | isolation source: freshwater sample F1-120 | place: China: Fuxian Lake, Yuxi | collected 2017-12-25
CGACATCGATCTCGTCGAGATCAACGAGGCGTTCGCCGCACAGGTCATCCCGTCGGCGAAGCATCTCGGGATCCCGAGCGACAAGCTCAACGTGCACGGTGGCGCGATCGCGCTGGGGCACCCCTTCGGTATGACCGGGGCCCGGATCATGACGACGCTCATCAACGGCCTGCAGTCGACCGACGGTCGCTACGGGCTCGAGACGATGTGCGTCGGGGGTGGCCAGGGCATGGCGATGGTGATCGAGCGTCTCTGACTCGTAGGTCCGGGATCCGCAGCCCGTCACGATCCGAGGTCGGGGAGATCCTGACGACGCGTGAGGACATCCGACCAGAGATCGCCGAGCGAGTTGACGCGCGCCGCGGTCGTGTGGAGGTCGAACTCCAGATCCGCGACGGTCGTCGCGCGTTCGAGTTCGTCCCACGTGATGGGCGTCGACGCGGTGGGGCGTTCGCGGATGCGCAATGAATACGGGGCGACCGTCGTCTTGTGCCGGTCGTTCTGACTCCAATCGACGAAGACCCTGCCGACGCGCTGTTCCTTCGCCATCGTGGTGGTCACCCGGTCGGGCTGTTTGACCTCGAGGTACTGGCCGACGGCGAGCGCGACGGTCTTGGTCTCGGTGTCGGTGACGGTGGTGTCGGGGCGCGTCGTGCCGTTGATGGGGATCGACAGGTGCAGGCCTTTGGAGCCACTCGTCTTGGCGAACGCGACGAGACCGAGGCGGTCGAGCACGGCGCGCGCGTCGAGCGCGACGTTGCGACAGTCGAGCACGGTGCGATCCGGTCCGGGGTCGAGATCGAGTACGACGGTGGTCGGGCCGTCGCGATCCGTGCGCCACTGGTGGGTGTGCAGTTCGAGCGCCGCGAGGTTCGCGACCCACATCAGCGCCGCGAGCGAGTCGATACAGCACCCCTCGTAGTCGCCGACGGGCGCGGTGCGGAGCCACGCGGGGCGATGCCCGGGGCAACGCTTCTCGAAGAACCGTTCGCAATCGACGCCGTCGGGCGCGCGCACGAGCGTCGGCGGTCGGCCCGCGAGGTGGGGGAGCAGCGCGGGTGCGACGCGGCGGTAGTAGTCGATCACGTCGGCCTTGGTCGTCGACGTCGCCGGGTAGAGGGTCTTGTCGAGGTTCGAGAGCGTCAGCCGGTGGCCATCGATGTCGACGTGCACCGCAGCGGGAGCGGCGCTTCCCGAGCGAGCGGGCTGGTCGGCGTCCTCGGGGGCGTTGGTCGCCATGAGACGGCAACGGTACGCTCTGCGCGTGCCGCCGTCGTCGATCTGGACCGGAACCGTCGGCTTCGGCCTCGTGCAGGTGCCCGTTCGGATCGTGGGCGCGACGAAGAACCGCGACGTCTCGTTCAACCAGCTCGAGGCCGAGACCGGGTCGAGGATCCGCCTCAAGCGCGTCTCGGAGTCGACGGGCGAAGAGGTCACCCCCGACCGGATCGTCAAGGGTTTCGAGATCAGCAAGGGCCGTTACGTCGTGATCGAACCGGCCGAACTCGAGGCGATCGCGCCCCGGTCGAGCCACACGATCGAGATCGAGGAGTTCGTCGACCTCGCCTCGATCGACCCGTTGTTCTTCGAGTCGTCGTACTACCTCGCGCCCGACCCGAAGGCGCTGAAGCCGTACCGCTTGCTCGTCGCGGCGATGCGCGACATGCAGAAGGTCGCGATCGGGCGAGTCGTGATGCGAACGAAGGAGCGGCTCGTCGCGATCCGTCCGCTCGACGACGTGCTCGTGGTGTCGACGATGCGGTACGCCGACGAGGTGCTCGCCGCCGACGACATCGTGCCGCCCGACGGCGCGGAGGTGAACGAGCGGGAACTCGCGATGGCGCGCCAGCTCGTCGAGTCACTCACCGTCGGCGAGTTCGAGCCCGACAAGTTCAAGGATTCCTACCGCGAACAGGTCTTGGCGATGATCGACAAGAAGGCGGCGGGCGAGGAGATCGTCGCGCCCGCGGCGGCCGCCGACGCGAGCCCGGTGCTCGATCTCGTCGCGGCGCTCGAGGCGAGCCTCGCCCGCGCCCAGAAGTCGGCCTGACGATCAGATAGGTGCGTCGATAGCAACGCGTCGCGCGTCGCTATCGACGCACCTGGATCGACGTGCCGTCCTTCCATTCCCGGAGCACGAGGTAGTGACCCTTCAGCGCGGCGTGGTCGTAGTGGCCGAACCCCATCCGCGTGCCGGCGTGGCCGGTCGTCGCCGGGAGCAGCTTGACGTCGCGGAGCGCCGCGGCGAGCCCCGCCCGCGTGAGGTGCTCGGTGTGTGCCAGTGCCGTTCCGAGGAGGCGTCCGATGTCGAACGCGGTGCAGCCGACGGGACCGGCGGCGGCAGCGGGGTCGAGGGCGGCGAGGCGAGCGCGCTCGGGGTTGTCGTCGGCGATCTGGTCGACGTACTCCCAGCCCGCCCATCCATCGCGCCAGGCCGGGCGGATGTAGCCGAACATGAGCGCCGAGTTCGCGACGACCGCGACGTGCCAGCCGGCCGCGGCAACTGCGGTCGCGACCGCGTGACTCGCCATGCCGAGCCCGAAGTAGACGAGCGCGTCGGCCCCGCTCGACTGGAGGCGAGCGACGACGGGGCCGAGGTCGTCGGCGAGCGCCGGAATCGCGCTGGCAGCGGCCAGGTCGACGCCGTGGCGGCCACGCGCCGCGTCGAAGCGATCGAAGTAGCGACGCCCGACGGGCGACTGGTCGTACAGCACGGCGGCCCGAAGCAGACCGCGCTGTGCGAGGCGTGCCGCGAGCAGCACCGGCTCCTCCTCGAGCGAACCGAGCTGGTAGTGGAACATCCATTCGCTGCGGGTGCGTTCCCCGCCGCTGTAGTTGATCGACGGCACCCGGAACTCGTCGGCGAGTGGCGCCGCGATGAGGCAGTTGTCGGAGATCGACGGACCGACGATCGCGAGCACGCCGGTCGCGGCGAGGTCGCGGTACGCGGTGGCGACCTCGTGCTCGGATCCGATCGGCAACCCGCGCGTGTGCACCGGCACGAACTCGATGTCTCGGTCGAGCGACCGACTCCGGGTCGCGTCGTCGAGTCCGAGGCGGAGTGCGCGCTCGAACCCGCGGCCACCGTCGCCCTGGGGAAAGTCGTAGAGGACGCCGAGACGTATCGGAGTCGGGGTGAGGTCCATCGCGGGACGGTACCCGGTCCGGGTACGAACCGGCGTCGTCGGGGCGCCTCACCGGGTGCCCGACGACGCAAGTTGGTACGGGTTCGGGGTCGGGTGCGAACCGGCGTCGTGAGGACGCCGTATTGCGCGCCCGACGACGCCGGTTGCGCAATAGCTTGGCGAAGTGGCGCACCGGGAATTGGAGATGGAACGCGCGCGCCTGGAGTTCGCCACGCAGTGCCTCGACGAGATGCGAGCCCGGACCGAGGCGATGGCCGCTCGCGACGAGTTGCTCGCCGCGACCGAGGCCGATGTCGAGGCCGTCCGCCATCAGCTCCGCCTCCGCGCCCGCACGTTGCACGCATCGGGGGCGACGCTCTGCTTCGGACGCATCGACGAAGGAGTGGGGCCGGTCTGGTACGTCGGTCGCCGCCACGTCGAGGATCCCGACGGCGACCCCGTCGTCGTCGACTGGCGCGCGCCCGTCGCGATCCCCTTCTACCGGGCGACCGGGGCCGATCCGCTCGGGCTCGATCGCCGGCGTCGCTTCACGTTCCTCGGGAACGACCTCGCCGACATCTACGAGGAGGATTTCACCGATCCGGACTCGCTCGCCGGCGCTTCGGGGGTCCCCGATCCGTTGCTCGCCGAGTTGCGGCGCGAGCGCACCGGCCGCATGCGCGACATCGTCGCGACGATCCAGGCCGACCAGGACGAGGTGATCCGAGCGCCGCTGTCGGAATGCCTGATCGTCCAGGGTGGTCCCGGAACGGGCAAGACCGCGGTCGGCCTGCACCGTGCCGCGTTCATCCTCTACGAGCACCGTGAACAACTCGCGCGCGCGGGGGTGCTCGTGATCGGTCCGAACCGCGTGTTCCTCGACTACATCGCGCAGGTGTTGCCGAGCCTCGGTGAGTCGTCGGTGACGCAGACGACGCTCCGCGGGATCTTCGGCCTCCGATTCCGTCTCGGGATCACCGACGATCGCGAACGCGCGCGGCTCCTCGGTGATCCGCGATGGGTCGCGGCGATCGCCGCCGCGGCCGATCGTGCGATCGCCCCGCCGGCCGCGCTGACGGTTCGCTACCGCGGCCGGAGGATCGTCGTCGACGCCGACACCGTCGCCGCGCGAACAGCAGAGGCGCGTCGGCGCGACTCGGCGCGTCGCAACCAGCGGGAGTGGTTCCGCTCGCGGTTGTTGCGCCAGGCCTACGAGCGGTGGACGGGAGGTGAACTCGTCGGCACGTCGCTCGACGACTTCACGCGCGACGTGCTCGCGCATCCGGACTCGCGCTCGGCGCTCGACGCGACGTGGAAGACGGTCACGGCTGCGGCGCTCGTGCGATCATTGCTCACGTCGAACGCCGGGTTGGAGCGCGTCGGCGTTTTCGACGACGAGGAACGGGCGCGGATCGTGCGCCGCCGCGAACGCGACGGTCGCGCCGAACTGTGGAGCGCGGCCGAGTTGCCGTTGCTCGACGAGGCCGAGGCCCTGATCTCGGGCGAGATTCGCGAGTTCGGTCACGTCGTCGTCGACGAGGCGCAGGACCATTCGCCCATGGCCCTGCGCGTCGTCGGCCGTCGCGCGGCACGAGGTTCCATGACGATCCTGGGCGACCTCGCGCAGGCAACGGGTCCGGCCGGCTCCACCGATTGGTCCGCGGCGCTCGAGCATCTCGGGCGACCTGCACACGCGCGTCGGGTCGAGCTCACGATCGGCTACCGGCTTCCGCGTGCGATCCTCGACCACGCCAACGAACTCCTCCCCGAGGCCGCACCCCACGTCACGCCCGCCGCGAGCGCGCGCGAAGATGGCGACCCGCCGGAGTTCATCGACGTGGCCGATCGCGCCTTGCTCGCTCGTGTCGTCGGCGGACGGGCGTTGCTGCTGCGTGACGAGCATGCGACGACCGCGGTGATCGCGCCGGCAGCGCTCCACGAATCGTTGCGGGTCGTGCTCGGCGACCTCGCCGATCTCGCCGATCTCGCCGACCTCGCCGACGACCTCGACGTCTCCATCGCGCAACCGCTCTCGCTCCTGACCCCGGAGTTGGCCAAGGGCCTCGAGTTCGACGCGGTGGTCGTGGTCGACCCCGACGCGATCCGATCCGACGGACCACACGGGGCCCGGCTGCTCTACGTCGCGTTGACGCGGGCAGTCCAGCACCTGACCGTCGTCAGAGTTGCCTGACGACGCGCGCCGGAACGCCCGCGAGCACGCAATTGTCCGGATAGTCACCCGCCGTGACCACGGCGCCGGCAGCGACAGCGACATGCCTTCCGATGTGCGCACCCGGGAGGACGATGGCTCCGTGGCCGAGCCACGAACCCGCGCCGATGGAAACCGGATCGTTGCGCCACATCTGCGTGCCGATCGGGGCATCGAGATCCTCGAAGCCGTGGTTCTGGTCGGTGATGTACACGTAGTGACCGGTCCAGATGTCGTCGCCGATGTCGATGCGCTCATGGCCGACGATCCCGATGCCCTTGCCGAGCGTGCACCGATCGCCGATCGTGATGATCGGTTCGCCGCGCGCGTCGGCGTACATCGGCATCCCGGCGGAGAGCGACGCGTACGGCCCGATTGCGGTGTGCTCACCGATCGCGATGCGGCCCTCTCCGAACACGACGGTCGCGGGGAACGACAGCATCGAACCGTCGCCGAACGTGTGGAACCGTCGCGCGCTCCGATGGCGGGGCCCGACGGCTCCGTATCGCTGAACTTGTGGCCAGGCCCGGTGGATCGTCTCGCTGATGACACGATCCACCGAGGAACGCCAACTCACGTGATCGGCCCCGCTGACTGGAGGGGTGGCTGGACGGCTAGGCGGAGGGCTTTTCGTACTTGTCCGGATTGGTCTTCACGTAGTCGGGGACGGGTTGGGTGCCGTCGGGGGCGTCGGCCTCGTCGGTGTAGTAGGTCACCGATCCGTCGGGGTCGAACAATGCCAGCGGCTCGGTCGGGATCTCGCCGGGCAGGAACCGTTCACCGCCGTTGATGTAGCGGTACTGCCCCGTACCGTCGTCGCCCGTCTCGTCCTCGCCGGTCGCGGTCGGGTCCCACCAGATGATCGAGACGTCGTCGAGGCCGGCGAAGTCGGTGCCCTCCGCCCAGAAGTCGGAACGCCCGTAGGTGACGGTGGTGCGGATGTCGGCAGCGTCGCGCTCGGGAATCGGTCGGGCGAAGATGCCCGAGCGGAACGACTCGGCGGTCAGATCAGGACCGGCGAAGTGGATGCCCGAGACGAGCAACGCCATGTTGGCAGCGATGATCCCGCCGGTGTTCTTCGCCGGGATGTCGTCGGCGCCCGTCCACCACTTGTAGAGCACGGTCGAGTCGCTCTGCTCGTTCGGGATCCGAGCGGGGATCAGCGAGATTCCGAATGTGTGCTTCCACTGTTCCTGGTCGTAGCCGCGGGCCAGGACCGTCGTGTCGGCATAGACCGTTCCCGACAGCACCCACTCGGGGACGTAGCCCTGCGCGGTCATCTCTTTGCTGAAGTAGCCGGGCATGAGCGGGTCGCCGGTGAACACGACGGTCGTGGCGTTCACCTCGCGCAGCTTCTGCACCACGACCTGGGTGTCTTCGGCGGCGCGTGCGAGGTCGAGCGTGAAGACGATCCGTTCGTCGGCGACGGGAATGCCCTTCGCGAGCAGATCCGCGAGCCAGTCGTCCCACGGCTGCTTGAAGTTGTTCTCGCCGTCGTCGTAGGTGAGGAGCACGAAGCTGCGTTCCTGATCCTTGAACTCGTCGCCGGCGAACTCGGCGGGCTTGCCGACCAACTGCTTCTCGATGAACTCGGTGGTGCGGGCGGCAGTCTGTTCGGGCGATGGCCCGATGCCCCAGACGTAGGGCGAGTTCTCCTTCTGGAACTCGCCGGTCGAGGTGCCGCCGCCGACGTTGACGATCTTCTGCCGCGCGAGCTCTTCGCTGAACGCGCGGGTTTGCGCGGGGCCCCCGATGACGGCGAAGACCCCGAGTTCCTTCGCCTTGAGCGCGTCAGCGCGGGCGGCGACGGCGTCGGTCGAGGTTCCGGTGCCCTCGAGCTCGACGACTTCGATCGTGCGGCCATAGGTCTCCGCCATCGCGTTGTACATGTCGAGGAAGTTCTCGTAGGTCTCCTGCACCGTCTCTGGTTCGTCGCGCGCGCCGATGCTGCTCAGGTACGCGTCGACGGCAGGATCCGACTTGGCGACGTAGCGCGCGATCTTGATCGTGTCGGCCGTGATGCCCGGTGCGGTCGTGCCGCCGTTGTCGCCGGCGAACACCGGAACACATTCGAGCGGTGACGCCGTCGGGAGTTCGAGGCGACCTGTCTCGGTGTCGCAGGTGGTGCCCCAGTCGAACTCGGCCTCGCAACCCTCGTCGGCGGCCTGCCGGTAGGTGATGGGCAGGCCGTCGGCTGCCGCGCTGTCGCACGAAACCTCGGCGACGGTCGGCGGCGTCGTGGTGTCGGTGGTGTCGCTTTTGTTCGTGCCGCAGGCCGCGGCCACCAGCGCGAGCGCGAGCGCCAACGTGAGGGTCGTGGAGGTACCGAACCGCGACGTTCGTGACGTCGACGAGCGGGTTTCGGGCTGCGACGAGCGGGCCATGTGGGGTCTCCTCGATCGGTGTTGCGGGGACGATACGCCGATCGCGCCGGCGCGGGTGGGCACGGTCAGGTGGGCGCGATCCCCGAGCGGGCGACCGCGGCGCCATCGCCGAGGTACGAGCGGACGACATCGGGGTCGTGGACGACGAGATCGGGGTCGCCGTCGGCGATCTTGCGTCCGAGGTCCAACGCCACGATGCGGTCGGCGACCGTGAGCATGAGGGGAACGTCGTGCTCGATGAGGAGCAGGCTCGCGCCGGTCCGGGCGCGGATGTCGACGAGGACCGGACCGAGTGCCTCGGCCTCGCGCTGGGCGATTCCGCTGCTCGGTTCGTCGAGCAGCAGCACGGTCGGCTCGTGCGCCATCACACACGCCAGATCGACGATGCGTTTGCTCCCGGTACTCAGCTCGCGGACGAGCTTGTCGCGGAAGTCGACGATGCCCATCAGTTCGAGCAACTCTTCGACCCGGGCGTTGATCCGATGCTCGCTGCGCGTGACGCTCGGCCACCACGTCGCCGCGCTCAACGGGTTCTTCGCGGTGATCGATCGTTCGAGCGCGATCGCCACCGTCTCTTGGACGCTCAGCGACGGGAACAACCGGCCGTCCTGGAAGCTCCTCCCGAGGCCGAGACGAGCGCGTTGATGCGGGAGGAGCGACGTGAGGTCGCGCGGGTGGAGTTCGTCGATCACGATCGTGCCTGAATCGCTCGGCGTGAACCCCGAGATGACGTCGAACAGCGTCGTCTTGCCGGCGCCGTTCGGGCCCCGGAAGCCGCCGATCTCGCCCGGCGCCACCGACAGCGTCACAGCATCGAGTGCTTGGAGTCCGCCGAACCGTTTCGAGACGTTCTCGACCCGCAGGCGCGGCGTGCCGCCGGCATCGCGCGCCGGGCTCGGCTCGTCGCGTGCAGCAGTCGGCTCGTCGCGCGGCTGCGTGCGCGCGACGCCGGCGACGGGTGCAGCCTGTGTGTCGGTGACGGTGGCAGCACCCTCGAGGAACACCGAGCGCAAGATGTCGGGCCGCTCGAGCAACTCGGCGGTGGGACCGTTGAAGCGGATCTCGCCCTTCTCCATGAAGTAGGCGGTCTCGGCGAGCGTGAGCGCGAGGTTCACCGACTGTTCCACGAGGATGATCGTGACTCCGTCGCGCTTCATCATGTCGACGATCTCGAGCAGTTGCTCGACCACGACGGGCGCCAGACCGAGCGACAACTCGTCGATCATCAGCAAGCGGGGTCGCATGATGAACGCCATGCCGAGCGCGAGCATCTGCTGTTGGCCGCCCGAGAGGTTGCCGGCCGGCTCCTCGAGGCGCTCGCCGAGCAGCGGGAACAACTCGAGGACGCGCGCGTTCGCGGTGGCGACCGAATCGCGGCTGCGTCGATGCGTCCAGCCCGCGAGGCGCAGGTTCTCGCCCACCGACAGGCTCGGGAAGACGCCCTGCCCGCCGGGCATGAGCACGACACCGCGGCCCGCCATCTCGTTCGGCGGAGCGTAGGTGGCGTCGCGTCCGTCGAACACGACGGCCCCGTTCGTCGCCTCGTTGAGCGCGCAGATCGTCTTCAACAGGGTGCTCTTGCCAGCGCCGTTCGTTCCGAGCAGGGCGACGATCTCGCCCTCGTCGACCTCGAAGTTCACGCCGAACAAGACCTGCACCTGGCCGTAGCTCACGTCGACGTTGCGGACGAGCAGCAGCTTCGATCGACCTTGGCGCCGTTCGTAGAGCGCCTCCGCCTGCGTGGCGGTCGCCGTCCAGACGCGGCTGATGTCGCTCTTCACGAACTTGCCCGAGGTCGCGATGAGGAACGCACCGAGGAAGAAGACCGGACCCATGAAGGCGACGCCCTGACGGATGCCCCAGGTGTCGGCGATGTAGGTCGCGAATACGATCGCGAGGAGCCCGGGAAGGATGAACACCGAACTCATGGCGAAGCCGAGTGCTCGGACCTTCGGCGGGATCGCGAGCGACAACGCGGCGAACGCCGAAGGCAGGATGAGCGAGCTGATGCCGCGTACGAACAGTCCGGCGATGACGGCGACCCACAACGTCGGCGCGACCGCGATGGCGATGAAGCCGCCACCGACGAACAGACCGATCACCCCGACCAGGCGGAGTCCGATGCCGGGGTCCTGGAGCATCAGCCGCCCGGCGAGCGGGATGCCGACCATGAGCCCGAGGGCCGCCATCGGCGCGCCGATCGCGGTGATGATGCCGCGCTGGCCCGCCTCGAGGGCGAAGACCTCCTCGTAGTAGAGGCCGATCAGGGTGGCGAAGCCGAGGAGCGAACCGGCGAGGAACGGCAGCGCGACCCAGATGCGTCGCAGCGAACCGACGGCCCAGAGGATGCGGATCGATTCCGCGAAGCTGGGGGGGACGTCGTCGGTGTCGGTGACATCCTGGCTGGCGCCGCCGGCCGCGCGCTCGAAGTGGCCTCGCTTCGGTTCTTTCAGCCTGCTCCCGAGCAGCACGAACACGATCGTCGGCACGATGAAAACGAGAAAGGGGACGCGCCATCCGAACAGGTGTGCGAGCAGGCCGCCGAGCGCGGCTCCCGTGAACTCGCCGACAGGGTCGGCGAGACGGTGGACGCCGTACGCGTCGGTCCGCGAGTCGAGCGGGTAGTAGTCGGCGATCAGCGAGTTATGGGTCGGCGTCACCACCGCCCGGCCGAGGCCGGCGCCGATCCGCATGAAGACCAGCACCAGCACCGTCGGCGCGAGGCCGGTACCGAAGCCGAACAGCGCCCAGATGGCCGCGCCGAGCACTGCGAACCGAACACGGGGGAGTCGGTCGGAGTAGTACCCGAGCGGCACCTCGATGATGAGGCCGCCGATGAGCGTCAACGAGACGAGCAGTCCGAACTTGAAGTTGGTGAGGCCGAAGTAGTCGCGGATGTCGGGGCCGAGCACACCGAACACCTGCCGGTCGAGTTCGTCGACCGCGTTGAGACCGAACAACGTGAGCAAGGGGAACATCGGATAGCCGCGGGTCGCGTCGGTCAGGTAGGCCCGTGGCGACCGCGGCTTCTTCGGCCGCATCGGCCCGAAGTCGATTCCGAACGCCTTCATGGCCCGAACGCTTTCATCGCAGCATCTCGATCTCGTCGTCGGCGGCGTCGGTGGCCTCGGCGACCGCCTCGACCATCTCGGGCGTCGCGACGAAGTCGTCGGGAACGCGCGTGTCGGCGACGAGGCTCGGCACGCGGATGCCGTGGCGATTCGCATACCACCGCAGCCCGGCGTCGCGAACGCGTGCGAACATCGCGCCGAGACCGCCGGGGAACAGCATCAAGATGAGCAGGAGTCCGGCACCCTGGCTGAGCAGCCACCACTCGTCGGGGAGGAAGTAGTACGCGCTCCACACGTAGATCGACCCGAGGACCGCGCCGCCGATCGAACCGAGACCGCCGACGACCACGATCGCGAACAGCGTGAGCCCGTCTTGCGGCTCGAAGTTCGCCAGGTCGAGCGCCATCTGCTGGTGGACGAACAACGAACCGGCGACCCCGGCGATGAACCCCGAGGTCGCGAGTGCGGTGACGAAGGTCGTGCGGGTCGGCACCCCGTAGCCCTGCCCGGCGCGCTCGTTCTCGCGGACCGAGATGATCGCTCGCCCGGTCCGCGATCGCCGGATGCCGCGGGCCGCGAGGATCGAGAGCAACAAGCACACCGCGATCACGTAGTAGTAGGTGCGCTCGCTGTCGACGTTGATGCTCCACAGCAGGTCGGGGCGATGCTCGTGGTAGTAGCCGTCGAACGTCGGGATGCGATCCGCGATGAAGCTCGGTGCGAAGTTCGGGTTGAGCAGGTACTGATACGTAGCGAGCGACAGTGCCAGCGTGGAGATGCCGAGCGAGATGCCCTTCGCTCGGAGTGCCGGGATGCCGATCGCGACCATGACGAGCGCGCCGGTGAGGCCGCCGACGACCAGCCCGACGACGAGGTCCTGGTCGTTGAGCGTGGTGGTCGATGCGCCGGCGACCCCACCGAGCCCGACGATCGCGAGTTGACCGAGGCTGACGTGGCCGGCCCAACCCGACAACACGACCATCGAGACGCCCGCGATCGCGTAGATCCCGATGAACGCCTCGATCCGCAGTTGGTCGGCCCCACCCCAGACGAATGGCACCGCGCCGACGGCAGCGGCCGCGAGAACTGTGCCGATGATGC
>SXGT01288294.1_pt1 | contig 11889 bp, 8 predicted proteins | sample 3176221 | NCBI WGS metagenome assembly SXGT01 (sample SAMN11356862, study PRJNA531348) | freshwater metagenome | isolation source: freshwater sample F1-120 | place: China: Fuxian Lake, Yuxi | collected 2017-12-25
AGCGTCGTCGGCACGTGGATCTGCCCGACGTGCTCGGTCGCGAGCCGGAAGACGCGCCGGTCGCTGTCGAGGTAGTCGATCAGCACGTTCGCGTCCATCAGCAAGAGCGCCTGCCGCCGCCGCCCCATCGTCCATCATCCTACCCAGCGAGCGGCCAGCGCGCGCATGTCGCGAAGCGGGAGGCCCAGGATCTCGGCCGCGCGCCCCAGCGTGATGTGGCTCCCGTCGACCGCCTTGCGCACCAGCCGGTAGAGCCGGTCCTCGCGGAAGTCGTCGGCGCTCAGCTCCGCCGGATCGGCGGCAGGCGGCGCGCCCGTGCGCCCGAACGAGGCCGCCGGCAGCGGGCTGATCTCCTCACGCTTCGAAAGCGAGCGGCCGTGCTGCTGCTTGAACGCCGCGGCGAAGCGCGGCCAGATGCTCGCGCCGTACGTCGGCTGCTCGCTCAGGCGGTACAGCACGGTTGCGTAGCTCACCCGGAAGATGCGCTTCACCTTGAAGACCCGGTCGACGAAGCCTAGGCCGCTGGCGCGCTCCCAGGCCTTGTCGAAGGCCGCCGGTGGCATCAGGAACGCGCTCGCGAACTGGTTGGCTTCGGTCTCCTCCGACTCGTTCTCCTCGGTGCGCGTCACGTCGTACGCGCCGCGGTGCAGGAGCAGGTGACCCAGCTCGTGGGCCGCGGTGAAGATCCAGCGCTCGACCGAGATGCGCTCCCAGGTATTCACGACCACCGCCGGGCCACCGTCCTCGGGACCGACCGAGAGGCCCCAGAAGCCCTCGGAGGCCAGGGGGACCGGGAACACCTTCACGCCGCAGCGATCTTCGAGCAGCCCGCAGATGTTGTGCACCGGCTCCTCGTCGCCGAGTTTGAGTGCTTTACGGGCGTCCGCCGCTGCGTGGCTCGCGCGTAGTTTGGTCGTCGCGTGGTGGTTCACGATCGCCGCGAGCTTCGGGTTGAAGCGCACGGGCTCGTCCACCAGCCTCTCCAGCGCGGCGTAGTCGTCGAGCCACCGGGCGACGCTGGCGAGCAGCTGCTCACGCGACGTCATCTTCTTGGTCTGCCGGAACCGGACGTGCTTGAGCACCCGCACCGGGGTGAAGAGTTCCTGCAGGCTGACCTCGAGCGCGGCGGCGATGCGGACCAGCGTCTCGGCGCGCGGGGTCGCCGTCCCCGACTCGATGTTGCCGTACGCGATGCGGCTCAGCTGGGCCTTCTCGGCAACCTCGACCTGGCTGAGCTTCCTGGCATCGCGAAACCGGCGGAGGTTCTGCGGCAGAGCATCAGGGGTGGACACAGCGCGCAAAGGTAGCAGGAAAGCGAGCGTCGGAAAGGTGCCAAGCACAGCCTTCTGGCGTTGGCCTTGCGTAGGCAAGGGCGGACCGTGGCTCGATGCCCGACCGGATGACCTGACAGACCTGCGAGGGGCGATTGCTCGCGGTCCTGAATGGACCGGCATCTGGCGCGCGGGCGCGGCTACGGCGAGTCTTCCGGCAAACACAGCATCGCCCGGGCGTACGCGCCGATGTCGACCTGTGGCAGGACCTCATCGAGCAGCCATCGCGTCGGCCCGCCATCGAGCTGGAGCCGCGAGACCCCCTTCGGGCCGGCGGCGCAGCGAACCAAGCTCCGCCACCAGGGCGCGGTGCTGCGCAGGATCGATCCAGACTGCCGTGTGGACCAACTCGTCGGCCTCCGGGAACCGGACGGCCTTCATCATCGCGTGACCATCGCGCGCAGGCGCCACGGTCATGGTCGTGGTCGCGAAGGCGTGGTGGAGCGCCTGGTCCTTCGAGGTCGCCACGTCCCACTCGCTCGGAAACGGCGGCGGCCATGGCCGATCCGGGAACTCGGGCACCACCGCGATCCGCACGACGCGATTCACGAGCACCAAGAGCGAATCGCCGACGAGGTTGTCGAATCCGTCGAGGAACTCGTAGGCGCCATCCCGGACGTCCAGCGGGGAGTCGTGGGTTGGCTGTTCCTTCACCGCTCAGACTGCCCCGCTCGCTCCCCATCATCCGGTTCATACCCGGCCGCCGTGACGCTCGGGAGGCCTTCGAACTCCGTGACAGGGCCTAGGCGGCTAGACAGGGCGGCAATCATCCCGGCGAGGATCGGCTGGTTCATCAGGAATAGCTCCCGATTCGAGTCGCCGTTCAGGTTGCCGTCGATGAACAGCGTGTGGTCGACCGTCAGCGCGATCGACGGCGCGTCTCCAAACGACACCCAGAGCATCGCGCCCCGCTCGAGCCACGCTAGAACCGGCTGCGCGCCTGCCGCGGCGCGGTACCAGACGCGAAGGTCGAGCTCGATGTCGAGGGTCTGCACGACCTGTCGCTGCGCCTCGATCGTGTCGGCGATCTCGGTGACCATCGGGTTCTCAAGCACCGGGACGCCGAGGGGCTCGCCGGGCGCGCCATCAAGCAGCGCGCTCCTCGGTCGAACCGCGGTGCCGAGCGCCTCGAAGACCGTACGGATGAAGCGCGCACTCCACGCGTTCATCATGCCTACGTCTTGCACGATCGCGGGCGGGGAGGGTACACACGTCCAGCTGCCCGCGTACTTCCAGCGGCGCCAAGTATCGTACACGGGAACAGTGCATGGGAGACGAGTGGACTCGGTCATCGGCGAGGGCGGTCAGCGGCCGGCGGCTGAGCCGAAGCGCGGGAGGTGGCGTTCGACCCATGCGTCGTGGCCGAGCCTGCCGTCGAGAACATAGTCGACGTAGTCGGTAAGCGCGTCGGACCGAGATTCACGCACGACGAGCTGTAGGTACGCCTTCGCGGCGAGGCGGCCATGGTGGGCCCGGACATGCGCACCGAGCGCCTGATGGTCAGGACGCAACGCCGTGATATCGGCGACGGGGTGGCGTTCGGCGTCGGTGAGCGGTCGGCCGAGGAGTTGCGTGAGTTCCTGCTCGGGTGTCTGGAAGGCATGATGCTGCGCGATCCAGGCGGCGTGGTCCTCGCCGCCGAGCAGCACCTCGGCCACGTAGCGTCGCAGCATCGGCTCGCTCCAGCGCCGCAGCATCACCTGCAGTTGCTCTTCGGCTTCGTTGGCGGAGACGAGTGCCAACGCATGCAACGCCTCGCGCTGTGCCAGCGAGAGTCCGGCGAGATCGGCGACACGTTGGGACAGCACGTCGGTCATTGGGGCGCTCCCGGCTTCTTCGCAGTCACCTTGATGCCGGTAGGAACCATCTGGGTACCGAAGGGGGGGCCGAGATCGACTGCTTCCATCTCCCCGCGGATCGTCACCTTGAACTGGTCGTAGCCGCGGGCGGCGCGGTGTTTGCCAAAAGAGATCATTGCGGCCGCCTGATCGGCAGCTTCGGCTGGCGGCGTGCCAGTAGAGACGAGCTTGAACCACTCACGCTGGAAGTTGAGCTTGTTCTGAGCAGCGAGGTCACCATCGAGCGCTGGAGGTTCGCTGCCGAAGCGCCGCTTGTAGAAGCTCTCCGTGCGCTCGATCGCGTAGTCGGTGGCGGGCACAGTCGTGTCTCCGTCGCGGATGACCATGCGGGTCACGTCGTCGTTCGTGTAGAGGGTGGCGTCGAGCTCGAGCACGGGGCCGCTGAGCGGCATGCCGGCTTCGTCGAGTGGAATCGTCGCGGTCCCCCAACGGCGGACTGCGCCGTCCGGCGTGGTGACCTTGAATTCGAGTAGGACGGCGCGTTGGTCCTCGAGTACATTGATGAAGAGGTCGGAGCGCCGCACGTGTGTCTCGCGCAGGCCGCGCGCCGCGACGGAGCCGACGCCATCGTCGTAGCTGCCGAGCGCCTGCTCGTGCTTGGCCAGCTGCGCCTCTACGCTCTCCAACTCGGCGCGGAGGATCGCGGGGTCGACGGCCTCCCCACTGTGGAGTGCGCCGTCGGTCTTGGCGAGCAGGCGCTGGAGGTCGTCGCGGATGGCGGTGAGCTTCTGGACCTCGAGCTCGGCCTCGAAGCCGGCAGTCCCATAGCCGGGCCGCACGCGCAGCAGCGACAGGGCTTTGTCGATCAGCCGGCGGATCTTGCCGGTGAGACCCTCGTAGCGGAGCAGGAGGCGCACGGTGTGCGCGTGGTAGGCGATGTGCCGCGGCGTTGCCCCTGCGCCGACGACGAGCTCCACGCCGTCGCGGTACGATACCAGGACGGTCGAGTCGGTCAGCACCGGCGACTCGACGATGCGCGTGCGGCCGCGCAGGTCCGCTGGCAGTCCCTCGACGAGGGACTCTGCGCGCGACAGCGGCTTGGCGGCGTCCTGCATCAGCGCCGGCACAGCCCCGCCGGCCTCGCGCTCAGCCGCGACTCCGCTAGCGCGAAGGCCGCCGCCCGCCTTGGCTCCGTCGTCGGCGAGCTCGATCGCCTGCCCCGCCGCCTGCTCGGCGCGGACGGCGCCTTGCTCGGCCTTGGCCGCGCCCTGCGCTGCGTCGGCGGCGAGCGCCTCGGCGCGCTGGGCCTTGCGGGCGGCCTGCAGCGCGACTTCGGCCTCCTTGCTCAACCGGACGCCCAGCGCGACCTCGCGGACGACGCTGACCGGGTCGGCCGCCGCGGCGATGGCGCGGATGACGCCGGCGTACGGCCCGAATGCCTCCGCGAGCGGGCCGGCGACACTGGTGACGATCAAGATCGCGAGCTGCGTGCCGATATACGCGACGACCTCGCCCTGGAACTCGCCCTGGGCGTGGCGGTCGGAGTCGTCGTTCCAGCGCTTGCCCAGCAGCTCGAGCGCGGCGGGCACCTGCTTGATCATGTCCCGCAGGCGCACCAGCACGTCGAAGTGCTTGTCGAGCGCGAACCGCTTGAGCTCGCCGACGATGAGCTTGATCAGATCGATCGGGGCGTTCTGGCAATCACGGATGGCCGCCTGGGTGCCGTGGACCGCGCCGACGACGAAACCAGAGAGGTAGTCGGTATCGTTGATCAGGCCGTCGAGGACATCGTCGACGCCGTGCATCACTGGGTTCTGGTCAGCGCCTAGCACGCGCTGCCGCACCGGCTTGGTCAGCGCCCATGGCGGCACGAGGACGCCCCTGGCGATGTCGCCAGGGCTGAGGTCGAGGTTCGGGCCGGACGTGCGGCCGACGTTCACGCTGACGTCGGCCTCGAGGCCCACGTTGCCCTCGAGCTTGCCGTGCAACCCAGCGTACGCCGAGGACTTGCTGCCGCCCTTCGGCGCGCCGCCGACCTGCGCGATCCACTCCGCCTCGTCCTCGCGATCGAGCTCGGCGATGCCGACCTTGAAGATGTTGCGCGGAAGCTTCGCTTCGATCGGGCGCATGCGGTCGAGCAGCGCCTGGGCACGCGTCACGAAGTCGTCGTGTGGATCCATCGACTGCGCGATCAGTTCGACGTGGGGCTTGTGCATCGTCCACGCGCGCGCGGCGGCGATGGCCGCCGGGTAGTCGCGGTCGGCGATCGCCTCCTGGGCAGCGGCGGCCACGCCTGGCATCCGGCCCAGGCCTTCCGCGAGCTGGACCGCGTAACGGGCTTGCTGGAGGGAATCGCCCTGGTCGTGGGCCGCGGCGCCACGTCCGGTAGTGCCGTCGTGATCCGGTTTGGATGCGCGGTCGCGGCTCATGAAGCACCGAGCTTGGGGATGGTCGAGGTCATCGCGGGCACCTGGTCGCGGTCTGGGCTGGCTATCGACCGCGGCGCGTCGCGGTTGCGTAGCGTCGGTCGATTCTAGGTTCCACCGCCCCGCCGGATCCACCGACTTCTTGTATCTTCACGGTCACACTGTGGCGCAGGGGATCCCGTCCATATGACCGTGCTCTCCTCCTCGGCGGCGGTCCGCGCCCACCTGGTCCAGGCGCTCGGCACCGAGCTGGTCGGGCCGTACGGCGAGGCCGAGGAGCTCGACCGGGCTCCCTCGCGTACGTACCTGACCGGCTTCCTGGTTCCGCGGGAAGACCGCATCGGTGAATCGCTGGTCGACCCCGAGGACGACAACGAGACCGAAGAGGCCGAGGCCGATGGGGAAGAAGAGACCGGGGGCGGCGAGGGCGAGCGGGCGGCCGGTGAGGCATCGCGTCGACCGCAGGTGTTGCCGGCGTCGCTTGGACTCTCCGTCCTGATCCCGCCTGGCGAACGCGATGACGAGGTCACGGTGACGCTGCGGTGCGCCGAGTACACGTGGTTTCATCCCGAGGGCGTCAAGAAGACCAAGCGGCCGTGGTGGCGGCGCCACGCGCGGACGCCGGCACCGGTCAAGCTGCGCCTCGATCCGGCCGCCGTCCGCGCAGGTGTGCAGGTCGAGGGCCTGCCCGGGATCTGGATCGAGGGCAAGCTCGGCGAGACCTCGACGCCGGTGCCGGGCACCCGGGCGCTGAGCGTCTTCGTGGTCAACAAGCGCAGCGCGGGTGAGCCCGGTCGGCGCGACGCGCAGATGTTGTTCCAGGTGTCGCTCGCGGTCGAGTTCGGCGGCGGCTTCACCGCGCGCCCCGCGCTGCGCCGCGGTCAGGATCTCGACGACCACGTCGCGTCGTTGCAGTACCGCGACGTGTGTGAGTACGCGGTCGGCCATGGCGTCGCCGTGACCGCGCCGACCCACGTCGGCGCCACGGTCAACCGCGTCGAGACGACGTGGTTGCCGACCAGCACGGTCCAGCGGGTGGGCACGACCGACCGGCTCGCCGAGGGGTTCGCGGTGGAGGCGCGGATGCACGCGCTGAGCGACCTGACCGACGCTGCGGCGGTACGGCAGGCGCTCGGCGACCTGCCGGCTGCGTACCGCGGGTGGATCGACGAGCAACGGCGCCTCGCCGTCGCGCCCGAGGATCGGGCCACGCTCGACGCGCTGATGACCCGCGCCGACGAAGCGTGTCAGCGCATCGCCGCCGGGATCGAGTTGCTCGCGGACAGCGCCGAAGCGCGGGCGGCGTTCGCGCTGGCCAACCGGGCGATGGCCGCGCAGGCCAAGCAGCGGCTCGGCCTTGCCGATCCCGCGTGGCGCCTGTTCCAGCTGGCGTTCGTGCTGCTGTGCCTGCCGTCGGTGACCGACGAGCGCCACCCCGAGCGCGGCTGGGTCGAGCTGATCTTCTTCCCCCCCGGTGGCGGCAAGACCGAGGCCTACCTCGGCGTGATCGGCTACGCGCTGGTGCTGCGTCGGCTGCGTGGCGCGGGCCGGCCCGACGGCGGCCGCGGCGTCGCGGTGATCTTGCGGTACACGCTGCGCTTGTTGACGCTCGATCAGTTCGAGCGCGCCACCACGCTCGTGTGCGCGCTCGAGCGCTTGCGGCGGGCCGACCCCGGGCGGCGGGGGAGCGCGCGCTTCGCCGCCGGCCTGTGGGTCGGTGCGAGCGCCACCAGCAACACCATCGCCCAGGTCAAGTCCGAGCTCGTCGAGTACTGGGGAGGCCGCGGGCCGTCGCCGTGCCCGCTCGAGCGCTGCCCGTGGTGCGGCACGCCGTTCACGACCCAGAGCCTGACCCTCGATCACCCGAGCAAGCCTAGCGGCGTGATCGTCGGTTGCGACGACGACGGCTGCGAGTTCTCCCCTGGCAAGCACCGCGATGGTCTGCCGGTGGTGTTCGTCGACGAGCAGGTTTACCGCGAGCTGCCGGCGTTCGTGGTCGGCACCGTCGACAAGTTCGCGATGGTGCCGTGGCGCGCGGAGGCGGGCCTGTTGTTCGGCCACGTGACGGCCTTCGATGGCCGTCATGCCGTCGCTCCTGGCGAGACCGTGCCGAAGGGCGCCACCCGCCTGCCTGGCGGGCTGCTGCCACCCGAGCTGATCGTCCAGGACGAGCTGCACCTGATCTCGGGGCCGCTGGGGACGATGGTCGGCCTGTACGAGACCGCGGTCGAAGAGCTGTGCGCGCGGGAGGTCGAAGGCAAGCGCGTCGTGCCCAAGGTGATCGCGTCGACCGCGACCGTGCGTCGGGCTGCGCAGCAGGTGCAGGCATTGATGGGGAGACCTGAGATCCGCGCGTTTCCGCCGCAGGGCCCGAACCCCGGCGAGACGTTCTTCGCCGAGGTCAAGGCGGATGGGCGGCAGTACCTCGGGGTGGCGGCGCCCGGTCGCGCGTTCCGCGCGGTTCAGGCGCGCGTGTACACGACGCTCCTGGCGGCCGGGCAGTTCGCGGCCAACCACGACCCGGTCGCGGCCGACCCGTACATGACGCTGGTCGGGTACTTCAACGCGCTACGCGAGCTGGGCGCGATGCGCCGGGTGGTGGAGGACGAGGTGCCGCAGCGCACTGCCCAGATCGACAAGCGCCGGCCCGCCGGCGCGGCGGCGCATCCGCTGCTCGCGAGCCGGGCGGTCAGCCAGATCGTCGAGCTCACCAGCCGTGAACCGAGCGCCAAGATCAAGGCGGCCAAGGATCGCCTCAAGCAACGGTTCGCCACGAGTCACGTCGACGTGCTGCTGGCGTCGAACATGATCTCGGTCGGCGTCGACATCGATCGCCTGGGGTTGATGGTGGTGGCGGGGCAGCCGACGACCTCGGCAGAGTACATCCAGGCGTCGAGCCGCGTCGGCCGCGACCACCAGCGGCCCGGGCTCGTGGTCACGTGCTTCAACATGCGCCGCGTGCGCGACCGGTCGTTCTACGAGCGGTTCGCGGCGTACCACCAGAGCTTCTACGGCTGGGTCGAGGCCACCAGCGTGACGCCGTTCTCGCAGCCGGCGCTGGATCGCGCGCTGGCGGGGGTCTTGATGATGATGGTGCGCCACGGTCACGCGGCGCTGACCCCGAACCGGGCGGCGATGCTCGTGCCATCGCACCCGGCGGTGATCGAGCGAGCGATCGGGGCGCTGGTGCGGCGCGCGGCGATGCAGCAAGACGCCGAGGTCGAGGGGCTCGCCGACATCGTGCGCGCCCGGGCCCGGGATCTCATCGACGCCTGGAACAGCAAGGCGGCGGAGGAGGCCGCGCGCAACATCGAGCGCGGGTACTCCAAGTTCGATCTCGACAGGAAGGGGCTGGCGTCGCCGATGATGCTGGCCCCCGGGGAGGCGCCGATCGACGACGTCCAGGCGAAGTTCGCGGCGCCGACCTCGATGCGCGACACCGAGCCGACGGTGCACCTGTGGCTGCGATACGGCCTGGGGAAGAAGGCGGTATGAAGCGACGCCGGCACAAGAAGGGCAAGGATCAGCCACCCGTGGGTGACGCGCGGCGCAGCCAGTTGCTGACCACCTACGGGGCCGGGTCGATGATCGATCTGGTGGATCGGTCGATCCTGGTCGGCGGGCTCGACTACTGGAACTACGAGGGCAAGCGGCCGGTGATCCAGGAGCCGCGGCTGGCGGCGCGGCTGCTGGTGCAGTTCAAGAAGGCTGGGCGCAGCCTGAACCCGGCGGAGCCGTTCTCGCCACCGCCCGAATGTGATGATCAGAGCCCGAGCGAGCGGGCCGGCATCCAGGTGCTGGAGTTCCCCCGCTGGCTGGTGTGCCAGGCCTGCCGGCAGCTCGTGCAAGCCAGCAACAGCCTGCCCCAGGTGGAGGGGCGCTACCGGCACCCCTGCGGCGGCAAGAACCCGATGCTGGTGCCGGTGCGCTTCGTGGTGATGTGCGGCAACGGGCACCTCGAGGAGTTCCCGTGGTCGCGGTTCGTCCACGATGATGCCGACGGCTGCACCGCCACGACGCTCACGCTCACCGAGGAGGCCGGGGCCGAGCTCCTCGACGTCCGCGTCACCTGTCTCGCGTGCAACGCGTCGCGGACGATGGACAAGGCCGAGCCGTTCATGAAGGTGTCGCGGTGTCACGGCTTCCGGCCGTGGCTCGGACGCGTGCCCGCCGAGGAGTGCCAGGCCCCGCCGACGATGAAGGTGCGGACCTCGTCGAGCACGTACTTCGGGATCGCCGCCAGCGCGCTCTCGATCCCGAACGCCGCCGACCGGCTGGAGAAGCTCGTCCGCAAGCACCTGCCGATGCTCACCGAGGTCGAGCACGCCGACTTGGCGGGGCTCATCCGCATGGTGCCGCCGGTCCGCGCCGACCTCGGCGCCTATCCGGTGGAGCAGGTGTGGGCGGTGCTCGACGCGGTCCGCCGCGGCGAGACTGCGCCATCGCCGCCGGTGCGGGAGGCGGAGTACGCGTTCGTGCAAGGGGTGCCGGTCGAGCGCCCAGGGGACGCGCCCTCCGAGGACGAGCGCGCGGCGGCGTTCTTCGCGCGGCGGCTCGATCCGCGCCACGCACTGCCCGACGGCATCGAGCGCGTCGTGCTGGTGCGCCAGCTCCGCGAGGTCCACGCCCAGGTCGGCTTCTCGCGGCTGGCGCCGATCGACAGCGAGCTCGACGGCGACGTCGAGATCGACAAGGCACAGCTGGGGCACCTGACCGATTGGCTCCCCGCGGTCGAGAACCGTGGTGAGGGCCTGTGGATCCAGCTCGACGAGCAGCGCCTCGCGCAGTGGGAGCAACACGCGGTGGTCCAGCGCCGGGCCGACGCGTTGCGCGCTGGCTGGAACCGCGAGTTTGGGGGACGCACCGGGCCGACGTTCTTCGGGGCGCGCTACTACCTGCTGCACTCGCTGTCGCACCTCCTGATCCAGGCGATCGCGCTCGAGTGTGGATACGGGGCCAGCTCGCTCCGGGAGCGCATCTACTGTACGCGGCCGGGCTCGAGCCAGCCGATGGCGGCCATCCTGCTGGTCACGACCACGCCAGGAAGCGAGGGCACGCTCGGCGGGTTGGTCGCGCAGGGGCGACGGGTCGACGTGCACCTGGAACGCGCGCTCGCGCTCGCGCGGCTGTGTTCGAACGACCCCGTGTGCGCCGGGCACGCGCCCAACGACGATCACGGCGAGCGTCACCTGGAAGGCGCGGCGTGCCACGGCTGCCTGTACCTGGCCGAGGTGAGCTGCGAGCGCATGAACCGGATGCTCGACCGCGCGCTGGTCGTGCCCGTGATCGATCAGCCGCCGGAGCTGGCGTTCTTCGGTGACCGCGCATGAGCCGGGGCGTGTGGGTGCTGTCGAGCGAACGGCTCGCGCAGCTCGCCACCGCGCTGGCGCGACGCGGCGCGGAGCCGGTCACGGCGATCGGCCTCCAGCACGATGGCTTCGACCCACGGGACTGTGGGGGGCTCGTCGGCCTACCGGCGGCCGCCGCCCGGGTCGTCGTCGAGGCCGTCCTCGGCGAGCGCGACGCCCATCCGCGGCCGGAGCTGGACCTGGTGTGGACGGGGCGAGAGGCCGGCGCCACGTTGTCGCGCGACGCCAGCCAGGTCCTGCCGCAGCTCTTTGGGCGTGCGACCGCGCGCGTGCTGGTGGCGGGCTTCGCGTTCTACGAGGCCAGCACGCTGTTCGCGCCGCTGCACGAGCGGGCCCGCGACGCCGGCGTCACCGTCGAGTTCTTCATTCACGTCGATGGCACCGGCCGCGATGGACGGATGTCGGCCGAGAGCTTCTTCGCCAGGTCGTGGCCGTGGCGCGACGTGCGGCCGCGCGTGTACTACGACGCACGCGCCGACGGCAGCGCCGGCGTGACGACGATGCACGCCAAGTGCGTGATCGTCGACGACCGGGAGGTGCTGATCACCTCGGCGAACTTCACCGAGCGCGCGCAGCACAAGAACGTCGAGCTGGGCGTGCTGATCGGCGACCGCGCCTTCGCGGCGCGGGTCGCCGCCCAGTGGCGGGCGCTGGTCGGCCACGGCCTGTTCCGCGAGGCCACGGCCCCGTGAGCGTCGCCGTTCCGCTGGCTCGGAACGGTCGATCGAACGCGAGTCACCGAGGACCGTCTCGCGTCTCGGAGGGGAGGCTCGGCGGGGACCTGGCCCCGCCGAGGGGAGGTGTGGCGACACACCTCCCTGGAGCTCAGCCCGGCGGCGGCAGCAACCGGAACAGCAGGGCGGCGTTCTCGGTCAGGGCGGCGCCGACGGTGGCCTTGAGGTCCATCAGCGAGCGGGCGGCCTGCTCGGCGAGCATGCGGCCGTCGTCGCGGCGGCGCGGGGCC
>SXGT01825298.1_pt1 | contig 11889 bp, 7 predicted proteins | sample 3176221 | NCBI WGS metagenome assembly SXGT01 (sample SAMN11356862, study PRJNA531348) | freshwater metagenome | isolation source: freshwater sample F1-120 | place: China: Fuxian Lake, Yuxi | collected 2017-12-25
GGCTGCTTCCTCGCGCAGCATGGTCTGGATGTAGCCCTTTTCGACGGCGGCGATCATGCCACCCAGATCATCGATCTCCTTGAGGATCCGGTAGGCCTCTTCCTCGACCTTGTTGGTCAGGGTTTCGACGAAATACGAGCCGGCCAGTGGATCGACCACGTCGGCGGCGCCGGTCTCGTGGGCGACGATGTGCTGGGTGTTGAGCGACATCCGGGCCGCCAGCGCCGACGGTTCGGCGTAGGCGTTGTCCATCGTGGCGTTGTCCAGGGCGCTGCAGCCGACGATGGCGCCGGCCAGGGTCTGGATCGCGCAGCGCGCGATGTTGTTGAGCGGCTGCTGGTAGGTCATGGTGCGCCCGGAGGTGTGCACCGCGATCAGCATCTGGCAGGACTTTTCCTTTTTGGCCTTGAAGTGCTCCTTGGCCATGCGCGCCCACATGCGGCGCATGGCGCGCACCTTGGCGATCTCCTCGAAGAAGCGGTTGCCGATGCTGACCAGTTCGTAGGGCACCATGGCGGCGTCATCGAAATCGATTCCGCGTTCGTTGACCAGCTTGCCGCAGAGTTCCTTGTACATCGAGAGCACCACGGCGATCGCCTGCGCGTTGTTGCCGCCGGATTCCCGGAAGTGCTGGCTGATGACGCTGGAGCGCATGCGGATCTTGTTGCGCACCACGTATTCCGAGGCGTCGAGCCAGAGCTTGAGGTTGAGGTCGAAGGGCTGGACGTCGGTCTGGCCGAAGTAGTTCTCGAAAGGCGACTCCATCACGCTGCCGTGCACTTCGCTCGGGTCGATGCCGCGCTTCTTCGCCAGCGCCACTACATAGGCCAGGCGCAGCACCGTCGGTGCCGACGAGCCGAGCAGGGTGATCGACTGGCCGGTGAGCGGTATGCCCTCCATCAGTTCTTCGAACTCCAGCAGCGAGCAGCCGGGCCAGCCGAGGACGCCGGCTTCGCGCCGGGCATTGGGGTGGTCGGGGTCGATGCAATCCGAGAAGACGCGGTCGCTGATCACGCACATGCCGCCACGCTGGCCCATTTCGCGGTACTTCTTGAGTACGCCGTTGGCCTGCACCGAACTGCCGAGTCCGGCCGTCATGCGCTGGGTCCACATGCGGCTGCGGTAACCCTCGGGGTGATAGCCGCGGGTGTAGGGAAAGCTGCCGGGCGCGCCAAGATCCTTTTCGTAATCGAACCCGGGCAGGTCGTCGGGCGAATAGACGGACTTGATCTGGTAGCCGTAGTCGGTTTCTCGCTTCATGTGTGTTCTCCGTTTGGATGCCTGCGGACCATCGCTGCGCGGTTTGCCGAAACACGACGCGCCATGCCTGTGAGTATAAAACCAACCGAACGGACGGTCAACTGTGGGTGGCGGCCTGGGTTGCGGCTGGCCTCTGGCGTCTGTTTAAGGCTGGCACCTAGGATTTGCTTTTCATTCCGCACCAAAAAACGACCCATCGGACGGCTAATGGCTCTATACTCGACGGCAAGCGGGTGAGGCACGGGAGCATCGTGTCGCTGCCGCCGATGCCCTCAGACCCATTTCGACCATCCATGACCAGCGAATCAGACCGGGACAATGCGTCCATCGTGGCGGCCGTAAGCGCGGGAGACATCCGCGCCGGGGCCAGGCTCATCACCCGCATAGAACGTGGCGACGAAAGCATCGCGCCGCTGCTCAAGGCGCTGTTCCGGCTCGGCGGCAAGGCGAAGATCGTCGGCGTGACCGGGCCGCCGGGTGCGGGCAAGAGCACGCTCATCAGCCGGCTGGTGGCGCATTGGCGCGGCCTGGGCTTGCGCGTTGCGGTTCTGGCGGTCGATCCGTCGAGCCCGTTTACCGGCGGCGCGGTGCTCGGCGACCGGCTGCGCATGAGCGATCACAGCGGGGATGGCGGCGTGTTCATCCGCAGCATGGCTTCGCGCGGACAACTGGGCGGGCTGGCGAAGGCGGCCGGCGACGCCATCACCGTGCTCGACGCCATGCGCTGGGACGTGATCCTGGTCGAGACGGTTGGGGTCGGACAGAACGAAACCGAAATCATGCGTCATGCCTCGGTGGTAGTCCTGCTGCAGACGCCGATGGGCGGCGACGACATCCAGGCGGCCAAGGCCGGCATCACCGAGATCGGCGACATCTTCGTGGTGAACAAGGGAGATCACCCTGAGGCCGATCGCACCGTACGCTTTTTGCAGGACATGATTTCTCTGAGCCACCGCCTGCACACGGAAAGGCTCTGGCATCCGCCGGTGGTCAAGACCCGTGCGCTCAACGGCGACGGCGTCGCAGAACTGGCGCAGCAGATCGACCGTTGTTTTGCCGCGCTCGATGCGAACCCGGAGTTCGCGCGAGCCCGCCAAACGGAACGGATCAAGCATCGCGTCACGGAGATACTCCGGCACCAGCTCGACAAGCGATTGCGTGCCGGCGGCAGCCCGTGGCTCGATTCCTTTGTCGATCCGATCATTGCCCGCGAGAGCGATCCGTACGCGCTCGCCGACGAGCTGTTTCAGCGCCTGACCGGCTGAAACTCGAGCAAAAGTGACCGCACCCCGGGCGAGGGGCAGCCACCGGAAGTTCATACGGGCGGGCGTCCTGGGGCGGCGTCCTAGTGGTGCGCCTTCTTGCGCCGGTGAACGCGAACCGCCTTGGCTTCGTAGCGCGGCAGTACGCCTTCGTCGTGGCATTCGACCGTTACGCGGATTCCCAGGCGCGAATGGATGGCGTGCCCGATCTGGTACTGCATGTCTTCCTTGCTGATGCTGCTGCTCTTGTGTCGTTCGACAGCGACGGTGAGTTGCTCCATGGCTTCGTCGTCTTCGTCGATGTAGATGTGCCAGGCTTCCTTTACGGCACCCTCGGTCGCGGCGATGATGTCTTCTACCTGGGTCGGGAAAACCATGACGCCGCGGACCTTCAGCATGTCGTCGCTGCGGCCGATGATGCGGCCGATCTTGGGCAGGCCGGCACGACCGCAAGGGCAGTCGTAGGGGTGGGCGGAGAGCCGCACAAGATCCCGGGTGCGCCAGCGCACTACCGGGCTGGCATCGCGATCCAGGGTGGTGATCACGATTTCGCCGACTTCGCCCGGTGCCACCGGTTTAAGGGTAAGGGGATCGACGACCTCCGTGATGATGGTGTCCTCGTTGATCAGGTGCATCTCGTCGGTGTCGTGGGAATAAGGGCAGGAGATCGACACCACCGGCCCGCCGGCCTCGGTGGTGCCGTAGATGTTCTGCGCCATGAAGCCGGGCGGCATCTCGGCTTCGAGTTGATCGCGGAATGCCGCCGATATCGATTGTCCGCCGAAGACACCGACCCTGAGCTTCCATGCCGTGCGCGGATCGATGTTCAGGTTCTTGGCCATGTTGATCAGGGTCATCAGCCACAGCGGCGACAGGCTGCAGGCGGTGTAGCCGTGGTCGCTGAGCCATGTGGTGACCAGGTCGCCGCGCCCCGGGCCGAGGGGGAAATTGGTCGCGCCATAGGCTTCGAGGCCGATATCCATGGCCAGGCCGCCGATCCACAGGCCGTAGCCATAGCCCTGGTAGACACGGTCTTCCGGCACCATGCCGGCCGCGCGCAGGATGCGGCACATCTGGTAGGGGATCAGCTGGTTCAGGTCCTTGTCGGTCAGGCCGAACAGCACCGGGAGACCGGTGGTGCCCGAGGTGGCAACGAAGCGACGCACCTGTGACATGTCGACGGTGAGCATCGGGAAAGGATAGAGGGCACGCAAATCGGATTTTTCGAGGGTCGGCACCTGATGCAGATGATCGAAGTCGGTCAGGTCGCGGGGGCTCATTCCGCCCTTCTTGAAGTGCGCCACCCACTCGGGCGAATTCTGCAAGCGCTCGCCGAGGGCCTTCAGTTTTCGTTTCTGTATGGCGAGGATGCCGTCGCGATCCAGGCCTTCGATATCGGGGTGTTCAAACTTGATTGTCTTGTCCACGTCCATCCTCCCTGGGCTGCGATTTCGATTGAAATTCAGGCATGCCTGCGCGCCGGCTAAGTCCGGTTTCCGCAGGATGCTACACACGGCCGACCGGTCGGTCAACTAATTGGGCGGGGTGGTGCGGTGGCCGACGCTACGCGTCATCGGGTGCTGCGAAATGCAAATTCCGGCCGGCCCGGAGCGAAATCTCAAGCTTGCTTCTGGATGCCGGAATATTTCGTGTGTTCCAGGCCGTTGAGGAACAGTTCGGACGCGAGGGTGGCCAGTTCCGCTGGAGCCAAGCGCCCTTTTTCGGTGTACCAGTTGTCGGTCCAGTTGATCATGCCGAAGTACAGCATGGTCAGCGGGCGCGTGAAACCCTGATGCACCAGCAGTTCGGGGTGAATGCTTTCCAGAAGGCGCTCGACCGAGCGAATGATGCGTCGCTCGGTGGTGACCACAAATTCCCGATCCTTCGCGGGGAGCGAGTCCATATCGCTCATCAGCACCGCATGCCGATTTCGCGAAGCTGGCTGCGTATAGCTTTCGATCAGCATGCGGGTAAAGGTTATGAACTTGGCGCGCGGCGGCTCCGACGAGTTCAGGGCCGTATCGACGATCTCGGTAACCGCTTCAAGGTGATCGGCCAGCATCGCGCGAAGAATTTCGCTCTTGGAGTCGAAGTAGTGATAAACGCCCGCCTTGGACAACCCGGCAGCTTCCGCAATCTCGTTGATCGAGGTGCTGGCGAAACCCTTGGTGGCAAACAGTTTCGCAGCTGAATCGAGAATGGCTCCTCGAATTGAATCGTAGTCCTGCGATCGTGTGCGTGCCATGCCCGAGCCTTTCACCATGCATTGTCGTAGCTGCGTATCCGCTTGCGGCATGCGCAGGGAATGCTAGCACAGCATGTTTCAAATCTAAAGCCGGACAGCCGGTCTATCGAGTGGCTACCGGCTTGCGCCGGATACCCTTGCGCAAGGCGTACAGCGAATCGTCAGTTGGCGCTGCTGAGCACCTCGTCACGCAATTGGTTCAGCGCCCCCAGCAACTTGTCGCGGCGTTGCTCCAGACGATCCAGTCCACTGCGGGCGGAGGCGCGGTCAAGGCGCGCCATCTGCTCGATCTGGCGCCCGGTGTCATGAACGGCGCGATGGGTTTCGACGAGATGGTCGAAAGCCGGGTAGTGCCCGTAACGATCGCGCCCGATTGAATCCAGCCAATGGCCGAAACGACAGTCATGTGGATCCATCGGCGGAGTTGGCGATGGCTTCCCGGGGATCGCAGTTACCGAATTTCGCAATTGGTCGATCCAGCGCAGGTGGTCGATTTCCACAGTCAGCAGCGGCAAATCCTCGCGTGGCCATAGCGAAACATCACGCCAGGCCGCGGGCTGGGTCCAGTGCGCCAGCCACAAGGGGACATCGGCCGCGGGCATGGGCCGGGCGATCTCGTAGCCCTGCGCCAGGTCGCAGCCCAGTCGCAGCAGCAGGGTGCCATGGGCGACGGTTTCGACTCCCTCGGCAATCACCTGGCGACGGAAGGCGGCAGCCAGGCCGATGATGCTGTCGACAATGGAAAGGTCGTCGGGATCGCTCAACATGGAGTTGACGAAGGACTGGTCGATCTTGAGCGTCCCCGCCTGCAGTTGCTTGAGGTAGGTCAGCGAGGAATAGCCGGTACCAAAATCGTCAATGGCAAAACTGACGCCCAGCGCCTGGCAGGCGCTCATTACCGAGCCGACCTTCTCCAGGTCATTGAGGGCTGCCGTTTCAAGAATTTCCAGTTCGATGTGCTCGGCGGATACGCCGGGGTGTCGTGCCAGCGCGTTGCGCAGCGCCTCGACGAAGCCTTCGCCCTGCAGTTGCTCGGCGGCGATGTTGATCCCGATATCCAGATCATGTCCCTCGCTCTTCCAGCGTTCGGCCTGGGCCAGGGCGGTCTCCAGTACCCATTCACCTACCTGGCTGTGCAGGCCGACAAAGTCCACCATGGGCAGGAATTCGGCCGGGTCGAGCAATCCCCGTTCGGGATGCTGCCAGCGGATCAGCGCCTCCATGCCGAGTACGTCGCCGCTGCGCATGTTTACTTTGGGCTGGTAGTAAAGCTGCAACTGGTTGTCGGCGATCGCGCGCTCGATGCTGTTCAGCGATTCGCGGCGCATCTCGGAAATCCGGTCGTGTTCGGCATCGAACAGGGCATAGCGGTTGCGACCGGCCTGCTTGGCCTGGTACATGGCCTGGTCGGCATGACGCAGCAACATGTCGGGGTCGGCTCCGTCGAGCGGATACATCGTCACGCCCATGCTGGCGGAAAGCTTTGCCTCGCCTTCTTTCAACTGGAAGGGCTTGTTCAGGGAACTGCGGATGCGCTCGATCGCCACCTCGCACTCGTCGAAATGGGCCAGATTGCCCAGCAGCACGACAAACTCGTCGCCGCCGAGACGGCTCACGGTGTCGCCGGCGCGGACATTCGCCAGCAAACGGCGCGAGGCATCGATCAGTAGCACGTCACCTGCGGCGTGGCCCCACCGGTCATTGATCGGCTTGAAGCCATCGAGGTCGAGGTAGCAGATGGCCAGCAGGCGTTCGCTGCGGCTGGCTTGGCCGATGGCCTGGTTTAGTCGGTCGGAAAGCAGGCGACGGTTCGGCAGGCCGGTCAGGGCATCGAAATAAGCCATCTGTTCGAGCCGGTCCTGCGATTCCTTGAGGGCGGTGATGTCGCTCGACAGGCCGACGTAGTTGCGCACTCTGCCGTGATTGTCACGTACGGCAGAAATACTGGTCTGCTGCACGTAGCGGCTGCCATCCTTGCGCCGGTTGATCAGTTCGCCGCGCCAGAATCCTTGCCGATCGAGTTGGGACCACATCGTGCGGTAGAACTCCGCGTCGTGCTCACCTGACGACAGGAAGCGAGGATTCTGTCCGAGAATTTCCTCACGACTATAGCCGGTAAGTTCGCCAAAGGTGTCATTGACGTCAACAATGCGGGCGCTGGCATCGGCAATCACGATGCCTTCCTGGGCATGCTCGAATACCCCGGCCGCAAGCTGCAGGTGATCGCGGCTGCGCCGCAGTTCCATGTTGGTGCGCGAAATCCACCACAGCAGCACCAGCAGGAAGGAGATCACGCCGGCACCGACCAGGGCCAGCCGCTGGCCATAGTGGGAAACAACATGATCGATGTCTACGGGCAAATCGGCGTAGGGGCCTAGACGAAATTCGAGAAACAGCTCATGTACCGTCTGGTAGTTCTGCGGTAGCGTCCAGCCGTGGATGCCTGCCGCGCGGGCGGCCGGGTGGTCGGCGGGCAGGCTCAGCAGGGCAATCAGCAGGCCACGCGTCAGCTCGTCGGGGACGTGGTCGAGTTTGGCAAACGGCCAGTGCGGGTATAGCTGGGTGCTGTGGCGGTAGGGGAAGCCCGCGGATTTGCGTTCGCCGAGTACCTTGATCCGGGTGATATCAAGCTTGCCTGCCGCGGCCATCGATTCGACGAGGTCGGAGCGGACAAAGCCGGCATCGACCCGCCCGGCGATCACGGCGGCGACGACCTTGTCCTGCGCCTGCAGTTCAAGTACCTCGGCAGGATCGCGTTCGAGATCGATGTTGGCAGCACGGGCCTCGCGCAGGTGCACCTGCCAGCCGCCAAAGCCCTGGGTATCCGGAACAGCAAGGCGCTTGCCGCGCAAGTCGGCATAGCTGTTCATATCCGTCCGGTCGGCGCGGGTGATCGCTGTGCCGCCGAAACGATCGACGGGGCCCTCCGGGCCGGCGATGCGCATGGTGGCAATACGTGAAATCGCGCCGCCGACTTCCAGCTCGACATAATGACCGGTGTTGGTAACGACCAGATCGATGCGCTTGGCGGCGATCGCCGGGCCGAACTCCTGCAGCGTCAGCGGCACGACCTCGAAGCGCAGGGGAGCTAATTTTTCTGCCAGATACGCGGCATGAGGCTGCCAGTCCTGGCGCGCGCGCTCGGCGCCACGAAAGGCCAGGACCCCGATTCGCAACGGCCGCACCGATACCTCACCGCCCGCCGTCGAATCGGCGCTGGCAGGGAGTGTCAAGGCGCAGCACAGGCTCAGGGCAAACCACCGCAAGTGCTGGCGAAGGAATTGAATGACAGCATTTGTCATGGGCTTATGCTACCCCATCAATACTGCTGCCATTGTCCCCAGATCAAATGGCGGTGATATTCCCGGCGGGCCTTTGCGGGGCGACCGGGAGTCGGCGCTGACGGTGCGGCGCGGGCGGGATATTCCCGTCCGCGCCGTGTTCGCGTGAAGCCGACTTACTTCAACGCGTCGGCACCAGCCTGGGAAACCTGGGCGTCCTGCTGCGAACTGCCGCCCGACGCGCCAATGCCGCCGATCACCTTGCCGTCGACCACGATCGGTACCGCGCCTTCGAGGACTCCGGCATCGCCGGTCAGGTTGAGCAGGCGCAGATGCACACCACCCTGGGCGATCAGGTCCTGCCAGGCTTTGGTCGGGCGACGGAATGCGGCGGCGGCCTGGGCTTTCTCCCTGGCAATGTTGATCGAACCGAACTGGGTGTTGTCCAGCCTTTGCAGCAGCATCAGGTGGCCGCCGGAATCGACGACGGCAATGACCATGTTCCAGTTGTTCTTGTTTGCTTCTGCTTCCGCTGCCGCCATGGCCTTCTTGGCCTGGGCGAGGGTAATGGGCATGCCATAGGGCGTGGGCGCCTGTGCCAAGGCGACGCTGGCGAAACACAATGAGGCTAAAGACAGCAGCAGGGCAAACAGTTTTCTGGCGATCATGTTGCTTCCTCCGTTGGGGTTTTTAGGTAAGACAAGGAGTCTACGAATCTGCTGCCCGGAGTATTCCGGGAGCGCAGTCAATATACCTCTTGCGCCCGGCATAGGTGCCGGATCGGGCGCTTTGGGGTAAATTGCCGCGATGCCCCCACTGTCTGACAAGGGAAGCCTTCCCTCGCGAACCGCCAGCAGCATCGAGATGTTGGCTGCCGCCGGAGCATCGGCGGAGGACGGCATCTGGCTCGACGTGATCCGCAAGATGGACGAGGTCTATAACGACCTGCTGCAATACGAAGTCGCGCTCGAAGAAAAGAACGCGACACTGGAGGACACCCAGCAGTTCATTTCCTCGGTGCTCACCTCGATGTCGGATCTGCTGATCGTTTGCAGCCGCGCCGGTGTCATCGAAAGCGTCAACGAAGCGCTGGCGTCGCTACTGGGGGTGGATGCGGCGTCGCTTCACGGGCGCACAGTGTTCGACCTCTTCGCCGACGAGGAATCGCGCCAACGTGCCGGGCGTCTGTTTTCGGAGCATGACGGTGGCGCAGTCGAAGATTGCGAGATGCAGCTCAAGGCAGCCAACGGCAGCGCGATCCCCGTGTCGCTGAACTGCACGCCGCGCTACAACGGCGTCGGCAAGATGCTGGGAATGGTGATCACCGGGCGCCCTGTGGGCGAACTGCGCCGTGCCTATCAGGCCTTGCGCCGTGCCCACGAGGATCTCAAGACGACGCAGCAGCAGTTGATCCACTACGAGAAAATGGCCTCGCTCGGCCGCCTGGTGGCCGGAGTGGCGCATGAACTGAACACTCCGATCAGCTTTGTTTACGGCAACACCGTGGCCATGAAGCGCTACGCCGAGCGACTTGCGCGTTATCTCGGGGCGGTGCATGCCGAAGTGCCGCATGACGCGCGTGAAGCCCTGCGCGCCGAACTGCGTATCGATCGCCTGCTCGATGACCTGCCGTCGCTGATCGACGGCACGGTCGAGGGGGCTGAGCGCACCCGCGACATCGTCGACGCCCTCAAGCGCTTTTCCGCCACGGACCGCGACGAGCGCCGCCATTTCGCTCTCGGCGAGGTGGTCGAGCGCGCCGTGCAGTGGGTAGCCAAGGCCACCGGCAGCCAGTTCGAGGTAAAGCTTGAGCTTCCCGACGGCATCGAGGTGGCGGGTTCGCCCGGCCAACTACAGCAGGTGGTGATGAACCTGGTGCAAAACGCTGCCGACGCCACCGAAAAATCGCGCGAACGCCGACTCGACATCGGCGGTCGTGTCGAGGGTGGCGAGGTTGTCATCGAGTTCCGCGACAGCGGCCCGGGCATTGCCGAAGAAAACCTGGTCAAGCTCTTCGATCCCTTCTTCACCACCAAACCGGTGGGGCGCGGCACCGGGCTCGGCCTGGCCATCAGCTACGGCATCGTCGAGCGCCACGGCGGGCGCCTGACCGCCGACAATCATCCCAAGGGCGGTGCTCTCTTCATCCTGCGCTTGCCGCTGGCCGCGGCCGGTGACGGGCCCGGATCCTTGGCGTGAGCGGCGGCATCGATCCCGGCTGCATCCGCATCCGCCTCCGGCAGGAAGCCGGATGCATCAGCGCCGTCGAGGTGGTAAGCGAGCGTCCCGTGGTGACATCGGTGTTGCGCGGCCGGCCGGCGGACGAGGCGGTGGCACTGGTACCCCTGCTGTTTGCGCTCTGCGGCAAGGCTCAGGGTAGGGCGGCCGAACTGGCGTTGGCGGCGGCTCGCGGTGCGGGCAGCGCCCCCCGGCTCGATCCTGGCATCGCCGCCGAGGCGATGCGCGAGCATCTCTGGCGCTGGCTGCTGGACTTGCCGCCGTTGCTTGGCGTGGCGCCACTCAAGGTCGAATTCGCGCTGGCCATGGGCTGGATGCTGAAAGGCGAACACAGCCGGCTTGCGGAATTCCTCGACCAGCCGTGCATCGATGAACTGCTGCGCCGGCTCGATGCGATGGACGATCTTGCCGAAGTCGTGGCGCCGTCATTGCCGGCCATCGATGCCGCTGCTTCGCTTGGATACTGGCCGCGACTTGATGCCGGGTTCTGTCGGATGCCGCACTGGCAAGGGGCGGCGGCCGAAACCGGCGCCCTTGCGCGGCGTGCCGCTCAGGGCGAGGGCGCGGCCCTTGCCCGGCGCTGGCGCGCGCGCCTGTCCGAGTTGCGCGAATGGGCGCAGGGAGCGGCGAAAGTCGGCGCCCCCCAAGGGGACTTCCTTCGGGGCGCTGGCGGCACGGCGAGTTCGGTGCCGGTGGCCCCGGGAATCGGCCGCGGGCTGGTGGAAACCGCGCGCGGCCTGTTGATGCACGAGATCGTGCTCGACGGCGAGCGCATCGCCGATTACTTCATCGTCGCGCCGACGGAGTGGACCTTCCATCCGCAAGGCACGTTGCAACGCTGGTGGACGGGGCGTCCGGTGGGCGATCGTATTGAACTGGAAACTTTTGCCGCGCGTGCCGTGGCAGCGCTTGACCCCTGCGTACGCTGGGAGCTGGCCTGGCTATGAGGCGGCCGCGCTGACCAGGCTGAGCGCCACGGCCTCGGCGACCTTGATGCCGTCGACCGCCGCCGAAAGAATGCCACCGGCGTAGCCCGCACCTTCGCCGGCCGGGTAAAGGCCGCGCGTATTGACGCTCTGGAAATCATTTCCGCGCGTGACGCGGATCGGTGACGAGGTGCGCGTCTCGACCCCGGTGAGCAGGGCGTCGTCCATGTCGAAACCGTGAATCTGGCGGCCGAAGGCGCGCAGGCTCTCGCACAGCGCAGTGACCACGTAGTCCGGCAGGCAGTCGCGCAGATCGGCCGGATGCACGCCAGGGGTGTAGGAGGGCGCCACCGTGCCCAGATCCGTTGATGCCCGCCCGGCGAGAAAGTCGCCGACGCGCTGCGCCGGGGCCTTGTAGTCGCCGCCACCGGCCTCGAAGGCGCGGCTTTCCCAATGGCGCTGGTACTCGATGCCGGCCAGTGGGTCGGTGTCGATTCCGGGGTAGTCGGCCGGCGTGACGCCGACCACGATGGCGCTGTTGGCGTTGCGCTCGTTGCGCGAATGGGCGCAAGGCAGGGCAAGAGTCGGCGCTGGCGGTACGGCGAGTTCGGTGCCGGTGGCCCCGGGAATCGGCCGCGGGCTGGTGGAAACCGCGCGCGGCCTGTTGATGCACGAGA
>SXGT01362696.1_pt1 | contig 11888 bp, 10 predicted proteins | sample 3176221 | NCBI WGS metagenome assembly SXGT01 (sample SAMN11356862, study PRJNA531348) | freshwater metagenome | isolation source: freshwater sample F1-120 | place: China: Fuxian Lake, Yuxi | collected 2017-12-25
ATCGGCAAGCCGCTGCTCACAGATGATGCCGTGCGCTGGTTCTTGGTGAATGGTGCTAACAAGTTCGGCTTCGACAAGGCACCTCTGAAGGAACGGGCAGCATGGGTTATGGCCCGCAAGGACATGATCTGTCGCATGGCTGATGACCCAATCAGCTTCAGCGAATGGCGCGAGGCGGACAAGCCTTTGCAATTCCTCGCTTGGGCTTTTGAATTTCGTGAGTGGGTTCGGAACCCGAATACGTTCGTATCGCACTTGCCCGTGGCGATGGACGGTAGCTGCAATGGCCTCCAGAACTTCAGCGCCCTGCTGCGCGACGAGGTAGGAGGAAAGGCCACCAACCTGCTGTCGGGGACGCAGGCCAACGATATATACACCCTCGTTGCCGAGCGCACCACAGCCCTTCTGAATGCCCTTCCTGACGATGATAACGGGTACAAGCAGCGGTGGCTACTCCACGGAATCACCCGGTCGCTGGTGAAGCGGTCTGTGATGACGTTGCCATACGGATCGACCCGCTTTTCCTGTGCCGATTTCATTGTCGGGGACTACCTAGCCAAGGGAAAGGCCACGGAGTTTAGCCGGGATGAGTACGACCGGGCTGCGCGGTACTTGTCCTTCCCAGTGTGGCAGGCTATCGGCGATGTCGTGGTCAAAGCACGGGAGGCGATGGGTTGGCTACAGCAGGTAGCTTCACTGCTGATCCGCTCCGGTGAGCAGAGTATCCGGTGGTATGCACCTACGGGATTCCCCGTGTTGCAGCAGTACTGGGAAGTCAATGAGCACCGCATCAACACCAAGCTGTGTGGTAACACCAAGATCGTCTGCTACTCAGAGACGGATGACCCTTCCCGTAGTAAGCACAGGAACGGCATCGCACCCAACTTCGTGCATTCACTCGATGCAGCACACATGACATTGACTACTGTAGCTGCTGGTAAGGCAGGGATCACTTCCCTAGCCATGATCCATGATGACTACGGTACTCATGCTGCTGATGCACAGGCCATGTATCACATTATCAGAGAGGTGTTTGTAGATATGTACTCTACTCACTCCCCGCTGGACGATCTGCGGAACAGATACGCCGCATACGGGTTGCCCCCAACACCTCAACAGGGGAACTTGGACATACGTGAAGTCTTATCGTCCGAGTTCTTCTTCTCGTAGGAGTACTGGATCAATCCGGTACGCCTACAGACAAGGAGCCACATGACCAAAGCACAGGAAGTACAAACGGAAACTGTTGTCGTACTGAACCAGAAGCAGTACGAGAAACTTGAAGGCCAGCTACCGAAACCGCTGGTGAATCAATCCGTCACCGACATTCAGGCAGGCTATCTGCTGGGTGTGCAGGCGGTGTTGTCCATACTCCGCAATGGATTCGTCACAGGACGTTGAAGCTGGGCTACGCAGGGTTCTCGCCATGGCACGTGCCGAGGCCGAGAGCCTTGGTATCGCCCAAGACGCCTTCGACATTGACCACGCTATCGAGCAGTGGGTCAGCGGAAAGCTGCGCTGCTGGTGGATCGGCGGCCACACCCTACTTCTATACGTCATAACCAAGTCCGCGTGGCACTCGAAGAACTTCCCGGTGCTGCACGAACTGCTGCTTTTCAAATACGACCACACGCAGAAGAACACGTTCAAGAGTGTGCTTCGGGTACTCGATACCCTAGCCAAGCACCACGACGTGCGCTACATCAGCGTGGGTAACTCTCTAACCCGGAAGCCAGCCGCAGTACGCCGACTGTACCTCCGGTCAGGATACCGGCAGGCCGCTGACATTCTCATCAAGGAGGTGGCATGAGCCAGATTTTCGAAAGTATTTTTGGGGGCGGCAACGATGACGTAAAGCGCGCTGCTGAAGAGCAAGCCGCTGAGACGCGCAAGGCTGCGGAGGCGACTGCTCAGCAAGCACGCTTTGCAGCCCAAGCTGCCCAGATTCAACGCGAGGGACTTGCCGCTCGGCAAGCCGCCGAGGAAAAGATCAAGGCTCTCGCGCCCAAGCCGCCCGGAGCGCCGGATGTCTCTATAGGCCCGGCCCCTACCAGCACCCCCGCTGAAGAAGAACGTCGCCGTAACCCGCGATTGTCCTTCGGCAGGAAAGGTGCTGCTACCTCCATCGGCTTGTAACCAATGAAGCAACTCACCGCCAAATCACGCTGGACCCACCTCGACGGGCTGCGCTCTGCATTCATCGACAGGTGCGAGCGGTACTCTCAACTCACGCTGCGCAAGCTGTGCAGTGAGGAAGGGTACGACCAGAACACCGACGAGAACAAACTGGACTGGCAGTCCATCGGCGCAACCTTGGTGAATCACATCGCCAATAAGTTGATGCTAACAATGTTCTCCCCGAGCCGTCCGAACTTCCGGCTTGAACCTACTGAGAAGTTGAACGAGCAAGCGGCCAGTGCCAACATCACAGCCGAAGACCTCGCGGCACTGCTAGCGCAAGCCGAGCGGAAGGCCATGCGGGTCATCGACAAGAAGAAGGTACGGCCCAAGCTGTACGAAACCCTGAAGCACCTCGTAGTCACAGGCAATGCCCTGCTGCGCCGGGATGGTGACATCCGCGCCATGGGCATCAAGAACTACTGCGTTCGCCGGAGTATATCCGGGCGCATGATCGAGCTTCTTATCCGCGAGCAGTTGCAGTTCGATGAACTCGAAGAGTCTGTACAAGACACAGTGCGCGCTTCCAAAGAGAAGTGCGAAGATTACGTCGAGTTCTTCATCTGGGTGAAGTACCAAGGTGGCAAGTACTACGTCACGCAATGGGTGGATGACATCCTGCTGCCTGACACGTTTAGCGGAAGCTACACCGAGGAAGACCTCCCGTACCACGCACTGACGTGGGACTTGTCCGACCGTGCCAACTACGGCACCGGGCTCGTTGAGGAATACTCCGGCGAACTCGAAGCCCTCTCGACCTTGAGTGAGGCTATGGTTCAAGCTGCTGTGCTCGCGTCTGAGTACCGATGGCTGCTCAACCCTGCTGGTGCCACAAACCACCGAGACCTCATGGACTCGGAGAACGGTGCGGTACTGCCGGGAGTCAAGGGAGACCTTGAGATTATTGTTGCCGGCAAGGTAGGTGAGCTTGACGTGATGCTGAAGATGGCCGAGACCCATATCAATAGGCTCGGTCGTGGCTTCCTCATGTCATCTGCTGTCACCCGTGACGCCGAGCGAGTAACCGCTGAAGAAGTTCGCATGATGGCGAACGAGCTTGAGACTGGGCATGGTGGCGTGTATTCCCGCCTCAGTATTGACTTGCAGGAACCCATTGTAAAGTGGGAACTCACGCAGATCAATCTGAAGCTGAACGACGCCGACATTGAGCCGATCATCATCACTGGCCTCGACGCGCTGTCCCGCAACGCCGACCTCGAAAACCTGAAGCTGTTCCTTGCCGACTGCGAGGCTGTCAATCAGACCTCCGCCTCGGCCCAAGGCGTTCTTCGTATTGATGCTATCTTCCGAGACCTCGCCACAGGGCGTGGGCTTGATGCCAGCAAGTACGTCAAATCTCAACCCGAGCGCACTGCCGACTCCAAAGCTGCCGTGGCATCAGTTGCCATGCAGGAAGGTGCAGTAGCAGCCGCTCAAACCGCAGGAGCACAAGTTGCCCAATCCCAGTAACGATACGCCCGGCACGCCGGCACCTGACGCTACCCCAGCAGCCCCGGCTGCACCAGCGAACGAAGTTCAAGCCCCAGCGCAACCCGCTGTAGCTTCTCCTGCCCCGGCAGTACCTGCTGCGGCACAGCCTGCACAGTTCGAGAAGTCCGGCGATCCCGGCCTCGACTTTGCAATCGACTACGTAGCCAAGCTCGGAGTTACCCCAACGGACCCCGAGTACCTCGCGGCCCAGACCGGGAATTTCGACTTGCTGCGAGTCAAGCTGGCGACCATGGGCGACAAGGCCCAAGGTTACGAGGCAGTTCTGGCCGTTGCCGAGAGGGCATTCAAGGGGCTGACCGAGCAGCGCGAAGCCGCCAACAAGGCACGCACCGAACTGATCGTCGGCGAGGTCGGTGGTCAAGAGCAATGGGATGCCCTGCGCGAGTGGGTCAAGACCAACGCCGATGAGTCCGAACGCGGCGACATCAACGCCGGCCTGAACGGCTCTCCGCTGCAAGCCAAGATGACCGTGCAATACCTCAAGGGGCTGTTCGCACAAGCATCCAATGCATCCAACCCGCCAAAGGCAGCAGTCAATCCGCATGCCGGTGGCACACCTCCTTCCGGAGATAGCGGCCCGCTGTCGCCCAAGGATTACTCTGCTGCTGTGATTGCCCTCGTGGCACAACTCGGCGGAAAACCTCTCGAATCCTCACCCGAGTACGAGAACCTGAAACGCCGCCGCATGGCTTGGGCCGGCTAACTTTTGTAGCAAACAAGACTCGTCATGCCTCTGAATCCCTAGGGTTACTCAAGCACAAACCGTCGAGTCGCCCATCACTCATCGAAAGGAAGCCACATGGCTCTGAATGACTTTGCTGTTGTCCGCCCCAATTCCAAGAACGGTGGCGTTGATCCGCTGGAACTCGCCATTGAGGAATTCACTGGTGTTGTCGAAGGCACCATTGCTCGCAAGTCCGTCCTGAAGGGTATGATCCCCGTCAAGCCGGTCAAGGGCACCGCTACCCTGTCCAACTACGCCGTTGGTGAATCGACCCTGCAAAAGCTGGGCAACGACGGCGCTACGCTGGATGGCACCTCCAACGACTTCTCGAAGATCACCGTGACGGTGGATACCGTGGTCGCTGCCCGCGCCACGCTGCCGCTGCTCGATGTCTTCCAGACCAACTTCGATGCCCGCAAGGAAATCGGTGTTGAGCATGGCAAGAAGATCGCCAAGTTCTACGACCAGTCCTTCTTCATCCAAGCGATCAAGGCTGCGCAACTGGCCTCCAGCCCGTACGGCAGCGATGGTCACTACGGTGGCTCGACCAAGACCCTCTCGGCCTCGGGCGACAAGAGCGACCCGGCCAAGCTGTACTCGGCCATCGCCGACCTCTTCACCACGATGGAAGGCAAGGACGTTGAGCCCGGCACCGATGACATCATGCTGGCGTTCAAGCCCGAGCAGTTCTACACCCTGCTGCAAGCCGAGCAGATCGTCAATGGCGAGTACGTCACTGCCGATGGCACCAGCATCAAGGGCATGATCTTCAAGGCGTTCGGTTGCCCGGCCATTCGGTCCAACAACCTGCCGGCCGAGACCACCATTGCCAGCCACTTGCTGTCCAATGCGTCGAACAGCAACGCCTACGACGGTGACTTCACCAAGGTTCTGGCCGTGGCCTTCAGCCCGCGTGCGCTGCTCGCTGGCGAGACCATCCCGCTGCAAACCAAGGTCTTCTTCGACGATGTTTCGAAGCTGTGGTTCGTCGATGCGTGGCTGTCCTACGCCGTGACCCCGAACCGCCCCGAGTACGCCGGCGCGATCCTGCTGCCGTAAGCAACCCAACTAGCCCCTGCCAGAAATGGTGGGGGCTTTTTCCGCTTTTGGAGCCGCTAAATGACTGAACTAGATGCCTACAACATGATGTTGGCAACCCTCGGTGAGCTTCCTCTGGAGTCCATCGACGCGGATCACGGCACGCTACCTGCGGCTGTGCAACAACTCAAGAACACTCGCCGCGCTGTGCTCGGTAGGGGATGGTGGTTCAACCGCGAGGTTGTCACCCTGACTCCTGATCCCGACACGGGGCGCATTACTGTCCCGCAAGACACGCTATCCATCATACCCACCGCACAGACGCGCAAGCTGGCGCAGCGTGGTAGCCAGTTGTATGACCCGGTGAATGCCACCTTTGACATCGGGGAATCCGTACAAGTCGATGTCACGCTCGACATTGAGTTCGATGACCTGCCCGAGAACGCAAAGTCCTACATCGCCGCGAAGGCTGTGGAGCAGTTCAACAAGGACAACGAGGGAGACACCATCAAATTGCGTGAGGCCCAGAATACTGTACGCGAGACGTACGTGCTTCTCAGCGCCGAGGACATTCGGCAGTCGCGGGTGAATCTCTTCAACCGCACCAGCACGGCTGTGCGCATCAACCGCATAGTTGGTACGTCGAACCGCATCTACTCCCGATAGGAGGGGCAATGCTTATATCGAAGAGCTACGAGTCAATCACTCGTGGTGTGAGTGAGCAAGTTCCCCACGAGCGTAAGCCGGGGCAGAACACAGCCCAACTCAACATGATTTCCGATCCGGTGCGCGGCATTGCCCGCAGGCACGGATCAATCGCACAGGATGAGAAGAGCTTCGCCGACTACACGTCGGAAGCCTACGCGGCTACTCTGGAGGATGTGCGCCAGTTCCGCACGTTCTCATTCTTCATCGACGGTAACGAATACGTGCTGATCGCTCGTACCAAGACCAAGCCGGCGCTATCCGCTGCACCCGTGTGCTGGTGCTTCAACAAAGAGACTGGCGAGTTCATCAACGTGCAGCTTGCCACATCGGACTCTGTCCTCGATTCGCTGGCCGCTGGTGGCGTGAGTGCATTCGCCAACACTGGTCGCTTCATCTTCATTGCTGGGCATGACATTGTACCCACGTTGGTTGAGACCGACGTGCATGGGGCCACGGCCAATAGGCAGCGCATGGCTGTCTGGGTGCGTGGTGGTGCGTACAGCCGAACCTTCACCGTGACCCTGAAGATGGCCGACACTTCGACCAAGGTGCTGACGTACAAAACGAAGGCGTCTTCGTACCCCGGTGTGCTGGATACCAGTGACATTCTCACGGCTGATCCAGATTACCAGAAGAAAGTGAATGACCGTACCAGCGACTATAACACGGCATCAACGCAGTGGATCGGTGAAGCGGCAGAGGACATCCAGCCCGACAACATCGCTCAGAAGCTGTTGGATGAGGCAGTGGTGCAGGGTCTGACTGGGCAGCGCACCGGCTCGCATATCCTGTTTGACTACGACCAGAACATTCTCGAAGTCTCCGTCGATGATGGTGGTGATGGTACGCTGCTGCGCGGTGTTGGCTCTGAGGTGTCTGCTGCTGACCTCGTAAGCACTGTGCATTATGTCGGCAAGGTTGTGAAGGTGCGCCCGAAGAGCAACAACGGGTCTGATGCCTTCTACCTGAAGGCTTACCCGAAGATCGACGGCAGCACTGGCTGGGCTGAGGTAGTGTGGCGAGAGTGCGCCGGCTACGAAATGCGCCCGAGCGGTGTGTTCGTATATGGGTCCATTGAGGGGGGTACTCTGTACCTTGCTGGAAGCGCCACTGGCCTTCAGGCAATGACCCTCGTGGAGAACCCCGAGTTTCAGGCCAACGCTGTGGGGGACAAGACCAGTGCCCCGCCACCGAAGTTCATTGGCAAGAAGATCACCTACATGGGTATGATGCAGGATCGACTCGTGGTTGTGTCGAACGCAGTAGTGTTCATGTCACGGCCCGGCGACTACCTCAACTTCTTCCAGCAATCCGTGCTCACGGTAGCTGATGATGACCCCATCGAAATGTTTGCACGCGGGTCTGAGGATGACATCATCACAGCCGGTGCGATCTACGACAAGAGTCTATTCCTGTTTGGCAAACTCAAGCAGTACGCGGTGCCCGGCAAATCCACGCTGACCCCGAAGTCCCATGGCATCAGTGCCGTGGGTGCTTTCGAGGATGGGACCGATGCATACCCCGCCTCGTCTGGGAACTTCATGTTCTACGCCAAGCCGCGAAATCGGCAGGCGCGCATCCCGAGTAGCTCGCTGTACCAACTGCAACTGGGCATCGTCGCTGACAGCCCGGAGAGCTACGACCTGAGCCAGCAGCTTGACAAGTTCCTGCTTGGTCTCCCTGTCGAGATTGTCGCAGTGACGGTTAAGCCGCCAACGATCTTCTTCAGGACTACTGGTGAGGATAATGCGCTGTACCTGTACCGCTACATCGACAACGCCGGAAACACCGAGCGGCTATGGGATTCGTGGCAGAAGTGGCAGTGGCATGCCGAGGTCGGTACGTGCTGCGGAATCACAGACCATGACGGCGACTTGCTCGCCTTCACTGTGCGCCATGGAGAAGACCCCGACACCAACCTGCGGATGTGGGTTGCGTGCGACAGGTTCTCCCTCGACACTTCACTGTCGGACTACCCGTATGCTGATAGCCTACGCAGCCTTGAAGGCTTCCACACCCCGGTGGCGGATGCGTGGCTGCACATCGACAATCCCGGCACGCTCACCGACGTAATCGCAGCATTCAGTGCTGATGCTCCGGAGTTCCTAATCGGGACCACGGGCGAGCGCATGGCAGAGTTCCTTGCTGCCTACGGTGTTGAGCGCCGGGCAGACATGCTCGTAGGTATGCCGTATGACGCCTACGTAGTACCAACCAACCCTGTGCTGAAGAGCTACAATAACAACCCGATACTCGACGGACGATTGACTGTCGGCAGTATGCTCGTTGCCCTGACCGATAGCTGTGGGTGTGAAGTACAGATCACCGCGCACGGCAAGACGGTTACGGCGTACAAGGGAGAAGGTAGGCGCACTGGGCACTCCAGTCTAGGGGAGCAGCCAGTTGTCAGCGAAAAGATCAAAGCGGGTGTTGGGCGAGAGACTGGTGCTTATACCATGAAGGTAAAGGCGAACAGGTGGTTGCCCCTCACTATCTCGGCGATGTCATACCGAGGTCAATACTTCAGCAATGCTAGGAGGATTTAATGGACCCATGGATGATGGCTTCATTTGGCATGCAGCTTCTGTCCGGAGCCTCTGCCTCTGCTTCACGCAGGGCTCAGATCGAGGCACAGTCCATCATCGACCGTGCCAATGCTGATGCCGCCAACGTAACACGCAAGGCGAACAACGAAGTATCCGCTGCCACTACCAGCTTGCAGAACTACGCCCGCTCTCTGAACAACAAGAGGGCAGGCGCTGCCGCTGGGGCTCGGATTGATGCTATCAAGATCAATGCTGGACGTGCCATGGACAAACTGACTCAGACCGGGGTGGCACATGACGTGCAGTCCGTCGAGCAGTTTGGGCAGGTTGTGGCCGCCGCTGCCGCTGCTGGCGTCAGTGGTGGTAGTATCGACGCTGTACGTAGGGCAATGGCGCTACGCCGTGGCATCCAGCAGGAGCAGCTTTCCCGCGCCACCAAGCAGACACAGTTTGACTTCGAGTCCCAGCAGAGCGCCGCTATCAGCGACCTCGTTGGCTCTGTCGATATTGCGACCTCCATGGCGTCGATGGACTACGGGGTATCGCAGCCCCCGGTGCGCTTCATGTCCAGCATGGGGCAGGACTTGCTCAACACCCTCCCCAAGTTGAACTGGCGCGATCTGCGTGACGGTCTGTACTCACAGCCCAAGGGCTTGCAGGCCGGCAGTATGTCCGGTAACGGCTCCGTGCAGGGCAACCCCGACTACTTTTATGACCTATAGGAGGCACCATGGCGAATACGATTGCGCCTGAGACGTTCGCAGTAGCCCCGCTGGTGCCGCCCACCACAACCCCGGATACGGGCTTCAGGGCGGTTTCAGCAGGTGTGGAAGGGGTACGCCTAGCCCAAGCCCCGAGAGCGGCAGGAATCGACTTCTCGACGGCTTCTGATCGATCCACGCTGAACTCCCTGATGTCCCTCGGCGTAGCCGCCTTGAAGCCCAAGGTGGAACAAGAGCGCATGCGCCAGATGGGCGAGGGTGCCATCGCCGCGATCCAAGGGCAGACCGCCAAGGAACTCGCCGAGGGTGATACCCTGATGGGCGTCTTTGGCGACCCTGTTGCTGTGGCCGCTGCGCGTCAAGTTGAGAAGGTTACGCAGCTTGACCGCGCCATGCAGGAAGTGCAGGATGGCATGGAGCAATGGCGCACCAAGTCGCCCGAGGCGTTCCGCAAGGAACTCCCCGAACTGATGAAGCGCCACCTGACCGGAGACCCGCTGTCGGATTCCCTGATTTCCCGTGCCTTCATCGAGAAGGTTCCGGCTATAACCGACTTGCATACCCGTGCCCATATCTCGTACGTGAATCAGCGAGCGCAAGATGCGTTCTTCGACAGCGCGGTAGCCTCTGGCGAAAGCCTGAAGAAGTACCTTGCCGAAGAGCGCAATGGGCGCATGGGGCATACAACGGACATTCAGGCTACCTTCCTCCGAGACGTAGCATCGTCTCTGTCCATGCTCAAGCCCGAGAACGCCGAAAAGGCCAGCATGGCAATCTTGCAGCACTACACCACGAGCGGCAATCACGAAGCTCTGGAACTGCTGAGTACTGCCGGTATCTCGAAGGCGTTCTCGAAAGAGGCACAAGCGAAACTCCCGCTGATGCTTGAGCAAGCACGACATACCGACTGGGTGAATAACCCGCGCTACCTGAAGCAGTACGAGAACCTTGGTGCATTCGAGGCAACTGTGCGCGAGGGGCTTACGGATGTCGCCAGCATCGAGAAGATGTATGCCGACAACAGTGGCCCGAATGGCGGGCTGAAGCAGGAGTGGGTCAAGCAGCAAGTCGAACAGCTTGCCATCGCCAAGGCGAGGAACGCACGGCGCGCAACCGAGGGCGTTGGGATCACCAAGGAAATGATGCAGCGTGCGTTGTTCTCCCAGATCACCACACAGGGTGGCGACCTGCAAACCCACATACCCGGCCTGACTCCAGAGAACAAGCGCGTTCTAATAAATGAGGACTACGTACGGAACCCGAAGTCTCTTGACCTAGTAGTTGCGCGCAACGGTTGGTTGCCGACCCCGGTGGAGGCTCAAGCACGCGCTGCTATCAATCACGCCTTGGTGGGACAGTTCCATCCGGCGACCAATGGGCAGATGGGTGACATCGAAACGCTGCGTGAATTGTCGCGGCTCAATACCATCAACCCACATACTGTGCAGCGCAGCCTCGGTGAGGACACCTACTTGAACTTCCTTACGATGATTGACGCCGGGGCACTACGCGACAAGGGGGACGAGCAGAAGAACCAGCAGCAGTTCATGGGAATTTCTACTGCTATTCGTGCTGCACAGGCCCAGCGTAAAGATGTGGATTGGCAGCGTGGGCGAGAGAAGGAAGCGAACTCCGCACTTTCCTCCATATCCCCAGTGGGCAACCCCATCCGCGCATTTGGTACGTGGGCCTACAGCGTGTGGCGTGGTGAGCCTCGACCCAATGCTGACCAACAGAAGCAACTTGCCGATATGCGCGCCGTACGTCTGCGGAAGTTGGCGCAGAACACTACCCTACCTATGGATAAACTGGTCACGTTGGTGGATGAAAGCATGTCTGCTGAAGTTGGCTTACTAGCCGGTGCTCCAATCATGGGCGAGATAGGGCAGGAGAAGCCATTCAAGGCCAACGTGGTTAATTCAGTTCTTGGCAAAGGCGGAAAAGCCTTTAATGGGAGACTAATCGACGATGTTGAAATTAACAAGGCCCAAGTGCGCGCTCTTGAGTCCAAGCTACAAATCCCCGCGAGGAAGACCACGAAAAAGGAAACAGACTACAGCGTTACGTCAGCCATCTACGACGGCAACCGCATCAATGTGCTTGTGCAGTTTGCTGATGGCACCACGAACGACCTGTACCTGACTCCCGAGGATGTGGCCCACGAGTACGTCGAGCGCAACAAGACGGAGTTTCAGCGCACCTACAACCTTTCCAAATAGGAGGCACTATGCCGAGGAAAAGTAAAAAGTCATACGATGTGATGGACCTCGGTCTAGGTGGTCAGACGACGGAGACACTTCCGCCAGTAGTACAACCTGCTCCCGCTGCTCCGGACGCCATTGAGGCGTTCAAGCAGGGAGCACTTGGTAGCATCGTCGGTGGGGTCATGCAGCGCATGGCTTCACCTGATGACACGAAGTTGCCCGGCGATTGGCGCAATGACTATCTGAAGTACGAGAT
>SXGT01510039.1_pt1 | contig 11888 bp, 8 predicted proteins | sample 3176221 | NCBI WGS metagenome assembly SXGT01 (sample SAMN11356862, study PRJNA531348) | freshwater metagenome | isolation source: freshwater sample F1-120 | place: China: Fuxian Lake, Yuxi | collected 2017-12-25
GACGGGCTCGTCGACCCGGGTGATACCGGCGACGGCGGCGGTGCCGGGGATGATGCAGACCTGGTCGGCGGTGTAGCGGGCATCGTGGGCCTGCCACAGGGAATCGCTGCGCCACCAGCGGCGCACATCCTTGTCGATGACGGGCACGAAGTTGACCGGCTTGCCCGGGGTCTTGCACAGGGTGGTGAAGAAGGGCACGTCGGCCGGGTGCAGCTTGATGGTCTCGGCGTCCGGGTACCGATTCAGCAGGATGTCGACGGCAGCGGCCGGATGCTCCAGCAGCGCTTGGCTTTCGGCGTCCCCGGCGAACAGGGTGTCGATCGGGCCCGAGTCGCTGGGATGCAGGCGGGCCTCGGCGCGCTTGAGCATCTCCTCGAAGCGGTCCCGCCAGGTGACGTCCAGCCACGGCGAATCGGTGGCCTTGGTGTCGGCGGTGGAATCGCCCTCACCGATGGCCAGCTCGACATAGCGGTCCAGCCACTGCAGGTAGGTCATGTCGGAGACATCACCGAAGTACGGCTTGGCGGTGTCGGCCATGGCCGCGATGATCTCGTCGCGGCGCTCGGCGACGGCGTCGGCGTCACCGGCGACCTCGTCGAGCAGACGGCCGCAACGCGAGGCGGTGTTGTCGATCTCGTGGATGTCGGCGCCGAGCTGGCTGCGCCCGGATGCCATGCCGCCCTGGGCTTTTCCGGCTCCGACCCACACATCGGTGCCCTTGGTGTCCACCAGGAGCTGCTTGACCGCAGGCGAGGTGGTGGCTTCCAGGGTGGCCATCGCGGCGGTGCCGACCAGTATGCCGTCGACCGGCATGAGCGGGAATCCGTAGTCGTGCGCCCAGCGGCCGGCCAGGTAGTCGGCCGCGCGCTCGGGGGTACCGATACCGCCGCCGACGCAGATGGTGATGTTGGACAGCTTGCGCAGGTCCGCGTAGGTGGCCAGGAGCAGATCGTCGAGGTCCTCCCACGAGTGGTGGCCACCGGCGCGGCCGCCCTCGATGTGGGCGATGACATCCTTGCCCGGAACCTCGGCCGCGATCTTGATCACGGACTTGATCTGGTCGATGGTGCCCGGCTTGAACACCACGTGGGTGATGCCGATCTCGTTGAGTTCCTCGATGAGTGCCACGGCTTCGTCGAGTTCCGGGATACCGGCGGTGACGACGAGCCCGTCGATGGGAGCACCGGACTGACGGGCCTTCTGCACCAGGCGCTTTCCGCCCACCTGCAGCTTCCACAGATACGGGTCCAGGAACAGCGAGTTGAACTGGATGGCGCGGCCCGGCTCCAAGAGCTCGGTGAGCTCGGCCATGCGGTCGTCGAAGATCTTCTCGGTGACCTGGCCGCCACCGGCAAGCTCGGACCAGTGTCCGGCGTTCGCGGCGGCGGCGACGATCTTGGCGTCGACGGTGGTCGGGGTCATCCCGGCCAGCAGGATCGGCGAGCGGCCGGTGAGGCGGGTGAATTTGGTGGACAGCTTCACCGAGCCGTCGGGCAGGGTGACCGTCGACGGCGCGTAGCTGGTCCACGGTGCGGGCACCTCGGGTACGGCGCCGACGGTGAACAGGCTGCGCTGACCGGCACGGGTGGCGGCGGCCACGATGCCCATGCCCAGCCCGCGGATCACGGGAGCGGTCAGGCGGGTGACGGTGTCGGCGGGGCCGAGGTCGATGATCCAGCGCGCGCCCGCGGTGTGCAGGGCTTCGACATCGGCGACCCAGTCGATGGGGCTGACGAAGATGGACTCGGTCATCCGGTGGGCCAGTTCGGTGTCGATACCGCACTGGGCGGCCCAGCGGTCCACGAGTGCGACGCCGTCGGCCAGCCGCGGGGTATGGAAGCCGACCTCGACCTGGACGGGGTTGAACACCGGCGAGAACACCGCGCCACCGCGCAGCTTGTTCTTGCGCTCGGCTTCTTCCTTCTCGGTGATCTTCGAGCAGTACAGCTCGAAGCGGCCGAGCTGTTCGGGGGTTCCGGTGATGACGACCGAGCGGCGGCCGTTGCGGATGGACAGCACCGGGGGCAGCACGGTGCGGACGTCGGTGGAGAACTCTTCGAGCAGTTCGGCGATCCGGTCGGGGTCGACGTTGGTGACCGAGACCATCGGGGTCTTGTCACCACGGCCGACCATGCCGCGCCGGCGGGAGATCAGCGAACCGGCGGCGCCGATCAGCTGGAGCAGCGCGAGCAGTTCGGCGTCGCGGGTGCCCTTGGCCTTGAGCGACTCGACACCCAGGATGCCCTGGGAGTGCCCGGCCATGGCGACCGGCGGCGTGCCCATCAGATCCAGGCCCTGGCGCGTCAGCGCGCGGATGGCGGCCATCTGGGTGAGCAGGATGCCGGGCCCGGAGATGGCGGCGGTGGTGAGCTGCTTGGTGTCGGGCAGCGGCTCCTCGGCGGCCAGCGCGCGCACCCACTGGAGGGGCTCGAAACCGATCGGGCGCACCACGACGAGTTCGCGGGCCACCGGCTCCAGCAGCAGCGCCGCCTCGCCGACCAGCTCGCTGAGCTCGGACTCGATACCGGCGGAGCTGACCAGCTCCTCCAGGCTCTCCAACCAGGCGCCGCCCTGACCACCGAACGCGACCGCATACGGTTCACCGGCGTTCAGCAGATCGACGAGCGCATGTGCGCCGGTCAAGGATCCCTCGTTCAGGCTGTTCAAGCTGGCGGCTGTCACCCTGTCGTGCTCGTTGATCGTCACGTTGTGTATCTCCCTCGGTGGTGCAGTCTTTGTCACGCAATATCGCTGGTCGTACCGGTGTGCCGCGTCGTCGCGGCGAGGATGCGTACGGGATCCCCGACGGCCCCGTCGTCCTGTTGTCGGCGGTGATTCAGCTTTGAATCTCCGTCGGGCTGGTTCTCATCGGCGCGATCCGGGAGCACCGGAAGCCGGCTCCAGACGCGCCCAGAGGGCAGCCCAACCCCACTAAGAGTGTCATAAGAACTAGAGCGATTTTCCGACCTTAAATGGTTACTGGCGAGTCTACGGACGGGTAACCATACGTTGGGTAACAACGGTCCCTGCGCGGCTCAAACTTCTGCGGGACAAACGTCCTGCATGCAGGCGGTTACGGTCGAGTAGCTATAACTTCCCAGATCAGCGCGATGCCGTTATGAAATCGTTATCTAAGAATTTGGTGTTCTCCGACACGGCCGACGGCGCTGCAAACGGCGCCCCCGAAAGGACATATCGGCCCAAAGTGTCCACCCGCCGGCGCGCGGTGGCGAAAACTGTTTGCTGGCAATTATTACTGATCGGTAAGTTTTGCATTGTTGACGACGCCGGCGTTGCGCGATGCGGCCGAAGTCGACGTCCACGAACCAGGGCACCCGCGGGCCGAGCACCGACTCCCAGCCCCGGGAAGGGCTTCGGCGAGCCCTCGTCCCGTCCATGACCGGCGTCGCCGGCCAGGGATGCACGGCCCGGCGCGCCGGCCGGTCCGCCCCGGCGACGGGTGGTTGCCAGCCCGCCGTCAGGTCCCGTCGCCACCGGCGACCGCCGTCAGCGGCCGCGCGAGCAGCGCCCGCCGCAGCTGGTCGGCGATGACGGCGTGGCTGAGCCCGACGCCGTCGGCGATCCACCGGCCCATCTCGTCAACGGAGCCCGGGTTCGGGTCCGTGGATCCGTACCTTTCGGCCACCCCCCGTTCCAGCACCGAGATCACGGTATCGGCCAGCCACTGCACGCCGTCTCGGCTCGCATCCAGCAGCGTGAGCACGATGCGGACGGACACCAGCGGGTCCGCAGAGCGCGCCACCAGCCGCCCGATGTCCGGATTGGCGAACACCAGCGCCGACCCCGAGCGGTGGGCGAGCCCGAGTTCCACCAGCCGGGCAGCCTCCGCGCTCACCGGATCGATCCCGACGGGGATGCCGGCCGGCGTCGCGCCTTCACCCGACTCGGGGCTCGGCCGCTGGATCGCCCGCGGCAGGCCCAGCAGCTCGGCCACGCTCCCGCCGGCCCGCATGGTCTCGAAGAACTCCGCGACGTGCGCCGAGGTGAACCCGCGGCCCAGCAGTTCGTCGATGGTCTGCAGCTGAGCCAGGTGATAGTCGTCGTACAGGGCGGAGCGGCCGTGCCTGCGCGGCGGGTCGAGCAGGCCGCGCTCGCGGTAGGCGCGGATGTTCCGGGCGGTGACGCCGGAGATCCGGGCCAGATCGTCGATGCGGTATTCGTTCAGCGCCATACGTGTGCCCCCGCACCGGGTCGACAGGGAAGCGCACGCATTTTTCCAGTCTAGCCCGGCTCCTGCGGAACGAGCGAAGGGCAAAATATGCACGAAACAGCACAGATGCTAATTCTGGCAACTTCGGTGAGCGATCTCACCGATATATGATTGGCGATTCATCCCACCAATTTGGGACCATTGCCCTACTTCCCCACCCGCTCAAGGAATCGAGGTCCGCGTGCGTCCCTGGATCATCTGGGCGACCGGACTGCTCGCCTACATCGTCGCGGTGCTCAACCGCACCACGCTCGGAGTGTCCGGGCTGGAGGCCGGCGACCGCTTCCACGCGGGTCCCAGCGTGCTGTCGACATTCGTGGTGTTGCAGATCATCGTCTACGCGGGCGCCCAGGTGCCTGCCGGCGTGCTGCTCGACCGTTACGGCTCCAAGCTCCTCATCATCTCCGGCGCCGCGCTGATGGTGACCGGCCAGCTCGCGATCGCACTCACCGATTCACTGCCCCTGGCGCTGGCCGCACGCGCCGTCGTCGGGCTCGGGGACGCGGTCACCTTCATCTCCGTGCTGCGCTTGGTGCCGCACTGGTTCCCCGCCAAGCGGGTGCCGCTGCTGACACAGCTCACCGGGATCAGCGGCCAACTCGGTCAGGTGCTCTCGGCGGTGCCGTTCCTGGCATTGCTGGGTGTCAACGGCTGGACCTCGGCCTACCTCACCGTGACCGCGTTCGGCGTGCTCACCATGGTGCTGGCGGCCGCGGTGCTGCAGAACACCCCGAGTGGGCGACTGGTCACCACCGAGACCATGAACGTGCGGGACACCATGGCGAGCCTGCGCACCGTGTGGATGCGCCCGGGTACCCGGCTCGGGTTCTTCACCCATATGGGCACCCAGTTCTCGGTCACCGCGTTCGCACTGATGTGGGGAGTCCCCTATGTCACCACCGCGCAGGGCCAGACCCGCGCGGTGGCCGGCATGTTGCTGACCATCTCGGTGGTGACGGCGATCTCGGCCGGTGTCGTGCTCGGCATCCTCACCGGCCGGTATCCGCACAAGCGGTCGATGATGGTGCTGACGATCATCGGCAGCAACGCGCTCATCTGGACGATCGTGCTGGCCATCCCCGGCCAGGCGCCGCTGTGGCTGCTGGTGCTGCTCGTCGTGATCATCTCCGTCGGCGGGCCCGGCTCGATGGTCGGCTTCGACTTCGCCCGCACGTTCAACCCGAGCGCGACCCTGGGCACCGCGCAGGGCTTCGTCAACATGGGCGGATTCCTGGCCTCGCTGCTGCTGATGCAGGCGATGGGCTGGATTCTCGACGCCGCCGGCGGCTACTCCACCGACTCGTTCCGGTTGGCGTGGACGCTGCAGTACGTGGTGTGGGTGATCGCCGTCATCGGCATCCTGATCACCCGGCGCAAGGCGCGGCGCCTGATGAAGGCCGAGCAGGAGCGGTCGCTGCTGGAGACCTTCGAGCCGGCCGTACGCTAAGCCCCGGTCCGGGCAAGCGCCGCCGCAGTGTGCCGATGCGCGATCAACTCGTCACCGATCACCGCCACCACCGGTGCGGCTGCGACAACCAGCAGGCACACCGATGTCGAGACCCCGGCGGCGGCCAGCAACACCGCACCCGCCAAAACGGTCGCCGCCAGCCCGGCAAGCACCAGGTGCATGACGGGGACGCTGCGCAACAACAGCGAGTGCAGCAGATAGACCACCCCGATGAACACCCCTACCGGCAGCGCCACCGCGAGCACCGTGGCGACCGAGCCGAGCTCGGAATGCTCCTCCAGGTAGTACGCCTCGACGTGTAGGCCGGCACCGGTGGCGACGATCGCGCCGAACAGCAGGATGGCCAGATATCCGAACCAGAACGAGCTCTCACGGTGTGCATGCAGCAGTTCGGCCGACGGCACCATGAAGAACAACCACCACATGCCGAAGGTCAACCCGGTTCCGGCCAGCGCCACCAGGATCGCATCGGTGGTCCAGCCGTGGTCGTGCACCACCGCGGACAGGGTCGCCACGGTGCCGACCACGCCCTCTCCCAACGCGATGATCGCCATCAGTCCATATCGCTCGGAGATGTGGTGGGCGTGCCACGGTGTGCCCCCGGCCCGGCGCTCCGCGATCACCGGCCCCAGCATCTCCACACCGATCAGCACCACCACGATCAACAGCGTCACCGACACCGAGGTGTGCGCGAAAATGGCTGCGATCCATCCGAGTTGAGCAACCGAGATCGCCACGACATAGGTCATGCAGGCGCTGCGGCGCGCGGGATCCTGCCGCGCGGCCCGCAGCCACTGCCCCACCATGGCGACCCGCATCACCACGTATCCGGCCACCATCACCACGTTGTCGACGTGCCCGCCATGCTCCAGCGAGGCGTACACGTCCGGTATGCCCAGCGTCAGGATCAGCACGCCGACCATCTGCAGCATCGTCATCAGCCGGTACACCCAGTCATCGGTGTCGTAGGAGGAGGCGAACCAGGTGAAGTTGATCCACGCCCAGCAGACCGCGAACATCGCAAACCCGAAGCCGGTCAGGCCCACCAGCACATGCCCCGCGGCCATCGCGTGCGCGAACTCCGATGCGGCGACACCGAAGGCCACCACGAAGGTTAGGTCGAACAACAACTCCAGCGGAGTGGCTGCCCGGTGCTGCTCGTGCGGATCGCGGCCCGACATCCGGCGAAGCCGGTGCGCCCCGGTCGGAACCGAAGGCTGTGGTGTGGAAACGCTCACCCGGTCATCCTCTCCCCGATGGACCCGGCCCGCACCGGTTCACCGACGCCACACGCTAGCGTGAGCGCGTGTCGACAGCTTCTGATCCCCGCACCGCGGTCGGTGTGGTGCTGGCTGCCGGCATCGGTGCGCGGGTCGGCGCCGACGGCAACAAGGCGTATCTGAGGCTGGCCGGCAGGTCGATGCTGTCCTGGTCGGTCCGGGCGGTGGCCGGCACCGCAGAGATCGGCCGGGTCATCCTGGTGTACCGGCGGGGCGAGCGCGAGGTGGCGGCCCGGGCCCTGGGCGACGACCTGCCCGGTGTCGCGGTGGAACTGGTCGAGGGCGGCGACAGCCGCCACGAATCCGAGTTCAACGTGCTGCGCCACATTGCCGCAGACATCGAGGACGGCACTGTGGAGGTCGTGCTCATCCACGACGCCGCGCGCCCGCTGGCCGGGCAGGACCTGATGCGTGCCGCGCTCGACACGGCGCGCCGCCACGGTGGCGCCGTGCCCGCGGTGGCGGCCACGGGCCTGGCCCGGCCACGACCCGGCGGCGGGCTCGAACCGCTGACCGAGCGGTTGGTACGTGTCCAGACACCGCAGGCCTTCCGGGCCGGGCCGTTGCTGCAGGCCTATCGGCGTGCGGCCGACGAGGCCTTCGACGGTACCGACACCTCGGCGTGCGTACAGCATTTCACCGAGGTCGACGTGCGGGTGTTCCCCGGTGCCGCAACCAATCTCAAGGTGACCTACCCGCCGGACATCCGGCTGGCCGAGCACCTGCTGGCGGGAACGGTCAACGCCGACAGGCGATGACGGCTGCCAGCAGCGCGGCATCGGCCGGCAGGTCGAACGGGATCGCGTCGGCGTCGCCGGCGACACACACCAGGTCGGTGGCGCTCAGCACGGCGGGCAGATCGTCCAGCCGGGCCACGGCGGCACCGTAGGGATACTGGGTGATCTTCAGCTCGGAACGGTCCACCGTGGACCGGATGACACCCTGCCCGTCAACCCTTTTCACGGTGTCGGTGACCGGCAACACCGGGACGACCAGCTCAGCGCCGTCGGCCAGCGCCGCGACGACACGGGCCACCAGATCACGCGACAGCACCGGGTGACGGTGCTCGGCCACCAGCACATGTGTCGCGGCGGAGGCCTGCAGGTGTGGCTGCACCGCCCTCAAACAGTCTGCGGTGCTGCGGTTTTCGCCCGCTGCGATGACCTGGGCCGGCGATCCGGCCAGACCGGCGCGCGCCCGCTCGTAGATTGCTGCGTCGGCCGGAACCAGCACCTCGGTGACCTCCGCACTGAGAGCGCGCACGATCCGCACCAGTGCCGGTTCCCCGTCGACGGGGGTGAACACCGACTCCGGGTGCCGGGCCGCCGACACCGGCAGCGGCAGGATCGCTGAGAGTTTCACCGCGGTCAATGTAGCTGGCCGGCCGACCGGAACCGCCGGAGGTAGGCCTCCCAGTCCCACCCGGCCAGGAAATCCCGCGCCGCCGAGTACCCGTTGGTGTACAGCGCCTCGACCTCGGTATCGCTGATATCGAAATCGAGGAATCCCACCTCGGTCGAGTCGACGCGCACCGTCCTGGCGTTGACCCACGGCTGATTCAGGTACGCCTGGTCGCGTCCCACCAGGACGGTGGTGATGACATCGTCGAGCATGCGCGAAGGCACCAGACGACGCAGCGGTCCCCAGCTCGGCAGCAGATGGTCGGTGTCGTTGGGTAGGTGCGGCAGTACCGTGACGCCGAAACTCGGCCAGCGCGGGACACCACCGTCGGCGCGGTCCAGGGAGTCGACCGGGAAGTTGGACAGCAGGCCGCCGTCGACCAGGGTGGAGGTCCGGCCCGCGGCATCGGTCAGCGTCACCGGACGGAAGTAGAACGGGATCGACATCGAGGCGCGCACCGCATCGGCGACCGGCTGCTCATCGGGGTCCAGACCGTAGACCCTGCGATAGTCCCAGGGCAGCCGCACCAACTGGCCGGTGGTGACATCGGCGACGGTGACCACCAGGTTGTAGCGCTGCTCGGCCGGTAGGTCGTCGTCATCGATGGCGAGGTCACCGAAGGTGCGGACCCCGAGGTTCGCGAGGTGCCCGCGCACCCAGTCGTGCGCGTAGTCGCCCTTGTAGATGCCGCGGCCCCGCACCAGGGCCAGCGGTTGCCCGATGACCGGTAACCGCCCAACCAGTCCCGGGTCCCGGAACTTCCGGTACTTCAGTTCCAGCGCAATGTCTTTGAATTCAACCCCGGTGAGCCGCCCACGCGCGGCGGCGACGATCGCCCCGACAATGGAGCCCGCAGAGGTACCCGAAACGCGTTGCGCCCGGTAGCCGGCCTCCATCAGGGCGACCACCGCGCCGATCAGACCGACCCCTTTGACCCCGCCACCGGAGAGCACCAGGTCGGCAGGAGAGGTCGGCGACGGCAACGGCTACACCGGGTCGAAGGACGAGATCAACCAGTCGTCGTCCACCCGCGTCAGGCCGACCTTGACCGCGCTGGTCGAGAACGATCCGTCCGGGTTCTCCGTGCTGGTGGTGGTCTGATTCAGGAACACCAGCACCACCGCCGATTCGGGATTCAGTTCGGCGACGGCCGCATTGACGATCGCCGCGCTCGTCTTCACCGATTTCTTGGTGGCCGCCGGCGTGACGATCTGCTCGGTGAACTGGTTGTAGTAGTTCAGGAAATCACCGGTCAGATGCGTCTTGGCGTTGCCGAAGTCCTCGTTGAGGGTCTCCGGTGAATACGACAGCAGCGCAACGGTTCCGTCTTTGGCGGCGCTCAGCACGGTGTCGGCGGCAGCGGTTCCGGTGGCCTGATCGGGCTTGTACTGATTGACGTACAGCCACGCCGTCACGCCTCCGGTGATGGCCAACAACACCACCAACGTGATGGCCACCCAGAAGCGGGCGGCACCGTGGAGCACCCGGCGTACCGGACCCGCCGGGCGATCGGGCGGTCCACCCGCCGCCACATCCGGTTCCTCGGCGGCGACGGTGTCCTCGGGACCGTCCGCGTCGTCGATCTCGACAGCGGTCAACAGTTCTTCTTCGTTCTTCACGGTCACGGCGCGAACTCAACTTTCGCCATCTTGATCTGGTCACCATCGCGGGCCACGCTCACGATCAGCCGCCAGCTGCGGGGGTCTTCCTTGGCGCCCTGGGCATTGGTGATGGTGGAGGCGGCCGCCACCAGAACATCGGCGGTGTCGTCGGTCATCGTCTGCACCGCGGTGGCGGTGACGTTCGCCTCGGTCACGACCTTCGACGATTCGGCGACCTTCGCGAACTCCTCGGCCTGACTCTGGAAATCCTCCCGGAACTGACCGGTGGAGTTGTCGATGATGCGCTGCACGTCTTGCTGCGCGCGGTTGAAGTCCAGCGACATCAACGACACCACGCCCTGCCGTGCGGCGGCCGAGAACTGGGCGCTGAGGTCCCGCCGCTGCTCGGCCTGCTGGTGCTTGACCACGATCCAGGCGCTGGTGCTGGCCAGCGCGGCGATTCCGAGAACCGCGAGGATCACCGCGGCGTACTTGACGATGCTGGTGAGTTTTCCGCCGCGGCGCACGGGGTCCGAGTCGTCCTCGGCATCGTCTACACCGTCGGCCGCGTCGATGTCCTCGATCGCGTCGATGTCTTCGACCGCACCGTCATCGGCATCCTCGGCGGCCACGTCATTGTCGGCGTCGACCTTCACCGGGTCATCAGCGGCCACCTCGTCCGTGGCTTCAGCCGCCCGCGTGGCCTTGGCCTGCTGCACGCGGAGCACATTGGCCCGCGCGCGGGCTGCCGCCGCTTCGGCCTCGGCGGCTGCGGCGAGCGCCTCGGCCTCCTCTGCGGACAGATCCGCGACGTCCGCCTGATCGGCGTCCGGCGACGTTTCGCCAGGCTTCCGGGTCGACATCATGACCTCCTGCGCCAAACGAGAATGGCGTTATCAAATTCGACTATTCATTCGACGATACCCCATCATCGATTCGCCCAGAAACAATGCTCTTCCTGCGGAAACGCTATTTCCGTGCTGTGCGTACGCTCAGCGGGCGAGGTCCTGAAGGCGATCCTTCATCACCTTGCCCGTGGCGTTCAAGGGCAGCTCATCAAGAAACTCTACGTACCGCGGCACCTTATACCCGGCCATCCGGTCACGGCTCCAAGCGATCAAATCGGTCTCACTCAGGACCTCGTCGCCTTCGCGGCACACCACGAAGGCCTTGCCGACCTGGCCCATCCGTTCGTCGGGCACGCCGATCACCGCCGCCTGACGGACCGCGGGGTGCTCGAGCAGGAAGCCCTCGATCTCGGCCGGGTAGGCGTTGAAACCGCCGACGATGAACATGTCCTTCTTGCGGCCTACGATCGTGAGCCGTCCGGCGTCGTCGACGGCCCCCAGATCCCCGGTGTGCAGCCATCCGTCGGGGTCGATCGTCTCCGCGGTGGCCACCGGATCATCCAGGTAGCCCTGCATCACGGTGTAGCCGCGCACCAGCACTTCCGCGTCCGCGGCGATACGCACCTCGACGCCGTCGCAGGGCCTGCCCGCGGTGGTCGCGATGTCCTCGAAGGTATCGCCGGGGCGGGACAGGGTGACCGTGCCGGCCTCGGTCAGTCCGTATCCGGTCGCCAGCGTCTGGAAGGGCAGTTCCTCGTGCACCCGGCGGATCAGTTCGACCGGGATGTCGGCGGCCCCGGTGACCCCGGCCCGCAGGGTCGCCAGCCGATGCTTGTCCGGGACTGCCAGCAGCGAGTGGTACAGCGTCGGGGCGCCCGGCAGCATCGTGATCTTCTCGGCCTCGATGAGGTCGACGACGGCGGGCACGTCGAACACCGGAACCGGCAGGATGGTGGCGCCGCGGATCAGCGAGGAGATGCAGCCGGCCGTGTAGCCGAAGGTGTGGAAGAACGGGTTGACGATCAGATAGCGGTCGCCCTGGCGCAGGTCGGCCAGATC
>SXGT01658945.1_pt1 | contig 11888 bp, 12 predicted proteins | sample 3176221 | NCBI WGS metagenome assembly SXGT01 (sample SAMN11356862, study PRJNA531348) | freshwater metagenome | isolation source: freshwater sample F1-120 | place: China: Fuxian Lake, Yuxi | collected 2017-12-25
GAACCAACGACCCCCACCATTACCACTATGGGGTCGGCGGCGTGAATGCTTGCTGTCCGGCATTTTGTGGCGTGAAATTGTGTACAGGTTAATGGCTTTTACGGTATATGGACGGAAAATGCAGGCGGTCATGTTCCGCTTGCCAGGCGGTAGAGCAATGGTTTTTCTGCCAGAAAAACAGGTTATCAACGAACCTGCGCGGCCATGAATTCCCGCCATTCAATTCGATTCGATATACCCTGGCCGACAGCGTTTCGTCGGCCTTTCCGCCGAGCAGGGTATTCAGGAGTTGATCGATAGCGATGGCGACTTGCTTCATGCCAAAATTACGGCTGGATCGATGGCCAACTCTGGATAGGTCATCGCAACGTAGCCGACACCCGCCACGGTTGCCGGGTCGTCCAGGTTGACGCCGTCCGAGGCGGTGGAGAGTTGTAGCCAGACCTGCATGGCAATGTCGTCCCCGGCGATGCCAGCTCGCATGATGCCGACAAGTTGAGTGCTATTAAAACGGTTACGGAATTCCCAATCCCGTATGTCCCGAGGGCGCATCGCCGCCAGTTGCTCTGCCGTGAATGTGTGCTTGGCGTAGGTTGGATGAACTACACCGTCGTCACCCAGTACGTAGCCGGTCAGGGACAGATATTCAGTATCCAGGCAAACGGGCTGGACGCTATCGACAGGATAAAACCCATTGCCAGGATGCTCGCTGAACTCGGCAATTTCAAAATCCCCACCACATATATATGCGTATTCCATGGCGTTATCCGATCCTGTACCAAGTTAAGTCCGAGCGTTGGAATTTCCACGACGCATAACCATTCGCCGCGATGGTTGTCAGGCCCGCTTTCAGCGTGTGACCGGCAGACGGGGCCATCGTCAATGCTGTAATTGCTTGTGTCGATGATAGGGTGAACGTCTGGTCGTCGTAGGGAAGCGTGGCTAGATTGATAGTCAACGTGGCCAGTGTGCCGGCAGGATTCAGCAGCAGCGTCGTAACGCCTGCCGCTACAGTGATTGTCCCGCCTGTTGTCGGTATTTGCCCCGACAGTGTGCCGGAATAGGGTTCCCCACCCCCACCAGCCGCACCTAGCGCATTGCCGGGGATCGTTGTGCCAGCGAAGTTCGCTGATGCTACCGAATTGACAGAAAATCGATTGCCTGTGCAGGAGCCAGAAATGGTGTTGGTAGTGAATAACACCAATGCACCGCCACCCGTCGATACAATAAATGCGCTGGAAAATGCGGGTGTTCCGGTGATTGTAATCGTATGCGAGTTATCCCGAATAATGCCGCTTTGCGAATAAAGGTGAGTCTGACAGCCCCCGTCAATCGTGTAATCGTTCACGACATCTACCGTTGCACCAAGATTCACCGTTATATGGCGAATCGTACAAGTGCCATAGACATTTCGGCCTAACTCGACATAGGTTGACGACCCGAGCAGCGTAACCAGACTGCCGCTTGTTGTGGTGAGTTTCACGCCGTCAATTAGATATGTCCCGGTGATATTCGTACCCGAAACGCATGAGGCAGTTGTGGAAATCAGTACATTAGCCGGGGTCGTAGTGTTTCCGAGAATCGTAATTCTCCCTGACCCAGCAAACGATTTCAGCGTAACAACACCAGCATAGGTGCCGTCAGCGACCTGGATGGTTACGTCATAGCCGTTATTGTCCAGCGCCATCGCGGCATCGACACCTTTCTGGATCGTCAGGAAAGCCCTGCCCGCCGTATTCGCCAACCCGTCGTTGCTGTCACTTCCGTCCGTTCGAACGTAGTAAGTCCGCGCGGCGGATAGCACGTCACGGACGCCAAGTGTGACGCGTTGCGCGGCGGCATTGGCATCATCCAGCAACGCTTTGCCGGCGGCGGTCAGGTCATACGTCGCGGCCGTTCCTGCCCCGGTGAACTGGATGCCCTTGTCGGCTGCCGAGGTCAAACCGGCGATGGCGGTCAGGTCGGCGTCGAGCGGCTGATAGAGTGACGTGTGGGTATGGTCGCCGGCCGCCACGGTGCCGGCCGTCGTGCCGACTGACTTGGTGGATGAATCACCCAGGCCGAGTACACCGCGCAGGGCAGCCGCATTGGCGGCCGCCAGCAATGACCAGCCGACGGCGCTGGGTTGATAGCTGAAACTGCCGAGACTTTGTTTAACTTCGATCAATTCGGCGCCCGTCATAGGCCCGGCGCTGGGCAGATCGGATATTTTTACATTGGCCATGGTTATTCCAGGATGCGGTTGTCGGAGGTTTGCGTGATACGCAGATCGCCGGATTCGGTCTGGCGATAAAGTGGCGCGGTGACAAGTACCGGGGTTTCAATTGCGGCCTCGATAACCAGGCGCGCGCTCAGATTGCCGTGATTGGTTTCGACGCCGATCAGCCGGTGCTGGCCGCTGACCGGGCTGGCGGGATGCTGCAGGTCGACCCAATCGCCGGGGCGTAGGTCGGTGCGTGGCATGGCCCACTCGACCCGCCAGCGCGGGGCGGCGAGCCAGGCGAGCAGGCGCCGGCCGAGGGCGTCGGCGTGGCGTGATTCGTGCAGCCAGCCGGCATCCCATTCGGTTTCTATGCGGCCGTATTGGAGAATGCTGGCCGCGTTTTCGATCTGGACGACCTGGTCATGCTGGCCGGTGGCGGCGTTGTAATCGAATTTGACGCGCAGGATGTTGGCGAGGCCCGCGTGGCTGATGCTCGGGACCACGTCGAACGCGTTTAGCCGGGTGGCGTTGGCTTCGATGAGGTCGGCCGTGTCGGTTTCAAACGGATAAACGAACGCGAGGCCCGACGCGCCGGCAGACCAGGCGCCGCCGACCGACTGGATGATCTGGTCGACCTGGGCGCGGATGGTGCGCGTGGCGTCATCGAGGACGCCGCCGATGGTGAGACCCAGATCGGTGCATTCGACGCGGAAATCGTCCAGATCGGCGCGGTCGATACGATGGCCGCAGAAATCGAGGACAGCGTGCAGGACCTCGTCGGGCCGGGTGAGTAAATGACCATCGTCCGGGTCCATGCGGCCGCGCAGGGTGACGCGGAGGGATTCGGCGCTTTCCACGGCAGTGGCGAGGGTGAGAAAGGCGACCGGCTCGCCGGCCAAGTCCAGCCCATTGCGCCAGGTCCAGGCTTGAATCGGCTCATCGTCGACGGTGACGGCGTCAACCCCGGCGATGGCGCCGTCCGCCACCACCCACTCGCGGCCCGTGGTGCCGTACTGGATGGGCTGCAGGGTGACGGTACCGAATGGGACCGGCAGGGTTTTGACGTCCTCATATTCACCCCAGGCAGTGGTGTTGCGCAGGGGGACGGTGTCGGATAGCGGCCTGGCGATGCCGGATTCCAGCCGCAGGGTCGCGGTGTCGCCGAGTTCCAGGTCGGTGATGATACCGCGCCAGAGTTCGCCGTCCTCGCTAACCACCCTCGCCGGGGTGCGGACGGGCGGCGCGTATTGAAACTGGCGCATCAATCGGCCGCTGGCGTTGTCGACCTGCACGCTGAGGCTGGAATTTTCGCCGCTGGCGAGGCCGGGGATGCTGAGTGGGCGATTCAGCGTGCCGATACTGAGCAGGCCGGGCAGGACCAGATCGGTGCCGGGTAGCGTGCGGGCGGCCGGCTCTTGGTACAGGCCGAGCGAGGGTGTGCTGTCGATTTCGAGCCAGATCATGCGAGTTCGGCGCGCAGCGGCAGGGTCATGGAAATTAGCCGGCGGCTGGTGTCGTCGGGCTGGTATTCGTGGATGTCGGTGAGGTCGATGGCGTCAGCGTCGACCGTGACCAGGGCGGATTCGCCCGGGTGCAGATGATGCGGCACCAGGATCATCGGCTCGCCGTTTTCGGCCAGGTGATCGAGCAGCGGCAGCAGGGCATCCAGATCCGTCTGGAGCAGGCTATCGGACCAGGCGAGTTCGCCGCCCTGCCCTCGCCCGGCATAGGCGCTGGCCGGGTTAAGCCCGCTGCCGCGCGTGATGCCATAGGTGCGGGCCAGTCGGCAGGTGGTGGCGCTGTAGGCCGTGGCGATGGGCTTGCCAGCCCACCACCAGCCGATGCGGCCGGCGGCGGCGTCGGCCAGGGACAGGCGCAGATGCGTCACGGTCCAGGGCGTATCGAGCAGGAGCGCGGCGACCGGGTTGGTCAGGTCCATGGTTTCGGAAAACGCCCAGGTCGCGCCGCTGTCGTCGCTGCCTTCGACCGTGAGGCTGGCACCGGCGGGCAGATCAAGCCGGGCCAGCGTCACGGCGTGGATGGTTTCGCTGCCGCCCAGATCGGCGGTGAGGGTGGCGGTAGCCGAGGACCAGGCCCAGCCAGCGTCGTCGGGCGTGGTGAGGCCGCTGGGCGCATTCGGCTGCTCGGCGCGGAACCACCAATAATCGGCGGCGACAAACGAGGGCGAGGCGCCGGCGATGAATTCGGCCGACAGGCCATCGGCCAGGCTGACGCTGGGGGCGATGTCGGTCAGGGCAGACCAGAGGCCGCCGTCCTGGCGCCAGCGAAACTGGCCGGACTCGATGGCAAAATCAAACTTGTCGCCAAGGACGTAGGGGATGCCGCCGTGCGCGAGTTGCACGGTGACGCCGGCGGCGGTGTAGGTGGGCACGGTGCCGGTATCCGGCGCGGGGATTTCATAGTCGGCGAGGCTGCCCGAGGCCGAGGCCAGCACCGACCAGGTGTGGGTGTCATCACCATCCACCCCGCCCGCCAGATAGGCCGGGCCGGCGGCGACAATTGCCAACTCGGCTTTATCGCCAACGGCATAGGGCCGGTTGCCATCCACCCCGTTGATGGTGATGGTGACGGTGTCGCCCTCTTTCAGTCGGTCCGCGCAGCCGACCCCGATGTAGAAGGCGAATTCCTTGGTGGAATAAGGCTCGCCGGCCGGGATGCCGGCCGAGGCGCCCGAATCCGTCGAGGTTTTGCTGCTGATGTAAGCCGTATTGTTGAAGGCGGGGTAATAATCGCCATTGGTATCAACCCACCAATAGGCGTCGGCACTATCACGCCAGCATCCGTCCCCGCTCGATGCGGTGCTGGCGTCAGATTTTGGGACGAGGCCGGCCAGGGCGCGGACGTAATCCATCCGGGATTTGTATTTGGCGGTGAGTTCGACCACCAAGACGTCGAAGGCGGCCGACGTGGTAACTGCCGTCCCGTCCTGCACGTAGTTTGTCACCTGCTCGGTCCGTCGGAACGTGTAGGTATAGGTGGCGTCGGTGATGGCCTGGTCGGTGTCCAGGTTTATATCCAGGCCCGTCAGCACCAGGGCCGACGCGGTGACGGCTTGCTGGACTTCACCGCCGCTGGTCTTGGTGATCTTGACGATCCGCCAATTCACTCCCGCATAACTGTAATAGCCGCCGATTTTGAGCGCCGCGCTGGACGGGCTGGTGATGGCGGTCGGTGTGCTATAGCCCTCGGACGGTGAATCGAGCGCCTCGAAATCGGCCTTGGCGGCGACCAGTGCGGCGTCCCACTCGGTGTTGGCGGCGCTGACCGAGTAGGTCTCGGCAACCGTATCGGCGAAGGTGGCGGCCACCGCATCGATCAGTTTGCGTTTTTTGCTGCTCGCGGTGGTATCGGCGCCCAAAATCACCTGGCGCTCCATGAACCCGGATCGCCACAAAAACAGTGCTTCCAGGCGGGTTTGATAGGCGGCGTCGAGTGCCATATCCGTTCCTCCATCCAGACCCAGACAGGCGTCCGTAAAGCGACCAATCAGGGTCGCGCTGTTGCAATCGCAGGTGCCGACATCGGGCCGCGCTTCATACCGGAACGTCACCGATTTGGGCCGGGCATTGATGCCAAGGGTGAGTTCGCGGACGCACACGTCGCCAAGGTCTTCGCCAACGTCGCGGGTGGCGGGTGTGTATTTCCAGGCGGTTTGGCCGGTGCCTGGCACACTGGCGGCCTTGTCCGGCACGGTGAACCCAATCGTGGCGGTAGAAAACGCGGTGCCGGTGGTGGCCGTGCCGATCTCGCCGGTAACGGTGCCAAACACGCGCCAGACTTCGGCGCCAACCGCGTCGTCGTTGATGCACTCGACGGTCACCGACTCGGTGGGCGCGGTGGTGGCCGGGGCCAGGCTGTCGAGCGCCACGCCGGTGGCCGACAGCACCCAGGCGCCGGTCCGCAGAGGCACATCGCGGGCATCCATGCCACCGGGCTTGCGGTCGGCGACGACGACGCCATCGACAGTGAGCAGGGCCGAGGCGGCAAGGGCCTGGGCGAGGTCGTAGAAGGTGACCAGGCCGGGATAGGTTTCGGTATCGACCCCGTCGGTGACCACCACGTCGTAACCGCCGGTCACCGAATAGAGCAGGCTATCGGCCGGCAAGGCGCGGAACGGGGCGGGAGTGAGGCCGTATTGCCACGCGCCATCCTTATAGAGCCGATAAGGCCTGTAGACAGTGTGGTCCTGGCCGATCTGGAGTCGCGGCGAGGTGGCGTCCAACTCGCCTTTTGCCGAGAGCGGCAGACCGCCGAAGTCGAACTCCGGTCCAGGCAGGGTTGCCTGGCCGGCTGGCCAGTCGGCGAGCAGCGAATAGACGGTGGCGGCGCGGGTCAAGGCGGGAGTGACGGTGAGGCGGACCGCGTTGCCGGCAGCGCCGGCGACGACGGCGCGCAGGGTGAGGGTGTCGACCGTCAGGCTGGCGTGCGTGGTGTCGGTGCCCAGGTCCACCAGCGTCAGGGACCAGGTTTCAGCCTGGGCGCCGCCACCGACGGCATCGACCGTCAAGGTGCCGTTGCCGACCCCGGCGAAGGTGGGCGTGCTGGCGCGCAGGGTGGCGCCGCCGCTGGCGATCAGGATGTCGATGTCGCTCGTTTCGTGCCCGGCGTAATCGCCGGTCAGGCGGATACGGCCATTGCCGGTGCGGGTAACGTCCATGGTACGCACGGCATTGGCCACGGCCACCTCGGAGGCGGTCAAGGTGGCGGCGGGGATCAGGTTGGTGTGGTTGGCAATCAGACGCTGGACGGAGGACATGGGTTAGCTGCCAAGTTTGTTGATGCGGTTTATGGCCGGTAGGATGGTGCGGGCGAGGGTATCTGGGTCGAATACAGGTCCCTGGAAATTCAGGGTGTAACTGGGGGCGCCTGGCGCGCCAGGGGCGAAACCGCCGCCACCCGTCGAGCGGTCGCCACTGCCGCTGGTGCCGCCGGTTCGATCACCGCGAGAGGGGCCGCTGGAGCCATTGCGGCGGTTTTCCTGTTCCTGTTTTCTGGCTTCTTCCTCGCGCACGTCGGCGATCTGCTTGAGCAGACGCAGGGACTCTTGCAGGTTGCGGATGGATTCCTGGTCGCCGGCGGCACGGGCGGCGGCCAGTTGGGCTTCTATCTCGGCCTTGCGTTTTTCGTAGCGGCGCCGCTCGATCTCGTCGAGGTTGTTGTTGAGGCTGTCCCACTCATCCTGGATGCCGCTGAGCGTATCGCGGGTGGCGTCACGCAGATCCAGCATTCGCTGTTTGGCATCGGCGATGGCGGCGCGCAGGCGGTCGAGGGTTTGCTGGTCGAGCAGGTCGGTGTCGATGGCCGCCTGACCGGCGGCGCCGCCGAGTTGGGCAAACCCGTCCTTGATGCTCTCGATGTAGCGGTCGGCGGCTTCTTTCTGTTTTTTGTAGTCCTCGGTGATCTGGTTGGCGGCTTCGTGGATAAACGCCAGATATGCGCCGATGGTGGTACCGCTGATCGCCTGCGGCGCGGTGATCGCGGCCTGGATGGCGGCGCGAGCCTGTTCGCTGCTGTTGGTAAGGTCATCAACGCGTTGGCGGACCGCATTGATGTGCTGCGTCATCAAATCGCCGAGACCCTTCAGGCGGGTGTGGAAATCGTTGATGCTGTCCTGCATCCCGCCGGTGCCGGCGCCCATTTCATCGAACCAGACGCGAGCGGATTCGGCTGCCGCCTCGCCCATGGCCTGGCTGGCCTGGGCGGCGGCCTTTTCGACGTTTTTGCCCCAGTCCTCGGTGACGTCTTTGAGCTTGATGGTGGCCTTGCCGGCGTCGTCGACGGACACGATATAGCCGCGCATCGCGGCCTCGGCCTGGATGGTGGTGCTGGCGACACCGCCATTGGCGGCGATGGCGGCGTCGGCGTAAGCCTTCCAGGCGGCGTTGAGGTCGTTGAGCGGAGCATTCGACTTGCTGATGGTGTCGAACGCCTCCTTGGCTTTTTTGGCGGCGGCATCCAGCGCGGCCTGGCTGGTGATGCCCAGATCCTTGTAGGCCTGCTCCAGCGGGGTCAGGACCTTTTCGAGTTCCTTGATGCGCTTTGCCGATTCGGCGGCGGAAAGTTCCACGGCTTTGAAGCCGCTTGCCAGTCCGGTGGACGACTTCTCGCCAGTCTTGGCGGTGTCTTCCAGGCCGGTTTTGAGCGCGAAAATCTTTTCGGTGACCTTGCCGACATCGTCGCGCGCTTCGGCCAGGGCTTGTTGCTGGCGGGCGCGGTAGTTTTCGAAGTCAAGATTGGCGACGCTGTAGGCGATATTGGCCAGCGTCTTGCCGACCAATTCCAGCGTTTCCCATACGGCGGACGCCCCGACCGTCAGGATTTTGAGCGCGCCGGTGAGGGTGTCGAATGCGCCCACATCGGCGGCGGCCAGGGCGGCGCCTTTGATGGCGGCCTCCATGCGGGCCAGGTCGTCGTTGAATTTCTCGGCGGCGGCGCCGGCAGCGTCGGTGATGACCAGACCGAGGCTGGCGGCCTCTTGTTTCAGAGCCTCGATACCGGCTGCGCCGGCGTTGAGGAAGGGCAGCATGTCCGTGCCGCTTTTGCCAAAAATATCCCTGGCACGGGCGGCCTTGCCGACGCCGTCGGGCATCTCGGCGAAGCGGTTGGCGAGGTCAAGCAGGACCGCGTCGGCGTCGCGCAGGCTGCCATCGGTGTTCAGCACCTCGATACTCAAGGCGCGGAAGGCGGCGGCGACGCTGCTGCCGGCATCGCTGCCCGCTTCGGCCAGGTTTTTGTTCAGGCGGGTGAAGCTGGCGGCGAACTGGTCGACGGTCAGGCCGGACTGTTCGGCGGCATACTTCAGGGCCGTGAAGGTTTCGGTGGAGAGGCCGAGTTTTTGCGCCGACTTATAGGCGTCGTCCATGTCATCGGCGATGCCCTTGATGCCGGCAGCCAGGCCCGCCAGAGACAGGCCAAGCCCCAGGCCGGCCAGGGTGCTATTGATCTTGCTGGCGGTGGTCTGCAGGCCATCCAGCCCGGTGCGGGCGCTGTTGATGCCGGCGGCGGTCTGGTCATTGGCCGTGAGCAGGACGCTGATGAGTGAATCACCGAGGGCCATGTGTGCCTTCCTGCAGCGCGGCGATCAGGCCGGGCTGGTTGAGCTCGACCACTTGACGGAGCAGGTCGAAAACCTCGTCGGGCGGCAAGGCGTCGATCACGTCTGGCGTGGTATCGCAGGCAATGGCCACGGCGCAGATGCACTGGCCGGCATTGCGGGCCACCAGCCGATAAAACACATCACGGCCCAACGGCGCGGCCACGATGAGATCGGCGAGAAACGGCTTCCAGATGGCCAATTCGCTGGGTAGGTAGGGGCGCGGGGTATATGTCATGGGGTGCGCTCTTCGATGGCATGATGGGCCTCGTGCGCGCTCTGGAACCGTTGCAGCAGGTGGACATGGTTGACCACCTCCTGAAAGGCCACCATGTGCTGATCGAATACATACAGGCTGACCCCCTGAATGATGCCCAGCAAAGAAAAAATCACTGCCCAGGCATATTTGGCGACGCGCGTTCCACCCTGGATGCGTGCGTAAAGCTGCGTTTCGTCAGCGACGTGGGCAGACAGAGTGGTGTTCAGGTTTTTGGTCAGCGTGGTGTTTTCGTGCAGGCTCGATTCCATCTTTTGCAAGATGAGCAGCAACGCCTTTTGGCTCGGGTCCGTGGTTTGGACGATGAGGTCTTCGATCTTGTCGGAGATAGGGGTTACCATGTTGCGCGGACTCCCAGGCCGGCGAACCAGTCGCCATCGCTGTCGAGGGTGGCATTGACCCCGGCGCGCAGGGCGCCGGCACGAATGAAGTCCTGATGGGCGGCCAGACGAAATACTGGCTGGCCATTCTGGTAGCCGTAACTCAATCCGGCCGCACCGTGGTCGCTGAAGCCGAGCCATGGCTGCGGATCTGGACGGGCATAGACTTCGCTGCGGCCACTGCCCGTATCCAGCACGGCGGTCAGGGTGTAGGGGCGTTCCTCGGCGTTGAGTTTGCCGGTCGCGGTGACTTGTTTGGCCGGGTCAGTCGCCACGGTCGGCGGCAGGCCCAGTTTTCCCTTGGCTTCCGGCGGGTAGACATAGACAACCTTGATATCGACCGGGATTGTCGCCGGGGCCGGCGTTTCCTGGGCGGGCGGCAGGGGTTGCGCCTGGCCGGTGATCGGCGCGGGGGCCGGCCAGATCCACCAGGCGATCAGGGCAGAGGCGCCAAAGACGACAAGGGCAGCGACGAGTGCCGTATGGGCACTGGTCCACTTGGGCGCCTCGCTCATTTCTTGGCTCCAAGCTGGCTCACCGCCTTGCTCGACACCATGCCGGCCACCAAAATGCCGCCGTACCAGATGAGCAGATCGTCGCTAAGTTTTCCGGCCAGTTCATGGCGGACCACGACCCAGGTCATGATGGCTGCGCCGAGCAGGTTGAGCAGGCGCGTATGGCTCATATAGTTGCCTTCCGGCTCGCGGATCAGGTCGCTAAGTTTCATGCTTCGGACTCCGATACAGGCTGGGCGGTTAACACAGGCAGGGCAGCCATGGCCAGGGGCTGGCCCAGCGGCCAGCGGTAGCCGAGCACCCGGCCGCGCGAGAAGGCGCGGAGGTTGACTTCGTCGCCCTGGTTTCCGCCGAGGATCATCAAATAGCCGGTGGGCGTCTGGCCGACACAGAATCCGACATGGCCACCACCGTCACGCTTGAATACGACGACGCAGCCGAGGATTGGCGATACCAGCGGGCGGCCCCAGGTGAGCCAGTCGCGCGCCCGCATCCAGTGGCGCGGAATGACCATCCCAATCTGGTCGAATACCTGCGCGACAAACACGCCGCACCAGGGGGTTTCATCGTCGCGCCACCAGGCGCCGAGCTTGGCGAGCCACCCGGTAATGACCGGGTTATGCGCCGGGCCTTTGATTTCACGCGTACCGATAAACCCGCGCGCCAGGGTCAGCCAGACTGGTTCGCTCACGGGTTGGCTCATATCCAGACCTTCCTGCCTGCCTGGGCCGGCTGAAGCGGCATGATGGGCACGGCCGGCACGAGGATGGGCTGCACCGTAATGGACGGCAATGGCGAGTAGACGACCAGCACCGGCTGACCGAGGAGCGCGGCGGCGATGACCAGGCAGGGGATCATGGCATCACCACCACAGGGGGCGGTTGAATCACGACAACGGGCGGCGCGGTATTGTCGATGGCGTGCGAATCGGTATTGTGGCTGTCGGTGGTGCTGGTGGTGTTGACTGAGTGATCATCCACCACGCTGCTTGTGCTTGTATTTGTCGTCGTTGCCGTTGAAACCGTTGAAACCGTGTCATGGGAATCACTCGACGTTGATGTTGAGGTGTTGACGCTGGAATTGTTGCCGCCTGCGCCTTTGATGCCCGTGATGGCGACAGCGGCCACGGCGGCGGGCATGACCGCGCCGGTGACGATGCGCTCGATGCTGCCGGTGATGGACTTGGCGGCGTCCCATCCGTTGGTCGGCATGGCCAGGGCGGGCCGGTCGCGTGGGTCGATGTAACTGGCCTTGCAGGGGCCGCTGCATTCCAGCGTGAGGGTTTGTACCTTCGCGGCCTCGGCGTGGGCGCGGGCCAGGTGGCCGACCGTGGCCGGATCGGTGGCACAGCCGGCCAGGATGGTGAGCGCGGCCAAGGCCCCGCCTACGTTCCTCGTCA
>SXGT01683672.1_pt1 | contig 11885 bp, 10 predicted proteins | sample 3176221 | NCBI WGS metagenome assembly SXGT01 (sample SAMN11356862, study PRJNA531348) | freshwater metagenome | isolation source: freshwater sample F1-120 | place: China: Fuxian Lake, Yuxi | collected 2017-12-25
GCCGACGTCGGCGTGGCGATGGGCGCGTCGGGCACCGAGGTGGCCAAGGACGCCGCAAAGATCGTGCTGGTCGACGACGACTTCGCGACGCTCGTCGCCGCGGTCGAAGAAGGGCGCGTCGTCTACGGCAACCTGAAGAAGGCGGTCCTGCTGCTGCTGTCGACCTCGTTCGCCGAGGTGCTGGTGCTGCTGCTGGCGATGGCGCTCGGTTACCCGCCGCCGTTCGCCGCCGTGATGATCCTGTGGAACAACCTCGTCACCGAGGGCCTGGTCACGGTGAACCTCGTGCTCGAACCGGCCGAAGGCGACGAGATGCGGCGGCCGCCGACGCCGGTCGACGAACCGCTGCTCGACCGCGTGCTGCGCGCGCGCCTCTTCGTCATGGTGCCGACGATCACCGCGGTCACGCTCGGTTGGTTCGTCTGGCGACACGCCGCCGGCGTCGACGCGGCGCAGGTGCGCACCGAGACGTTCACGCTGCTGGCGCTGTGCGAGTGGTGCAACGTGCTGAACTGCCGCTCGGCGGTGCAGTCGGCGTTCGCGCAGGCGCCGTGGCGCAACCCGTGGCTGCTCGGCGGGCTCGTGCTCGGCAACGTGCTGCAGTTCGCCGTCGTCTTCGCGCCGCCGCTGCAGGCGGTGTTCCACACGGTGCCGTTCGGCGTCGCCGAGTTCGTCGGGCTCGGGCTGGTGGCGTCGCTGGTGCTGTGGGTCGAGGAACTGCGCAAGCTGCTGGTGCGCCGGCGCGCGTCACCGCGCGACCGACTCAGCGGCCGGCGAGGAAGCCGAAGCGCTGGAACAGCCACTCCGGCAGCACCCGCACGATCGCCATGACGAGGCGCCAGTGCCGCGGCAGGTAGACGCGCAGGCGCCGCCCTTCCATCGCCCGCACGATGCCGCGCGCGACCGCGCGCTTCTCGCCCCACAGGACGTTCTGCGGATGGCCCGCCGACATCGGCGTCGGCACCGGCCCGAGCTTGATGTCGTGCACGCGCACACCGCGGTGGAACAGCCGGCTGCGCAGGCCTTCGAGGTAGCAGCTCAGCGCGCGCTTGCTGGCGCCATAGGTGTAGTTGCGCGGCCGGCCGCGATCGCCGGCGACCGACGTGATCGCCGCCAGGTGGCCGTGGCCCTGCCGTTCGCAGTGCGTGGCCAGCGGCAGCAGCAGCGCCACCGCGCTGGTGAAGTTGGCGTCGACGATCTGCCGCGCGTAGGCGACGTCGTGTTCGCTGCGCTCCTGGTCGCCGAGCAGGCCATGCGCGATCAGTGCCCGGTCGAGGCCGCCGAGGGTCGCGATGGCACGCTGCACCAGCGGCTCGGCGGCGGCGAAGTCGGTGAAGTCGACGGCGGCGTGGCCGACGACGGCCGCGCCGAGCGAAGCGACCAGCGCCTGCAGCTTGTGCGGATCGCGGCCGACCAGGAACAAGCGGTCGCCGCGCGCGGCGCACAAAGCGGCGACCTCGGCGGCGATCGCCGAGTTGGCGCCGAGGATCAGCGTGCGGCGGGGGGTGCCGGGGCTCGTCGTCACTTGGCGACGTAGAAGAACGTCAGCGTCGCCAGCTTCGCCGCGGTGGCTTCGTCGACCGGGAACGTGAAGCCCGTCGTCTTCGCCGTCAGCGGTTCGCTCTGCACGCGCGTCAGCAGCTGGTCGGCCTTGTCGTAGAGGCCGATGCTGAGCACGACCTTGTCGAACATCGGGTGCGACTCGGCCAGTTTGAACGGCTGGACCAGCAGCGCCTTGCCGTCCTGCAGCCGGCACTGCCAGCCGACGCTCAGCTTGGCGCCGCCCTTGGTGCCGGTCGCGACGAGGTGCTCGCTGGTCGCGTCGGCGGTGGTCGGACCGTAGGACCACGGCACCGGCCGGTTCTTCGGATCGGGCGGGGCGCCCTTGCTGCAGGCGGCGGCGACGACCAGCGTGGCAGCGGCGATGGCGAACGAACGGCGGGAACGAGGGCCTGTCTGCATGGCCGCGACGATCGGCAGGGGCCGGCTCGATTGCAAGCCACCGGCGTTGCGGCTCGCCGGTGCGCGGACTCTCAGCGCGGCGTCACCGGCTGCACTTCGAGCACGCGGCTGCCGGTCGCCGTCGTCACCGCGAACGGGAACACGCTGTTCGACGCCGCGGCGCCGACGCGACCCTGCTTGTCGACGGCGATGAAGCAGACGTCGAGCTGGTAGCCGCGTGGATCCTGGCGGGCGATGTGGTGCACCACGTCTTCGCACGCCTGCTGCGGCGTCATGCCACTGCGCATGCGTTCGACGATCAGGCAGGTCGCCGCGTAGCGCATGATGTTCTCGCCGATGCCGGTGCCGCCGGCGGCGCCGACTTCGTCGTCGACGTAGAGGCCGCCGCCGAAGATCGGCGAATCGCCGACGCGGCCCGGCAGCTTGCCGCCGGCCCCGCTGGTCGAGCAGCCGCCGGCGAGGTGGCCGTCGGCGGCGCGCAGCAGCACGGTGACGGTGTCGTGGCCGCTGGTCTTCGGTTCCTGCGCACGGTCGCGCGCCTGCCACGCCTGCTTCTTCGCCGACAGCTCGTCGATCGGCACCGCGGCGATGCCGTGGTCGAGCGCGAACCAACGCGCGCCTTCGCCGACCAGCATCGCGTGCTTGCCGTGCTCGAGCACCGCGCGTGCGGCGCTGATCGGATGCACGATGCCCTCGAGGCCGGCGACGCTGCCGGAACGGCGGCCCGGGCCGTCGACGATGCAGGCGTCGAGTTGCGCGTAGCCGGCGGCGTTGGGCTTGCCGCCGAGGCCGACCGAGCCGTCGCAGCTCTGCCGTTCGACCTCGCGGATGCCGGTCTCGAGCGCGTCGAGGCGCGAGCCACCGGCGGCGAGCTTCGCCAGCGCCAGGTCGGTCGCGATCTTGCCGAACGGCCAGGTCGCGATCAGCACCGGGCCGCTCGTCGCCGACGGGTCGCTCGCAGGCGGTGTGCTGCTGCATGCCGCGATTCCGGCCAGCAACGCGATCTTCGCGATCCACCGCCCACCCTGCCGGCGACGGCGCGCGATCGGGGTGGCAGAGGGACGAGCGCTGGCGCGAAACGAAGGCATGCGGCGGATGCTAGCGCGCACCGTCGCTCCGGCTCACGGATTGCTCGGCTGCTCGATCAGCTCGACCAGGCCGTTGCGGTCGATGCGCACGCGGCCCTTCTGCTCGAGCGCCTGCCACACCTCGGCCGGGTACTGCGTCGGCGGCTTGACGGCGACGATGCCGGAGTGGCCGCCCTTGCTCATCGCGTCGTGGCCGAGCCGCGACTCGTCGTCCAGGCGGGTCAGCTTGATGCGCTTCTTCAGCGCCTTGACGGCGCGCAGCAGCGTCTCCTTGGTGAACGTGCCGTCCGGGTTCTTCTCGACGAGATTGACCGGTTCCTTGTCGTGCGGGTCCATGCCGGCATCATGCCGCGGGTCGGTCCGCGAACGACCCCGCAAGCGATGAGCACCCACGCGAAATCCGAACGCCGACCCGGCTGGCCGTGCCGCCTGCTGCGCGCTGGGCTCGCCGTCGTCGCCGCGGTGTGGCTGTTCCTCGAGGAGTGGGTGTGGGACGGGCTCGTCGCGCTGACGAAGTGGATCGCGCGGCTGCCGGTGTTCCGCGGCCTCGAAGGGCGCATCCAGCGCCTCGGGCCGAAGGCGGCGATGGCGGCGTTCGGCGTGCCGTGGCTGCTGATGCTGCCGGTCAAGGTGCTCGGCCTGTGGCTGTTCGGCAGCGGCCGGTTCTGGGCCGGCGTCGTCGTCTTCGTCGTCGGCAAGCTGGTCGGCACCGCGGTGCTGGCGCGCCTGTTCACGCTGACCCGGCCAGCGCTGCTGCAGATCGGCTGGTTCCGCCGGTTGTACGAGTGGTTCACGCGGCTGCGCGATCGCGTCTACGCCTACGTGCGTTCGCTGCGCACCTACCAGGCGGTGCGGACGTGGCTCGGCGCCGTGCGCACGCGCGTGCGGGCATGGTGGCGGCGGTTGCGCGGCCGGCGCGCCGACTGAAGCGCGTGCCGCGTCATCGCTTCGCCTTCGCCAGCTCGTCCTGGCAGCGCGCCAGTGCATCCCGGTAGCGCGCGAGCCACGGTGAGTCCGGCTCCAGCGCCTTGCTGCCGAGCTGCAGCAGTTCCTCGAGCTCGGGCAAGGCACCGGCGGCATCGCCTGCGGCCATGCGGTGCTGGGCCGAGTGCCACAGCACCTGGCGCAGCGGCTGCGGCCCTTCGGGCAGGCGGTGCAGCATCGCCACGGCGTCGACGAAGTCGGCGGTCGCCTCGGCGGCGCGCCCCGGCTGGGCCGCGCGGGCGCGCGCGCGGGCGGCGAGGCTCATCGCGGTGCCGATGTGGTCCTCGGCGAACAGGGCCCGATGCATCGCGACGGCGCGATCGCAGGCTTTCTCGGCGGCGACCGCGTCGCCGAGCTCCAGCCGCGTCGAACCGAGCGTCAGCAGGCCGTGCGCGACCCTCGTATGGTTGCCCGGGTAGAGACGGCTGTTCATCGCGACGCCTTGCTCGAGCAGGTCGACGGCCTCGGCGGCGCGGCCGCGGCTCGTGCGCAGCATCGCCAGGTTCAGCAGGCCTTGGGCCACGGCCGGATGGTCGCCGCGGAACAGGCGCTGGCGCATCGCCATGGCCTCGAGGAACAGCGCGTCGGCCTTGTCGTCGTCGCCCACCCAGGCCTCGAGTCCCGCCAGGTTGCTCAGCACGACGGCGAGGTGCGGATGGTCGCCGCGGGTGTGGCGGCGCATGAGATCCACGGCCTGTCGCTGCAGCGGCAACGCGGCTTCGGCGTCGCCGAGCGCTTTCTTCGCCTTCGCCAGGTTGTCGATGCAGAGCGCCAGCGAACGCTCGTAGTCGGCGCCGAGCCGCCGGTACATCGCCACCGCCTGCTCGAGGTGGGGCAGCGCCTCGTCGGCCCGGCCGCGCACGGTCCGCATCTCGCCGAGGTTGTTGTGCAGTGCCGCCGTGTGGGAGTTGTCGCCCGGCAGCAGGCGCTCGTACATCGCCAGCGCCTCGCGGAAGAGCCGCTCGGCCTCGTCGCGGCGGTCGAGGCGTTCGGCGGCGCGCGCGACGTCGTTGAGGGCGGCGGCGACGTCGAGGTGGTCGCCCGGGTGCACGGATCGCAGCAGGCGCAGGGCCTGTTCGGCCTGCTGCAGCGACGCCGCCATGCGGCCGTTGACGCGCAGGATGCCGGCGATCGTCAGCTTCAGGTCGGCTGCCGCCGCCGGATCGTCGGCGAACGCCGGCGCGTCGACTTCGGCGATCGCGGCATCCATCGCCTCGAGGATGGTCGTGTCGCCGCGTCCGCCCTCCATGCTGACGTCGCTGGCGCGCAGCGTCGACACCACGAAGTCGCGGATGCGCTCGGCGCGGCGCCGGGCCGTCGCTTCTTCGCGCTGCGCCGAGAGGGCCCGTTCGGCGGCCGCTGTCGCCTGCAGTTCGTTCTGCTGCGCCACCGTGCGCGCCTCGCGCTCGGCTGCCGTGGCGAGATCGGCGCGCTCCTGCGCCTGCACCGCCTGCACCAGGGCCAGCGAGGTGCCGACGATGCCGAGCACCAGCGTCAGCGTCACCGCCGCGGCGGCGCCGACCAGCACGCGGTTGCGGCGCACGAACGTGCGCAGCCGGTAGCTCGTGCTCGGCGGTGCCGCCAGCACCGCTTCGCCGCGCAGGTGGCGCTGCACGTCGAGGCCGAGTGCGGCGGCGGTGTCGTAGCGGCGCGTGCGGTCCTTCTCTATCGCCTTCATGACGATCCAGTCGAGCTCGCCGCGCAGCCGGCTCGGCAGCCGGCGCTCGTCGGTGCGGCGCTGCGCCGCCAGCGTCGCCAGCCGTTCGCCGGCGCTGGTCACGCGCTGCGACGGGCGCTGGGGCTCGTGCTCGCGCAGCACGCGCTGCAACTCGCCGAGTTCGCTCGCGCGCAGCGCCGTGCGATCGAACGGCGTCGAGCCGGTCAGCAGTTCGTAGAGCAGCACGCCGAGGGCGTAGACGTCGGTGCGCGTGTCGATGTCGAGCGAGCCTTCGGCCTGCTCGGGGCTCATGTACTGCAGCGTGCCGATCACCTGGCGCTGCTCGGTGTAGAGGGTCTTGTCGGTCAGCGGCTGCGCCGTCGCCTTGGCGACGCCGAAGTCGATGACCTTCGCGTGCGGGCGGCCGTCCTGCAGCGTCACCAGCACGTTGCTCGGCTTCAGGTCGCGGTGGATCACGCCCTTGCCGTGCGCGTGCTGCACGGCGTCGCAGACCTGCACGAAGATCGCGAGCCGCGCTTCGACGGTCAGCTGGTCGCGATCGCAGTAGGCGACGATCGGCAGCCCGCGCACCAGGTCCATGACGAAGTAGGGGCGACCGGCCGCCGTCGCCCCGGCATCGATCACGCGCGCGATGTGCGGATGGTCCATCAACGCCAGCGCCTGCCGTTCCTGCTCGAACCGCGCCACCACCTGGCGCGTGTCCATGCCGGCCTTGATCACCTTCAGGGCCACCTGGCGCGCGACGGGCTCGTCCTGCTGGGCCAGGAACACGCGGCCGAAGCCACCTTCGCCGAGTTCCTGCAGCAGCTGGTAGGGCCCGATGCGCGCGCCGACATCCTCGCCGAGGCGCGCATCGTCGCCGGTGGCGCGGTCGCGTGCGCCCGAGGTCGGCGCCACCAGGAAGCGTTCGTCGTCGGCGGCCTGCAGCATGGCGAGCAGGCGCTGCTGCAGCGCCGTGTCGCCGCGGCAGCTCGAGGCCACGTAGGCTGCGCGCTCGGCGGCCGGGCGTTCCATCGCGGCGTCGAACAGATGGCGCAGACGACTGGGGTCGGGCGCGGGCATGGTCGGCGGAGGATAGCCGTGCCATCGCCGATCCCGTGCCGCCGCCGTCGAAAGGTAGCCACGGGGCAAGGTGTCGCTTGCCACGAACTCCGGTCTTCCTGTGTGGTTCGCCGATCGTTGCCGCTGCACTCCTCATGCCGAACGCGCGCCCGCTGCTCCTCTCCCTGTTCTGCCTCGCCGCCGGTGCCGTCGCCCAGGACGACGCGGCGTGGCGCACGCAGCTGCGCACGCTGACCGCCCAGCCAGCACCGGCGCAGCAGCCCGACAAGGCGGCCCTGCTGCGGCCCGAGTTGGCGTTCCAGCCACGGCGCCGCTGGGTCTTCTTCCCCGAGATGGCGAAGGAGCTCGCCACCGAGGAACTGCCGGCCGAGACCGTGCTGCAGGTGCTCGACGAAGGCGGCAAGGCGATGCGGCAAGCGCTCGCCGTCGAGAAGGCCGACAAGGACCTCGGCGCCGCCAGTGCGGTGTTCGTCGTCTCGTTGTGGCAGTGCGCGACCGGCCAGGAACTCAGCGAGGAGCAGAGCGACGCGGTGCACGCGCAGGTCGTGCAGGCGCTGGCGACGAAGGACGTCGCCGCGATGCGCGATGCCGACAAGCAGCGCTGCTGGGAGATGTGCGTCGGCTACACGACGTGGTTCGCGGCGATGCTCGAGATCGCCACCGAAGAGCCGCAGAAGGCGCCGTTGCGCAAGGCGGCGGCGACGGTGTTCACGGCGTTGGTCGGGGCGAAGCCCGAGGACCTGGCGCCGACCGCGCGCGGCTTCGCCGGCCGCACGTTGCCAGGCAAGCCGAGCGAGCCGCCGGCTGGGAAACCGGCCGACAAGCCGAACGACAAGCCGAACGGGCAACCGGCCGCGAGCGCGCCGTCGGTGCCGTTGGCCACGAACGGCGCTTCGCCGCTGCCGGCGACCGGGCCCGCGATCGACGGCATCACCTGGACCGCACCGGCCGGCTGGAGCACCGAGAAGGACGGCGGCACGACGATCTACCGCAGCACGCTGCGCGACGTCGAGCGCGACGGCACGCCGCAGGCCAACACCGAGTCGGCGCACCAGGCGGCGATCGGCTTCCTGCCGGTGCAGACGGCGACCGCCGGGCCGACGGCGCTGTTCGAGCGGCTGTGGCGCGAGCAGTTCGCCGCGTTCGAGCCAGGGGAGACGTTCGTGCACTACCGCGGTCGCCTGCCGAGCCAGCTGGTCGTGCTCTACATGGGGCGCTTCCACCGCCGGCCGAACACGCCGCAGACGATGGGCTTCCCCGACACCTACGGGGCGCTGTGGCTCGTCGACCTGGGCAAGAACCGCTTCCAGCCGATCGTCGCGGTGGTGGAGCCGCGCGATCCAGGGCTCGGCATGGACACCTTCAAGGAGAGCGCGGCGCTGCAGGCGCTGTGCTTCCCGCTCGGCAAGGTGCTCGATTCCGTGCAGGGCAAGGGCGGCAAGCCGCCGTATCCGGCCGGTGGCTACTTCGCCGCGGCCGACCTGCTCGGCGACTGGGAAGAGTCGAGCAGCGCGTTCGGCGGCAGCTACTACAGCACCGTCACCGGCGGCTTCGCCGGCGTCGCGGTGACCGCCTCGTCGGGTTCGTTCGTGCTGCGGCAGGACGGCACCTACGACTATTCGTTCGGCTACTACGCGGTGAACCCGCAGCTCGGCAACTCGGGCGGCTCGACCAAGCACGGTGGCACCTTCCAGCTCGACGGCGACGTCGTGCTGGTGAAGCCCAGCAAGCCGATCCCGTACGAGTTCACCTGCTGCGCGGTCGGCATCGGCCGCGTGGTGACGCCGAAGGGCGATCGCCGCGTGCTGGTCACCGTCAGCAAGCACAGGAACGGCGGCTTCCAGCAGATGCCGCTGATCCCGAACGGCAACGCCTGCGACAGCACGCTCGCGTTCTACGTCGAGAAGGCGAAGTAGCGCGCCGGCCGCTGCCCTTGTGCGCGGCGGTGCGAGGCGCTCCGCTGGTTTCCGATGAGCATCCTCGCGCACATCGGCGACACGCCGCTGGTCGAACTCGCGCGCATCGGCCGCGGCCTGCCGGTGCCGGTGCTGGGCAAGTGCGAACACCTGAACCCCGGCGGCTCGATCAAGGACCGCATCGCGCTGGCGATCGTCGACGACGCCGAACGGCGCGGCTTGCTGCGCGCGGGCGGCACGCTGGTCGAAGCGACCGCGGGCAACACCGGCGTCGGCCTCGCCCTGGTCGCGGCGGTGCGCGGCTACAAGCTGGTGTGCGTGATGCCGGCGAAGATGTCGGTCGACAAGCGGCAGGCGCTGCAAGCCCTCGGTGCCGAGGTGGTCGTCACCGACAACGCGCCGCCGAGCGATCCGCGCAACTTCCAGAACGTCGCGCGCAGGCTCGCCGAGGAGCGCGGCTGGTTCTCGACCGACCAGTTCGCCAATCCGGCGAACGTCGCCGTGCACGCGGCGACGACCGCCGTGGAGATCCAGCGTCAGGTCGGCGGTCCGATCGGCGCGTTCGTCGCCGGGGCCGGCACCGGCGGCACGCTGAGCGGCGTCGGGCGCGTGCTGAAGGCCGCGGATCCGCGCGTGCGGATCGTGCTCGCCGATCCGGTCGGTTCGGGCCTCGCGCACTGGGTGCGCACCGGCGAACTCGGCGCCGACGGCAGCTACGAGCTCGAGGGCATCGGCAGCAGCAAGGTGCCGGCCAACCTGCACCGCGAGGTGCTCGACGATGCGGTGACCGTCGGCGACGCCGAGAGCTTCGCGATGGTGCAGCGGCTGGTGCGCGAAGAAGGCATGCTGGTCGGCGGCTCGGCCGGCGCCAACGTCGCCGCGGCGGTGCGCGTCGCCGCGCGCGGCAACCTGTGTGGCCCGGTCGTCACCGTGCTGTGCGACGCCTGGGATCGCTACCGCAGCAAGCCGTGGATGCAGAACTGGCCGCCGGCGCCGTGACCGGATCGCGGCGCAGCCGGCGCGTGCCTGCCGCCGCCGCGCGTGGCAGACTGCGGACGTGAGCGCGCTGCCCGCCGACTTCCTGCTGAGCGTCGTGATGCCCGTCTACAACGAGGAGCGCACGCTGCGCGCCATCGTCGAGGCGGTGCTGGCGGTGCCGCTCCGCAAGGAACTGATCCTCGTCGACGACGGCAGCCGCGACCAGAGCCGCGCGATCCTCGCCGAACTGGCGCAGCTGCCGGACGTGCGCGTGTTGGTGCACGAGCAGAACCGCGGCAAGGGCGCAGCACTGCGCACCGGCTTCGCGGCTGCGCGCGGCGACGTCGTCGTCGTGCAGGACGCCGACCTCGAGTACGACCCGGCGCAGTATCCGGAGCTGCTGGCGCCGATCCGCGCCGGCGTCGCCGACGTCGTATACGGCTCGCGCTACCTCGTCGATCCGGCCGATCCGTCGCGCGAACGGGACGGCTTCGTGCACTACCTCGGCAACCGCGTGCTGACGTTCCTCAGCAACCTGTTCACCGGGCTGAACCTGACCGACATGGAGACGTGCTACAAGGCGTGCCGGCGCGAAGTGCTCGCCCAGCTCGACCTCCAGAGCCGCGGCTTCACCGTCGAGCCGGAGTTCACCGCCAAGGTGGCGCGGCTGCCGGTGCGCATCCACGAAGTGCCGATCCGCTACCGCGGCCGGCGGTACGCCGACGGCAAGAAGATCGGCCTGCGCGACGCGTTCGCGGCGGTGCTGGCGATCGTGCGCTATCGCTTCGGACGCTGACGGCGCGCGTTCCCTCGGCCCGCTGGCATCGGGGATTCGGGTGCAGGTCGGAAGGAGCGGCAGTCGGACTGGGTGCGTGGTTTCCCGATGGTCGATAGCGGCGGGCACCGAAGGAGACCCGTGACGATCCCGCCGCCGACCCAGCTCCGCACCTACACCACGCTCCGCACCCTGCATTCTCGCGCCGAGGCGCTGGAGCAGTTGATCTCCCAGCTGCAGCGCAGCTGCTTGCACGGTCCGGCCGCGCCCGAGGTCAAGGCGACGATGACCGAGCTGCGTTGGCAGCTGCGGAAGTTCGACGAGCTGACCGGCTTGCTCGAGGCGACGTTCGGCGTGACCGTCGGTGCGACCACCGCGGCGGCGCCGGCGACGCGCGGCAAACCTGCAAACGGGCGCGTCACGCCGGATCCGGTCGAAGCCGTCGAACCGGCCGGGCTGCGCGGCGCGATCGAGACGTTTTCCGTGCCCGACCTCGTCGGCATGCTGAGTTCGTTGCAGAAGACCGGCACGCTGACGTTGCACGGACCGAGCGGGATGTTCGTGTTCGAGTTCGAGGCCGGGCGCGTGGTGCACGCGGTCACCAATTTCCGCGACCCGTCGATGCGTCTCGGCGCGATCCTGCTGGCGCAGAACCTGCTGACCGAGCAGCAACTGAAGGACACCCTCGCCGCCGCCCAGGCGAGTCGGTACCTGCTCGGCGACGTGTTGGTGCGCACGGCGACGGTGACGGCCGAGGACCTGCGCGGAGCCCTCGACGAACAGGTCCAACGCATCTTCGAGCTCGCGTTCGCCGTGCGGCAGGGGCGCTTCGTGTTCCAGGAGGGCTGCCTCAGCAAGTTGCGCCAGCGCACCTGCCTGAACACGACCCAACTGCTGTTGGAAGCGGCGCGGCTGGGCGACGAGAACGGCGACGGCGTCACGTCCGGCACCGTGGGCAGGCTCGCCGACCGCGGCTGAACGCGTCGCCCGCTCGGCTTCAGTAGCCGGAGGCGTTGGCGCTAGGAAGGCCGGACGATCGTTGGCGTGCTGGCCAGCTGCGGCTACACCGCTGCAGGCGCGGCACACGGCACGGCACGAAGCCATGTTCGCATCGGCGCCGGGCACGCGGGGGCGACGATGAACGACGAACCACTGCAGCGGCGTGTGGACGAACTGGAGGCGCGCATCGCGCGGCTCGAAGCGGCGTTGGCGGCGGGTGGCGCGCCTTCGCCGCTGTCGTTGTCGAACTCCGACGTGCGTTCGGACCGAGCCGCACCCGCGCTGCCGTCGTCGTCCGCGGCGTCCGCGCGTCCGGTGCCGCCCCCGCCGCCGGCGAAGCCGGCACCGCGCTCCACGGCGCCGTGGCCTGCGCCGCCGCCGTTGCCAGAGGAAGACGCCGCTGTCGCCGACGACGCGGCGTTCGAGTCGTCGTCGGCCGCGAC
>SXGT01779896.1_pt1 | contig 11885 bp, 8 predicted proteins | sample 3176221 | NCBI WGS metagenome assembly SXGT01 (sample SAMN11356862, study PRJNA531348) | freshwater metagenome | isolation source: freshwater sample F1-120 | place: China: Fuxian Lake, Yuxi | collected 2017-12-25
ATCTGCTGCCCTGGGGCCAGATGTCCTACTGGGGCGCTCAGGTCATCATCAACCTCTTCTCCGCCGTGCCTTTCATCGGCGGCGCGTTGTCCGAATGGATACGCGGCGACTACGTAATCGGTGACGCCACGCTGAATCGCTTCTTCGCCTTCCATGTCATCGCATTGCCGCTGGCGCTGCTCGGCCTGGTTGTGGCGCACCTGGTCGCGCTGCACGAGGTGGGTTCCAACAACCCCGATGGTGTGGAAATTAAGAAATTGAAAGGCGCTGACGGTCATCCGGTCGATGGAATCCCATTCCATCCCTACTACTCCGTCAAGGACATACTCGGTACGGTCGTGTTTCTGATGGTGTTCGCAGCGGTGGTGTTTTTTGCCCCGGAAATGGGGGGCTACTTCCTGGAAGCCAATAATTTCATCCCCGCCGACTCGTTGAAGACCCCGGAGCACATTGCACCGGTTTGGTACTTCACACCTTATTACGCGATCTTGCGCGCCATCCCTCCGGTATTGGGTTCCCAGTTCCCGGGTGTGGCAGCGATGGGTATCGCCGTGATGATCTTTTTTGCATTGCCCTGGCTGGACAAGTCGCCGGTCAAGTCGATCCGTTATCGCGGACCTCAATTCAAAATTGCGTTGACGCTGTTCGTGATCGCATTCATCGGACTCGGCATCCTGGGCGTGCTGCCCGCAACCCCGCTTTACACCGTGATCTCTCAGATTCTGTCGGTGGTTTATTTTGCGTTCTTCCTGCTGATGCCTTGGTACACGAAGAACGATTCGACCAAGCCGGTTCCGGAAAGGGTGACCCAATGAAAAAGCTGTTCTTCATGCTCCTGGCCCTGCCGACCTGGGCCATGGCTTCCGGCGCCGCCATTCATCTCGACCATGCCCCTGTCAACCTGAATGATCAGGAATCGCTTCAGCGTGGTGCGCGAGTTTTCGTCAACTATTGTCTCAACTGCCATAGCGCCGGCTATATGCGTTACAACCGCATGCAGGATGTCGGACTGACTGAAGCCCAGATCAAGGGCCACCTTCTTTTTGCAGCTGACAAGCCGGGCGAAACCATGTCGGTAGCAATGCGAACCACTGACGCTAAGGCCTGGTTTGGCGCACCCCCGCCGGACTTGTCCGTCATTACCCGCTCGCGTGGCGCCGACTGGGTCTATACCTACTTGCGCAGCTTCTATCGGGACGATACTCGCCCGACAGGCTGGAACAACACGGTATTCGACAAGGTCGGGATGCCGCATGTGCTGCATGAACTCCAGGGCCAAATGGCGCCGGTTTATCGTACAGAGAAGGCTGAAGACGGCAAGGAACACCAGGTTGTCGATCATCTTCAACTGGTAAAGCCGGGAAAACTCACCCTCTCCGAATATGACGCGTTGGTGGGAGATCTGGCCAACTATCTGAACTGGATGGGAGAGCCAGCCAAAGGAGATCGTCTGCAGATCGGTCTTGCCGTCCTCCTGTTTCTTGGCCTATTTTATGTAGTCGCCTTCTATCTCAAGAAGGAATTCTGGAAGGACGTGCATTAAGCACGCGGTAACTCACCATGATGATTCTTTATTCAGGCACCGCCTGCCCATTCAGCCAGCGCTGCCGCATTGTCCTTTTCGAAAAGGGGATGGACTTCGAGATCAAGGACATCGACCCTGCCGAGAAGGCGGATGAAATTGCTGCGATGAATCCCTACAGCCAACTTCCGATCCTGGTTGAACGGGACCTGACCCTGTACGAGTCAAACATCATCAACGAGTACATTGACGAGCGCTTCCCGCACCCTCAACTCATGCCCGCCGATCCGGTCATGCGGGCAAGAGCGAGGTTGTTCCTGCACAATTTCGAGCGTGATCTTTTCTCGCATCTGTACGACATCGTGAATGGAACCCCCAAGGCGGCTGAAAAGGCCCGCATGATCGTGCGTGACAATTTGACCCAGATCGCGCCTATCTTCAACAAGCAGAAATATATGCTGGGTGATGACTACTCCATGCTTGATGTAGCCATTGCTCCCCTGTTGTGGCGGTTGAATCACTACGGTATCCAGTTACCCAAGCAGGCTACCCCATTGCTCAAGTATGCCGAGCGACTGTTTACCCGGCCAGCTTTCATCGAAGCGCTGACGCCTGTGGAAAAGGCGATGCGCAAGTGAGCGATTGGCAGTGAGCTCACTTTCGCAGCAGCCCTATTTCTTGCGCGCACTCTACGAGTGGTGTGTGGATAGCGGTCATACGCCCTATTTGACTGTGCGCGTTGACAAGAGAACACGGGTACCCCAGGCCTATGTCAAGGATGGACAGATCATCCTTAATGTGGGCCCCAGCGCAGTACGAAATATTCATATGGATGGCGAATGGGTCACCTTTTCCGCGCGTTTCGGCGGCATGTCGCATTCCATTGAAATTCCGGTCGGCAATGTCATCGCGATCTACGCGCGTGAAACTGGCGAAGGCATGGCATTTGATAACCTGGGTACCTCCAGCGATGCCGAGATTGGCGAATCGTCCGTTACAGACGAGCCATCCGGGCAGGAAACCGAAGAAGGAAATTCTCCGCAGCCTCCCAGAGGAAGGCCGCAACTGAAAGTAGTGAAATGATCTAATCGTGGCTGCTGCAAGCAGCTACCTTGCCGACATAGCTCAGTTGGTAGAGCAACCGCCTTGTAAGCGGTAGGTCCCCAGTTCGAATCCGGGTGTCGGCACCAGATAAATCAAAGACTTAGGCTGCTTTTTGGAGTGGCCTTTTCCTTTTTACGGTTTTGTGTAAGTGCTGGTGTAAGTGAATCCGATCAATCCGCATCTATCAGCCAGCCGATGCAACACGCCAGCCATGCCACGGCATAAGCCAGCCCAAGAAAAGCCAGCCAGCGGCCTGCAATGGCCTGCAATCGGTCGGCAAGCCGGAAGCCAGGCACAAAAAACCCGGCACGCGACCGGGCGATTGTTGGGGATGCAGGTATCAGCTTCGGGCGCGTTTCTGCTGTAGGTCGTGCATTGCGTACCAGCTTTGGAAATAGGCGTCGTGGCGGTCGTGCTCGGTCACGCTGTTCTTGAAGTTGTCGTAGTCGATACCGGCAACCTGTTCAGCCAGGACGGCGGCAACGGTCTTGCGCGGGATCGTGGCGCGAAACCGATAGTCAGCCGATGGTGTCTCGGTTTCGATCACGCCAGGGAAAACGCGCTCAATATCGCCAGCCACGCGACCACGCACCAGAAGCATGTCGGGCTTGGTTCGGTGTGCAACCACACTCAGGAATGTATCAGACAGGTGAATCCACATGCGCCGGTCCTTGGTTGCGGTCGGGGCGGTCGGTGCGATCTTTGCCGGCATGTCCAAGCCAAGAAGTTTCGATCTGCGTTCTGACAGCCTGCAAAGCCTATCGACGGCGGGCAGGTCAGGTCGAACCATTGAGCTGCATTCGGGCCGGCTTTGAGTTCGCGGATGGTGACGCCTGTTTCGGCAGCGAGTAGTCGCAGCGCCAGATCGGCTGTCGACATTTCCAGCGAGAAGAAAACAGCCGTGCCTTCGCGTTTCGCCACATGTGCGCCAGCAGCCAGGCCGAAAGCCGACTTACCGACACTTGGTCGGGCTGCGACAACGATCAGTTGCCAAAGCATTCGGCAATGCTGCCGGCTTGCGCCGCAAACCCGCGAACCCGCGAACAGGCACCAACGCCAGCCAGACGTGGGGTCTCGGCTTGATGCACGCCATGGGGTAGTCCATGGCGTTCATTGCAACCGGATCATAGGCAGGCAGGCAAGGCAAATCCTTAGGCCGATCTCGTCATGAATCTCAAGCCCGTATAACATCCGAACGGCTTTAGGCATGAAGCCGGGCAAGTGAATATTGAGGAGAAATTCGGGAGGCTGTTGCTGGCAGTGCTTTTTCTTGCTTGCTTGTTGTCCGGAGGCTATGGCGTCGCAGCGGGTTTCAAGGTACTCGTGGTCATGAGCTATGAGGAGGACAACCCTTGGGTCAAGGAAATTCGTGAAGGTATTGATTCGGTACTGTTGCCTTCGAACGAGATTGCTTACTTTTACATGAATACCAAGGCTGATCGCGATGGCGGGCCGCGAAAGGCGGAGGAGGCCAACGCGCTCTTTCAGTCGCTCCAGCCGGATGGCGTGATTGCCGCCGACGATGATGCACAGTCGATGTTTGTTGTTCCATATCTGAAAGAGAAAACAGCAACGCCGATCATGTTCAATGGGGTGAATGCGACGGCAGAGAAATACGGGTATCCCAATTCACATATTTCCGGTGTGCTTGAGCGTGCCCATATGCGGGAGTCTCTGGCCTTCATCAAACAACTCGTGCCGTCGATTCGGACAGTCTGTTTCATGGCCAACAATGTCCCGCCTGGAATGGCATTGCGCACTCAGGTCGAGAGTGAAAAATCGAGCTATCCGGTCAATCCAGGGGGATTCCATCTGGTGAGGAGCAACGAAGAGATCGAGGCGATCGGGAAGAACATCAGAAAAAATTGTGACGCATTGTTTGTCGATAGCCTGGAGGGGATTGTCGATCAGTCCGGCAAGGCACAGACCAACAGGGAGGTATTGCAAACCCTGACGCGGGTGTTCGGTGGACCGCTGCTCGCCGGTAATCGCTATCAGGTTGAACAAGGCGCCTGGGCGGCGGTGGTCAAGACAGGCCAGGAGCAAGGTGAGCTTTCAGCCGGAATGCTGTTGCGGGCAATGCGCGACCGGACAGCGGGCAACCTGCCGGTGACGCAGAACAGCCGTGGCCAACGCATCATCAATGTGAGCGCACTCGAGCGCCATGGTGTTGTTCCCAAGCCAACTGTGTTGCGAGGCGCTACGCTGGTAAGACAACAACCCTGATTGGGGTAAAAGTGTTTCGGTCACACGGATTGGGTGTCGGTAAAAGGCTTCTGTCCCTGGAGCTGATCAATGTGATCGCCCTGTCTTTTGTCGCGGGTGTGGTCTGGATCGCTTTTGACCGCATCGAGGGTCTTTCGGCAGCCATCGCCAACAAGGAAATGCCGGTTGTATTCAACAGCGCCACGCTGGCAAGGGATTTGTCCGCCAACTTGTCCGAAATCGATCGCGCCACCCGCAATTGCCAGTTGCAGGGACGCGATGACGCCCAAGGTGGGCATGTCGTGGCAAGACTCGCGGCGATATCCCGCTCGGCGGCTGACCAGAAATTGTCGGGGGCGGTCGACAGGCTTGCGGCAGCGACGCAACTTCTACTCGATGAATGTCATGCAATCAACCGGAGCCTGATTGCGCTTGAAAGCAGCGATGCCCATCTGCTCAATGAGATGGGCAAGTTTGAAAACCTGATCAGCCGAGACCTGATCGCTCAAACTCTGGCAGGCAAGAAGACCGATTACCTCGACCAGATGCTGAGCCTGGTGATTGGCTATCGCGAAACCGTTTTGCAGATCAGCAAGGAGATCAGTCGGGGCGCTTCGAGCCGCATGGACTCGAAGCGTGGACCAGGCAATGCCGTTTTCCTCGTGGATGATCTTCGGTTACGGCTTCAGACGATGACCACTGCGACGCCGGAAATGGCGAAGATCGCTCGACATATGCGCTCGGATGCAATCCGCTACCGTGAACGAATCATCCAGCTTTATGCCGCCGAGGCGCGATTCGATTCAATGCTGGCGGATAATCTGCAAGCCCGTGATGGTGTGCTCGACCATATGCGGCGGCTTGAGCTGGATGCGGCTGCCCGGGCGGAGCGGATCAGCGGCGAACTGCGCGATGTGATGGCGAAAACCGGCAGGCAAGTACTCTGGATCAGCCTGGCCATTGGTTTGCTGTCCATACTCCTGGCGATCTGGTTTGATCGCCACGGGGTTCAGCTTCCGCTCGCCAATGTGTTGCAGCAGATCAAGCGTATTCGCGGCGGGGCCATGCCGGCAGATCCCCGCTTCGAGCCGCGCAAGGATGAGTGGGGCACCATCCAGTCGGCCTTGTCTGAAATGGCGGTTGATCTGGCCCGGACCCATGGCTTGTTGCAGCACGTCAGCGATACGGCGCCGATCCGCGTGTTCTGGAAGGACCGGGATGGCCGCTATCTGGGCTGTAATCCTGCCTTTGCAAGAGATGCCGGCAAACAGGCGCCATTTGAACTGATCGGCAGTGATGACTTCGCGCTGGGTTGGGCAGCACAGGCCGAGTTGTATCGCGCCGATGACCGGCGGGTAATGGATACCGGGCTGCCGCGTCTGGATTACGACGAGCCGCAGACGACGCCTGACAATCAAATGATCTGGTTGCGCACATCCAAGGTGCCGCTGCGCGACGCGGCGGGCAATGTCATTGGCGTGCTGGGGATTTACGATGACGTGACCAAGCGCAAGCAGGCTGAACTGGCATTGCGGGTCAGCGAGACCCGCTTGCGACAGGCACTTAGCGCAGCGCGCCAGAGCTGGTTCGAGGCGAATGTGCAGACCGGAGAAGTGCAAGTGGGCGAGGAGTACTCGCGTCTGCTGGGTTACGCACCTGAAGAGTTCGTGTCCAACGTGCAGCACTGGATGGATAACATCCATCCCGACGATGCTCCCCGGATCAAGACCGCTTTTCAGCAGGTGATGCGGACGGGCGGGCCGGTGACCATGGAATACCGTCGCCGAACCAAGTCGGGTGAATGGATATGGCTGCAATCGACGGGAGAAATCACCGAGCAGGATGTCGATGGTCATGCGGTGCGCATGGCGGGTATCCATCAGGACATCGGTGACCGCAAGCAGGCTGAAGCGGAATTGGAGCAATACCGTCATCATCTCGAAGAGCTTGTCAGAGTTCGCACGGCTGAGTTGGCTACCGCCAAGGAGGCCGCCGAAATCGCCAATCGCGCCAAGACCGCATTCCTGGCCAATATGAGCCATGAATTACGGACGCCCAGGAATGGCATCATGGGCATGCTGAACCTGGCCAGACGGCGCATGGCCGATCTGAAAGGACTCGAACAGATCGACAAGGCGAGAGGCTCGGCCGACCGGTTGCTGGCAGTCCTGAATGACGTCCTCGATCTGTCCAAGATCGAAGCCGAGCGGATGGAACTGGAAAACGTTGTGCTGCGCATCGGCGGTGTGCTTGACAACATCATCGGTGTTCTCGGTCACCGGGCAGCAGAAAAAGGGTTGTTCCTGGAAACCGACTTGCCGGAGGCGCTTGCCAGGCTGCCGCTCACGGGAGATCCACTGAGGCTTGAGCAAATCCTGCTCAATCTGGCGGGCAATGCCGTCAAATTTACCGAGCGCGGTGGCGTCAAGCTCCGTATCCGGATGCTCGCCGAGGCGCCGGATAGTGTGCAGATCCGCTTTGAGATCATCGATTCCGGCATCGGTATCCACCCCGGAGCCCAGTCCCGTCTGTTTAGCGCGTTCGAGCAGGCCGATAACAGCATGACTCGCAAGTACGGCGGCACCGGCCTGGGGCTGGCCATCAGCAAGCGGCTGGTTCAATTGATGGGCGGCGAAATCGGTGTGGAAAGCGCCCCCGACAACGGCAGCAGGTTCTGGTTTACCGCCACGTTCGCCAAAGCTGGCGCGGGAGCGGACGAGATCGCTCCGGTAGTCGACCCGGATGAAGAGAATACGGTAACCCGGTTGCGCCGCGATTACCCCGGTATACGCATCCTGCTGACCGAGGATGAACCGATCAATCGCGAAGTAGTCTGCATCCAGCTTGAGGATGTCGGCTTGAAGGTAGACCTGGCCGAGGATGGACAGCAGGCGCTCGAACGTTGCCGGCAAAACCGGTATGACCTGATCCTGATGGACATGCAGCTGCCGAACCTGAACGGCGTGGATGCCACCCGGGCCATTCGCGCCGGCTCGCTGAATGTGGACACCCCGATTCTGGCGCTGACCGCGAATGCCTTCGAAGAAGACCGTCAAGCCTGCATCCAGGCGGGCATGAACGATCATGTCGCCAAACCGGTTGATCCGGAACGGCTTTACGCAACCTTGTTGAGCTGGTTGGCAAAGCCGGCGCGTTGAACCGAGATAGTTGTTCATCAGGCAGACGCGATACGTCTGCCTGATGAACAACTATCTCGGTTCAATCAAGCTGCAAGGGCAGATCAACCGGAAATTTCAGGCCAAACAACAACTGGTTGAACCTTGGTGCGGTGCTGCCAAGCCGGTACAAGCCGTGGTGACCGGATTGACCCTTGTCAATCCCTTACTGGTTTGCCCAACCGTACCCTACAGAACATTTTCCAGATGCCGATACACGCAGTTAGGGTACAGGCCATGGATTTGCAAGACTGTTTGAAAAAGGATAACGGCCATTAACGAAAATGAAGTCGAGGCTATTCGCCCGACAGTGCTTGTGGTTGATGACACTCCCGAAAACCTTGCGGTTATCGGGGAGTTGTTGCGCCCGAACTATCTGGTCAAGGCGGTCAAGTCGGGCCAGCGTGCGCTGCTGCTGGCTCGTGCCCAGCCCAGGCCGGATCTCATCCTGCTTGATGTAATGATGCCCGAGATGGATGGCTTCGCAGTCATGCAGCAGCTCCAGCTTGATCCGCAGACTCGGGATATTCCGGTGATCTTCATCACCGCGCTGGACAATCAGAACGACCAGTTGCAAGGTTTTCGCCTTGGCGCAGTCGATTACATCACCAAGCCGATTCTTCCTCCCGTGCTGGAGGCGCGCGTTCGCCTGCATCTGGAGCTCAAGCAGGCACGCGACCACCTGCGGAATCAGAACCTCTGGCTGGAAGCGGAAGTGAGCCGGCGCATGGGCGAAAACGAGCTGATCCAGATGGTCGGCATCCGTGCGCTTGCTCATCTTGCCGAAATTCGTGATCCTGAGACCGGCAACCACATTCTGCGCACCCAGAGCTATGTCTTCCTGTTGGCCAACCTGCTGCGGGCGCATCCGCGCTTTATCAACCTGTTGAGCGAACACTTCATCGAGTTGCTGGTGCGTTCGGCGCCGCTGCATGACATTGGCAAAGTGGGCATACCCGATGCCATTCTGCAAAAACCGGGACCACTGACCCCGGAAGAGTGGCGAGTCATGAAATCCCATTGCCAGCTTGGTGCAAACGCGATCGAACAGGCCGAGCGGGATGCCGAAAAGCCGGTCGAGTTTCTTGATCTGGCCAAGTCGATCGCACACTGGCACCACGAAAGATGGGATGGCGGCGGATATCCGGACGGACTGGTTGGCGAGGCAATACCGCTGGCCGCCCGTCTGATGGCCCTGGCGGATGTGTTCGATGCGTTGATTTCCCCGCGTGTGTACAAGATGGCGATGTCCTACCAGGATGCGAGAGGAATAATTGAAATGGGGCGCGGCAAGCATTTCGACCCCGACATGACGGATGTATTTCTGAACCATTTCGAAGAATTCGTCGCCATTGCCGCAAGTCATTGCGACACCCCGATTCCCGGAGGAAATCATGCCTGATCCAGCGCGTTTGTTATTGGTGGAAGATGATCTTGTCATCACCGCGATCATCGAGAATATCCTGACTGCGGAAGGCTATCGGGTGGTGTCCCGCGAGGATGGTCAGGCTGCCTGGGATCTGCTGCGCCAGGATGCTGCGTTTGATCTGGTACTGCTCGACCGGCAGATGCCGCGCATGGATGGCATGGCGGTATTGCGCGCCATCAAGGGTAGTTCGGGGCTTGAGCACATCCCGGTCATCATGGAAACCGCCATGCAGGACCATGAAAACATCCGTGAAGGACTGGATGCCGGCGCGTATTACTACCTCACCAAGCCCTTTCAGCCGGAAGTGCTGGTGGCGGTCGTGCGCGCGGCCTTGCAGCAGGTGGCCGAGTATCGCCGCCTGCGCGAGAGTGTCCAGGTTGCAGAGCGTCCGTTTGGTTTTTTGCGCGAGGGTGTGTTCCAGTTCCAGACACTGGAGGAAGGGCGCCAGTTGGCCGGGATACTTGCCCTGGCCTGTCCCGACCCGGGACGATCGATCAATGGTTTGCAGGAGTTGCTGATCAATGCCGTCGAGCATGGCAACCTGGGTATGACCTACCGTGAAAAAAGCGAACTGCTGCTGGCAGGGGAGTGGGAGGAAGAAGTTGCGCGCCGACTCTTGTTGCCAGAATTCAGGGCTTTGCAGGTTGAGGTTTTCTATACCCGCCGGCCGGATCAAATCCGCTTTGTCATCCGTGATCAGGGCAATGGATTCGACTGGAGCGACTATCTCGATTTTTCCCCGGAACGTGCTTTCGATCTGCATGGACGCGGTATCGCCATGGCGCGCAAGCTCAGCTTTGACAGCCTGGAATACCAGGGAAACGGCAACACCGTGATGGCGATTGTCCAGCTTGCCGATAAGTCGTTGGCCGACACGCGCTGATTCCAGAATCCGCTCGCCGGCCGTCGGAAAATGACCATCAAGTCCAGCCCTCGCGTGTCGAATATCGACCCGAACCGTCATGTCGACAGCTTCACGATGGTGTTGATCTATGCTGCGTTCGCGGTGCTATGGATTCTGCTCTCCGACCGGGTTGTGGTCTGGCTGTTCAATGATCCGGAAGAGTTGATTCTGGTCAGCACGATCAAGGGGCTGTTGTTCATCGCCGTCACCTCGCTGCTCCTGTATGCGCTGATCTGGCGGTTGTTGGGAAGGATCGAAACTTCGCATCGACGCGAACTGGCTTCGGCGGAGGAAGTGCGGAATACGATGCACCTGCTGGCTGCAATTGCCGACAGTTCCGAAGACGCCATTTTTGCCAAGGATATCGAAGGGCGCTACCTGCTGTTCAACCGCGCCGCCAGCCGGTTTGTCGGAAAGCCGAGCGAAGCCGTGCTGGGGCAGGATGATCGCGATCTGTTTCCGCCGGAACAAGCCGAGCATTTGATGCGCAAGGATCGCCGCCTGCTCCAGGCCCGTAACGCGGAGACACATGAAGAAACCCTGCAGACGGTTATGGGCGAACGTGTCTTCCTGGCTACCAAGGGGCCATTGCGGGATGCCGACGGCAAGGTGATCGGCTTGTTCGGCATTTCGCGTGATATCACCGATCGCAAACGGGGGGATGAGGCGTTGCGGCGGGAGCACGAAAGACTGCAACTTATCCTCGACCATGCGCCGTTCGGCATCTGGTTGCAGAACGGCGCCGGCAAGATCGAATTCGTCAATCGCGGTTTCTGTGATGCGATGGGCATTACCGAGGCGCGTTTTCTGGCGGCATCGCACTACATCGAACTGATCCCGGAAGCGTTTCGTGAGCAGTGTCTGGCGTCGGATGCCTCGGCGCTGTCGGAAGCCGGCATGAAAGTCACGCATCAGCGTCTGCCTTTCGTCGATGGCCGGGTTCACGATCTGCGCGTGTACAAGGCAGTGGAACGGAATGCGAGCGGCGAGCCGGTGGCGCTGATCGGCCTGAGTGTGGATATCAGCGATGAACTGAGTAAGGCCGAGCAACTGCGCAAGCTGTCTCTCGCCGTCGAGCAGAGCCCCGAGAGCATCGTGATTACCGATCTGGAGGCCCGCATCGAGTATGTCAACGACGCCTTCGTCAATGCCAGCGGTTACCGACGCGACGAAGTGCTGGGACAAAGTCCGCGCCTCCTGAATTCCGGCCTGACGCCGGCGGAGAACTATCGCAATCTCTGGAATGCGCTGCAACAGGGGCGCGCCTGGCATGGCGAGTTCATCAACCGGCGCAAGAATGGCGAGATCTATTACGAGATTGCCACCATTTCTCCGGTACGCCAGCCCGACGGTCGCATTACGCATTACCTGGCGATCAAGGAGGACATCAGCGAGAAAAAACGCATGGGCCAGGAATTGGACCACTATCGCCACCATCTGGAGGAACTGGTCGAAGAGCGAACCCGGCAACTAGAGCAGGCGCGCCGGGTCGCCGAGACCGCTAACCTGGCCAAGAGTGCGTTTCTGGCCAACATGAGCCATGAG
>SXGT01707280.1_pt1 | contig 11883 bp, 13 predicted proteins | sample 3176221 | NCBI WGS metagenome assembly SXGT01 (sample SAMN11356862, study PRJNA531348) | freshwater metagenome | isolation source: freshwater sample F1-120 | place: China: Fuxian Lake, Yuxi | collected 2017-12-25
GAGCGAATAAGTCGGACATCAATCACACAGTCAGATTAGCCGTTAGATGTCGGCGAAGTCCTGTGAATTGCGTACTGTAATGGTGATGAATTTGTCTGGTCAGTCGAACCAATTCGCAATCAGCGTGCGTGATCTCGACGTTGACTACAAACAAGTGCGTGCTGTCAACAAAATTTCATTCGACGCAAAGTCTGGCGAAGTAACCGTCGTAATTGGCCCCAATGGTGCCGGCAAAACCAGCACGATGGAAGTCTGCAGTGGGGTGCGCACGGCCACGAGTGGCAAAGTCAGCGTGCTTGGGCTTGATCCCAAGAAAGATCGAAGCAAAATCAACGCGCAAATTGGTGTGATGTTGCAAGACGGTGGGGTCTACCCGAGCAAACGAGTATTTGAAATTGTCAAGCACTACTGCAATCTTTACGGCAACCGCACAACAGCCGACGAACTGCTCGAAATGGTCGATCTGACTCGGCAAAGGAAAACATCGTGGCGCAAACTTTCGGGTGGCGAAAAACAACGGTTGTCGCTTGCGCTGGCACTCGCCGCCAAACCACAAGTTGCTTTTTTGGATGAACCAACTTCGGGCGTCGACATTTTCGGTCGAGACTTGATTCGTGGCATTGTGCGACAACTTGCCGATGATGGTTGTGCAGTGATCATGGCGACACACGAACTTGATGAGGCACAAAGAGTTGCCGACCATGTATTGATGTTTAAAGATGGCAATCTGCTTGCCAATGCCCCGCTAACTGAACTGCGCGGTTCAGCTGGCAATAGTCAAAGTCTTGAAGACATCTTTCGTAGCCTTGCCGATAGATCAAGGTCGCCAGGTCGGTAATGAAAATCTTTCGCTCGCAACTGCGCCAAGAACTGACAGTGATGGCACGCAACGGTGAACAACTGCTTTTGCTCGTTGTAATTCCCGTAATACTTTTGATCTTTTTTTCACAGACCGATTTCTTATCAACTGATAGTCAAAACAAAATTGATTTTTTAATGCCTGGCATCTTGAGTCTGGCCGTGATGTCAACGGCAATGGTCAGCCTTGGTATCGCCACTGGTTTCGAGCGCAGTTACGGCGTGCTCAAGCGACTGGGCACGACTCCACTTGGCACAAGGCGATTGGTGTTGGCCAAAGTTGCTGCGATTTGCGTTATTGAGATCGCCCAACTTGTGTTGCTAATTTTTGTGGGTCAGTTGTTGGGCTGGAACCCATCGCGAATCAACTTGGCACAAATTTTGGTGTTGCTGTTGATCGGCACAAGTTGCTTCGCCGGTATCGGTTTGACGCTTGCAGGTCGACTTCGTGCCGAGATCAATTTGGCGGCACAAAACGGCCTCTATCTCACGTTGTTGTTGCTGGGTGGAATATTTAGTTCAAACGATGATCTGCCAAAAACGCTTGGCGATGTTGCACACGTCTTGCCCAGTTCGTTGCTCAGCGGTTTGTTGCGTAGTTCGTTCAACAACAATGAACTAGTGATAACCGATGTGATTGCTATATGCAGTTGGGCGTTATCGGCTTGTGCGTTGGCTGTGGTCAGTTTTAAGTGGTTTGATTAATTCTTGACGTTTGGTTCTTTTGCTGGCGCTACCCGACCAAAAGCGTCGGTGACATCTTGATATGTCAAAACATCATCATCAAGCGGAGAGTTTTTTCGATACGACTGATCTGCCGCAAAGCCAGCACTGAAACGCTTGAAGAACAGGAACACGACGATCGACCACAAAAACACCGCCCCACCAGTTTTCATGATTGCGCCGGCAACTTGTTGATCGGTCGTCACTGAAAGCCCCCACACCCGCACTGCAATGTCGTAGTGCTTGTAGACGGCGCCTTCGGCAAATGTCAACCAAGCCGCTGGCACGGTGGGCACAACCGACATCAAAAACAAATAGATCATCTTTCCGCCGGACTGCAATTGCTGGCGCGAATCTGGTCCACAAATTGGTAGCCAAACAAGCAGTGCCGTAGTAACAAGCAAAATGTGCAACGAATAATGCAACGGCCCATTCGTCACACTTTGATTTACTAGCGCTGGTATGTGTGTAATCATCACCACAACATTGAACGCCACTCCAGCCACGACTGGTTTTGCGAGCCAGTTGATGACCGTTCGCGCTTTACCTAAACCAAATACGGCATCGAGCATCCATTTTGGAGTTGCCAACAAAACCAAGGGCGGCATGAAATATGACAAAACCATGTGTTGAAACATGTGCATCGAATACAAATACTCTTCGGCCAAGTCGTGAACAGGCCAGTCAGAGGCGATCCACAACAATAAAATTCCAGCGACAAACGAATTGCGTTGTCTTGACGTGATCACCGGGCCTGATTTGACCACAACTGGCCCGATTACACGCACGGCATATATATAAGCGCCGAGCACGAATGCCACCAAAAACCAAACTTCGGGGTGCGCCTGAAACCGCCACGGATTGACGAGATCGGTACTTGCGGCGAACATAACTATGCGGTCAAGTTGTTACTGAATAAAAAATTTAAACGTCGCGAGAAATGCGGCGTAGACACCGACAGCGAGAACGAGCCCGGCGTAAAACAAGAAACTGAACATCTTGTTGTCGAACTTCAAGTGCATGAAATAACTGACGACCATCACAAATTTGATCACCATCATGATCAACAATGCTGGCAAGAACAGCACGCCGAAGTCGACATAATAAGTTGAAACTTCCAGGCCGGTGATGGCGGCCAAAATAATTGCGATGCGAATGTAGCCGGCATTGCTCATGCCGTGCTCTTGATGGTGTGTTGTCGCTGTCGTATTCGTAGTCATGATCAAACCGGGATCAGATATACGAGGGTGAAGATGATGATCCAGACGATGTCGACGAAGTGCCAGTAAAGGCCGATCATCTCTACGACTTCGGCTTTCTTGCCGGGTACCGAACCGCGCTTCAAGATGCCGACCAGCGACATCAACATGATGATGCCCACCGTTACGTGCACGCCGTGAAAACCAGTCAATGTATAGAAGCTTGAACCGAAAAGGCTTGTTGAAAAACCCAGACCTTCTTTATAGAAGGCCGTGAATTCATAAACCTGGCCACCGACGAATGTTGCGCCGAGCAACGCCGTAACCGTCAGCCATAAATTGATTTTTTGATCATCTCCTTTGTGCGCCGCACTGACTGCGAGGACCATCGTCAACGAACTCATCAGCAACACGAAACTGCTGACAGATGTAAACGGAATGTCAAAAATTTGCGATGGCCGCGGGCCACCTGTAACGCGCCCGCGATACAGCATGTAGGTCGAGATCAAACCACCAAACAGCAAGCACTCTGAACCCAAGAAGGCCCACATGCCGAGTTTGACATTTGAGATACCAGTGCTGCTGGCGTGAGCGTTTGCTGTGTCAGTCATGGTTTGTCGACACTTTGTCCAGCCCGGTACCGGGTGTGTTGGTTTCGAAATCAGAATCTGGCGCAGTGCTCGACTCGAGGGCCCAACCGTATGCGGCGAACAAAACAATCACGCCACCAACCACCGAGATCAAGTGCGAATAAATCAAACCAAATGTGATCACCGGCAAACCAAACGCCAACACGATTGGCCAATACGACGGCGACGGCATGTGAATATGCTTGTCGGCGTTGCGCTCTTGCTCAGCCATAATTTCTTCAGCTGTTCTGACTTGCTTCATCGTGTGTGTCGTGGCATCTTCTTCATATTTTTGATGAAAGAAATCGTCAAGGTGATGCACCGTTGGGATGACGTCAAAGTTGTGTTCTTTCGGAGGATTCGTCGTCATCCACTCGAGGCTGCGCGCATTCCATGGGTCAAGCGGGGCCTTTTGCGGATTGCGGCTCGTAATCAGGACGTTGATCAAGAACATCAAAATTCCGACTGCAAGGACGAACGAGCCGATTGATGCGATTAAGTTCCAGAAGGCAAGGTTGAAGAAACCTTCGCCTGCTCGGGCTTCGGTCCATTGGTACATTCGGCGTGGCTGACCTTGCAAACCGAGAATGTGCATCGGACCGAAAGTCAGGTTGAGACCGATGATCATCAACCAAAAGTTCCATGAGCCTAGTTTTTCGTTCAGCATCTTGCCGAAAACCTTTGGCCACCAATAATAAAAACCCGAGAAGATGCCCAACACGGCACCACCGAACAACACATAATGAAAGTGCGCGACGATGTAATAGGTGTCGGTTTGCTGCGTGTCAGACGGGGCGACTGCGTGGGTCACACCCGAGAGACCGCCGACGGTGAACAACACGATCAAACCGATCGCGAATTTCATTGCGGTGGTGAACCACAACTTGCCACCCCACATGGTGAGGGTCCAGTTGATGATTTTGACACCGGTTGGCACGGCGATCGCCATCGTCGTCAACGAGAACACGGCTACAGACACCGGCCCTAAACCAGAGGCGAACATGTGGTGAGCCCAAACACCCCAACCGACAAAACCGATTGCTGCACCAGAGAACACCACAAACGGATAACCAAACAATGGTTTGCGCGAGAACACCGGCAAAACTTCAGACACGATGCCGAACGATGGCAGGATCAGAACATAGACCTCGGGATGTCCGAAAATCCAGAACAAGTGCTGCCACAACAACGGGTCAGCACCCGCGGCAACATCAAAGAATTGAGCACCGAAGCTGCGCTGAAACGAGAGCAGGAACAACGCCACGGTGATAACCGGAATCGCGAACAACAACAAGAACTGTACGACTGTGATCATCCATGTGAAGATCGGCATCTTCATCAACGACATGCCGGGAGCACGCATGTTAAGAACCGTGATGATCAAATTGATCGCACCAGTCAGCGACGCGATACCTGCGATCTGTAGACCGAGTGCCCAGAAGTCGACGCCGTTTGACGGGGAGAATACTGGGCCCGAGTTGGGCGCATACATGAACCAGCCACCGTCGGCTGCGCCGCCCAAGAACCACGCCAGGTTCAAAAAGATGCCGCCAAACAACAATGCCCAAAAACCAAACGCATTGAGTCGCGGAAACGCGACATCGCGTGCACCGATTTGTAACGGCACGAAGTAGTTAGCGAAGCCTGCGGCCATCGGCATGAAGAACAAGAAGACCATCGTTGTGGCATGCATCGTGAACATTTGGTTGTAAAGATCGGCATTGAGAACTTTGCCGTTCGGTGCCGCAAGTTGCAATCTAATTAACAGTGCTTCGACGCCGCCAATAATGAAGAAGAACATTGCCGTGGCGCCGTACATGATGCCGAGTTTTTTATGGTCGACGGTGAACACCCACGAACGCCAGCCAGTGGCCGACACGGGTCGCTTGAGCAAACCGTAAGTCGAAGTTGGTGTAACAATTGCCGGCACTGTTGGTGCTGGGCGTTCAATAATGGCCATGGTGGTGCTCTGTTTCTTGGGTTACTTGAGGGTTATGAGGTAGGCGACGAGTTTGTTGATGTCATCTTCGCTGAGTGCCAGATATGGCATGCCGCGATATTTGCCGTTGCTGACCACGAGGTCGGCTGGGTTGGCATACATCGGCTTGACTTCTGGTGCGTTGCGCAACCAGGCGCGAAGATCTTTTTGATTCAAACATTCTTCGGTCACACCAGCCAGATATTTTGCACCCACGACATCGCTAGGTGCGTTCCAGACTTCGTCTCGACACTGCTTGGAGAGCAGATTGAACATCGCCCCAGCAAAAGTATTGCGCGACATTAAATGCGACAGGTTTGGTGCGGCACCTGACCAGACATTTTCATCGGGTGCGGCGATTGCCGGTGTGCCGTCGGCACGAGTCAAGCCGTTGACCTGGTGGCAGCGCACACATTGATTCAAAAATACTTCTTCGCCTTGCTTGGCCAAAGTATCTTTGGCTGGCGCAACATACGGTGCCTGCTGATTAGCGACCCACTTGGCAAAATCTTCTTTGCTCAGCGCCACTGCTTCCATACGCATGTTGGCGTGCGAGAGGCCGCAGAACTCTGTGCATTGACCCGCGTAGATGCCTGGCTCGTCGGCTTCGAGACGCAAAGTGTGAATTCGGCCAGGCACAGCATCGCGTTTGCCGTTCAATGCGGGTATCCAATATGAGTGAATGACATCGCGGCTTGTTTCGCGCAAGAGAACTTTTGTGCCAACAGGCATGACAAGTTGACCCGAGGAGATGATCGGCTGTGTGATGCCGAAGTTGTTTTGTACTGGGTAGTCGTACTCCCACCACCACTGTTGCCCGGTGACGTTGATGATCATCTCGGTGTCGTCAGTTTTGGCAAGTTTGAATATTGCCCCAAATGTGAACACCGAAACGACAGCAAGAATTAGTGCCGGAATAATTGTCAGAGTTATTTCGAGGGCCGGCTTGCCATGAGTCTGTTCTGGTATCGGTTGACCGTGATCCCGATATTTGATCATGGTATAAATCACGGCGACCGCAACGATCAAACCGATGATGCCTGCCACCAAGAAAACAGGTTGTTGCAGATCGTCAATGATTTTCGAGTTCGGGCCTTTGGGCTGCCACGTGTCTTGCGGCGCGTTCGTCGCGCAACCCACGGTAAAAGCCGAGATGCCACCAACGATAATTAGCGGTCTAAAAACTTTTTGTGACACAACTCGCACGCTAGCGATTGCCGCACTAAGCCGATTGTCGAACTGCCTGCGACTCACGGCACAACCAACTCAATCTTTTTGTCGTCGGCTCCAGCAATATATAGGTAATAGACGTTTTCAACGCTCGACGGCTTGGCGATTTTCAAAGTCAGGCTTTGCTCGGCACCCAGCGCAACCAACTGAGTGCAGGTTTCGTTTTTATGCGATTCGCCCTCAGCCGCTTTATCGGTCACCTTGTCACCACCAAGATGTGCAACAAGTCTGAACTCGCCCGGCGTCGCGTTGCGGAAAATGATGTTCGTCGGGATTGACCGGCCGACTGTGAGAGATTTTTGTGGCTCGGCTAAACCTTGAATACTGGCGCTGAGTTCTCCATCTTTGTAAATAACCGTTGCTGAAACAGAACTACGCAACGACAAAGTGCCCTCTGCGAGTTTGTCATAATATTTTGATTCTTCGGGGCCGCATTCGGCGTGCGAAAAATGTCCTTCGGCCGCGGCCTCAACGAGTTCGTCGCGCTCACCCGAAACCGCACTCGCAACACCGCCAGCAATGATGCCCAATGCCCCGAGCACACAAATTGCCGAACCCACAGAACGTTTCATGTTTGGCTTAATCGCAAACAATGCACCCGCCACCAACACCAGTGCACCCGCCACGATAAACAGAACTGCGCCAGTTGATTTGTTGACGGTCAGCATTATTCGTGAGAACGAAAAAATCACGACACCAAGACCAACTGCCGCCAGAACCGGAAATTCGATCGGGTTAAGAAGTCGCTTGCGCGCCGCGACATTGTGTGTTGAGTCACTTGACGCACGCTCGCTCCACGCTTGCACCATCCACTCGCTGAGTGCCGCAAGCAACATCACGACTCCACCAAAAAATATGACTGACGATGTGACCAGACCCAAAGCCAGGAATACCACACCGACAGCAGAGACCAACGGCCACATACTTTGAGTGACTAGATCAGATGTTGAAGTATTGGCGTCGCGAGTTGTGCCATCACTTGCAAATGCCGACAAACCAGCCAGCAACGCGCCAACTGCAATCAAGAAACTAATCCCGACACCACCGAGCGCGAATTTTTCAAATAATGCATACGACATGATCAGCGCGACAATTGAAAGCACCGTCACCCCGAAGAAATATTTAAAGCCAGTCGAAATCATCATCCCTACTTTTGAACGTAAACCACGAGCCACATCACTGCGAATATCGACGACACCGCATAGCAATAGAGCGCGTGTGCCGAAACCAAATCTCGATCACCTGCACGACCGGCGATGGATCTAAACAACGCGAGCAAAGTAAAGCCCATGCACACGATGATGATTACCAGCATCGTCGCCGTCACTGCGTAAAACATCGTCATATAACCGCCATCACGCACACCGATGCCCATTTGTGAATAAACCGCAAGTTGCGCGTTGACTAGTGCGATCTCAGTCAAGAACACGACACCGAGTGCCAAAGACACGTGCTTTGAGTCGTTGCGACGCAGTGAATAAACTGCCCACTGCGCCATGACGCATGTGATCACGAATGTCATCATCATCGTGTTGGTTGCAACTTCCGGAATTTTGATGTTCTCAGGCAACCAGTCACGCAACATCTTGCTGCCATCTGGCGATTCACGAAGCGGCGCATTAGACCTGAAGTCGAGCCAAATCGCCAACATCGAACCGACCAACATCGCACTCACTGCTGAAAGCAAACCTGCAAGAACCAGCGCTGGTCGGCGCACGACGACTGTTGGTCCGGCGCCAAGTGCGGTTGCTGAAGTGTTCATGTCGCTTTAACCGTTGACGCTTTCAAAAAGATCTGCAGATGTTGCGGTGCTGATCGGGCCCGAGCGAAATGATTTTGCCGCCAAGGCGAAAAACAACAGAACGACTAGCGCCATCAGAGAGTGACCAGCGGCAACGAGTGAGTTCCATAACCAGATTGGGCCCGAGTAATCAAAAGAGTTGGCGACATTTGCTGGTTGGTCGGCAAAACCGGCGATGAAATATGGCAACGAGGCCAGCACAGTGGCGAAAAAACCGAGCAAACCGAGACCAAGAACTGGTTTGGACGCTATTTCTCTGCCCCAGATTCGAGGTCCGAAATGGGCGACGGCGCCGATGCCGCTGAGCAATATTCCGTAGCAAACATAAACCAACACACCTTCTTCGAAAACCGTGTTTGCCAACTTTAGATTCGTGATTTTGTAAACGGCGTTCCCGACCATACCCGTGAGCACCATGCCGACGCCAAGAAATGCGGGCACAAAAGCAGCGTTGAGTTTCGCTTTTTCATTTTTGAGCGCCAACAAGCACAAACCCAACACGACGAGCACACCGAGAATAGAAAAGTCGTTGAAGAATAGATATGGAACCAGAGATTTAACGATGTCACTTGCACCACCCGAAAAATTGACCGTATACGACGACTGAGTAACAGAACCGATCACGGCTGTTGACATCAAGCCCACACCAACAAAAAGACCTGCGCGCAACGGCTGCTTGCCGCGAGTCATCGTTGCGACAATTTGGGCGAGAACACCAAGAGTCGGAATCGCGACGATAAATATTTGTGGCGAAGTGAACGCCCAGCCGATCCATGCGTTGACGCCCTCGGTTGCGCCAAATGTTGCGCGTTCATAGGCGTGATCAACTGCGACATATAACAATGCGCCGGCCAAAACTGGCAAAGTCAACAACATCGAAACACTGGCAACCAATGCCGACCATGAAAAAATCGGAGTTTCAATCAGCGTCATGCCTGCGCGACGAGAAGCCAAAACCGTGGTCGCGACCGAGGCGCTGAGCAGCAACAATCCTGCGATAACCAAACCCAGACCAGCAAAAAACAAATCGACCATCTCGGCGTTGCCGCCACCTGGACCACCATTATTTAAATAAGACGAGCCGACGAGAATCACGCCAAATAGCCAAAGATAGAAACCAAACATTGCCGCTCGAGTAAAAGCAAGGGCTCGTGCACCGACCTGCATCGGCACGACAGCCACCGCCAAGCCCAACATCAACGGTGCGGCAACCGAAAAAATAAGGTCGAAGCGAAGCGCCGAAAACAACTGGACGATGATGCCTGCGTCGACGAGCGAACTTGATGGGCTGATTCTTTCGGCACTCAAAAGTGCGCCCTCGATTGCCGTACCGACTGCAAAAATTGCGGAAAACGAAATGAGTAGTCGACCAATGCGTTTGTGATCACTGGCGGTCAAATAGGCCGCAACTGTGCCGAGAAGTGTCGATCTAGTGGCTATTGGCCCCGATGAACTGGATGAACTAGTCGCCGAAGGGCTTGCATCAATTGCCGTCATAACTCAGATAACGCTAACAGTTTAAGCGTTTAATAGGGAAACTTCTCTATTGCACTAAGTCGCTGAAACTAGGACATCCACCATCAAAGCACCGAATAGCAAAGTCACGTAGGTGATCGAGAAAGAAAACACTCGCATTGACCAAGACTCTGTCGGGCGACGACTAAGCATCGCCGTGCCGACAATGAAACCAATGCCTGTTAACGCAGCAGTCACGCCATAAATGATCCCGAGACCCGAAACCGGAATCATCACAAACGAGACGAGTGTCAAGACGACCGTATATATGACCATCGTGCGAATCGTTTTTTCAATTGACACGACGGACGGCAACATCGGCACATTGGCTGCTCGATATTCGTCTGAATGTCGAATCGCCAGCGCCCAAAAGTGTGGTGGTGTCCACAAGAAAATAATCACGAACAACCAGATCGCGGGCCAATCGACCGAGTTTGTGACTGCTGCCCAACCGACGAGAGTTGGCACGGCACCCGCCGCGCCGCCGATGACAATATTTTGTTGGCTGGTGCGCTTCAACCACAGCGAGTAAATGAATACATAAAACATCGTCGCACTCAGTGCCAAAATCGCCGAAAGCAAGTTTGCGCCTGACCACAACACGACAAACGCGACTATTTCTAACGCAACTGCAAAGACAAGAGCGTTGCGCGGTTTGATCAGACCCGTGACAAGAGGTCGAGTTTGTGTGCGCTTCATCAATTTGTCGATGTCACGATCGATATACATGTTGATCGCGTTTGCGCCACCAGCAGCCAACGAACCGCCCAACAAAGTGATTGCGAGCAACGAGAATGCCGGCCATTGCCCCGCTGCCAAGACCATTGTTGGCACCGTTGTGATCAACAACAACTCGATGATTCGTGGTTTGGTCAACGCGATATAGCCACCGAGCACCGACTTTGGCGAACGGTTCGACTCGTGATTGAATAATCGCGACGGAACTACGGGACGGACATTGATCGGCACGCGACAATCGTACGATGAAATTGTTGCATTCCTACGCCACAATATAGATATGAGCAATTTCACCCTCGCCAGTTCACAACCTGGTCAGGTGCAAGAAGTTGATCAAGCAGACGAGACAAAGTCTGATCGACCATGGATTGTGATCGTGTGGAACGACCCGATCAACTTGATGTCTTATGTGACTTTTGTATTTCAAAAACTCTTTGGTTACAGCCTCGAAAAAGCCACCGAGTTGATGCTGGATGTTCATCACAAGGGTCGGGCTGTTGTTTCGAATGGTTCGCGCGAGCGTGCCGAGTTCGACGTCTATCGCCTGCATGAACACGGCCTGTGGGCGACGATGGAACACGAGTCGCTGTGAAAAAGAATGGTCCGGTTATTTGTCTGAAAAATGGAAAATTTAAAATTGATTTAGCCGAGGATCATCGACGGTTGTTGACCCAGTTGATCGAACAGTTGCGCGACTCGTTGACAACAACGACCGACGATGCAAATTTGCGTCGGTTGTTTCCGACGGCTTATCACAACGACGCTAAGAAAGACGCCGAGTACCAACGACTGATGCGTGACGAACTTCTTGAGTCGCGACTCGCCGCGATCGACGTCGCGATCAAAGTGATCACCCAAGATGATGAAATCGCCGCCGCCGAGATCGATGCATTTTCGCGAAGCATCAATTCGCTGCGACTCGTGTTGGGTACGACTTTAGATATCGCCGAGTCGGACTATGGTCCACAAAATGATGCACCACAGAGTGAAAACTCTGGGTCTGATGATGCGAGCGAAGACGACGAATATTTAATCCAAAAAGAGCTATACGAGTACTTGGGATGGCTACTTGAATGGACCGTAAGCGCTCAAAGTAGTGGACTTTGATTTCTTTTGCGTTCGCAAGGTTTTTCGGCAACCAACGGTGATAGATTTCAGTGGTTCTCAACGGATAGTAGGTCCATGCCCCCATCGTCTAGTGGCCTAGGACAC
>SXGT01754219.1_pt1 | contig 11882 bp, 10 predicted proteins | sample 3176221 | NCBI WGS metagenome assembly SXGT01 (sample SAMN11356862, study PRJNA531348) | freshwater metagenome | isolation source: freshwater sample F1-120 | place: China: Fuxian Lake, Yuxi | collected 2017-12-25
CCGGGATCTGTGCGGGGGGGCTCAGCAATGGGCATCCCTACCGCGATTGAACAAGGTGCGGCCTGTGTGCCGGGCTGTGACCACGGCCAGTGCGCAAATCAACAGAATGATGGCCAATAGGATGTTCAGTGGGAGTATGGCTCATACATTCGCTTGGGTGGCTTTCATGGAGGGCAGACGGGTAGCGCGCCCGTGGGCAAAGGCCCGGTCCTGAGCGTTGTCGAGCTGGTCTATCAGGGTGTTGAACAAGGCCGTGGTGGTGGGCATCAGGGTGTTCCTGCCGCCGGAGCGGTTATGCAGCAGCACGCCGACGAGATAGCGGGGGGCGTCCGCCGGTGTCATACCGATCCGGATGGCGCGGGTGCCTGGCTGGGAATGGTTGTGGGGCAGCGAGGACAGGGTGGCGATGACGGCGTGGGTGCCGCCGGCCGCCAGCAGCCGGCGCATGGTGGCTGCGGTTTCTGGGCTGACCACGCGTGCGCAATCTTGGCTGGGCGGGGCCTCCGGCAGGCAGTTATCGGCATCGGGTGTGGCAATAAGGCGGAGCCGGTGCATGCGGCCATCGGTGGCGAGAGGCTGATAGGCCTGCAAAATTTGAATCAAGTTGGCGCGAACTTCGTGGCCGAGCGTGGCGTGTTTGGCCGGGCTCCAGTCGCGCCAGTCGGTGAGGTCGCCATAGACGCCCTGCGAAATGCCGGGCATCTGCAGATCGAGGCCGAAGCCAAGACGGTCGAGATAGGCGTAATTGGATTGGGGCCGCATCTCTCTGAGCAGCAGAGCGGTAGCGGTGGGAGTTGGATTTCTGGTCAGTTCGGCAACGGTCGAACCCTGGGCGAACCGGGTCTCGGGCATGATGACGTGCTCGTTCAAGGCCTGTGCTACCAGCAATGGGGCGATCAGACCTTCCAGTGGGAAGGCGTTGGCTACCGCGTTGTTGAGGATGCGGTCTTGCCGGAGTGGGTTGCGAAAGCTGGTCTCGACATTGGGGTCGAAGTCGGGGGCGCTGACCATCGAGAGGACCGCGCCGGTTCGGGCATCCGCTATCACCACGGCTCCGGCCCAGGTGGGATGGTGTTGCAGGGTGGCCTGGAGGGCGTTTCGTGCCTTGGTCTGGAGGGCGCTGTCGAGGGTGGTGCGGAGCGGGGCAATCTTGCCAGCGGCATCGGCCTCCGTTCGGAGTCGCCTGTCGGCAGCCCACTCAAGGCCTTCCAGCCCTTTGCCGGATGAGTCTTTTACCGTGAAGCCTAGGGCGTGTGCGAAGAGTGGGCCTTCGGGATAGCGGCGCTTCTGGCTGGGCTCCCAGTTCAGGCCCGGAAGCTGGAGTGGCTTCAGCTTGGCCACCATGGAGGGGGAAGCGTGATAGGCCAGGTAGATGAAGCGCTGGCTGGGAAGGTACTGGCGGCCATTGGTCAGCTTCGCCCGCACGCTAGCTTGAATGGCCGGTGTGTCGGCCAAGGCTGCCAGCAGCGGAGCGATGCGGGAAGCATGGCGCGGGCAGACCTGACAGCCGTCCGCCTTGCAGGGTGCCAGGAAGGTGCCGGGGTTGATCCAGAGTGAGTAGGTGACTTCGTTGGCGGCCAGGATGTTGCCGGCGCGGTCGAGAATGGCGGCGCGTTCGGGCTTGACCGTGGGCGCGGGTGGGATGGCGTGCTTCAGATACCAGACATGGGCGACCAGCAGGCCCGCGATGAGCACGGCCGTGGCGCCGGCTAGCCAGGGTTTCTTGTCGGACAGGAAGGCGATCAGGGATTTCATGGTTTGGCCTCCGCAGGCCGGTGCTGAGCGCGGATGGCAGCCACCAGCAGGGCCAGGGCCAGCAAGGCGGGATTGCTGCCGTACATGGGCATACCCGGCCCGAAAAGTCCGATAACGAGAAGGTTCCCCCCCATGTTGAGGATCGCAAAGTAAAGCAGTGTCCACCAGACCATGTCGCCCATCCGGTTCAGTGGTGTGCCTGCCTGCTTGGTTGGGCGCGTCAGGTAAAACCAGAAGGCGATCACGCCAAAGAGTCCGGCAAGTGCCAGTCCTCCGAAGCGGTTTGCGACCACGACGGGCAGCAACTGGCGAGTGGCTTCAGGCAGGTGGATCTCCAGATTCGAGCCGAACCAGCTCAGGTTATGCAACACCTGCCATATGTGAACGGACTGATAGCCAACGCCCAAGGGATCCTGCCACATGGTCATGGATGGGGTCATGGCATTCAGGATGCGGAAGAACATGAATGGCCGGTCGATGAGGATCAACGCAAGGACCAGGATCGCGCCGGCCACCGACACCATGCCGATACGACGCAAGGTGGCGTTTTGCGCCAGAAGCAGCAACGTGGGAAACAGCAGGACATGAATGCTGGGTATCAGGATGGCGCCCATCCAGGTCGCCAGGTTCATCAACCCGGCACCTCCGAGCACGCACAACCAGGCCATCGGCGGCGCGTCGTGATCCATGCGTTTGCTCAAGCCAGTGATGAAGGTGGCAAAGAATGGCAGCCCGACCAGGATGGGATCGACTTCAAAGGGATACTGATGGCGGCCGTAGTCGGTCGGCCATGCCTGCGACAGCATCATCGCGGCTACGGTGGCCACCAGCCAGAACAGGGGGGGGGCCTTGGCTGGATCGAAATGCGTGCGCTCGACCAACAGCCAGAGCACGATGCCGATCAACCCGCCGACCACGTAGGGCAGCGCAGTCAACATCAGGTCAGTTTGATTGTGGGGAGCTTCGTGGTGGATGGCGATGGGCAGGGTGGCCATGCCCATCGCCGCGAGCAGAAAGGCCAGCCCAGGGGCGAGCCAGACGTCGGGGTGTTTCATTTTTGATCCTCTGATTGTTGTTGAAAGGGTCACCAGATTTCTTCGTTCGCATCCGGGCCGAACAGCAGAGCGCCAGTTGCCACTTTGATGGGGTGCAATGTGGCAGGGTCAGCCTCAAATTCCGGTGGCAGGCTGACAGCGCCGTGGATGATGGACACATCAACCGCCATGCCCGCCAGGAAGCGATGCAGCGAGCGGATATGTACGTCGTCCGCGTGCTGTTCCAGCCGGTTCATCAAGGCACGGTACCGGTCAAGGGAGAGGACGGCGACATGACGGCGGTTCAGCCACAGCATGGCAACGAGTTCGCTGGTGTCGCAAAATGTCATCGGAAAAGGAAGGCCATTGGGTGATGGCGCGGTCAGCGTTCGACGGATGCGGTCCAGCACTTTCCGTGGTTCTTCCATGACCTCCAGGCTATCCGTGCTTAGGGCGGCACCGTTCCATTCCATGGCGATGGCCACGACGGGAATGCCCTGTTCATGGGCATGCCGCAGGATCAGCGCGATGCCGGACTCACCGGACAGGTTGTCATGTAGCCAGTCGCTGTCGAGGAAATCGGACTCGGGCTTCAGCAGCACCATGGGCGGCCGATGCCTGAGTTCATCCAGGATCGCTGTGGCCTGTTCATTGCGGCCCGGATGACCGCCAAGCCAATATTCCACGCACTCGAGGCCAACCTTCTGCAGATGGGTAAACAGGGAGACGAAGTTGTTCCCCCAGCGGCTGGCCGGGGCGACCAAGGCCACCAGGGGGATGGAGGAAGGCATATCGGGCAGGTTCATCTCGGCCGCCTAGATGGTGGCGGCAAACCCGCCCGGATCAGCCTGCTGGAACTGGAGGGCGGCCGGATGGTCGGCGGGATAGAGGTGATGCCAGACGGTGGCGGTGATGTGGGTGGTATTACCCATCCAGTAGGTGAGTTTGTGTGACAAACCGAGTTTGGCCACTCGACGTACGACCCGCTTGACCATGCGGGCTATTAGTGCGCGTTCGAGGGCGGGCGGAACCGTATGGCCGCAATACGAGGCCAAGAGAAAGGCATCCATGATGGCCTTGGCTTGCAGATGCATGACGTTCTGCGTCTCATCTTGGAAGAGACCGGTGAAGCTGTCGCGCTCCTCGTCGAACACGACATCCAGTTCCACCATCTGGAGCTCGGATAAATCGGTTGTGAGCACGCGGTTTTTCTCGGCGATATTCAGCGACAGGGACGCCAATACTTTCCTGACAAAGAATTCAGGCATGGTGGGCGAGGAGAGCCAGGCGATTTGAAGCAGGGGGCGGACAACGCAGGCTGGAAGGTCTGCGCCCACGAACAACGGGCAAATGTCGACGGGGATTTTGTCATCTTGGGTCATGGCGGTTTACTTTCGTCAGGCGACACACACCAGCTTGGTGCGGGGGGCGAGCAATTCGAGGAACCGCTCGCCATCGAGGGCCTCTTCGGCGAGCAAGGTGTCGGCGATTCGCTTGAGGGTGTCGCCGTTCTGCCGGAGCAGGTCTAGAGCGGCGGATTCCGCTTCCTTCAGCCAGACCCGCAGGCGTGTCTCCGCCAGTTGATGGAGATTGGGCAGCGGCATGTCAGCCTCCTTCCAACCGGCCAGGTTGATGGCGCCGATTTCCGGATCGAGGCCGAACTCGGTGATGGCGCGATAGGTGAGTTGGGTGGCGCGGCGCAGATCATCGGCCGAGCCGTTATCGAGCCCCTCTTCCTCGCCGAAACGGATGATTTCCGCCGCCCGTCCGGCCATGTAGGCCACAAGCTGGTCCTTCAACAGGCGCCGGGTGATCGGGGTGTTCGTCATCTTCTCGGCGTTGATGGCGACCCGGCCCAGGGAGTTGCTGCGGGCGCCGATGCTGAGGCTTTCGATGCGCTGCTGCGGCATCAGCAAGGCCAGGGCCAGTGCATGTCCGGCTTCGTGATAGGCGGCGTGCTCGATGGTGTCTTGCGAGAACTGGCTGTCATCGCCGCTCTCGCCCAACCGGATCGAGTCGAACACGTCGCGCAGCATGGCGTCGTCCAGTACCCGGCAGGTGCCGCCAATGGCCCGCATATGGGCTTCGCGCAGGGCGCTTTCCATTTGCGCTCCGGTGAGGCCGGCCGTATAGCTGACCAACTTGTCGATGGATACCGATGGCGCCACGATGGGCTCTAGGCGTTCGAGCATCCTGGCGCGTCCAGTGCGGTCGAGTTCGTCGACTTCGTAATGCTTTTCCATCCGGCCCGGGCGCAGGAGCGCAGGGTCGACCTTGTTGGGGAAATTGGTCGCCCCGATGACGAAGATCGGTTGATCTGTGCGGATGAAGCCGTCGATCTCGGCCAGCAGGGTGTTGATCACCGGGTCGGCGCCGTTCTGGCCGCGCCGGCCCAAGGCGTCGAGCTCGTCAATGAACAGGATGGCCGGGGCATATTTTCTGAGCTTCGCGAACAGCTCGCGGAGCAAGTCCAGATTGAACAACTCCGTGGCGACTACGGACATAAATGGCATGTTGGCCTCGTGGGCGAGGGCGCGGGCGATCAGTGTTTTGCCAGTCCCGGGAGCGCCGTGGAGGAGCATCCCCCGGGCCGGCTCCAGCCCCCTGCGCTTCAACTCGGACGGGTCACGCAACAGCGCCACATGCTCGCGCAGCTTGGTCTTCAGCTTTTCGTGCCCGGCCACATCCGCGAAGCGGGTGGCGGGCACCTCGATGGCAAAGCCCCCTTTCCCGAAATCGGCGGCGGCGGTCACGCGCTCTAGCCGAACATTGCCCAGCCGAAGTTCGATCTGGCTGCGAGTGGTGGCGTTTGTGATACCGAAGGCGATGCGTTTGTTCAAGCGGAAAAGCTGATGCACCGGATCGCTGCCCAGTTCATGGCGGATGTTTGTCAGCGCTTGCCCAGCCTGTTCTTCAACGATAAGGCAGAATTTGCCCGGCCGCTTCGATTCCGAGCGGAGCAGTTCCTGCTCCAGGGGGACAAACAGCAGGTTGTAGATGGCCGCTTCAGACAGGTGCCGGGCGTCCGGTTTGGTCTGGCCAAGGATCAGCAAATCCAGCATGGCATAGTCTTCGCCGCCGTTGTGGTACTTCAGCTTGGAAACCGACGAGAACGTCTTGCGCGCCTGCTCCAGGCCACGCTGGGCGATCTTTCGCAGGCTATCCATCTCCAGTCGGTTGAAGAGTACAACTTCACCTTTTTGCAGGCGGGAGAGCAACGCAGGGGAAAAGGCCGGTCCGGCATTCGGGAAGTTGCCATTGCGCGCAGCAGCCAGAGCTTGCATGAGCGCTTGTTTGACCTGGGTCTGGCCGCCTTCGGTGCGTAGGCGCGAGAGCATGCCCGGGTTGTCGTACAGGCTGCCTCCAATGTCAGTGATCAGAACGAGGTGGACGAACTGGAAATCGACCTTGGTAGAGCGCTCGCCTTCCCGCAGGCCGAACTGATCGACGAGGTAGCCCGTGTCGAGCAGCTGGAACACCGAGTTCTGGATATTCGGATGTGCCTTACAGATGCCGTCGAGGACAACGACCGTATGACTATGATCGTGGACGAACTTGGTTAGAAGTCCCGGCCCCGAGTTGGAAAAGTGCTTTTGGGTGCCGATGAGGCTGCACTCATCGTTAGGATTGCTTAGCGCGCTCATATCAAATACAAAGGTTTTGTATTTACCCCCCAGTCCGCTCGCTAGTAGGGATGCCGCCAGGGATTTCCCAGTGCCCGATGGCCCCGCCAACAGATACAAACCCGCGACACTCTTTTGGTTCGACTGCTGCACAGTTTGACGGGCCACTGAGCTAGATAGCGCGGCGATGGCTTTATCCTGGCCGAACACCTCACGCTCAAGCACATCACGAACCTGCTTGGCGCGTAATAATGCGGGGGGCAGGTCCGTGCCGTAGTCACTACCGCGAACTACATAGAAATTCTCGAAGCCTTCCAGACGCCTCAGAATCGGCATCAGCGTTTCGGCGATGTGGAGCTTTTCCTCGGAGTCCTTTGCGAGAGCCAGCAGGGCGTCTGCACCGTTCCGGGTTGTCGGATGAACGTGCGGGAAACGCTTGGTCAGGTAGGTTGCGGCATCGGGATGGGTAATCTCGACATAGGCCAAAGCCTTGGCAAAGTGGTTCAATCCAATGGTCGACGCACCTTCCACCAGACAAAAGGCCTTCGAGAGAAACAGTAGATTTTGCATGATGCTTCCCCTTCAAATTGAGGTGGGTAATGCCGATCCAGCCGATTTAGCGATGGTTCGGGCGAGACGTAGGTCATCCTTCATCAGGGCTTCATGGATCTCGTTCAGACGCTGATCAAGTTGGAGGCGCTGCCAGGCTTCGTTTGCCTGGTCCTTGTAGGCTTGCAACTTCCTGGAGCCATCGGGCTGCCAATCCGGGTCGTGGTGGTGGAAGTCGAGGTCTTCCGGCGCGACATCCAATTGGTGATGGCGAATTGCGCCGCGGAGCTTCGCCGCCACCCATGCTGCGTCGCTCATGAGCACCGCCGCGCGCCGCAGCGACTCCTCGTTGACGGCGCACAACGGCCAGCGGATCTGGATGACCGGGCCCAGCAGAGGGTCGGCAAGCAGCCGACCAAACGCCATGGATTTGCCCAAAACTTCGAAATCGGACGCGATGGCCGGATTGGGAAGCAGCTCGGCGAAGGCCTGCCGTTCACGTTTGCATGTGAGGAGCTGCGCGCTCCAGGTCAGGATATCCGTATCGGCGTCGTATTCCATCCGGGTTTGGACCGGAAGCGGCACGCTGATCACCGTGATGGCCAGGGCGCCTCTGCGCCTTTTGTAGTCGAGGTTCAGTTCGTCCAGGATGGCCCGGACAGGTTTCGGGGGGAGAGGCATCTCGTTACTCCTTTTCTTGTGTGTCCGTCGGACCGGGGAGCCTGGAAACGAGAATGACGGCCTGCGGGTCGGACTTGGTTGCCTTGGCTTCGATGAGCCGGATTTCGTAGCGGGTGTTGTCGAGTTCGTAGATGAGGTAGTCGCCGAACTTGAGTGCAGCGATGCGGTTCTCCTGGCCCACCGCGCCCACGCAGACCCAGGCCATCTCCCAGCCGTCGAACTCGCGGCAAAAGACCTTGAGGCCAAATGCATTGGCATGCTTGCGCTCGGCGAGTGTCAGGGTGATTTCGTTGCTGTCTTCCATAGCGTTGTCCTTGTCGTTGGGCGAATGCATCAGGCGTTCGCGGTTGTCGTGGTTTCCATGTCGATATCCGTCCGCCGCACGAAGGCTGGAATATCGACATGGGTGAGGTGTAGCGCCGTGGCGCCCTTGCTCTCGCGGACGCTGGCATAGGGCTCGGGTTGGTACCGGTTGTAGAAGCGGACCAACTCGCGAATCAGCCGGCCAATGACGCTGTCGCGTTTCTCCAAGTGGTGAGTGAGTTCCAGGTTCTGGATGCCCTTGATCTGGATGCACTGCCAGCTGTTGTGGAAGCTGAGTTCCACCGTCGCATAGCGTTGATCCTGACGCCTGATAGAGAAAAGACGGGTTTGCCCGTCGGTAGAACGCTCCCAGTAGGATGGAGCCGCACAATGCTTCATGTGGAGCGACTCATTGACGAGTGCCCCGGTGTTGCAGAGGGGAATGATGCTGAATGCGCCGGTGATGGCGGCCTCTATCGGCTTCCACTCCGCGTTGTCCTGCAGCAGGCAACGCCAGGTGTAGTTCGGGATTCGATCGAGATCGACGTGTTGCACCCAGTCATCGGCCCGTGCTGCTAGATTGCCAAGGCTGATGGAAGGCGGAATCGATAAGTTCGATTCGTTATGGCTGAGCCAGTCGAGGCTGTGGTCGAGACGGTCGATGATCCAGCGCAGGTCGGCATGGCATGCCGCCTGCATCAAGGCCCGGAATACCGCCTGAAGGATGTGGGTCAGGTTGGTCAGCGAGATTTCGTCGGTGACACTTGCGTCCAAGCGGTCCGGATCAAGCCGCTCGCCATTCGGTGGGAAGGGGCAGATAGCATAGATGGCCTCCCTCGGTAAGCCGCAACGTCCCTGACGAGCCCACTTCTCAAGCTGGGCAAGGCGATTGGAAAGCGCGAGCAGGAAGTTGAAGCGCTCGCTTTCGAAGGCCTCCTTAACCGCAGGCAGTTGCGGCCAGGCCGCCCCAAGGTGTCTGAAGAAGGCGATGGTGAAGTCGAGATCGCGGCATTCATAGACCCATTCCAGCAACTTGGGCATCTGGTCTGCCCGCAGGGCGCGCAGTCGCTTCGAGAGGCCTTTGCCGATACCCAGGCGCTTGAGCAGCGTGCTCGCCTTGGCATTTACCGGCGCCAGATGGGGTAACGCCGCCAGCATGAGCGGGGCCAGCCGCTCATGGCTGTCGGTTACCGCCGCCCAGATCCGCGCGGCATTTTCGTAGTCGTTCAGTAGCCGGCGAACCAGGCTCCGTTCGCCAAGCAGGTTGTGCCGTGCCAGGCAGTCCAGAAAATCCACCAGCCGTTGGTCGCCAACGATGCCGATTCCAAGTTGCCGCCTCAACTCGACGGCCGGCAAGGCCAGTTCCATAGCCTTGCAGACTTCCTTGTAGACCCGATTGAGACCATCACGGAAGGCCGCCATATCCAGGGCAGCATGGACACGGCCACGCTCACGCAGATAGTCACTAAGCATGGCCGTTGCCCACTGGGTATAGTTCGGGCTGCGCGCATCGGGCGAGAACAGGGTCTGAACAAGCTCGCCGGGGGACGAAAGCCGCTTCCTGGTTTCGCCGGCGTAATCGCCATGCGACTCGATGATCGCGCCGTAATTGGCCAAGCCACAGCAGCCCACCACCGGCTTGTGATGCTCGATATGGAACATCACGGTCACGTACGGCCGGCCCAGCACCGTGACCAGAAACCCGTGCACAGTATTCGCGACCTGGCCGAGCCAGTTGATGGCAACCGGATAGGTCAACGCCTCGGCGGCGTGCTGGTTGACCCAGTTAACCAGGCCATGCACCTCCATCGGGTCGGTTTCTTCTGGGAACCAGTCGACGACTGATTCCCAATCGGGTAGCAATGACGGCATGTCGTCCTCGTCGTTCCGGAAACAGTGGTTTGGTATCAGCCCACCGAGGGCTGCGACCAGATCAACAAGACAATGCGGGGGGGAGGTGTAACGTGCGTCTCTAGCGCCCTGCAGAAAAGGGCTGTGCGATGCTCCATGGCACAGCTGACAGCTGAGCCTTCAGACGCGATTCCAGCGACGGGTGGGTGCCGTACAACACGGCGAGGAGGTCGTGGGAGTGTTCGGCATATTGGCTGATTTTCTTGTGGTCCCAGGTCGGCGGCGGAGCCACAAGGTTGGCGCATCGATCAGACAGCTTGATCAGCTTCACAGGCAATGGGGCATCGGTGTACTTCACAAGCTGCGCGGCCTTGCGTTCGATGCTACTCATCCGCATGTCGTCCGTAAGCCAGATCACCCATTCGGCTACCTGAATTCCCAAGGATTGCCGGATGCGACGAAGAAATTCCCCGTGCAGATCGGGGCGTTCCTCCAGTGCGTCGTGCACCAAGGCAGTCACGAGCACCTCCGTGTCCACGATGCCAGCCTCAATCAGAACATTGCAGACCGCCAGGGGGTGTAGAAGAAAGGGGGTGCCATCCTTGCGGCTTTGGCCACTATGTGCCCAGACGGCCAGAGCCATGGCATCGTTGATCTTGCTGGAATGAGTGATAAGACTTTGGTTTCGCATGTTCATTTCTTCCCTACGCATTGTCATGGTGTTGAAATATTGCTTGGCAATGACAGGAACAAAAATGGCCTGCTTGTTGCTGAATTCGAGCGATTAACGAAACAGAACCGACAGTGTTGCGAATTGTTTTGATCAGGGAGGCTACATGTCCAAGCCACAACAGCCAGCCAGGAAATCGGCTCGCGATGCCTTTACCCAAAGCCAGGCTTATGCGGATCAAATCCCCCAATGCAGGGAATTGCTTGATGAGGTCGAAAGGGGCTTCACAAACGCCAACACTGCCCCGGGCCTGCGTCTCCTAGCCCAAGCCATTCGGGGCTGGCTGGGCGACAAGACCATGTCTGTGCTCATCCGCAAAAAGGTGGCCATGAAAGTCGGCCGCGGCTATGAGTGGCTGGATCTATTCGAGAACCCAACTCTGGAAGCGGATCGGTCACGCCATTCATCGGTGTCCCGCTGGCTGAATGGCGAGGCGCGTTGGCCCTTTTCCCAGGAGACCGCGCGCCGCTGGGCCTGGTGCAGTATCCAGCATCAGTTCTGGCAGCCCAGCCTTGGCAAACGTCGGCCCCTCATGCGGCACGAATACTTCCACCAACTGCTTGAACAACTCGACAGTAACGCCACCACCCGAGGCAACCTGGCCAGTGAGGCTCCGGGGCTGTATCAAATTTTTCGGCCTTCAATCATCTACCCCGGACGATACGTTTTCGGCCTGTTTGCCGTGGCGCTCATGCCCGACGAGCCGCGTTATCCCCACGAAGGGCAGGGGCAGTGGGATGCCGACAACAGATATGCCTACGTGTTGCGGACGATCGAGTTGCACCGTATTGGCGGCGAGATGCGGCAGAGCGATGCTGTCCCGGAATTTTCGCAGGACGGTATCGCCGCCACACCACGAGTTGAAGAGGTGTTCCGTGGCTACATGGTCAAGAAATCGCGCCAAGTCCTTGTCCATGCATTTGACAGCGTCACGGGTTCTTTCCAGTACAGCGTGATCAGCAACTTCCTACTCAGCGAAAGCGTGCCTGATAACCCCGCTCTGACCCTGCACCCACCCCGCAGAGAAGCCGCGCGCATGCAGATGATGTCCGGCATCGCCGTGGGCCTTGTTGGCCAGCTTGGCTTCTACAGCGTGCCCACCGTCATGCTGCGTGTTGCCGACATCGACCACGCCGCCTGCAACACCGACGAGCAACTGATCGGCCAGTTGCGCAATATGCCGGGGCACGACGCAGTCGGCATCCTGCCGGCAGAGCGCATTCCTGAATTTGTCCTGCGCCAGTTCCAGGTCATTGAACGGCAGGTTGTGCTGCACACGCCCTGATTCCACGCTCTGGCCGGTCGCCTGGCCTATTGTTTCCCCCCGCATGATCTCCGTATGGAAATTCTTAGGAG
>SXGT01542779.1_pt1 | contig 11878 bp, 2 predicted proteins | sample 3176221 | NCBI WGS metagenome assembly SXGT01 (sample SAMN11356862, study PRJNA531348) | freshwater metagenome | isolation source: freshwater sample F1-120 | place: China: Fuxian Lake, Yuxi | collected 2017-12-25
CTGGAGCACCGCGCCCGCCTGCGCTGGCGTCCAGGTCCAACGACCCTGGCGCGCCAGGACCAGCACCGGTCCAACCCGGGCAGCATCCCAGAGCGCGACCAGTAGCCAGGCCCCCAGCAGCGCGAGCAGGGGGTAGATGGGCAGAAAGTAGCGCATGGATGGGGCCCACTGCGTCCCGAGCAGCCCGAACAACAGGGCCACCCAGAGCACCGGGACAAGGTGGGCCCAGCGTCGACGCCGCGCGAGCTGATAGGCGGCCACGCCCCAGCCAATCACCGCGGTCAACCCCAGCGGTACCCCCAGCCCCCACTGCACCAGATTGCGCAGCGGAAACAGCAGCCAGGCACGATCGGTCCACTGGTGGGTGAAGGGGGCGTCGCGCACCCCGGAGACCCACTCGCGCGCCTCAGTGATGTTGGCCACCCAGCGCGGCGCGAAGCCGATGTCCAGAATGCTCGGCCCCTGGAACGCATAGGGCTGCGCGATCCGAAAGGCGAGACAGGTGGCGGCGCCAGCCAGGATCAGCCGTAGCGCGACCCGCTCCACCGCAACCCGGCGATCGACGCGCGGGTCGGTCCAATCGCGGTACAGCCGATAGCCGGCCACCGCGATGATGACCCCAACGATCGAGTAGACGGAGAGCTTGCTCGCCACCGCCAGCCCGGCGCAGCCGCCGGCCAGCAGGTAGAAGCGCAACTGGCCCCGCTCCATCAGGCGAGCGCAGCAGTACAACGCCAGGGTTGCGAAGAACGTGCTGAAGTTGTCAACCACGAAGAAGTGCGCCTGCTGGATCGCCAGCCCGGCGCTGGCGTACAGCAACGCCCCCAGCAGGGCGATGCGCACGTCGCGATACACCTGCCGCCCGATCGAGAAGACGAGCAGCAGCGTGCCGAGATCCACGATCGCGACCATCGCCCGGCCGACCAGATACACCTGCTCGTAGCCGCCCTGATCCAGCAGGGTGGCGACAACCTTGACCGCGATGATCGGGAGATCGCCGTACACGAAGAAGGTGTGGCCCACGTTGCGCGGGTTGAGGGTGGACTTCGCCTCATCGAAATAGGTCCCGACCAGGTTCTCGGTCGGCCAGACCATGGCCGTTTCAACCATGGTCAGGAAGCGCTCGTCCGGGTGTAGATGCTGGCCCTGATCCCAGTCCGATCCGCTCAAACGCAGCACCGCGCCCCAGGCCACGACCAGCGCCAGGCACAGCGCAACGCCCAGCCGGCTGGCGAGCAGAACGCTGGATCGCTGGAGCAACAGATCAACGCGCGGCATCAATCGGCCCACAGGGCGGACCAGGCCGCTGCCCGGAAGCGGGGAACTGCGATGGGCCATACGCTCGGCATACTAGCGCACCCGCCCCACCCGCGTGCGCGCCCCGCCCGTCGCCTCTGCAACCACCACGGATCTGGCGCTCGCCACCGTTCGGATGCGCCCGGCCGCTGCTGTGGAATCGGCCACTGTGTCTGGCGCGCCACTCGCAATGGTCTTGTCGCTCGTCTGACGCCGGACGTAGGCTGGGTGTACCGCCACTCGCGACAGGCAATCCGAGGGGGTACAGAGCTGTGGCAACCACCTTTCCCGAGAACGAGATAGAGGTTCTTCGGCGCTATCTCTCCGCGGAGCTACACGAAGCGCTGAAGCGGGCCAGGGTCGAGTTGACCAGGGCATCATCCGATCTGGTCCTGCACCCGGACCTCTTCGAGCAGTTGAACGGCCCACTCGACCCATTGCAGCGCGAGGAGCAAGGACGGGCGTTCGAGGTCAACCTCGCTCGCCGCCAGATCCTGGCGGTCTTCGACCGAGCCTCGCTGGGCAAGCCGGACTCGGCGGCGGCGGAGTCAGACAGGCCGCCGCCTATCGACCTCCTCGATGCGATCACCGATGACGTGATGCGGCACGAACTGCCGGGCGCGGTCGATCGTCTGAACACGTTCGACATCGATGCCCAGCCGGCTGATGGCCTGCCCCTGGATCGCCGCGCGTTCGAAACCGCGTTCACCGCGAGCCCGATCGGCTTCATCACCACCCGCGTCACCAAGATCATCACGACCCCTGAGGGTCCCCACGAGATCAAGGTGCGGGACCAGAACACGCTGCCCGGCTACCAGGCGAGCGCCCGCCTCACCGCCGCCGACATCGACACGCTGTTCGTCCTGTTGCGCTTCCTCTCCAGGACGGCGGAGCGCACGTTCCGGCTGGGGGTGATACGCGCCGAGGTACTGTTTGGGTTGGCGAGGCACGCGGAGGCGATCCAGGCGTTCGGGACGCTGCTTCCCTCGCCGGGGCCGCGCGGGCTCACGCACGTCGGGGATATCCCGCTGCACGGATTCGTGGTGTTGGGGGATCCTGAACCGGCGCCGGAGCGCCGGCCCTCGTTCGTGTCGGGCCATCTGGCGGAGTTGATCCCTGGCGTTTTGCCCATCCTGGTCGCCACCGCGGACGTGGAGACCGACCCGCTGGTGGTCCCGCGGCAGCGATTCGCCGCGCTCCGTCAGGGGTTCGCCCACCTGGGTCTGGGCGATGGGCTGTTCCGCGCGCTCCGCACCCCCGACCCGAGCGCGCGCGACGCGATCCGCGCCGCCTACGACCACGCCATCGCCGAGGTCGCCAGCCTCGGGATCTCGTCCGAGAACCCCTGGCGACTGCAGGTGGAGCAGTACGCCGCGATGCAGAAGGGCAAACTGGACGCCGGGATGAACGTGCTCGGCTACCGCGACGGCTACGTGCCGATCCTGCGGCCGGCCACGCTCCAGGCGCTGGCCGAACGCCGCATCCAGGCGGCATCCGAGGCGGCGCAACGGTTCGAAGCGTTCAAGTCGAAGGCCGACCAGATCCAGGACACGCTGCGCGAGCTGGATTTCCAGGCCGACATCAAGCAGATCGAGCTGGCGATCGCCGACGAGCAGATCGCCAAAGCCAACGACCAGGTGGATATCGCCGACCGCCAGGTTGGGCAGCTTCAGGACCAGCTTGACGCGCTGGCCACCAGCACCCTGGTCAGCATCGGGGGCTCGCTGCTCCAGGCCGCCGCCTCAGCCGCGTTGGCCGGATCGACCGGCCCCGCTGGCCCCACCATCACCGGAACGAGCGTGCCGGGAACGGTGGGCGCGCTCTCCGGGGCGGCCTCCACGCTGGCCGGCTATTCCGCCCGCAAAGACGAGCTGAAGTTCCAGAAAGAGATCGCCGCGATCGGAGCGCGCGTTGCCCGCCGCGATGTGGCGATCGCCGAGCTGGGGAAGCGGATCGCCGAGACGAGCATCGAGTTTCTGGAGGATCGGGTCCGTCGCATCCAGAACCGCGAACTGAACCCGGATCTCTACTACGCCGCGGGGGAGGCGTTTCGCGCCCTGGCGCAGCGCCACCTCGACGTGGCGATCCTGTGGGCCTACCTGTTCGAGCGGTCGGTCGCCTTCCTGCGCCTGGAGCCCACCCTGCGCACGATCCAGCTCGACTATCTCCAGGGACCGGGCGGTCTGCTGACCGCGCCCGATCGACTGCGAGCCGACCTGGACGAGGTGGTCGATCTGAACGTGCCGATCACCAAGTTCCAGTTTCTCACCGAAACCTATTCGCTGCGCTCGCTCTACCCGTTGGAGTTCAACCGCTTTTTGCAGCGCGGGCGAATGGACTTCGCGCTGTCGCTGTACGAGCTGAGCAAGCGCCGCCCGGGGGTGCACCGTCAGCGGATCAAGCGGGTGCAGGTGGAGCTCCAATTCCCCCCGCCCTCCGGGTTCACCGGCCGCATCCGGCATCGCGGATCGTTCCTGCTGCGCGACAAGGACACCACCCCGCTGCCGGGCGACGGGCCGTTCTTGCCCGGCGGGGAGCAGTTGACCCAGGCGCTGGCAACCCTGGGGGAGGGGACGACCCAGGGCCTCCCGATCGGCGGGGTGATCCCGTTCCTGCTGGACGTGGATACGCTGGAGCTGAGTCCCAACGAAGCGCAGCCGGAGCCGGGCGAGCCGGCCCTGGAGTCGCTGTCGCCGATCGAGGGCTACGGCCCAGCCGGCGACTGGACGCTGGAGGTGGAGAACGTCGATCTGCGCTTCATCACCGACGCCTTGCTGAAGATCACCAACGTGATCCCGGAGTCGGACTAGCCGCTATCGAATCGGGTCAAGGGGCTGATCGCCGCCTACGAACAGGAGCTGCTGGCCGGCGACGCCCTGGACATGATCTCACCCTTCTCGCTGCGCCAGCGGTTCCCAGACGCGTTCTCCCAGCTCAGCGGTGGCGCGGTGTCGTTCACCCTGAAACGCAACGATTTCCCGACCGGCATCACGGGACTCAAACTCAAGACGATCGTCGTTCAGGCGCTGGATGCCAGCAAGCACGGGGTAGCGGGCGTGGGGCTGGAGCTGACCCGCCCGGGCACCGCGTTCCAGCTTGCGCGCACCACCCGCGCCGACGGGTTCAGCGAGGACCTCAGCGTCCAGATCCCCACCCTGCCGCCCGACCAACGGGTGGATCCCGACGGCGCCTACACGATCCGGCTGGCCGACCCCACCCGGGCCGCCGCCATCAACGACATGCTGGTGTTCTTCATCTACGAGTTCCGGGAGGCCTGAGGTGAGCAACAAGTCTGGAACGTCCGCTCAGGCGGTCACGCTGCCACGCGGCGGCGGGGCGCTGCGCGGCATTGGAGAGACCTTCACTCCGGACCTGTTCAGCGGCACCGGCAATTCGGCGGTGCCGATCGGCCTTCCCGCCGGGCGGAACGGCTTCGAGCCCCAGGTGAGCCTGACCTACAGCACCGGCAACGGCGTCGGCCCGTTCGGACTGGGCTGGTCGCTGTCGGTGCCCGGCGTCAGCCGCAAGACCGCCAGGGGGGTGCCGCGCTACCGCGACGACGCCGCGGACCCGGCCGATCGGGACACGTTTCTGCTCTCCGGCACCGAAGACCTGGTACCGATCGCCAGCCCGGCGGCCGGGGTCACCCGCTTCCGGCCGCGCCGCGAGGGCCAGTTCGCCCGCATCGAGCGTATCCGCGACGCCGGGCAGGACTTCTGGCGGGTGGCGAGCCGCGACGGGCTGGTCAGTTTGTACGGGACCGCGCCCTCCGGGTCGGACGCCGCGGCGGTGGTGGCGGACCCCGCCGATCCGAGGCGCATCTTCGCCTGGAAGCTGGCCGAAACCACCGATCCGTTCGGCAACCGGGTCGAATACCGCTACCGTCGCGACCGCCAGCCTGGCGGCCCGCGGCAGTGGGACCAGGCGTACCTGGAACAGATCCGCTACGCGGATTTCGAGGAGAACGGTCAGACGCGCTTCCTGGTGACGGTGACGTTCGTCTACCAGGAGCGGCCGGACCCGCTCTCGGAATACCGCTCCGGCTTCGAGATCCGCACCCGCTTGCGCTGCACCCGTATCGAGGTGCGCACCCACGCGGACCAGGAGCGGCTACAGCGCACCTACGAGCTGGACTACCTAGACCAGCGCGTCCAGGCCGGCGAGCTACCGGCCGCCAATCTGCCGCCCAACCGGGTGTCGCTGTTGAGCCAGGTGCGGGTTGTCGGCCATGACGGCGACCTCACCCAGGCGCTGGCGCCCCTGGAGTTCGGCTACAGCCGCTTCGAGCCGCAACGGCAGCGCTTCCGGTCGCTGGCGGCCACGGACGGCGCGATGCCGCCGCGGTCGCTGGCGAACGACGACCTGGAGATGGTATCGCTGTTCGGCAACGGCCTGCCGGACATCGTGCAGCTCAACGGCGTGGCCCAGGTCTGGCGCAACCTGGGCGGGGGCACGTTCGACGCCGCGCAGACGCTGAGCGAGATCCCGGCCGGGATACGCCTGGCCGATCCGGGGGTGCAGCTCGCCGATATGAACGGCGACGGCCGCGCGGACCTGCTGGTGCTGGACCGCAACGGCTACTTCCCGCAGAGCTTTCAGGGGCGTTGGAGCGCCCAGGATTTCGTGCAGTACCAGCACTCGCCCGCGGTGACGTTCGACGACGCCGAATTGCGGCTACTGGACCTGGACGGCGACGGGGTGGTGGACGCACTGCGCACCGGGGTGGACCTGGAGCTGTTCCTCAACGACCCCCGGCGCGGCTGGGGACTGCCCCACATCGTGCCGCGCTCGAGCCTGGCCGGGTTCCCGGACCTGCACTTCTCCGACCCGCGGGTCAAGCTGGCCGATCTGAGTGGCGACAACCTCCAGGACCTGGTGCTGGTCCAGCAGGGCCAGATCGACTACTGGCCCTATCTGGGCCACGGTCGGTGGGGGGCGCGGATCAGCATGGCCAACAGCCCGACGTTCCAGGACCTGGTGCCGTTGCCCAACGGCGGCTTCGATCCGCGGCGGGTGCTGTTTGGCGATCTGGACGGCGACGGGCTGGACGATCTGGTGTACGTCGAGCCGGGCCGCATGACGTTCTGGATCAACCAGGGCGGGAACGGGTGGAGCGAGCCGCTGATCATCGACGGCACCCCGCCGTTCCCGGACGCCGACGCGGTGCGCCTCTCGGATGTCTTCGGCAGCGGGCTGCACGGGGTGCTGTGGACCGCCGACCAGGGCGGCCAGCCCGATCACTATCAGTTCCTGGAGCTGACCGACGGGGTGAAACCCTACCTGCTGGACCAGATCGACAACCACATGGGGGCGCTGACCCGCATCCAGTACCGCTCCTCCACGGAGTTCTACCGCGCCGACCAGGACGATCCCGCCACGCGCTGGAAGGCGCCGCTGCCGTTCCCGATCCAGGTGGTCAAGCGGGTGGAGGTGGTGGATCAGATCTCCCACGGCAAGCTGAGCACCGAATACCGCTACCACCACGGCTACTGGGACGGCCTGGAGCGCGAGCTACGCGGCTTCGGGCTGGTGGATCAACTCGACACCGAGAGCTTCGACGACTTCCACACCGCCGGGCTGCACGGCCAGGACGTGCCGTTTCTGGCGGTGGAATCGGCGCGCTTCTCCCCGCCCACCCTGACCCGCACCTGGTTTCACCTGGGCGACACCGGTGACAACTTCCAGGAGCGCCGCGAGGTGGATTTTTCCAGCGAGTACTGGCCGCAGGACCCGCCGGCGCTGGAGCGACCCGCGGAGACCGAACTGTTGCTGCACAGCCTGCCCGGCCGTGCCCGCGCCGCGGCGTTGCGGTCGCTACGCGGTTCCACGCTGCGCACCGAGCTGTACGTGCTCGACGGCTCAGAGCGCGAAAGTCGGCCGTTCACGGTCACCGAGTCCCAGTACGGCGTGCACCTGGTGGATCCGCCGGAGGCCAACAGTGCCCGCCAGCACGTCTTCTTCCCGCACCCCGTGGCGCAGCGCCTCACCCAGTGGGAGCGCGGCGACGACCCGATGACCCGGCTCAACTTCAGCGACGACTACGACCTCTACGGGCAGCCCCGTCGCCAGGTGAGCCTGGCCGTCCCTCGCCAGCGGGACTATCGCCTCGCGGCGACCGCGGAGGAGCCGTATCTGGTCACCCTGGTGGAGACCCGTTACGCCCAACGCGACGATGCGCACCGCTATCTGGTGGATCGGGTCGCCTCCACCACCAGCTTCGAGATCGCCAACGACGGCAGCCAGGCCGCCCTGAACCTCTACCGCCAGATCCAGGCCGGCACCGCACCCCGAACGCTGTTCGGGCAATCGTTCACCTATTACGACGGCGACGCCTTCGTCGGCCTGCCGATCGGCCAGCTTGGGGAGTTCGGCGCGCCGGTGCGCGGCGAATCGCTGGCGATCACCGAAGCGTTCCTGCAGGAGGCGTATCGCGGTCCGGCGGGCGCCAATCCCGCCGAGGCGCCCGCCTATCTGCGGCCGGACGGCGCCGTAAGCTGGCCGGCGGACTACCCGTCCGAGTTCCGCGATCTGCTGCCGGCGCTGGCCGGCTACCGCTTCGCGGATGGATCGGACCACCGCGTCCGCGGCTACTTCACCCCCTCCGCGCGAGTAACATTAGATTTCCAGGTGCCGGGCTTGCCGCGCCGCGGGCTGGCGGTGGTGGAGCGCGATCCGCTGGGCAACGACACCACCACCGAGTACGACCTTCCCTATCACCTGCTCCCGGTGCGGGCGACCGACGCGGCCGGCATGACGACCAGCACCGACTACGACTACCGCGTGCTGCAACCGCGGATGACCACCGATGCCAACGGCAACCGAGGCGCGGTGCGCTACGGTCCGCTGGGGTTGGTCAGCGCCACCGCGGAGATGGCGAAGGAGGGGGAGCAGGCCGGCGACACACTGGAGAGTCCGGGCAGCCGCCTGGAGTACGACTTCCTGGCGTTCCAGGACCGTCAGGAGCCGGTGTTCGTCCGCGCCAGCGTCCGCCAGCATCACGTCACTGACACCGACGTGCCGCTGCCGGAACGGGACGAGACGATCGAAACGGTGGAATACTCGGATGGGTTTGGCCGCCTGCTGCAGAGTCGCAAGCTGGCCGAGGACGTGTTGTTCGGGGACCCGGCCTTCGGCGGCGGCCTGCTCTCCGCGGATCAGTCCAGCGCCAGCGGCGACGCGGTGGCCCGTAAACGGGCGGCGGGCGATCCCTCCAACGTGATCGTCAGCGGCTGGCAGACGTACGACAACAAGGGTCGGGTGATCGAGAAGTACGAGCCGTTCTTCTCCAGCGGCTTCGACTTCGACGCGCCCGGCGAGGCGCGGATGGGACAGAAGGCCACCGTCTTCTACGATCCGCGCGGCCGAACGATCCGCACCCTGCGTCCAGACGGCGCCCAGGAGCGGCAGATCCACGGGGTTCCAGCGCGGCTCGACGATCCGGATCGCTTCGCCCCCACCGCCTGGGAAACCTACTCCTACGATGCCAACGATCTGGCCGCGGTGAGCCTGCACCCCACCGAGACGCTGGCGGACGGATCGGCCAGGCCCCTGGGCGACCGTGCCCCGGCGAGCCATCATTTCACCCCGTCCAGCATCATGGTGGATGCCCTGGGTCGCACGGTCCTGACCGTCCAGCGCAACCGCGACCTGGCGGACGGTCAAGGCGGCACGCTGCCGCCAATCCAGGAGCTACGCACTCGATCCAGCTACGACATTCGCGGCAACCTGCTGTCCATCACCGACCCGCTGGATCGGGTCGCCTTTCGCTACCACTACGATCTCGCCGACCGCCACTGGCGCCTCGAAAGCATGGATGGCGGGGTGCGCCGCACGGTGCTCAACGTGCTGGGCAACCTGGCGGAGCAGCGCGACAGCAAGGGGGCGCTGGCGTTGCAGGCCTACGACCGCTTGCAGCGGCCGACCCGCGTCTGGGCGCGTGACGACCAGGACAGCCCGCTCACCCTGCGGCGGCGGGTGGAATACGGCGACGGCGGGGACGCGACCCAGGACCAGGCCGAGCGGGCCGCGATGCGCGCGGCGAACCTGCTGGGACAGGTGCATCGCCATCACGACGAAGCCGGCCTCACGGTGGTGGCGGCGATGGATTTCAAGGGCAACGTGCTGGACAAATCGCGCCGAGTGATCGCCGATGCCCCGATCCTGGCGAGGTTCGACCAGGCCGCCGCCAACGCCTGGCGAATCATCCCGTTCCAGGTGGACTGGCAACCGCGCGCGGGGCACACCCTGGCCGATCGCGAGGCCGAGCTGCTGGAGCCCCACGCCTACCAGACCGTGACCAGCTACGACGGGATGAACCGCGTCACACGCCTGCGCTTCCCGCGCGACGTGGAAGGCCAGACACGCGAGCTACGGCCGCTCTACAACCGCGGCGGCGGCCTGGAGCAGGTGTGGCTGGACGACACGCTGTACCTGGAACGCATCGTCCACGATGCGCGGGGTCAGCGCGCGCTGATCGCCTACGGCAACGGGGTGATGACCCGCTACGCCTACGATCCGCGCACCTTCCGCCTGGCCCGCCTGCGCAGCGAGCGCTACACCGTGGCCGGCGACGGACGGTTTCGCCCCAGCGGCGTGGCGCTGCAAGACTTCGGATACGACTACGACCTGGCCGGCAACATCGTGGGAATCCGTGACCGGGCCGCGGGCAGCGGGATTCCCAACAACCCGCAAGCGATGGCGACCACCGATGCCGCCCTGGCGTCGTTGCTGGCGAGCGGCGACGCGCTGCAGCGCCGCTTTGGCTACGACGCCGTGTACCGGCTGCTCTCCGCCAGCGGCCGCGAGTGCGATCGGCCTCCAGCCGGCCCACCCTGGGACGCCAGCCCGCGCTGTGTCGATCTCACCCGTGCTCGCGGCTACCGCGAGCAGTATGGCTACGACGCGGCGGGCAACCTGGCGCGGCTGGAGCACCGCGACGACAACGGAGCGTTCACCCGCGCATTCGAGCTGGAGCCGGATTCCAACCGCTTGCGCACCATGACGATCGGTAACAACCCCCACCAGTACCGCCACGACGCCAACGGCAACGTCCGCTCGGAAACCAGCTCTCGCCACTTCGAGTGGGGTCATGGCGATCGACTGAAGGCGTTCCGCACCCAGACCGAGGGCGCCGAGCCGTCCGTCCACGCGCACTACCTGTACGGCGCTGACGGCGAGCGGGTGAAGAAGTTGGTACGCAAACAGGGCGGGCGGTTCGAAACGACCCACTACATCGACGAGGTGTTCGAGCACCATCGCTGGGGCGGGCAGGCGCAGCCCGGCGAGAACAACCACCTGCACCTGATGGACGACGCCCGCCGAATCGCCCTGCTGCGCCTGGGTCTCGCGCATCCGGACGACGCCGGGCCGCCGGTGCAGTTTCACCTGGGCGATCATCTCGGCGGCAGCAACGTCGTGGTGGACGACAGCGGCGGATTCGTCAATCGCGAGGAGTTCACTCCCTACGGGGAGACCAGTGTCGGGAGCTTCGCGCGAAAGCGCTCTCGCTTCAGCGCGCGGGAGCGGGACGAAGAGAGCGGCCTGGGCCATCACGGCGCTCGGCAGTACGCCGCCTGGTCGGGGCGCTGGATCAGTTGCGACCCGATCGGCAGCGCCGGCGGGCTGAACCAGTATCGCTACGCGGACAGTCGTCCCCTGGCAATGGTGGACACTGCCGGAACGGAGCCGACCCCGCCGCCAGACAACCCCGACAACCTGGGAGACGTGGCGCCCTATAACAAGCAGCCGCGGGCAGGTCGAGACGGCGGCGGAGCCCGGACCACCGAAAACGAGCACGTGCAGCCGAAGGGCAACCTCAAGGAGATGACCCGCAATCCGACCACCGGGCGATCCGACTACACCGATTCGCACTACCGCAAAGACGCCACCGTACGGGTGGAGCGCAACACCGCGCTCAACAAGACCCACGGCAACCGCGGCGGAGCGAACGCCGACAACCCCCGTACCAGCACCCTCAAGCAGACCACTCGCAACGGCGGCGGCATCAACTACCGCTCGGACGTCTTTGTCCCGGCCATCCAGAACGCGATTCGCGCCGCGCGCGACACGCTCTCGCGGGTGACGGAGGCCCAGATCAATCGCGCCGCGCTGATGCAGGACGCCAATCTGTTCGGGATGCAGACCCTGCAACAATCAGGCAACGTCGTCCGCCAATCCGGCAGCACCGTCGTGGACGTTCCGGAATGGCTCCGCTTCAACGTGGAAGAGGACCTCCCGCGCTCCACCCCGAAGCCGCCGACGCCAGCCCCCACGAGCACCAGCACGAGCACCAGTACGAGCGGATCGACGTTCCTAGGCGCGATGTGCAAGGGCATCTTCGCGGTGGACGTGGTGTTCACCTACAAGGCGATCGCCGCCCAGACCACCGTCACCGGACAGATCAAGGAGACCGCGGCCTGGGGCGGGCGGCTGAGCGGCGGATTCTACGGCGGCGTGTATGGGGCTCGTGCCGGCCCGTGGGGAGCCCTGCTCGGCGCCGTCCTGGGAGGGATCATCGGCGACAGCGCGGTCAGAACCCTGACCGAACCAATACCCTGGACCACCTCCGACTTCCTCCGCTATC
>SXGT01116149.1_pt1 | contig 11877 bp, 16 predicted proteins | sample 3176221 | NCBI WGS metagenome assembly SXGT01 (sample SAMN11356862, study PRJNA531348) | freshwater metagenome | isolation source: freshwater sample F1-120 | place: China: Fuxian Lake, Yuxi | collected 2017-12-25
CCGTTGAATCCCGCGGCCTCCCCTTCGGTGGCGATCTGCTGGAGAGTCCATTCCGGGCAAGCAACCGAACTGAAAGCGACCTTCATCCGTGAGTTCCTAGTCCATTAGTATTTTAGATCACTAACGGAGGGAGTAGGCTGAACTGGACAGGGAACCGACCCTGCCCACCGGCGTCCCATCATAAGCAGGTAACAGGCATTTGGCACTAGGAAGAGAAAGCTGTTTGGTGAGTTATGTGTCGTCTCAGCTGGTTGGTGTATGCAGCGTCCGCGGGCAAAGAACGTGCAGGCGGCGAAAGTCGACGCCCTAGAACGCTGGGAGAAGCAGATTGGGAAGCATGTCCGCCGCGTGGATGGCATATTTCAGTGTGTCGAGCGTGGCGCAATCGAAGCCCAACCTCTATGCAACTTCAGCAACTACTGGTCAACGAAGAGTTTGTAGTTCTCCAAAGAGTACTGAAAGTGTCGGTGCTGCTGAGCGCGGCATTGCTGCTGCTGGCACTGACAGGTTGCATTGGCGGCTCAGCGCGCGAGCTCTATTTCAAGGCACGAGCAATTGATGCACAAGGGCACGATGGCGATGGAAGCCTGGTTGTGGGCGTTGACCGAAGTGATGAACTGCGTGAGATGATCTTGAAAGCGAGAAGAGTGCAGTTGGCGGATGCGGAGAGGTAAGAAGGCCGGAAGTGGCAAAGTGGCAAAGTGGCTGAGCTTACACACATGCTACAGGGTTCAATTTACCACAAGCCGCGACGCCACGGGTTCATGAACCCTTAGAAATGGCGTGAGGTCAAAGCGGGCGACGAGGGTCGAACTCGCGACCTACGCGTTGGGAACGCGTCGCTCTACCACTGAGCTACGCCCGCACATTTGGAGTGTATCCACTTATCCGGCACAAGGACGGAATCCCAGATCAGTCATCGCCAAGTTGTGCAACAGTAAGAACTCTTTGAAGTCTGGCGGTAGCGGCAGGTCCATAGGCCATCCTCCTGAGATACTCGAGAGCCGCCATACGTTCCTGTGGCGACTTGGTTTGCCAGTACGCACCATCATCGTCCTGATCGACAACATTTCCAACGGAGAACGCGGTGCGATCAAGTCGAAAGGTCGCAGGCGTTTCAATGGGCTTTGGCTGACCGTCGTTTTGCACTGCCAAATAATAGATCCTGGCCAAACGCGAGGTTAGATAGAAACCTCGTTCGTACCCAAATCTGCATTTTTCTTGACAACACCAAACCAGATCAGGCAGAAGAGCGGGTAGCCCAAACGAAGAAGTCCTATCACGACAGAGGAGACAATCATCATTGTTGCTCCCATATTTGCAAAGGCAGCCATTGGGCCGTTGGCCGCCGCCGGATTCTGTTTCATCACCTGGGCGTAGTCATCCGCCCTTGATATCTGCCATGCAACATGTGCTATCAAGATCACCGTGGCAACAATTCCATAGGCAAGGTGAAGTTTGACACCGATTGGTTTGCGGCGCAAGAGCATGATTGCGCTCACGAGCAGAAGTGCAGAAACGCCAGTCAATACGACCATGAACAGGATATCGATCGGGCCGACCAAAGCCATCTGGGCATTCATCTGGTCTTGAGCTTCGGGGGGCATCGAACCTGGGGGTATCGCCCCCATCGCTACTTTTCCTATCACCGTACCGGCAACCTGACAACATCCATTGTAAAGAAGCGTAAGACCGCCCCAAATGCAACCGAGTACACCAATCGTCACCGGCCATTTCGGCGGGTCCGTCAGTTCATCGTGAAAAACCGGCGGGCTGTTCATGCTTGACATCGGAGCTCTCCATTGTCTCACTAGACGGTACAGGCATCAGGCATGAGGGAAGTCCAATGCCGAAACACACAGCCACTTTAGATCGACACTTCGTTGGTACCCATATCCGCATTGCGTTTTACCAATCCAAACCAGATCAGGCAGAACATCGGGTAACCCAAGCTGAAAAGAATCGCTACCACAATTCCGAACCAGGCACTAGGGGAACCTGCCTGCGCTGCCCATTTGTCTCCGGAATTCTGGTCAGCCCACGCCTGAACTTCCAGCTGGTGATAAATCGCGTACGCGCAAGAAGCGAGACCGAGCAAGAGTCCGACAGCCGCATAAGCAAGGTGAGCCATCGCGCCAGTCTTGGAACGGCGAAGTGTCTGAATACCTGCGACCATGAGAATGGTTGTCGGAATGAATCCCAACGCGGCCATTCCGATCTGAATCGCGCCGGGTCGCATGATGTCAGGCATCGGCCCCATCTGTTCCTCGGCACCCTTGAGAATCATCGGCATCATGAGCATGAACCCCACGCCGCAGATTCCGCACAAATAGCCCAAACTGGAAAAGACAATACTGACGATTCCAACGATTTTGGGCCACCCTGGATTTGGAGCACCAAAGCCATCGACTGGTGACTCAACTGGTGGGTAATTGTCGCTCATGAACTATCTCCGCGAAAGGGTGAACCGGGAGTGTACCAGAACCAATCAAAGCTGCTGAAGGAACCGGATATCGTTCTCAAAGAGCATGCGGATGTCGGGGATTTCGTAGCGTTTCATAGCGATCCGCTCGATTCCGAACCCGAATGCAAAGCCGCACCATTCTTCGGGATTTATGCCGCAGCCTTGCAGGACATTGGGGTGGACCATGCCGCAGCCGCCCAGTTCGACCCATTTCGCAGGCTGATCAGCGCGGAAACGGATCTTCATATCAAGCTCGGCGGAAGGCTCGGTGAACGGGAAGAAGCTGGGGCGGAGGCGGATTTCGGAGTCTTCACCGAAGTATGCACGGGCGAATTGCACCAGCGTGGTCTTGAGATCAGCCATGGTCACATGACGATCGATGTACAACCCTTCGATCTGGTGGAACATGAACGAGTGCGTGGCATCGACCGTGTCGGGGCGATAGACACGACCAGGCGCCACAATCTTGATCGAGTGTTTCAGGCTGCCGCCATCGCGTGCAACCGCCGCTTCCATCACGCGAATCTGCACTGTTGAAGTCTGACTCCGCAGCATCCGCGGCGACTTGGACTTCCTGGGATCATCAACATAGAAATTGTCGATTGGGTCGCGGGCAGGGTGTTCAGCAGGAATATTCAGACTTGTGAAGTTGTGAGCTTCATCTTCAAGCTCTGGTCCATCGGCAACTGAAAAACCCATGCGAGCAAAAACTTCGCAGAGTTCTTCGCGGACACGCATGATGATGTGGCGGCGGCCGAGGTGGTTTGAGGTGATCGCGCCCGGCTCAGTCATGTCCACCATTTCAGAGACCGGACCAGCGCTTGCGCCAAGTGTGGTCTTCTTCTCGTTGTAAGCAGTTTCGAAGGCGGTGCGAACCGCATTGATTTGCCCCCCCACCTTAGCCTTTTCTTCCTTAGGGAGCTTGGCGAAGGCGGTCATGGCATCTTTGAGCTTGCCGCTGGGGCCGAGGTAGGCGAGCCGCCAGGCTTCGAGCGCGGCGGCGTCTGCCGCGGCAGAAAGCTGGGTAAGGCCTGTAGACTGGAGTTCTGGAAGCTGATCGAGCATGAGGCGGGAGGGTATGCCGGATCAGGAAAGTGGCAAAGCGACCAAAGGGGCAACTTATTGGTCCGGAATTCCATCGGTTTTGCTGGTATTGCGCGGAAGTTGTGGCACTCTTTATCTGAGTTGCACAAAAGAAACGGGAACGCATGACAAAATTTGCTCTTTCTAGTTTGCTCGCTGGAAGCGTCGCAGTTGCGCAGGCACCATTCGCAAACCTGTTCTGGGAAGCCAATGACGGTGGCGGTTGGACACGTAATGCACTGACAACGACCAATCGCACGGTGCAGGTTCGACTGGTTGCTGAATGGGGTGCCGTCGATGGATATGGATTTTCCGTGACTGGTTTTGATGCCGTCATTGGTTCGGCAGATACCACGGACAACGCCACACGGTTGACTCGGTTTGTTCCCTTTGATCTTGTCACTAGCGAAATGGCAGCGATGAGACAAGGTAACCTTATTAAACTTGATGTTGCAACAGATGTGGCGGCGCCCGGCGCGGGCACTGGCTGGATCTTCGCTTCGCAGGGCAGCGGACATTTTGGAGGGGTCATTGACCCGGCCAACCCCGCACATCTGTTTGGCTTTGACCTTGAACTGGGAGATGTTGCAGGAACTCGCAGAGTTTCTTCGGTTCATCACGTCCGATTCGGCGGCAATGCGGGGATCTACATCGGGCCTACGTCCCAAGTTTTTGTCATTGCGCCAGTAGCTGGCGTGGATATTACTTATGTCCCCACCGCGCCAAGCGTCGCAGTTGTGGTAGCCGGACTTGTTGCCACTCGAAGACAGCGGAGATCAATCAGCTCCCTTCAGTCAACGAAATGAGCAGATTTGGTCATAGATGGTGGCGATCGCCGAACGGCTGCGCAGATGGCCAGTTCTTCTCACTGCCATTCACGCCGCAAAAACACACAAGCCCGCATTGCTGCGGGCCTGTGAAATGAACTAGATTGTCGAAGGAAAATCAGGCCTTCTTAGGAGCATTGGCCTTAGCAGCCTTCGCTGCCTTCTTCTCACCGACCTTGAAATCGCCCTTCTTGAGCTTGGCGGCGAATGCGGTGCGCTTGTCGGCGATCTTGCGACGCTTGGAGGGCTTGCCGCCGATTTCGGGACCTTCTTCAGCGCCGACGAACTGGATGACGCAAAGTTCAGAGCCGTCACCGATACGGGCCTTGCCGAGCTTGACGATGCGGGTGTAGCCGCCAGCGCGGTCTTTGAACTGTGCCGCCACGTTCGAGAAGATGTGCTTGACGATCTTGGGGGCTTTGGTCAGTTCGCCGTACTTGTTACGCTCGACTTCTTCGCCCTTGGGGACATCGAAGAACTGCTCAGCGCGTTCGCGACGCTTGGCGGTGTGAGCCTTTTCAGCATCGGTGGCGGTTGAGTGGGTGTAGAGCCAGTCGAACGCCTTGCGGTCGCGGCCGAGCTTGGAGATCACCAGGCGGCGAGCGTGCAAGTCGCCACGCTTTGCCAGCGTGATGATCTTGTCAACCATCGGAGCGACGGCTTTGGCCTTGGGGATAGTGGTCACAATCTGGCCGTGCTCAAAGAGAGCTACAGCAAGGTTGCGAAGTGTGGACGCACGGTGTGCAGTTGTGCGTCCAAGTCGGTAGCCGGCGCGGCCGTGTCGCATGAGAGAAACTCCAGAGGCAGAGGGCCATCCATTGCGGATGTACCCGGAAAAGACCCTTAAAAGACAGGTCGAGATATTAGGCGGCAGGTACGACGAAATCGCCCTGACGCAGACAATGGCAGACAATCGCGAACATTCGAACAGATACCGGACGCTCCGGATCGGTTCACCAGACTAGAGACCAGGTGGCAACTCGGGCTTGGGAACGTTGTAGCCCTCAGGCATCTTCATTCCCAAGTCGAGATTAATGTCTTGCAGCTTGCGCTTCACTTCGCGGAGCGAGGTGCGGCCGAAGGAACGCAGCTTGAGCAATTCACCATCAGTGAACTGCACAACCTGGCCCACGGTTTCAATACGGGCTGATTCGAGGCAGTTGCTGGCACGGACCGAGAGATCCATGTCAGTGATCGGCATCGAGAGCTTGCGAATGAGGTCTTCATCGACGCCGGCTGCTGCGGCTGCTTCTTCAGAAACGCGCTCTTCGCCCAGTTCAAAGTACTGAACGAAGGGATTGAGGTGCTTGCGGAGAATCTTGGCGGCTTCGACGAGTGCCATTTCTGGAGTGACGGTACCGTTGCTCCAGATTTCAAGCGTGAGCTTGTCGTAGTTGGTGCGCTGACCGACGCGGGTTTCTTCGATCTTGTAGCGAACGCGCTGAACAGGTGAATAAATCGCATCGACGTGAATGATGCCGATTTCCTGATCTTCCTGCGAGTTGTACTGCTCGGAAGCGGGAACGTAGCCGCGGCCTTTAGCCACGTGCAGTTCCATTTCGAACTCGACCTTGTCGGTCAAGGTGCAGAGAACCAAGTCTTTGTTATGAATAGTGATCGAAGGATCAGCTTCGATCATGTCGGCAGTGACTTCACCAGGACCGCGAGCAGCGACGCGCATGGTCTTGGGTTCATCGCCTTCGAGCTTGACGATCAGGTTCTTGACGTTGAGGACAATGTCAACGACATCTTCCATCACGCCGGGCATTGAGCTGAATTCGTGGCTTGCGCCTTTGATCTTGATCCAGGTGACCGATGCGCCTTCGAGCGAAGAAAGCAGCACGCGGCGGAGGCTGTTGCCAACTGTGGTACCAAAACCACGCTCAAACGGTTCAACCATAAAGCGGCCGTAGGTATCACCCGTGAAACGGGGATCGGCGACAACACGAATGGGAAGCTCAAGGCCACGCCACTTCACGCGAGTACTCATGCGAAAACCTCAATCAGCAGAAGTTCGTGATTTCTCACGCATAAACAACCCACACGCTCACGAACATTTTCACCCTGCTGAGGCGGCGAAAGTTCTTCTTGCATTGCGGGATAAATCGTGTGCGATCCGGTAAAGGGTCGCACACGCGAAAGATCTAGATTAAACGCGACGACGCTTGGAAGGGCGGCAACCGTTGAATGGAACCGCTGTGCGGTCTTCAACTGCTGTGACGCGGAGGCCAGCGGCGGTGAGGCCGTTGACAGCTGATTCGCGGCCAGCGCCAGCGCCAGTGATGCGAACTTCAACTTCGCTCATGCCCATCTTGCGAGCCTTGCCCGCGGCGGTTTCACCCGCGCGAGTCGCGGCGAAGGGGGTGCTCTTACGAGTGCCCTTGAAGCCGATGGTTCCCGCTGAATCCCAGGCGATGGTTTCGCCGTTCATGTCGGTGATGGTGACGATGGTGTTGTTGTTGGTGGCCTTGACGTGGACGATGCCACGGACAACGTTCTTGCGAACTTTTGCCTTCTTGCCAACTGCTTTTTCTTTTTCTGGGACTGATGACATATTCGAAAGCTCCTCGGATCATCCGACACAAAGTGTCGTACCCGATTGTGAAAGAAAAACACCGGATCAATGTTGACCCGGTGTCGATTGAATTACTTAGCCTTGACGCCCTTCTTACCGGCGACAGTCTTCTTCTTACCCTTACGAGTACGAGCGTTGGACTGTGTGCGCTGACCGCGGCAGGGGAGACCCTTGCGGTGGCGATCGCCGCGATAGGACTTGATGTCCTTGAGGCGTTGAATGTTCTGCTGCACCTGGCGGCGGAGAGCACCTTCGACCAGGAAGTTGGAGTCGATCACGTTGTTGATTTTGGCAACATCGGTTTCGGGCAACTCGTTGGAGCGCTTCTCGCCATCGACCTTCGCTTCTTTCAGAATGGCCGCCGCGAACTTGGGGCCAATTCCGTAGATGTACTGAAGGGCGAAGAAGATTTTCTTCTTGTCGGGAACATCGATACCAGCAATACGTGCCACTAGGAGACTCCTCAAAGATCGCTGGGTTTAGCCCTGGACCTGTTTGTGCTTGGGATCAGACTTGCAAATCACGCGGACCTTGCCCTTGCGGCGCACGATCTGACACGCATTGCACAACCGCTTTACGCTAGAACGAACCTTCACGGCGAACTCCGATCTTCGAACCACTGCAGAGGCAGGATGCCGCCGCCAGAGCCGAAACTGAACTTGCTTGCACTGATTGCTACTGACCGGACACGGCCAGAAAGTAGGACAAGTAACAAGGGGGACATTCTACCCACCAAATGACAAAAAGTCATGCCACACTGGGAAGTAGCGCCAAACCACGTTCATTGACGGAACGTGATCCGGGCTTTGGTCAGGTCATACGGACTGATTTCTACGGTGACGCGATCGCCCGGGAGGATGCGGATGTAGTTCATTCGCATCTTTCCTGAGACATAGGCCAACACCTCGGTCTTTTGTTCATTTGGCAACCGAACCTTGAACATTGCGTTCGGGAGGGCTTCGGTAACCACCGCTTCGAAAGTGAGTTTGTCGTCCTGTTTGGCCATAAAAGAAATCGGTCTCTGCGTTGAAATTCAGGCCTCCAAAAGTGGAGGATTGCTGGGCGGGTATGTTAGGCACCTTCTTGGGGAGAGCAAGCCGTGTCAATTCAAGCACATTCAGGCCCTTTCAGGCCTCTTTCATATACAGCCGAATCAACGTCTCCCCCACTATCCACGCAAACAACAGCGGCATATGCACAATCGACGCGAAGAACACTTTTCTCGCCGCCTCGCGCGATGGGACTCTGGCAAACTTCACCACCAACGCCGCGTATAGCAACCCGCTCACGATCGCCATCGCTAGATACGGCCAACTCACATGTGGCGTGAGCAACCAGAATGGCAGCACGCTGAAGATCAACAGCCACACCGTCCAGATCAAACTCGATCTCGCGGTGGCTTTGCCGTCAGGGTCGCTGACGCTCAGGGTCTTGTAACCGCCGCGGGCGTAGTCCTCGCGATACATCCACCCAATCGCCAAAAAATGCGGCAACTGCCAGGCAAACATGATCGCGACAAAAACCCAGCCGCCTGGCTCCATGAGCGTCGACAATCCAAGTTCATGTTTGGCGGCTGCCCAGCCAATGAGTGGGGGCAACGCCCCTGGAATTCCGCCAACATGCGTCGCCCACGGCGTGTGGGTCTTCATCGGCGTATATATCAAAATATAGGAAAGTACGCAGGCGAGTGACACCAGCGCAGCAGCGGGCCCGCAAAATGCGAGCAAGCACATGACTCCCAGCGCCGAACACATCGACCCAAGAACCAGCACAGATCGCGGGTGCACCCGCCCACTGGGTAATGGCCGCCCCATCGTACGTTCCATCTTGGCATCGCGGAATCGTTCGATGTATTGATTGAGTGCGTTCGCCCCGCCCGCAGATAGCGCGGTGCCGACAATGACCGCACCAAGCAGCACAAGCCACTCATTCGCCGGACGAGAATATTCGACAACAGCAACAACAAACCCGACGATCGCAGTAATGACCACATGCCGCGTAATGCCGGGTTTAGTGGTTTCAATCAAGCTGCCAAGAACACTGGGCCGCACGCCGCGTGTGCGGGATTTCAGTTCGACAGGAGGCGGCTGTGGAACTTCCACAATCGCGGCGGGTGGACTGTTGATGATGCTGGAGGTGGGCACAGGAGAGGATGGTAGGAAGGCCATTACCCGAGGCTGCACTCAAGTCCTCCCATCACCAAACCCAACCAAACCGCGCGACCGTCGCAATTAATATGTCCTTTAGGTCTTATCCGCACTATTCCTTCCATTCCGGGTACACTCAGCTATGACCAGAAAACCCAAATCACCACGAACTGACACTAACCTCTGACAGTTTCCGCTGACAAGGTCCAACAAGGCATATGGAAAGTATCTTCAGCCCAGCATTCAGTTATCTTTCGCCGAAATCGACGGCAAGGAAATACGCTGAGTTGACGTCAATCCTGCGACAAGACCGCTCTTCGTTCGCAAAGAAGACAATGAAAAGTCCTAAACTCGCACCGGTGACCCCACCAGTGAACTCAAGGCCTGTGAGATCGCAGGCTTTATCACGCATCGGTGGAGTCCATAAATGATCCCCGTACGACGCAAATGGCCGAGAAAGGCAAGTGATTCGAAGCCTCCTGACTCAAGTGCTTCAGACCGCGCCCTCCTGGACCAATTGCTCACCGACTCTCGGCTCTACCACAAGAGCGCCCAGTTCCGCGATCTTCTCACATTTGTTACCCGCCTTCGCTCTTTCGCACCTTTCAATGCCATGCTCCTGCACATTCAAAAGCCTGGCCTCAGCTATGCCGCAACCGCAGAAGATTGGAAAGCTCGCTTCGACCGCACCATCAAACCCGATTCTCGCCCCCTCCTCATTCTGTGGCCCTTCGGCCCAGTGTCCCTCGTGTACGATGTTCTCGACACAGTCGGCCCAGAGCTTCCCCAGGCGGTGGAGACTTTTTTCGCCCGTGGCCCAATCAATGCAGAACGGCTGACGTTGTGCCTCAAGGCGGTCGAGAGAAAATCAATCTACTGCGACTTCATCGACGCCGGCGATTTCAAGGCAGGCTCAATCCGACTGCTCAGACGCTCAGAGATTCCCACCGACTACTCGCAGTACCTGATCAAACTCAACAGAAACCACGAACCCGCCACTCAATTCGCCACTCTCACGCATGAACTTGCCCATCTCTTTCTGGGTCATTTGGGCTTGGACCTAAAACTGAAAATTGCAGAGTCGCGTTCCTCCACACATACCCAACACGAACTCGAAGCCGAATCCGTAGCCTATTTGGTGTGTGCTCGAAACGGTGTAGAAAACGCATCCGAAACCTACCTCGCGAAATACGTGGATTCAAACACCACCGTTGAAACGCTCGACCTCTATCGCATCATGCACGCCGCAGGTCAAATCGAACATGTCCTGGGTCTCAAGTAAACACTTCTACCGAGCGCTGGCTGGTTCTTCCTCACAAAGATAGTCGCGCGGCGCAATAAGCTGTTAGCCACCGTACCGCTCAGTACGCGTGCCGTTTCACATCATGGCACCTTCCTAAGCAGCACGCTTCAGCGTGCTTACCCCTATTAGACCCGTCCTTCAGGGCGGGGTAGAAACGCCCGCACAACACACCTCCCCGCAAGCGCAGCGCTTCCTCAGAAAAACAGTCGCGAACGCGACGCTTTATCAAGTCTTCTGTCTTCAAAAGGAGATGGAGGTGTGGAGGAAGGAACTTGGTCCTTCCTCCACTTCAGCGCGATTATGATCCCCCAGAACCAACCTGCCCCAAACCCCCAACCCAACACCAAGGATCCCACAATGACCAGCATCAAACCCACCCACGACACAATCAACGGCCCCGAAGGCACCATCATCCTCTACCAGACCGAGGATGGCCGAACCCGCATCGACTGCCGCTTCGAAAACGAGACCATCTGGCTCACTCAGGCTTTGATGGCTGACCTGTTTCAGGTAACTGTCCCAACTATTAACGAACACCTCAAGGGACTGCTTTCTGAGGGTGAAATCGATGCAAATCGAACTATTCGGAATTTCCGAATAGTTCGTTCTGAAGGCTCTCGCGATGTCGCCCGCGACATCGAACACTACCCCCTCCCCGCCATCCTCGCCGTCGGTTTCCGCGTCCGCTCCACTCGCGGCACCCAATTCCGCCAATGGGCCGCCGCCCGCCTCTCTGAATTCCTGGTGAAGGGCTTCACCATGGACGATGAACGCCTGAAAAACCCGCCACTAAAAGGCAGCGGCGCGCCCGACTACTTCGATGAACTCATGGAACGCATCCGTGATATCCGTTCCTCCGAGCGGCGCTTCTATCAAAAGGTCCTCGACATCTTCGCCACCAGCGTCGACTACGCACCCAACGCCGAGCAGTCTCAGCTATTTTTCGCAACCGTTCAGAACAAGATGCGATAGGCAGAAGTCCACTATTCCACTGCAACGTAATTGTTGATATAATCACCCCATGATCCGGAGTTCAGTCTTCCATTCCGATCCAGCGATCCTCGGTGGAACGGTCGTCTTCAAAGGCACCCGTGTCCCTCTGCAAAATCTCATCGATTACCTCGAAGGTGGCTATACGCTCGACGAGTTTCTTGAAGATTTCCCATCAGTAACCCGTGAGCAAGCGATCCAGGGACTCGAAGAAGCACGCAGGCTATTAAACGAGACCGCCGCGTGATGATCCTGCTTGACGAGTGCCTGCCGAAAAGACTCGCAAAGTCCCTTCCAGGGCACGATGTTCGTACCGTTCGCCAGATGAATTGGCTCGGTCTGAGCAATGGCAAACTCTTGATGCCGCGGTTGATTTCGACCTTTATCACCGTTGACAAGAACCTGGTGAAGCAGCAAAGTCTCGACGGGCGGCACCTTGTGGTAGTTGTCTTGCGGGTAATGTCGAACAAAATCGACGACATTTCGCC
>SXGT01735703.1_pt1 | contig 11877 bp, 9 predicted proteins | sample 3176221 | NCBI WGS metagenome assembly SXGT01 (sample SAMN11356862, study PRJNA531348) | freshwater metagenome | isolation source: freshwater sample F1-120 | place: China: Fuxian Lake, Yuxi | collected 2017-12-25
AAACCGCTCGAAGTTCGACGTCGCCCTGCTCACCGACCGTGCGTCGGAGCCGCCGCGAAAATACCGCTCGAAGTACGACGTCGCCTTGCTCACCGACCGTGCGTCGGAGCAGCCAGCCCCTCGCGGTTCGGCGCCCCCCGTTGTGCCAAGCGCCGCTGCCGGCCGCCGGTTCGGTGACGCGGCGGGTGGTGTGCCAGCACCCCAACGCGCTTCGCGCGCCGGGGGCCCGCCGGCCCACCTGCCCCTTCCACCCTCAGCGAGGCGGCCCGCCCTCGGACCGATGGCGGGCGGGCCGCCAGCGAGCGTGGGTGCCCGAAGTGCGAGCGGAGCGCGGGTTCGCTTGCGAATCCGCGGCGGAGCGAGCGCCAATTCCACCCGGCCCGGCAGGACCCGGGGGTAACATTGTTTCGGTGTCCGCCGCTTGTGCCGCGTGTGCCCGCCGCCGAAGCCGCCGACCCGCGCCCGTGGGCGCCGCGTCTTGCCCGACGCACCGCCCCTACCACCCGTGCGGACCGCCGTATCGACCGATGTCGCTCCGCGAGCCGTCGGGATCGTCCCACGAGGGCGAACCGGCGTCGATGAGCGGGGAGCCCGCGTCGAGCGTCAGGTCGTCGGGGAAGTCGACGAACTCGGGATCGGCGCTCACCTCGGGACGCGCGTTCACGCCGCATCCATCCGCGGTGTTGTCCCAGTAGGCGCCGTAGGTGTCGCTGAACGCCTGGTCGCCGGTGATGCCGCACGCCGACTCGATGTAGACGTTGTTCACGCCCCAGCTCGACGAGCTGCACGCCGTCATCTGCAGGCCGCTGTCCCCGCCGGAGAAGACCGAGTTGGACAGGTGCAGGGTCATGTACTTCACGTCGGCGCCCACGCTGCCGCCCAGGAACACGCTGTTCTCGGCGTAGAAACGTTCACTCGGGCTGTCGGGCTCCTCGGCCGTGCTCTCGGTGTCGTGGGCGTAGTACCCCGCGACCCCGCCCTCGAACCGGCTCCGGACCAGGTACTCCTCGCCGTGGTAGTTGTACACGCCGTACCCGCTGTCGCAGGTGATCGTGCTGTCCGCGGCGACCAACTGGACGTGGTGGTACAGCCCCTGGGCGCCGCCGTCGCAGTCGATGGTCGTGCGGTCCATGTTCAGGTTGCCGCCGTCGGCGAACACCGCCTGGCCCGCCGGGTCCACGTCGTTGCCCTCGACCGTCACGTCGACCATGTCGACGTTGCCCCAGTTCGAGCGGACGATGGTGTAGCCCTCGTTGTCTTCGAAGACGACGTCCTCGAGCTCCACCGAAGACTTGGTGATCTCCATGCCCGCGCCGTCGGCCGGGTCGTAGCCGCCGGTCACCGTGAAGCCTGCGAAACGCGTCCACCCCGCTTCGAGCTCCTCGATGTCGACGACCGTGCCGCCCTGGTCGCCGTCGAGGATGGTGTCGGCGCTGCCGTCGATGCCGTACAGGTCGATGATCTTGCCGAGGAAGTCGAGGCGCTCGTGGTACTCGCACTTCTTCACGCCGATGCGGGCGGGCGAGACCGCCGCGTCGATCGCGTCCTGGATCTCCTCGAAGTCGCCGGAGCCCTTGCAGTCCACCACGATGTCCGGCACCGGTTCCTCCACGTCCGGGTCGGGCGCGGTGTCGGTGTCGGCGTCGCTGTCCGCGTCGGTGTCTCCGTCGGCGTCCGCGTCGGCATCGCCGTCGCTCGCCGTGTCGACCCCTTCGATCTTGATGCTTCCGACGGGCTCGCAGCCCAAGAGGAGCGCCGCGGCGCCCGCGCAGGTGAGAAGTCGCATGGTCACCACCCCCCGTCCATGTTGTACTTCCCGCCGTAGAGGCCGATGTCGTTGCGGCTGCCGTCGACGTCGTCGTACGCCGAGTCGTCCACCCCCGCATCCACCAGCGGCGAGCGTGCCGTCAGGTGGTAGTCGCCGCTGGCCGCGTCGACCATCTCGGGGTCGTCGTCGAGGTTGCCGTCGACGCCGACGTACACCGAGGCGGTGCAGCTCGCCGTGGTGTCCCAGAACGCGTTGTTGCGCACGGTGGCGGTGGTCGCGGTGAGGTTGAGCGCGCAGGTGCTGTTGAGGAACACCGAGCTCTCGATCTGCGGGGTGCCCGGGTCCTCGGCGAACTCGCTGAACGCGACGCCGCCGCCGTCGACCACCGAGTTGCGGATGAGCAGGCCACCGTAGGTGACCGCCATGCTGCCTTCGAGCACGCTGTTGATGAGCCCGACGTAGTCGTAGGGGTGGTCGTCCTCGTTGGTGACGCTGAAGTTCCCGACCAACCACGAGCGCGTGATCGTGCCGGTGGTGTGCTCCGACACGAACGAGTAGCCCCCGCGGCCGCAGGTCAGGGTGGACTGGTCGATCTGCGCGTAGCCGTGGCCGGTGTACACCGCGTAGCTGCCGCGGTCGCAGTCGATGGTGATCGCGTTGGCCTGGAGCGAGCCGCGCGACATGTAGATGCCCGCCGTGCTCTGGGTGTTGTTCTCGAAGACCACGTCTTGCAGCTCCACGTCGGCGCCGCTGCCGAAGACGGTGTACGACCCGCTGGTGTCGGTGATCGTGACGTCTTCGATGTGGAGCGAGGCCAGCTCGACGTAGAACGCGGCGTCACGCGCGTTCTGCACCGTGAAGCCCACGAACCCCGTCTCGCTGCTCTCGCCGTGGCTCGCCTGCACCGCGTACCCGCCGCGCTGCGCGTCCAGGGTGGTGGTCTCCTGGCCTTCGCGGCTGGAGATCCACAACGACTTGCCGTCGTAGTTCAGGTTCTCCCCGTAGGAGCCCGGCCCGACGAGGATCCAGTCGCCGTCGGTCGCGGCGTCGATCGCGTCCTGGATCGAGGTGAAGTCACCGGTGCCGTCTTCTTCGACGGTCCAGTCGGCGGTGCCCCACGGGGCGTCGGCAGGCGTGCCGCTCAAGGGCGGCGCACCCTCGAGGGCGACGGAAGTGTCGCCGCAGGCGGCGAAGAGGAGGACCAGAGTCACGCTTGCTCCCGATACCGAGCCCGAGTCTACGCGAGAACCGCGGAGATCGGAAGCACACTTCGGGCGACGGGGGGACGGACTTTACGAGCGCCGGACATATGTGTCGGTCGTGCGCCGCGCTCACCCGGCGGTGTCGGCCTCGCAGACGTAGTCCAGCAGGGCCGCTTCGCACTCGTCCTGCAAGGCGGCATCGGCCCCTTCGTACACCGCGTAGCAGTCGTCACATGCGTCGGCCGACTCGCAGTCGCACACACCGGCGCAGTAGTCGTCGCAGGGGTCTTCGGAGAAGCCGAAACACGCGAGCAGGAGCACGATCATGGCCCGAGTCTACGGCGGTGGCGCGCGTCGCGCTACCGGGCCTCGCCTTCGTAGCGGAAGCTGCTCTCCCCGATGTGGATGCGGTCGTTGTGCTTGAGCTGCACGCTGGTGGTGGCCGCGTCGTTGACCTTCATCGGCACCCACCACGCCCGGCGGTGCAGCACGTGGCGCGCACCATCCCAGGTGATCTCGGCCACCTTGCCCCAGATGAACCAGCCGTTGACCCCGACCAACGCGGAGCTGTCGCCGAAGCTCAGCGGGCGGTCCTCCGGGTGCCAGAACTTGCTCGGGTCGCGCACCAGGACCACGCGCGCCTGTTCGACCAGCCGGCTCTGGTTGGCCATGGCCTTGAGCGCGTCCTTGCTGAGCACGAACGTCGAGTCGTGGCTCACCTCGGCGGCGCGGGCTTCGTAGGCGGCCATGTACCGGACGTTGCGCCCCTTGTGGAACTCGTCGGCGCGCGTGTCGCCCAGGTACACCAACGAGAACTTCCCGATCTTGATCTCGTCCTTGGCGGCGAGCTTCGCCTGCAGGACCACGTTGCCGTTGACGGTGGTGCCGTTGCCGGAGCCCATGTCCTCCAACAACGTCTGCGACGCGCTGACCACGAGCTTGGCGTGGTGCCGGCTCACCGAGACGTTGGGCAGGACAATCTGCGCGTCGGCGTCGCGGCCAATGACGTACTCGCCCTCGCGGAGCTCGAAGACCCCGTGTTTTCCGCCGACGCCGCTGATGATGAGCCTGGGCAACCTAGCCTCCCGACCGGGCGACGAGGGCCTTCCGGACCTCGAGCATCGCCAGGGTATCGCGCGCACAGTACGCCAACAGGTCGGCCCGTGTCACCGCCCGCTCCTCCGGCGGGGTGCGGGGGCCGATCATCCGCAACCACGCCGCCGCCGCGGTCATGCCGTCGGCGATGCGCAGATCGCGGTAGTCCAGGTGTGGGCACACCGCGGGCAGGACCGCCTTGATCGAGAAGCTGCCGTCGAGCGCCGGGTGGTAGTAGTGGTCGCGCACGGCCGGGAGCAGGTCCCAGATGCGCCCCACCAGGCCCTCCAGGTCGGCCCAGGCTTCGGGGATGCGGTCGCGCAGGCCGCGGAGCGTGTTCGCCTCGTAGCCGCTGTAGACCACGATGCTGCCTTCGCTCCCGCACGCTTCCACCAGGCTGCGGACGAAGGGCTCCCGCGGGTCGCTGTCGGTGTCGTGCAGGAACTCGAGGTGCTCCACCCGGCCGTCGGCGTGCTCCACGTGCATCGACCATTGGGTCGGCACCTGCTGGAACGGCGAGGTCTCCGGCCAGCGCGGCACCGCCGGTTGGCACGCTTCGAAGTCCAGGAAGCGGAGCGGCCACCGCACGTTGCGGAGCGCAGGGGCGAGGCCCTGGCCGATGTACTCCCGGTCGTGCAACAGCGCCCAGACCGCGTGTTGTTGGCTCGGGTTCAGCCGCACGTCGCGCGGGATGTCGCGCACGTCGTCGATCCCCAGCCCCGCGAGGTCTTGCGCCAGCTTCCCGCCACGCGGGAGGCGGTGCACCGACGTGGGCGTGTCCTTGCGGGGGGCGCAGTGGTCGCGCCACGGGCACTCACGCGGCCGGGTGCAGTGCAGGCCCACGGCGATCTCGGGCTCGCACACGTCGAGGGCCGCCAGCTTCGCGGCGGCGGCCGCGAAGTCGTGCGCGGGGACGTTGACGACCGAGAAGAGCGCCTGCTCGTCCAGCTCGGCCCCGCGGACATAGTTGCCGTCGAGGTGCAGGAGCTGCCGGCCCACGATCGGCACGCCGGCGCGCTCCGCCACCCACGCCGACGCGGCGACGTCGAGCTCGTGGGCTTCGCCGACGCTGTTGGCGCTCTTGGCCTCCACCACCACGAACCCGCCCGCCACCCGGGCGAGGATCGCGCACCGCACGACCACGTCGGCGTACACCATCGTCGCGTCGAAGATCGCAGGGACCTCGGGCCGTTCGAGCAACGCCCAGGTCTGCGCCACCCGCTCCGCCACCGCCGCCCGCTGGTCGACCGCCACCCCCCCGGGGAACCGCCGCCGGGCCGCCACGCGCACCATGTCGCGGTCGTCGGCGCGGGGGCCGGCGCGTTCCCCTTCGCCCGGACGGGACTGGAGCCACAGGCGGCGCGCGCACTGGTGGGCCGCGAGCAGATCGACACGCCGGAACCGAGCCATCGGCGGCTGCTAACCGATAGGCTCCCCGGACCTCGGAGTCTGATGTGCCCGCACCCCTCTTCGTCCTCGGCGCCCCCCGCAGTGGCACCACCCTGTTGCGGGTCATGCTCGCGGGTCACCCGCAGCTCTTCTCCCCGCCGGAGATGGTGATCGCGCCGTTCGCCACGATGGCGGAGCGTCGGAAGAAGCTCGACGAGCGCTTCTGGGAGAAGGGCGGCCTGCGCCGCACCATCATGGAGCTCCAGGGCATCGGGGTCGACGCCGCCAAGGCGGTGGAGGCGTCGCTGGAGGCGCTGACCGTGCCCGAGGTCTACGCCTGGCTCCAGGCGCAGCTCGGCGCGCGCATCCTCGTCGACAAGTGCCCGCACCTCGGGGCCGATCCGGCCGCGCTCGCCCGCCTCGCACGGTGGTTCCCCGACGCGCGGTGGTTGTGGATCGTGCGCCATCCCGGCAGCGTCACCCGCAGCATCGAGAACATGCCGATGGCCGAGGTCATGCTCCAGGGCTACGCACCCGACGCCCGCGACATCTGGGTGCACGCCAACCGCACGATCCGCGACTTCCTCGCCGGCGTGCGCGGCCCCAAGAGCACCGTCCGCTACGAAGACCTCGTGACCGACGCGCGCCCGGCGCTCGAGCGCGTCTGCGCCGAGCTCGACCTGCCGTTCCACGAGGCGCTCTTGACCCCCTACGAGGGCGATCGCATGCGCGAAGGCCCCAGCGGCGCGCGCGCGGTCGGCGACCCCAACCTCGCCGGGCGTGGCCGCATCCAGCCCGAGCTCGCGACCGCCTGGCTCGAAGGGTTCGACCCGGCTTCGGTCTCGCCCGACACCCACACCCTCGCGCGCGAGCTCGGCTACGACCTGGGCGCGCTCCAGGCACCGCCCATCGCGGCGGTCAGCGCGTCCCTCGGGGCGCTCTTCGACGCCGCACGCCGCATCGAGGCCAACCTCCGCATGCCCGCCGACCTCGACAACGTCGAGGGCCGCCGCTTCCTCCTCCGCATGCTCTCCGCCAGCGTCGACCTGTTCGTCGAGGAGGGCGACCCCGACCACCCCCGCTTCCACCACGCCGAGGGTCCCACCCGAAAGATGTTCGCGGACAACCCCGACGCCGACTACTGGCGCGCACCCATCCGCCTCGGGGGCGGTCGGCGGTATCGCATCCGGGGGCGCGTCCCCGAGGGCACCACCTACGTCGGGCTCCTGCTCTACCGCAAGGGGGGGCAGTGCGGCGCCCACCGCCACGATCGGGAGTTCGTCGCCGCCGACGGCACCTTCGATCTGATCGTCAGCGCCGAGCCGGAAGCGGACGTGCAGGGCGCCGGAGACGAGATCACGGTGATGGTGCGCCAGTACTTCACCGAGCGCTGGCGCCAGGCCCCGGTCGACCTCGAGATCGAGCGGGTCGACGCCCCGGCGCCGACCGCGCTGGAGCCCCGCGCCTTGGCCACGGCCCTGGACCGCGCCCGCCGCAACCTCGAGGTGGTCTTCGAGCGCACGCAGCAGACCTGGAAGATGGCGAGCACCGGCCTCCTCAACCGCTTCGTGAACATGGAGGGCGCCGCGCTCTTCCCCACGCCCGACAACACCTACGTCGCGTGTTGGTACCGCTTCGGCGCCGACCAGGTGATGTTCGTGCGCGGCAAGGTGCCCCGCGCGCGCTACTGGAGCTTCTGCCTGTACAACGCGTGGATGGAGAGCCTCGAGTACCGCGAGCACCGGGTGTCGCTCAACCACGCCGAGCTCCAGGTGTCTCCCGACGGCACCTTCGAGATCTGCCTCGCCCACCGCGATCCGGGCCACGCCAACTGGATCGACACGACCGGCCACCACGCCGGCTATGCCCTCATCCGCGTCCTGTTGGCCGAGGAGCCCGTCGAGCCGCCCACCATCGAGGTCATCTACGATCGGGAGTGGGAGCGGCGGCGCGGCGCGTTGATGGTCGCGGAGGACTGAGCGGTGGGGGGCGGCGGCCCGCGACCGGCCTGACGCGGGCGGGGTCCGGCGGCCGCCGCGCGCGCCTCGGGCGGTTACCCGGCCTGGATGCTGCTCCTCCTCAGCGCGGCGCTCGCCGCCGAACCGCTGCCCGTGGGGCACCACGTCGTCGTGCAGAAGGGCGCGGTGTTGCGCTACCCCGGCGGCGAGGTGGTGCCTGGTGTGCCGGCGATCGGGTTCACCGCCACCGTCGTGGCCGACGACGGCGACACGCTGCGCGTCGCGCCGTCGGTGGGCAGTTGCGCGCCCTCGCTCAAGCTGGCGCGTGAGCTGGAGCTCCAGTTCAGCGTCGCGGAGGCCGACCTGCTCCCGCTGGTCGCGGCCGAGGCCTCGGGGGCCAACGCGCAGGGCCAGCCCTGGAAGGTGGCGGTGGGCACCCCGCTACGGGTGCTCGACACCGAGGTCGAGTTGCTGCTCCTGTCGGGGCTCGGCGTGCGCCTGCCGCGCGCGGGGGTCACCATGGCCTCCAGCGTCGCCGGTCGCGGCGACGTGGGGCGCACCTGGGGGGAGGAGCTCTACGCGAAGGACGGCGTCTACGGCCGGTTCGGCGGCCAGGAGTTGCGCGGGGCGATGGGGTCGTTGAACGTCGAGCGGGCCGGCGGCGACGTGGTGTGGCGCGACGGCTGCGTGTCGGTGCAGTTCACGCCGGCCACCGAGCCCAAGGCCATCGGCGGCATCGGCGGGCTCATCGGTGGGATGGCGGCGGGGACGGCGCGCTACCCGACCGGGACTGCGGTCACCTGGGCCGATGGTTCGGTGGCCGGTCGACTGCGCGTGGACGTGCCGACCTCGCGGTTCGCCGAGGTGGACGGCGCGCGGGCGTGCAGCGCCTGGAAGCTCGACGCGGGCACGTCGTTCACGACGCCCCAGGTGCGGCTGTGTGTCGAGGCGAGCACGCAGGTGGGGGCGAGCTCGCCGCCGCCGCGAGGGGGCGGGCTCGGGAGCGGCGGCTCGCTGGGGGGCATCTCCGCCGGCGACAGCGCGACGCTCACCTTCGGGGACGTCCAGGTCGAAGGGAGCGTCGATGCGGCCGCGGTGGCCCAGGCGCTCACCGAACAGCGGCCGGTGTTGCGCTACTGCTACCAGCGGGCGCTGGTGAAGAACCCCAAGCTCGAGGGGAGCGTACTCTTGCGCTTCGCGGTCGACACCGCGGGGGTCGCCAGTGGGGTGTCCGCCACCGGGTCGATGTCCGACGCCACGGTTCGCGACTGTGTCCAGGGGCGTGTCCAACGCATCAAGTTCCCGACGGGCGGCGCCGGTATCGTACACACCCGCTTGGATTTCGCGCCGAAGGGGTAGGCGATACGGCGTGGGCCGGGCAACACGCGGCGACCCGGGGCGCGGGTCGGCGTCTCGCGGCGGGGGGCCAAACGCCGGGCGCGGCGTTGGGAGGGACGAGGTCAGCCGGCGTCGAACCGGTGGCGGACCGGCCGGCGGCCCCGGCCCGACGTGCGGCCGGTCGCGGGCCGGGCCCCGCGGGGGTGTTGAATGCGCGCGTCGAGGGCCCGATCGAGCCCGTGGCGAAGCTCGAACCGTTGTCGCCCACGCTTGCCTCCACCGTGGCGGTCTTCTCGACCCCGAGATCGACCACCGTGTACACCGACGGCGATCCGGTCGACCCCGCCGCCTCGCGTCACAGCAGCTCGGGCCGCGTCGACGTGGTGTGGCTGGCGTTCTTGGTCCCCGAGCCGTTGCCGTACTGGATGGCCGGCGGCGGCTGCGCGACCCCCTCGCGATCGGTGAGGGAGATCGCCTCGCCGCCCGCGACGCTCCCGCCGCTGGACACGACCTCGTCCTTGTCGGCCCCCGCCAACTCCAGGTCGCCCTCCGCGTCGCGCACGACGACCGCGTAGAACTTGCCCTTCGCGAGCGTCTCCTGCTTCCCCTTCCGGTTGGCCTCGCCGAGCAGCGACACCTTCCCGGACAGCTCGACGCCCACGGCGTCGCCGACGAACTCCACCTCGTTCGCGAAAACCGCGGTGATCTCGTCGTCGAATCCGACCAGGGTGTCGACGAGCAGCTCGCCGTCCACCTCGACCGTGAGCTCCAGGGTGTCCGGGAGCGAATCGGCGTCGTCGGCGTAGGTGGTGAGCTCGAGCTCCGCCTCACCCGCCGCGTTCTCGACCACGGTCGCGCACACCCCGTCCCCGCAGAGCGGGGCGTCGAAGCCCGCGCGGAGGACCTCCGAGACGTCCGTCGCCACCCCGGTGTTCGGGTCGGTGACGATCACCCGCGCCCGATCCCCCCAGTCGTCCACCGCTTCCACGCCGCCGCTGGTGTAGTTCCAGTCGCGCCGGCGCTGGTAGCTGTTGACCGGCACCGTCACGGTGTCGCCGTTGGTGAGCTCCACGGCCGCATCGACGGGGAGCTCGTCGCCGGCGCTCCAGCCGCTCGACACGACCCCGAGCCGGGTGGTGTAGTTGCCGACGACGTAGCCGGTGACGTCGGAGTAGGTGTAGGGGGACCCCGTGCTGAGCGCGAGCGTCGTGAGCGGGTCTTCGTCGGTCGCCAGGCTCGCGACCCCCTCGCCGCCGTCGGCCCAGGGGGCTGCCAGCTTGGCCTTCACGCTCTCGAGCTTCTTTCCGTTCTTGTCCCGCGTGGTGACCTTCATCTCCACCAACGCCTCGGGCACGTCGTCCAGGTCGGCCTCCCAGACCGATCCCACGTCGTCCCAGTACACCTCGGCGCGGGTGCTCACCGCGTCGGTCACCGTCCACTTCAGGCAGTTGCCCTTCTCGTCGCTGGCCGCGCACGTCTTGGTGCCCGGCTCCGTCACGGTGACCGAAGCGTAGGCCACCTCGTAGGTATCGGCCCCCGCGAGGTCGAGCCCGAGGTCGTACCCCTTCGGTGCGGTGAACACCTCGGCGGCGACCACCTCGACGTCGACGGCGCCGGGCTTGTCGGCCGCGAGCGACACGGTCCCGTCGGTGTCGAGCGTCCCCGAGAAGGTGCCGAGCGCGGAGTTGGCCGCGTCGTACAACGCGACACTCACCGTCGCCTTGGTCGCGGGGAGGGCGGTGAGGGTGGCGGCGCCGTGCAACCAGGCGTCCGTCTCCTCGAGCGTGAGCGACGCGTCGCCGGCGTCCGACTCCAGCTCGGCGGCGACCGACGCGGTGGTGCCGGAGGCCGAGGGGACCATGGCCATGGCGCGCACGCGCTTCATCGTGACTTCGGGCTTGAACTTCACGACCATCTTGACGCCGTTCCCCGCGTGGGCCTCGGCCGGCTGGAGCACGGGCAGGACGACCAGGAGGGCGAGCGCGGTCAGGACGGGGCGGCGAATCATCACGGGGGGCCTCTGGGTGACCCCCCGAGCCTAGCTGGCACCCCGCCGGCCCGAACCCTTCACCGATCTCGCACGCCCGGCGCTGCCCCGACTGCGGAGACTTCGATAGCCGTGTCTGCTCGATGGAGGGCTCCCCGCCGAACTGCGAGCGGCACGCCCGCTGCAAGGTGGGCAGTAGGACGATCGAGATTCCGTTCGACATGCTACGGCCCAACCCACGTCGAGGTGATCGTGATCCTGGTTCTGCTCGCTGGATGTGCCGAGGCGCCCGCCGGGCGCGGTGACGATGTGGCCCCCGTGCCCAAGCTGAACCCCGCCGCCGTGACGTTCGAGAGTGAGGTCGACGTGCCCGGCCCGCCCGCCGGTTGCGATGCCGTCGTACGGGTGATGGTGGCGCCCACCCCGTGCGTCGAGTTCGCCGGCGACGAGACGGGCAACGGCGGCTGGGTCCGCATCGAAGGTGAATTGTCGGGGACACCGGGGGTTTGCAGGCTCATGTGCCGTGAGGGAGCCGCACAGTGGTACATCCGCTCCGATCAGTCCGGCTGGCGCGGGGACGCCGTTTGTCACGCGGCGGGGGTCACCAGTCCAACCGTGCACGCCGTCGATCCGGTTGCGGGTGTCGTGCACCCGGCCGTAGGGGTGCTCTGGCTCGTTGCTGGCGCTGAGAGCTTCGGGATCGCACCCCTGGACGTCGGCGCCGAGAACCCGGAGTACGGGGTGACCGATGGCGGGTGTCCGGAAGGGCAGCCCACGAGGGAGTGATGCTCGTGGCAGGAAGGGCGAGCCCGCACGCACTTGTGACTGGGCCCGTCCTTCCGCGGCCCCGGGTCGCCGCGTCGTTCCCGGTCCACGAATCGGTGACCGACGGCAGGAACCGCCCCACGTGGGGCACGAAAGAATGTTTTTCGCCTGCTCCACGCCAAATTCCGCAGCGTGTTTGGGGCGGGTCTGGGACCCGCTCGGGACACCGCCTCAGACGCCCGTAGAGGCCCCAGAACGCCTCCGACGCGCGCAGATGGGGGTGGACGCCGCCGAGGTCGAGGACGGCGTGCTGGTCGCCGCGCTCGCCCGCCAGTTCCTCGATCATCCCGCAGAACCCGCGGAGCCCGCGACGGG
>SXGT01795423.1_pt1 | contig 11873 bp, 15 predicted proteins | sample 3176221 | NCBI WGS metagenome assembly SXGT01 (sample SAMN11356862, study PRJNA531348) | freshwater metagenome | isolation source: freshwater sample F1-120 | place: China: Fuxian Lake, Yuxi | collected 2017-12-25
CGAAGTGCGGCACCTGCCAGTACCGGTCGACGCCGTAGCGGGCGAACCCGCCGCCGAGCTGGTCGTAGGTGCCGCTGCGCGCCATCGCCTCGCACGTCGTGCGCACCATCTCCAGCGAGCGCTCGGTGCCCGTGCGCGACCAGTGGCGCAGGCACGCCTCCAGCACCATCGACGGCGGGAACTTGGGGCTGCCGGCGTAGCCGCCTGCCTCGTCGTCGTGCTGGCTCGACAGCACCGCCTGCGCGGCGTCGAGCGCCTCGGCGTCCAGGGCGGAGCCACCCGCGTCGACGGTCTCACGCAGGTGCGCGAGCACGTCGGCACCCACCTGCATCACCTCGTCGCGACGGTTCTCCCACGCGTCGGCCAGGGCCTGCAGCACCTGCGTGAACGCCGGGTGCCCCTGGCGCGGCTCCGGCGGGAAGTAGGTGCCGGCGAAGAACGGGTCGCCCGACGGCGCCAGCACGACGGTCATGGGCCAGCCACCCTGACCGGTCATGGCCTGCGTCGCCCGCATGTAGACCGCGTCGACGTCGGGCCGCTCCTCCCGGTCGACCTTCACGTTCACGAAGTGGTCGTTCATGAACTGCGCCGTCGCCGGGTCCTCGAACGACTCGTGCGCCATCACGTGGCACCAGTGGCACGCGGCGTAGCCGACGCTCAGCAGGATTGGTGTATCACGACGCTTCGCCTCAGCGAAGGCCTCTGGTCCCCACTCCCACCAATCCACCGGGTTTTCCGCGTGTTGGAGCAGGTACGGGCTTGTCGCGTTGGCGAGGCGGTTGACCATTTCCTGTGACTCCTGACGAGTGACACGTGTATCATTTTCGTCCTAGTGATACACGAGAGTGATACACGAAGCAGATTCTCGTGGCTCGATGCCGAGCCAGCGCTCCCAGCCTAGGAGGGACGCGGATGCCCACCCGTCGGAAGCCGACGCTGCTCGCGCAGGGCAAGACGCGGACCTTGGGCGGCAGCACCCGCCCTTGGCGCGTGCGTCTGTACGCCCCCGACGACGGCGGCACGAAGTACCAGGTGATGTTTCGCGCGCCGGCCGGCGAGGGTGGGCCGTGGAAGCGCGTCCTGCGCCGGGCCAGCTCGGAGGCCGAGGCCCGACGTATCTTCGAGCAGGCCGAGGCAGCGCTCGACACCGAGCCCGAGACGCCCGTCGGCGCCGACGTACGGGCGACGCGGACGATCCGGATGCTGGGCGAGGAGTACCTCAAGGATTCGATCGAGCGCGGGAAGCAGCCGCGGACGATGGAGCAGCGCGTCTCCCGGCTCAACGCGCACATCCTGCCCACCATCGGCGACGCGCCGGTGACGAAGTGGCGCATCGAGCACAGCCGCAAGGTGATGGAGAAGGGCTCGAAGACACTGTTCTCGCAGCGCGGCCGCGAGGACCTGCGCGGCCAGCTCGCCGCCATGCGCAAACTCGCCTGGCGACTCGGCTGGCTGGACCGGTCGATCGACCCTCTGGACGGGCTGGAGATCGGGCGCGCGACTGTGCACCACGGGGCAACGGCACAGTACGTCGACCCGCGTCTGCGTCCCGAGACCCGTCAGGTGAAGGCGATGGCCGCCGCTGCCGACAAGCTGTGCGGCCCCGAGGGCACCGACCCGCTGATGACCCGGCTTCCGCTGTTCGGCACCAAGATCCGCGTCGCCGGCTTCGGCGGCCTGCGCCTCGGCGAGCAGAACGCGCTGCGGGCGATCGACGTCTTCTTGGACCACGGCTACGTCCACGTCAACGGCTCCTGGATCACGCCCCGCGGAGCCCCCGGCTTCCGCGGTCCGGTGAAGAACCACACGATCCACGAGGTGCCGCTGCCGAAGTCGCTGATGCACGACGAGCTCCTCCCCCGCGTCAAGGAGCTGCTGGGCCTGCCCGCGAAGGCGTCACTGCAGCAGGTCATCAACGCACAGGAGGCCGAGCGCCAGCGTCGCGCCGCGCTGGCGCAGCGCGAGAAGGACACGTCGCTGACGTGGTGGAACTACCCAGTCAGGCCCGAGGACGAGCTCTGGCTCTTCGTCGACACCGTGACCGGCCTGCCCGTGAAGCCCGAGATGCACAACGAGCGCTGGCACCGCGTCCGCAAGTGGGTCGAGCAGAACGACCCCGACAACGCCTGGCCCAAGACCATCGTCTACCGAAACCTCCGCCACCACGCCGCGACCAAGTGGTTCCACGAGGAGCTCGGCGAGCCCTGGGAGGTCGTCGCCCAGTACCTCGGCGACAAGCTCACGACCGTCCTGAACCACTACGTCCGCGCTGGCGAGGACGCACTGCGCGATTCAGTTTCCAAGTTGCAGTCGCACTGAGGGGTCAATCACGCCTAGCTAGTCGCGTTTGCTCTAGCGCCAGCCGGAGCTCGACACGAGCGACAGCATCGAAGGCCACCCGGCGAATGCAAGGGCAATCGCTGCCTCGGGACACTCGAGGACTGGCGTAGTCGCGCTCGCTCAGCGACTCGATGGAGAAGCGGTGGCGGCCAACCGCTACGACCGGAGACGGGCCTGGCGAGATCTACCCCCATAATTGAGATGGAGCCGAACGACGAGGCCGCATAGCGTGGCAGCCGCAACAATGTTCGAGGGCAAGACCATGTCAGCGCAGTCGAGGCCCTTTCAATCGGGTCTCGAATCTTCCGGCGGCGTCGGGTCGTCATCGGTATCGTTCGCGACATGGACGCGAACCCGCGAGGGCAAGGACGAGACTGGGCTGGCCGCTTCGGCGAAGTGCTTCGCGATGTCGTCCTCGAGCGTGTCACGCGGCCGAAGTACGGCGACGCAGTGCAGGTCGCTCTCGATGTGGTGTCCACGCGCATCCACTCGCTCGACGAGAGGATTGAGTCTGGAGCGAAGGTGTCGTCGCAGGACCACTACCTCCAAAAGAAGCTTCGAGACCTCAAGACCGAGTTGGAACAAGCGTTCGAGGAACGGTGGACCAGCCGGACCGTCGAGTGAGGACGGCTACATGGTCGTGTCGCTCCCAGAGAAGACACTCGAGCACTGGGCGAGCATCTATCTGACTTACCGCTACCGCTCGCATGCGGCTCTCTGGTGGCCCACCTTCGGCGAAGACATCCATGTCGGCTATCTCTCAACGAACGCCGGCAAGGCCGTCCAACTGGAGCTCAAGACCACCACGCTCTCATCGAACGGCGCCGTTCACGACGTCCAGATTGACCTGTTACAGCTGGCCAACTACCGGGCGCGGCCACATCACCTTCGACCGTTCTACGTCTTCCCACTCCCGCACTGGACAGGCACGTTGGAGGCAGCGGCAACCACTGCCGGCTACCCGTCGCCGACTTCGGCTTCCGTCGCTCGAACAGCTACGCCACCAAGCCGTGATGGTTCGCGTCATGGACAGTCGCCATGACGACCGATCAGGTCGCTGCTGTCCTCAGCACTCAACTCGCGACGTACCACGCGGGAGGCTCCCCCAAGGCGAACCTCGTGCGCTTCAACTTCAAGACCGGTGCGCGTGTGACAACCTGGGCCGACGGCAAGCTGCACCGCCCCATCCCGTGGCAGTCGCTCTGGACGGAACTCGATGCGTGCGGCCGCCGGGACTGGCCGCAAATCGTGCGCGCCTCGGCCAGCGTCATGCGCCCCGGCTCGCCCGTTCTGCACTCCAGCATCCGGCGCCTACTCGCTGAGGCACGCGACGGAGATGGGAACCTCGTCACGCTCGGAAGCACCGGCGAGGGAACCTTCGAACTTGCCGACGAACCATCCGGCTACCGCGACGACCTGGCCGGCGGCGACGAGCGCATCGACCACCGGATCGCCGTATTCCTAGGGCTTGAGGCGCTGCAGCTCGACTGAGATCCGCGCCCTCCAGCCTCACCGTGGACGAGTCGCTCGACGAGTCGACGTGCTCTGTGATGCCTCAGCAGATCGGTGACACTTCAGATCGTTGGTGGTGACACTTCGGCCAAGGCTTCGAGTGCCTGCCGCCAGTCCGTTTCGAGCACCCGACCGATGTCCGCACACTCGGCGGTGGCGCATCCACCTTCGCGGCGTCCTCGGCTGCTGCCGCCTCGAAGCGCTCATCATCGGACCTTCTCTCGACCAGGCAACGGTGAGACTCGCAACGGCAAACCGACCCGCGCCCGCCGCTTCTCGGCAAAGATGGGATCGCCATGGAGATCATCGACAACCTGAACCGCCTGCTCGGAGACGACCTCCGGCAGACGCTCGGTCGCGACTCCAAGCTCCGGATCGCCGCCTCGACGTTCTCGATCTACGCGTTCGCCGAGCTCAAGAAGGAGCTTGAGGCGATCGACTCCCTCGAGTTCATCTTCACCGAACCGACGTTCGTTGCCGAGAGAGCCCCTTCCACGCCCGCCACGAGGACGAGCTGCTCTCCCTCGACGAGGTAGCCGAGATCCTGCAGGCATCGCCGAACACCGTGCGCTGGTGGCGCCAGATCGGGAACGGGCCGGAGTTCTTCAAGATCGGTCGGCGGCTCTACACCACCGTCGGCGACCTGCGCCGCTTCATCCGCGAGCAGCGTCTCGCCTCGAAGCCCGTCATCGGACGGCCGAAGGCGGTGTGACCGTCATGGACGACCCCCGCCACGTGTTCCTCAGCGCTCAGGACGTGATCCATCGCTACGGCTGGGGCAAGACGAAGGGGTACCAGAACCTGAAGGATCGCTCGCTTGTGCCGGCTCCCGTCATGACCCACCCCGACCGGTGGCGACTCGACCAGCTGTTGTTGCACGAGGAGAGGCGAATGGAGCTCGCCCAAGGCGCACTAGACGCGCTCGTAGCCCCCGATCTCGAGGAGGTGACCGTCAGCGACCTGCTCCCCAAGGCGAAACGCCAGCGACACTCCGCATGACGGGCGCGCGGTCAGTCGCTTGCAGCGTGCTTCCACGTATTGGGGACGACCTTGAAGGCGAGGTATTCGTCAGTCGTGCTGCTGAACCCGACGCCCTCAGAGATGTAGGCCGTGTCATCACCGTCGAGAATCCTCTGGAAGATGTTGCGGCTTTCGACACCACTGCAGCTCAGTTCGTAATCGACCTTAGACGACCAGCGCGTTGTGTTGATGCTGTCGTACTCGAGCCCCACCTCGATCGTCGTGGGTTGGCCTGCAGCAAGACGTCGCAGAAGGTTTTCGGCCTGCGGGCCAGAAGCAGAGAAGTGCGCGGTTGCCTCCCGCGTCGAGGCCTCGCCGACTCCGAACGGAGTGTCGTCCAGCCTGGCGATCGCTTTGTGCTCATGGTCGGCGCGGTCCACGCATGTCATCTTGACGTTCATCGCGGGTTCCGCCGTCACGTTCTGCACCACGATGTCAAGGACGAGGGTCGTCTCAGTAGGGCCGCTGCCGAGCTTTTGGGCGCGGACCACCCTCACTCCTTGGTCGATCACCGAAGCGACCAAGAACGGCGTGCGGTTATGACGGCGCTCCTTGCGATCCTGCTCGCGGTCGGTCAGATCCCTACGACGCTCTCGGAGATCGAAATAGAGAACGAGGACCACTGCGAAGAACCCCAGTCCGTTGAATAGCGCGGAACCAGCACCAAACATGTCTCCTGCGGTACCGAGCTCTCCGAGCCTCGTGCCTGGTAGCCACCATGCGAGCAGGAACGCTGGTCCTAGCGCTACCAGCCAGATGGCGACCGTGGCGAGAACGCCAACCACGATGACCTTGCGCACGCTCCACTTGTTCACCGCATTGACTCCATCCAGCCTGCAAGCGCCAGTCCGCGCTCAGTACGCCAACGAACAGCGATGTCTGTCACTGAGTTGATGGCCTGACTCTGAAGAGCGTCGTCGCGCAGAGGGATGCGCCCGTCGCGCCGAAGCCGCTCCTTGATCTCGTCGACCGATTGGGCGTTGAACACGACAAGATCTACGACGGGGCGGTCCGATCCGAACTTGAAGTCGCCCTCAATGAGGTCCGGTAGAGCGACGTCCGTCACGGGACCATCCAACATTTCGCCCGTGAACGGGTCGCGTGCGCCTCGTCGTACGAGAAGGCCACGCAGACCAAGCCGCAGGATTCGGTTGCGCCTGACCGGCTCCAGAGCCGAGGACGCGACATCGGCGACGGCCGTCCCGAGATTCAGGTGAGGCTCCCGGGCCGAGTCGATGTCGGTGAGAACTTGAGTGTTCGCGCCCTGCAAGTAGCGCTGATCAGCAATCGCTGACCACCACCACCGGGACGCCTCGTCCCTGCTGAGACCAGCATTCAGCAGATAGGCAAGCGTCAGCACCATGGCGTCGGACGGAACGCTCTCCGGGTCGCGGACACCGGCCTCGGCACCGATGAACTCCAGTGCCGAGCCGTAAGCCTCGACCGCGCTCGGCCACCGATCCTTCACATACTCCGGTGGGACTCGAAGAACGTCGCGTTGCCGTACCCCCTGCACGCGCCGCGACGTGGGAATAGAGGCATCCTGTCTGTCCTCGCCACGCCGCCACAGGGCCACAAGCTTGAGGAGTTCGAGGCCATCGACCTCGAGGTGCTTGAAGGTGGGGTTCAGGTCTTCTGCGCGCTCCCACTCCTCGCGGAGATTGAAGCCTACGGGATACAGCACGGCCACCATGAGATCGAACGCGTTCAGCCGCACACCCGTCCGGTTCAGGGTCTCGAAAATGCGGGTGAGTGCCTCCAGTTCGATTTCGCGGCTCATGACCGTCGCAGGGATCAGGTACTTGCCGCCAAGTGATCCGACCCGGGCCTTCCGAACCGTCCGGGCATGGGCGGCAGCACTGGTGCTTTGCATGGCTAGCCGATCGTGGAATGACTCGTCTCGCGCAAGCTCTGCGATCGTGATGGCCGTTTCCTGCCGCGCCTTCGGGATGCCCCGCCTCCGAGCCGCCCAGCGGACCCGTGGGAGACCATCATCGTCAACGTCCGTGTCCGCTAGATCGACGTAGTAGATGTAGTCACTCGTGTCCGTCAGCGCGTGGAACAACGAGGTCACACGTTGTTGTCCGTCCAGCAAGTAGTAGCGCGTAGTCTCACGCATCACCTCTGGGCCGTGGTCGAGCTTCTTGATCTCGAACGGCTGAGGTCCCTCGAGCACGAGCAGGGAACCGATGGGCCAGCCGTTGGCGACGCTGTCCAGGAGTTCGACCACTCGGTTGGGCTCCCAAACGAACTCTCGCTGGAACTCCGGCAACGCCAACGAGCCTGAAGCAGCAAGCCGAACCAGCTCGTGAAGGCCGAACTCCCTGGTGTGGTGCTGCACCGAGCCTCCGAGCGATCCGAGCGTCTATTGGAGAGCAGCCTACGGGCGCAGGAGCCTCTCGTCTCAGAGATGAAGGAGTCAGCCGCGGCGCCGATCAGGCGGCAACCCATAGTCGCTGCCCGACGCTCCCCCTTCAGCGGTGGCGGATGCAGTAATCCTGAACGATCGGCTCCATGACCGAAGCCAGTTCTTGGAGACCTCTCAGCGCTCGGTCGAGAGCAGCGGATTCGTCGCCGCCGTCGAGTTTGGCCCGCAACTCTTCCACCTCGGCGTCAAGAGTCGCGAGCGTGTGCAGCATCTCCGTGGCGTCGGATGGATGAAAACCTCGTCGTCCTGGCATGACGCAAGGATCTCTCGCCGGACCTCTTGTCAACGACGGCTCTGTCCTCGCAAGGAGCAGAGCCATCCGAGCAATGTCGGTAGTCCTCGGCAGACTGCCTTCCATGAGCGACGTTGCGACCCTGATCTCCTCCTCCACCGCTGTGATCGCAACGGCCGTGTCGCTCTACCTGTTAAGACAAGGGCAGCTTGATCGTCGGGAGCTCAGGTTCGAGCGCGAGCGCGAGCAGGCGGCGTCCGTGAGCGCGTGGGCGGATTGGCACGCTCCGGAGCACGCGACGTTCGCGAAGCCTCGACTCCCCGCGGTCTTTGTGAGCAACTCATCCAGCTCAGTCGCCTACGACGTGTTCGTCGACTACCGGACGCCGGTTGACGGTGCACTGGTACGCCAGTCCATCGGGCCAGTCCCGCCGGGCGAGGTGCGGCTGATGTCCATCGACTACGACGGCGCCCTCGACCGCGATTGGGAGCCGGCGGCACTCTTCCCCCGGGTCTTCTTCCGGGATGCCGCTGGCAAGCGCTGGATACGTGACGCGCTCGGCCGCCTCAAGGTTGATGACGAGTGGGGCGACGACGACTTCTTCCGGAGTGGCGGAGTCGTCCTACCCTCGAACCGGAATTGAACTTCGAAGGGTCATGACACATCCGGACAAGTGGCGGCACGAACAGCTGCCGGGCACAAGGCGAGGCGGAACGAGCTGGCGGTTGCCGCGCTGAGTCCCTGGTCGCGCGCGGGCGGGACGAGGTCCCTGTCAGCGATCTGCTGCGCCAACCCGAGCTACGGCGATCAGCCTGCATCCTGGCCCGACCCAGCAGCAGCATCGACCCGCTTCTGGCCCTGCCCTAAGAGTTGGGCTTGGGGCTGTCCCAACGCGGCCAGTAGCGGCCGTTCTCCGCGAGGTAACGCACGGACGCTCTCGAGCGATCCTCCGCGTTCTGCGTCGGCATCCACATGCCGGTGTTGTAGATCTCACGCACCTCGACCATGTCGAGCCCCTTCATGGGCACCCCTCGCGACTCCTGAAGCTCGAACACTCTGTAGTCCATGGGCTGGATGTCGCCCGGCGGCAGCACTTCGTCAAGGTCACGGTCGCCCCAGTCGCCGGCAGGGAACACGATGGTCGAAGAGATCACCTGATCCGAGTCCGCCGGCTGACGGACGCCGGCGCAGCGGGCTGCAAGCGCAACGGGCGCGCCGAACACCGAAACGTTGTATCGCATCGGCGTTCCTGCGAAGCCGATGATCACTGGGCCAGCAGCGATGCCCATGTGGGGCTGGTACGCGAGCACGTCACGGCGGCTCATGGCGGCGGCCGCCTGCACGGCATCGACAAACGGGTCCTCGGACCCGAACTCCTTGGAAAAAACGACCATGACCTCGTCGCCGATGTACTTGTCCACGATGCCGGGCCGGCCATGGAGGGCTTCTGCGGTGACCCATGCGAAGAAGTTCTGCACGTAGACCAGCGTCTCGGTTGGCGTCATGTCGAGCGTACGAGTGGAGAAGCCGCTGATGTCAGCGAAGAGGACGACCGCGTCGATCTCGCGGCCCTTGACCGGAAACGGAAAGCCGAAACCGTCATCGAGGACGCCGTCGACGTGCGACATCGTCGACGCCAGAAAGTCTTCAAGCGAGTGGTACTGCCGCTCTGGGGTCACAGTTCGAGGGTAAGGCGGGGTCGTCTGGCTCGTCCCCGCGTTCTTCCTCACACAACCAAGTGGCGCGCAGGCTGGGACCGGCCGAGCTTCGGGGCAATCGGCTCTGCCCGGCGTTGCCCGGATTCGAGCCCGGTCACGCCAGATGCCACACCGCCGCTCTCGCGGAGGTTGAGCCTCGACCCGGCAAAGTTGTTGTGTAGTGATTCTTCTCGCCGAGGCTCAACAACTTCGCGTAGGATCACGCCAAGTTGTTGTGTCTCAATAAGTTCGGCCATGACGCAACAACTTCGCTCTAGGCCGGGAAGGACCTACTGCATATCATGGCTCGCGGACGCCCCTCGCGGCAGACCATTTACGACCGGCTCGACGAAGCCATCGAGGACCTGCGGTCTCGGATGGGCGGCTTGCCCAGTCCGGCCGAGGCCGAGGAAATCTGGTCTGACCTGTGGCACCAGGAGGCCCACCACTCCACCGCTCTCGAAGGCAACACCCTGATCCTCAACGAGGTGCGGAAGCTCCTCGACGAGGGCCGGGCCGTGGGCTCCAAGGAGCTGAAGGAGTACATGGAGGTCATCGGCTACGGCGCGGCTGCGAAATGGGTCTACGGCCAGGCCATGGAGCCGGGCGATTGGACAACCGGCAACCTGCTCAGCCTTCAGGAAGTGCGGACAGTCCACTACGAGGCGATGACTCCCGTCTGGAACGTCGCCCCGCATCCGCACGCGACGGCCGCCGAGTCGCCAGGCAACTGGCGCCAGCACGACATCCAGCCGTTCCCCGAGGGCATGACCCCTCCCCCGTTCCCCGAGGTCGACCACCGCATCACCGACTGGGTAGCCGAGGTCAACCAGCTTCGCAATGCCAGCGAGATCCCGTTCCCCGAACGCCTGGCCAGAATCCACAACGAGTTCGAGCGGATCCACCCTTTCCTCGATGGCAACGGGCGCACCGGCCGACTGTTGCTCAACCTGCTGCTTGTCCGACTCGGCTACCCGCCAGCAGTCGTCTTCAAGAACGAGCGCACCAAGTACCTCAAGGCGATGCGCAAGGCGGACAAGGGCGAGTACGGGCCCTTGGGCGAACTCATCGCTCGAGCCGTCACCAACAACCTCTACCGCTTCGTCGTTCCCGCGGTGGCTGGCCCTGCCCGACTCGTCCCACTTGCCAGCCTCGTCGACCCGAAGAAGGGCATCACCGCAACTGCTCTGCGCGCCGCGGCTGAGCGCGGTCGCCTCCGTGCACAGAAGGCCGACAACGGAACGTGGCTCAGCTCGAAGAACTGGGTCGACGAGTACCAGCGCAACAAGCACAAGCGGGCGAAGAAGCCAAAGTGACGCTTCGTCTCGTTCGAGTGATACACGAGAGTGATACACGAAGCCCCGGAAACAGCGTCCAACCGCGACACGGCCTGAACCAGCGCGATCCACGAAACCCGCCCTGACCTGCGGTTTCGCTAGATCCCGTCAATCACCGTCTACGCGACGACCTCGTGGCACCAGTGGCAGGCCGCGTAGCCGACGCTCAGCAGGATCGGGCGGTCGAGCGACGCGGCGAGCGCGAGCGCCTCCTCCCCCCACTCCCACCAGTCGACGGGATTGTCGGCGTGCTGCAGCAGGTACGGGCTGGTCGCGGCGCTGAGTCGGTTCGGCACACCTCAACCCTGCCAGGCACGCGCCCACCTCGCGCGCGGCGCGGGTGAGGGGCGGCGACGCGAGAGGGTCGAGGATGCTGCGTTTGCTACGGGATCCCATCACCAACGCAGAAGCGTTCGATCTCCAGCGCCGTGAGCGGTCGATGATCCGCGTCGTCCCGGTACGGTTCGGCCATGACACCCACCCAGGTCTGGACGACGGCCGCGGTCACGGCGGCGGCGTCCGTGGCCCTCGGAGGCATCGTGCTGCCCGTGGCGTTCTTCTTCGCCTACGCCTTCCGGGACACCGTCGAAGTCGAGCAGCACGCTGTCTTCCTCGCCGGCGTGCTCGTGGCGGCGGGCGTCACGACCGGGATCGCGTGGGTCGTGGCAGCAGCCGCGACCGGGCAGCCTCGCGCTGCGGGGGTCGTGGTGGGTGCCGCGACCGCGGCCACCTACGCCACCGCTCTGGCCGTCGGCACGGTCGTCAGCTTCGCGAACGAGGACCAAGGGTCGGTGACGGCCGACCAGTCGAGCCTGCCGTTCGTGGCCCTGATCGGGCTGTGCCTCGTCGTCATCGCCGCCGGCGCACGCGCTCTCGTGCGCGCCGGCCGGCCGCGCGTCAGTCTCGGCTGACCGGGCCGTCGTCCGTCGAGCGGCCGCGCGAGGTCGACGACGTCGTCTCGTCGGCGTCACCCTCCCAGGGCTGCGCCGCACGCTTGGTGTGCTTCGCGAACGACTTGGCCAGGAAGAACACGGCCACGGCGAGCAGCGCGACGATCCCGAGGGCGAGCCAGCCGGGACGCACGATGTTCGGGTCGAGACCACGCGGCCGCTCGGCCGTCACCAGGTACGTCACGAGCTCGTTCATGCCGCCATCCTACGGGGCAGCGGCGCCGGCGAGGTCAGCGCAGTCCGGCGAAGAGGTCGTCCTCGGGCACCGTCGTCTCGACCTTGGAGTCGACGAGCTGGTAGTCCTCGGTGGGCCACGCCTCGGCCTGCACCTCGTTGGGGACGGAGAAGAACCAGCCG
>SXGT01114306.1_pt1 | contig 11872 bp, 11 predicted proteins | sample 3176221 | NCBI WGS metagenome assembly SXGT01 (sample SAMN11356862, study PRJNA531348) | freshwater metagenome | isolation source: freshwater sample F1-120 | place: China: Fuxian Lake, Yuxi | collected 2017-12-25
ACCACGCGATACCACTTTCTCCACCGGACAGCCCATGTTGAGGTCCACCACCGCAGCCCCCCGCTCCTGCGCGAGCTGCGCCGCGTCGCGAATTTCTTCGGCCACGGCACCGAACAACTGCACGGCTAGCGGATGATCGTCGCTGGTGGTCTGTGCCAAGTCCAGTGCTTTGCGCTGCTGCTCCAGAAACGAGCGGGCATGAATCAATTCGGTGGCAGCTAGGCCGAATCCGCCAATTTCGCGCATACACAAACGAAACGGCAACGTGGTGTAGCCAGCAAGAGGGGCAAGGAGCAAATTCGAGGTCAACCGTAGGGACCCGATAGACAACTGTCCAGTCACAAGAAGAACCCTCTCCTCACATCCATCCGTATTCGCTAAGACCGAGCGTTTAACGAAATCCCCATTTCTCTTGAAACCAACATGGGGGGGGGCTAAGGTGAACGCATTATAAGTTTAGGAGCAAATCGCGTGCAATGGAGTATCGCTGAGGCAAAACAAAAATTCTCCGCAGTGCTGCGAGCCGTCACCACGGAACCGCAGCAGATTCTTGATCATGGACAAGTGGTGGCAGCTGTCGTCGATGCTCCAACCTTCAAGGCTTTTCAGGCATGGCGGCGGCAGCAGGAAACAACATCCTTGGCCGAGGCTTTCACTGAACTGCGCCAAATATGCGCCGAAGAACATTTTTCACTAGCAATCCCCATCCGTAGGGATCGGGACAATGCCTTCGCTGAGGCGTTCGATGACGATGCTCTGCGACACGAACATCATTAGCGAACTGGCCCGCCCACGCCCAAACCTTGGAGTAACGGAGTGGGCTGGGACGGTTTCCTCAATCGCTTTGAGCGTTGTCTCTATCGAAGAAATCTTCTACGGCCTCGCCTGGAAACCTCACCCAAAAATTCGCGCACGGTTCGAAGAGTTTCTTGAACGCCATTGTTCCGTTCTGCCAGTGACCGCCGAGGTCGCGAAACGCTGCGGCCACTTGCGGGGGGAGCTACAGGCCGCAGGGAAAACCCGCACTCAGGCGGATATGCTGATTGCAGCAACCGCTCAAATCCACCAGCTCACGCTTGTAACGCGCAATGTAAACGATTTCACCGACTGCCATATTTCGCTGCTGAATCCGTTTCGGGAGTAGCGTTGATCTCGGCCTTCTCCTTCGCTCGTCCTTCATCGCCGATCAAACTGCCCGGCGAGTTGTTGGACGGACAAGCGCACCATGGTCGGTCGCCCATGCGGACACACGAATGGCGAGCGGCAATCAAGCAGCGACTTCACTAAGGCCTTCATTGCCTCTGGTGTCAGGGTTTGCCCGGCTTTGACGGATTTCACTTTGCACGCAACGCGCGCGGCGAGGTCTTCAATCTTCGCCTCAACTGAGTTTTCCGAGCGGCCGTCGGCACGCGCCTGCGCAAGTTCGATAATCAACTCGGGGGTATCGGAGGCGCGAAAGTAAGGCGGCGTCGCTTGCACTTGATACGCGGCACCACCAAAGGGTTGAATGTCGAATCCTAGAGCCGTGAGATATTCCTGCGCCTCTTCCAGTGCCGCACGCGCCGTCGGTGCCAGCTCAAAGGTGATCGGTAACAGCAGCGGCTGCGCCTCGCCCTTCCGGCGATGCAGTGTCTCTAACACTTGTTCGTAGATGACCCGTTCATGAGAGGCGTGTTGATCGACCACCCACAGCTCGCCTTCGACTTCAACCAACACAAACAACTCGTGGCTCTGCCCCACGATGCGAAACTCGGTCCCATCCGGGCGACGCCACAGGGTCGGCTGGGCTGGCACGCCGAACACCCCCGTCGGCGGCACCTCGCGCAGGTTGTCGGGCACCTTCTCGATCGACTCGGCGAAGTACACCGTGGCGCCGGCGGTTGCGGGCAGGAGGATCGTCGTCATCTGCTCGGCGATGTGCGAGAGCGGCAGGTACGAAAGCGTGCTGTCGCCGGCGCGGGCGCCGCCATGATCGATCATGGTCTGCGCCGTCCAGGCCAGGTTCTTGTGCGTCAGCATCACGCCCTTGGGCGGCCCGGTGGTGCCCGAGGTGTAGATGAGCGTGGCCAGCTCGCCCGGCTCGATGGCGTCGATGCGATCGTCGAGAGTCTGGTCGGCGATCGGCGCCGCCTTGGCCAGGAACGCCTCCCACGACAGCACCATCGGATCGTCGATGGGTGGACAGCCCTTCATGGTGACGACGTGGCGGAGCAGCGGCAGGTTCGACTTCTGGGCCGCGATCTTCTTCCACTGACCGAGGTCCTCGACCAGGACGACGTGAGCCTCGCAGTGATGGACGATGTACTGAACCTCTTCCGCCGAGCAGGTCGTGTAGATGCCAGCCGGCACGCCGCCGGCCATCATGGCGGCGTGGTCGAAGATCACCCACTCCGGCCGATTGAAGCCGAGGATGGCGACCTTGCCGCCGCGGGGCAGGCCCAGCGCGATGAGGGCGCGGGCCGCAGTGCGGATCTCGTCGACGTAGTGACGCCACGTCGTCGGCCGCCACACGCCCGCCTGCTTGGCGAAGTAGGCGTGGCTGGCCGGGCGGCGGCGGGCTTGATCGAGGATTCGGCGCGGGATCGTGTCGGCGGCTGGCACGGGCCGAGCCTATCAAAGCGTCGCCTCCGTCGCTCGTCTGAGCCCCGGATCAATCCTTCTTCTTGCGGCGCTTGCGGGTCGCGCCCTTGGGCTGACCGTCTCCGGGGAAGTACTTGGTGGCGCGGCGCTCGCCCTCGGTGCGGACCGCACCATCGGCGATCAGCTTCTTGAGAGGCAGCGCCAGATCGCTGGTGCGCGTGCCCATGTGGCCGTTGATCTGCTCGATGCGCTCGCCCGGGTGCTCCTTGATGTGAGCGTGGACGGCGTCCTTGAGCTTGTCGATCTCGCCGGCGGGTCGCTTCTCGCCCTTGGGCCGCCGCGACAGCGCGAGCACACCGCGTCCGCCCTTGCGACCGCGCGCCAGGCGCAGATCGCTCACCACCGTGCCGCCGGCGCCGGCGAGTGCCGAGGCCAGGGTGTCGTGCGCGGCCTGGCGCGCGAGCTTGGTGATGTCGTTGATGAAGTTGCTGACCAGGTCATTGATACGCTGTTCGATGTCGGTCATTTCGAATCGCATCGTACGCGCGAACCACGAAGAACCGTCAATGGCCCTGGTCCAAAAGCGCTCCTCGAATCGAAGACTCGCTATCAGAAGATCACGGAGCGAACACGGTCGGCATGTCCTTGAGGCGCACGTAGACCACGGGCCCGGCGTGCAAGGACGCCCGGTACAGGTCGGCGTGATCGAGGATCCCGTCGATCCGGCGGTATTCCTCGACGGACATGTTCTGGGATGGGTGGAAGCCCATCATGAACGTCCGCGGCTCGGGCAGGGCGGTGCCGGGCCAGTTCTGGTCGAAGATGTCGATCATCTCCGCGGTGGTCACGTAGTCGACCATGATCGCGTTGTCTGGGACCTGGAGAATGGGGAGATTGGGCGCAGCGCCAGACTGCTTGTCGATCGTATTCGGGTAATACGGTTGACTGGTGTCGCCGATCATCGACCAGTTGGTCATGTTCCACGTGTAGAGCGTGCCGTCGCCGATCCACTCCTCCATGCGGGCCCAGTTGTTGGCGCTGGTGTCGGCGACGTAGCCCTTGTTGGCCAGCGCCTTGAGCGTGTCGATCGACGCAGACCACGCGCCGGCGCGGAACGTGACCGGCTTGCCCAGGTTGCGCTGGGCAAAGATCTCGTCGGCGTGGGTGAGCAACGTCTCCATGCCGGCCTGACCGTAGGCCTCGAGGCGGATGGTGTACCCGTTGAGGTCTTGCTGGAAGCGGAGCGAGTCGGTCGTGTTGCAGGTCAGGCCGGCGCTCACCACGAAGTGGCACCAGGGATGGATGTGCAACCCGATCTCGTCGCCGTGCTGATCGCGCTGCGCGACGAGCCACGCCGCCAGCTCGGCCTTGCGGACCTCGGGCAGGACCGGGTCGGTGTACGTGTACGGCCCCGGGAAGTGGGTGAACTTCACGTCGGGGTGTCCGGCGCGGATCATCGCGTGGTAGTCGAGCGAGACCTGGCCGGGATCCGCAAAATCCCAGTCTGTCGACAGCAGGAAATAGAGCGGGTGAGTACGATTGAAGAGCTTCTGCGCCACGGCGGTGTTGGCCCCGTTGGCGGCCACCAGGATCTCGTGCTCGCCGGCGGCCAGGGCGCCGATGTCGAGCTCGCCGGTGAAGCGGCCGCTGGCGGCGTCGAGGGTGAGGCGCTGACCGGGGCCGCCGGCGACCCAGACGTCGACCACCTCGGCCTCGGGCGGCGCCGCGACGGAGATCGTCAGTGCATCCTGACCTGGTGTCAGCGCGTTGCCGATCAGGTGCCAGGCGGGGACACCCTCGACGACGTAGCGGCCGTCGGGCGCCAGGGTGCCCGGCGGCGACGTCCGGGGAGGTCCGAACCCGTCCTCGCCGCAGCCTGGCAGCGTCGCCAGCGAGAGGACGACCAGACACACCCAACCTGTGTTCCAGTTGCGCATGACGTGCCTATACCACCGGCGGGAGGCGTTGATAAGGTACCAATCGCCATGCACAGCATCCTGGGGCTCGTGATCTTGCTCGCGCTCGCGCTCGTGGGCGGCTGTGCCGCCCAGCGGGCCGAGGGGCCGCTCTACGTCACGCTCGGCATGTCGCGCGACGACACGGCGCGGGCGCTGCGCCACTACGACTTCTGCGCCCAGCGCGAACCGCCCAAGCCCGAGGCGGTCTACCCCCAGTGCGATCGGCCCGGCACCGGCTACGGCGACGCGTGGATCCTCGCCCGCTACGCGGCGGATCGGCTGGTGCGCGTCCAGCGCTTCGAGCGCTGGGCCGATGAGGCCCGCGCCGCCGAGCGCTGGAATCAGCTGGTCGAGAAACGCTCGACCAGGTCACCGGTGTCCCAGGACGCGCGCGCTCGCATCGTGTCGCGCCAGGAGATCCCGGAAGGGACCCGGACCTGGGCGGCGTTCCAGTCCGGCGAGGATCTGGTCGGGGTCTACCTGCTCACGCCGCGCACCCCGGAGGATCCGTCGATCATCGAGGAGATCATGCCCGGCTCCGCGACGGCACCCTGACCTGCCGCTCCCCGCTCCCGCCGCTCCCCGCTCCCCGCCCCCCGCCTCCGCGTCAGCCTCAGGGCCTCGGGCCGGCGTCGGTGATCCGCGCGGTGGCGGCGTTGCCGACGTTGTAGGCGGCGCCGAGGTTGGGCGCGCCCTGATCCCAGTAGTTGAAGCGCAGGTCGACGTTGGTGTTGATGCCGACCTCGGAGATGTCGGTGCCGGCGCCGTTCTCCACCCAGTTGTTGTACTGCATGACCGCACCGCTGGTGCCGCCGAGCATGAGGCCGTAGACGCCAGCGCGGATGTTGGAGCGGGTGATGGTCAGTGCGCCCGAGCCGACGTGCAGGTTGCAGTGCTCGTAGCTGCCCATGGCCTCGCCGATCTCGGAGTGATCGATGGTGAGGCTGCCGCCGTTCTGGATCACCACGTCGCCGCTCGAGGTGAGCAGGTGCGAGTCGGTGATGGTGAGGGTGCCGTTGGACACCGTCACGCCGCCGTTCTGCACCTTGCTGATGCGCGACTTCGTGAGCGTCGCCGTGCCCTCGACGATGAGGGCCTTGCCGAGGTCGTCGAAGACCACGTGGTCGAGATCGCAGGTGGCGCCCGTGTGGCAGTAGACCAGCGTGGCCACGTCGGTGCCCTCGACGTAGGCCAGCGACACCTCACCGCCGGGGTCGGCGACGATGCCGGCCCAGGTCAGGGCGTCGGTGGTGGGCAGGAACGTCACCTTGGCGGCGTCGGTGCCCTCGACCACGAGCCTGCCCTTCACCCGCAGGGTGACGCCGTCCTTGGCCTCGATCGCGGCGCCGGCGGTGACCGTCACCGTCGCGCCGGCCTCGATCGTGGCGTTGGCGGTGATGGTCTGGGCCCCGCCCCAGGTCTGGTTGCTGGTGATGCTTCCGGCGATGCCGGTCGGCGGCGGCACGTCGTCGTCGTCGTCGCCCGGGCCAGGGCCGTCGGTTCCGACCACACAGGCACCCAGGAGGAGCGCGAAGGACGCGGCGATGGAGGGCTTCATGTCATGGCCATGTAGCAACCGACGTGCCCTTCATCGGCCTCTCGATCCGCGGCCTTGCGTCCACCGGGCCGGGACCTGCCGCCCCACCTGAGGTCAGCGAGCCCCTCCGCCGGGGCTCACACTCCGAACAGGAACCTCAACCACCGCCAGGACCGATCCCTCCACGCCAGCTCGTCGTGAGTCGCGCCGGGCTCGTGGTGGTAGCAAATGGCGTCGGTCCCGCGCGTACAAACGGGCGAGTTGCCGCGCATCCAGCCCAGGCCGACCATCTGATCGCGGATCTCCACCGAGTCGGCGTAGCCGTCGCCGCCGCCCTGCGCGGTGCCGCCGTGATCGAGGTACACCGCGACGGGCACCTTGCCGATCGACGGCAGGCGATCGCGCAGCGCGGTGTCAGTGTCCTGGCCCGGCCAGAACGCGCCCGACAGCGACGCCGCGCCGGCGTACACGTCGGGGTGCTCGAGCGCGAGCCGCATCGAGATGAGCCCGCCCAGCGACGAGCCGGCCACGTAGATCCGGGCCGGATCGAGGCGCCACAGCGCGGCGGCGCGTGGCTGCACCGTCCCGATCTGGAAGCTCATGAAGCTCTCCTGCTTGCCCCCCACCAACTCCGACCAGCCGTACTCGTCGTTGCGGGCGCCGCCGGCGTGATCGACGGCGACGATGATCGCCTCCTCGACGCGGCCGGCCGTGATCTCGGCGTCGAGCGCGACGTTGACCTCCCAGCCGGTGTGGCCGAAACAGCAGTCGTGATCGTCGAAGACGTTCTGGCCGTCGTGCATGAACACGACCGGATAGCGGCGGCCGGCATTGACCGGTGCGTGGTAGCCGCGCGGCAGGTACGCCGCCATGTTGCGGCAGTTGCCGAGCACGGTCGAGCACACCTGCTCGGGCACCGCGACCAGATGGCCGCGGCCCGAGTCGTGGGTGTCGAGCACGGAGTTCTTGCCGTCGGCGTTGCCGGCGAAGTCGTCGTACATGAACGACCAGCTCCAGCGATCGAGCATCCAGACGCTGCCGGCGACCATCTTGTAGCCGTGGTGTCCGGACGGCACCGGGGCCGTGGCGGTGAACAGCGCCCCGCCGCACAGGGCGGTGGTGCGGGTGGCGGTCGTCGCCCAGGTGTTCCACGCGCCGGCGACCGCGACCTCGGCGTCGGCGACGAACAGCGCGGTGCCGGCCTCCCACAGCGGGAAGGTGCCGCGCCGCGAGGTCAGCTCGGCAGTGAGCTCGGTCAGCCGGTTCGGGTCGCACCCAGTCTTCACCTGATCGTGGAGGGCGATCACGCAGGCCACGCCGGGCGCACCCGGCGCACACCCGGACGGGGTGTCGATGGCGGCGTCGATCTCGGTGGTCGCTGCGTCGGGATCGGGCTCGCTCCCGTCGTCATCGGCCGCCGAGGTGGGTGGGCCGCAGGCGGCAAGCGTTGCGAAAGGCAACGCGACGGCCGCTAACCTCGTGAAACCAAGGAGACGCTCGAGCATTGCCGCGTCACCGAGCAAGGCCCGGACCTTTTTCGGGAACCTTCCGGGGCCTCCTTCGAGTAAGGGGTGTGACCGTGGCTCTGGCTCCGCGTGACCCCCTCGATCCGGCGCCCCGTCGAGGCGAGCTCGACGATGTCACGCTGGCCCGGGCCCAGCGCGGTGACGCCGCGGCCTGGCGCGCCGTGGTCGAGCACCACCAGGGCGCGGTGTTCGCCCTGCTCGGCCGCCTCCTCGGCGGCGGGCGGCGCGCCACCGTCGAGGACCTGGCGCAGGACACCTTCCTCGCGGTGTTCCGCCAGCTGCCTGCGTTCCAGCGCGTCGGCCCGGCGCGGCTGTCGACGTGGATCCTGACCATCGCCTCGCGCCGCGCGATCGACGAGCTTCGTCGGCGGCCGGCGTCGGCGATCGCCGCCGACGACCTGGTCGTGCGCGCTGACCGCGATCGCGCCGACGACGCCCTCGATCGCCGCCGTCTCGCCGCCGCGATCGATCGCGCCCTGGCCGAGCTGACGCCCGAGTACCGCGCCGCCTTCGTCCTGCGCGAGCTGCACGGGCTCGACTACGCCGACGTCGCGCGCGCGCTCGAGATCGATCTCGGCACCGTCAAGTCACGACTCGCGCGGGCTCGGGCCGCGCTGCGAGCTGCGCTCGCGGAGGTCCACCCATGAGCCACGAGCCCGACGATCCCCACGACGACGCCGTGCACGAGGCGCTCGAGCGCTGGCAGCCGCCCGGCCCTCCCGCCGGCTTCGCCGACCGAGTCGACGTCGCCACTCTCGGCGCTGGCCGGTCCGATCGCCGTCGCTCGCGCTGGCCCCTCGTCGTCGTCGCGGTCGCAGCGGTCGCCGCTGCCGCCGCTGTGGTCGTCGTCGCGTGGCCGTCCGCGCCCCCGGCCTCGATCGTCGTCGCTCGTCGAGCGTACGCCGCCCGCGAGACCGTCGCGCTTGGCGGCCGCGGGGTTGCCGTCGCCGAGCCGGGCGCCGCGTTCGGCTGGCGCCAGGACGGCGCCGCGCTCTCCGTGCGCCAGGAATCGGGCGACGTCTTCTATCGCGTCGATCGCGCCAGTCCGGCGCGGTTCACCGTCACCACCCCCGCCGGCGAGATCCATGTCACCGGCACCTGCTTCCGCGTGGAGGTCATTCCGATGCCAACGAAAGCCAGTCTGATCGGTGCCGCCGCCGGCGCCGTCATCGCCACCGCCGCGGTGGTCACCGTTTACGAGGGCAAGGTGCTGGTCGCCAGCCCGAGCGGACAGGCCGAGGTGAAGGCCGGCGAGAAGGTCACCCTCGACGGCGCGCCGCCGCGGCCGGCTGCGGTGGCGGGACCGACCGTGGCCATCGCGGTCCCGTCCGAGCCCTCGGCGACGATCACCCGCGAGGAGCTCCTGGTTCGCGACCAGGCGCAGCGCGAACAGATCGCGGCGCTCAGCGGGCGGCTCGCCCAGCTCGAGGGCGCCATCGCGGCCGGCGGCGGCAAGGTACGCAAGCACCCGGGCGGTCCCGACGGCGACGGCGACTGGCTCAACCCGACCAAGGAAGAGCTCCTCGCGCTGGCCCAGGAATGCGGCGTGAAGATCGATCTGCCCCCGGTGATGCGCGGCGAGCTCATGACGATCGACCCCGGTACCGCCGAGTCCGTCGGGCTGACCGCGGAAGAGGTCACGCAGGCCAACCAGGCCTTCGCCGAGCTGGCGAGCTCGTGGAAGAGCCGGGTTCGCGGCTGGTACGTCGAGGCCACCGGAGATCACCAGGGCGCCGACCAGCTGTCACCTCATTCGATGGGGGAGGAGCTGCAGGACAAGGCCTTGCCCGGCGAGCAGGCAGCGTTGCAGAAGCGGATCTCGCACGAGCGCGCCGGCCTGCTCCCGGCGCCCGCCGATCTCGGCCGCGCGTCGCCCTACGAGCGCTACTTCCGCGCCCTCGCCGATCTCGGCAACGAGGCTGAACGTGTGATCGGGGCCAAGATCGGCGCCGAGAAGGCGCACAAGATCCGGGCCGAGAACGGCGGCTGGGGGATGCGCATGTCGATCGCTGGCTGCGAGGACGAATCGGATCAGGACGCCGATCGCTGAGCGACGTACTCGTCGCGCAGCACCCCGAACTGGTAGGTGTCGTGGTAGGCGCCGGCCTTCTTGATGTGGCCGCGTCGCACGCCCTCGGCCGTCATGCCGAGCCGGGTCAGCACCTTGGCCGAGCGCTCGTTGCCACCCAGGTGCTGGGCGAACACCCGGGCGCAGGCCAGGGTCTCGAACGCGAAGTCAACCGCGCAGGCCGCCGCCTCGAAGGCGAAGCCGTGGCCCCAGTGGGCGCGACCGAGCCAGTAGCCGAGCTCAGCATGATCGTGGCGGCGCACCCAGCGCAGGCTGGCGGTGCCGAGCAGGGCTCCATCGGGGATCCGGGTGATCGCCCAGCTCGCGCCCTGACCCTGGGTCCAGGCGTCGCGGTGGGTGGCGATCCACTCCTCGGCCAGGCCGGCGGGATACGGGTGGGGCACGTGCAGGAGGTAGCGCGAGACCTCGGCGTCACCGGCCAGCGCGGTGACCGCCGCCGCGTCGGCCGCGATGAACGGCCGCAGCCGCAGGCGCGCGGTCGCGAGGGTCGGGATGCTGGCGGGCAGGCGCGCCACGGAGAGATTCTACGCGGGAGCGACGTCGTTGCTACGACGGTGGCCGGTTCCCGAGCAGTTCCTGGCGCGAGGTGCAGCCGGTGAGGGCGCCGCAGTCGGTCGAGTTATCGGTCTGGTCCTGATAGAGGACGTCGCCGGAGAGGACGTCGCCGTCGAGCTGGGCGTCGATGCGCGCGTCGATCGTGTAGTCGCACGTCCCCATCGAGAACGAGTTGGTGCCCTCGATCAGCAGGTCGAGTCGGTTTCCGTCGACCTTGCCGATGAAGACGTGACCGCCGAGCGCCAGGTCGAGGGCCAGGCGCCCGCCCCCCGGCTGAACGTCGGCGCTGGCGGTGGCGCCGTTCTGGGTGATGACCACGCCGATGTTGCTGGCGGTGTCGCCCACGGTCCAGTTGGCGTTGTTGCAGCCGTTCTCGCGGTTGGTGAGCGAGATCGTGTAGGTGCCGGCGGCGTCGACCGGCTCGTCGCCACCACACGCGACGAGCAGGCCGGCGAGCCCGGCGACCAGGGCCGGCGTGGCGAGCACGTTGAAGCGCTTCATGGCCTCGATGATACCCCTCAGCCCCGCCCGAGCGGCCTTCAGGTCTCGGTACACTCGGACCCGCGACCGGCGTTACCCCGTCGCGATGCCCGAAACGTGCCCCTCCGCACTTCCTCTGCCTATCGTGACCGAAGCCTGCCCTGCACGGCGATGTTCGCCGCGGCGGTGGTCGGCGCGTCGCTACCGGCCATGTCGCTTCTGCATCGCGAGCTCACCGATCATGGCGTCACCGTCGTGGTCGCCCCGGGTGACGGGCCGGTGACGGTCGAGGCCTGGATCGGCGGCGGCCGCGGCGACGAGGCCCGCCGAGAGGGCGGACTGGCCCACCTGGCCGAGCACGTGGCGCTGGCGCGCGCCGAGCTGGGCGCCGGGGCCAGGTTGCGGCGCGGCGGCGGCGGGCTCGATGGATGGGTGACCCCGGACGCCACGGTCTTCCGGGCGGTCGCGCCGCGCGGCGCGCTCGTCCACGCGATCGAGGCGGTCGCCGCGGCCGCCGATCCGGTCGGGCTCGTCGCGGACGACTGCATCGCGGCCGAGCGGGCCCGCGTCGCCGTCGAGGAGGGCGAGGCGTTCATCGCCGATGGCGCGGCGATCGCGCGCTGGTGGCGGCGGAGCTACGACCCGCGGCGAACCACGGTCGCCGTGCGCGGTGGTGACGCTCGACGGGCGGTCCATACGGTGGCCCGCTCGTGGCGGCGCGCAGGCGAGGTGCGCGTCTTGATCGATCCCTCGATCGAAGAGGGACGGGATCGACCGATCGGGCTGCCCGCGCTCGACGGCAGGTGGGCGATGATCTCCGATCTCGCCCACGTCGGCGACGCCGAGCTGGCGGCGCTGGCCGTGCTCGCGACCGGCGTCCGGGCGCGTGCACCATGGCGCGGCCTGGAATGGTCCGACGTGGTCGCGACGCGCGGCCGTGCGCTCTGGATCGCGGTCGGACTCGGTGATGGGCCCGATGCCGGCGCCGTGCGCCGCGGGCTGGCGGCGGCGGCCGAGCTCGACGACGGCGAGCTGGCGTGGGCCCGAGCCTCGACGCGGCTACCGGTGGCCGGCGTCGAGGGTGTCGCCGGCGAGCTAGCGGCCGGACAGCACCTGCACGGCGACCCGCGGTGGGCCGCGCGCTGGC
>SXGT01288422.1_pt1 | contig 11871 bp, 15 predicted proteins | sample 3176221 | NCBI WGS metagenome assembly SXGT01 (sample SAMN11356862, study PRJNA531348) | freshwater metagenome | isolation source: freshwater sample F1-120 | place: China: Fuxian Lake, Yuxi | collected 2017-12-25
GGCCCCTCCATGACGAGGTAGGTGCCGCCGCGGGCAGCGTTGATGCCCGCGGCGGCCGCCGCGGCCTGCAGGTGCCCGCCGAGGCGCGGGCACACCGGGTGCGCCATCGAGACGTGGGCGACGAGGCCTGCGCCGAAGAAGCTCTTTTCGCGGGCGAAGGTGCGGTCGATGAACTGGTCGACGATGACGAACATCCCGGGCGCAAAGTGCTCGCGCAACGATCCCACCGCGCTGACCGAAACGATGTCCGTCACGCCGAGCCGCTTCAGCGCGTCGATGTTGGCCCGGTAGTTGATCTGCGAGGGCGGAATGGGATGACCGCGGCCGTGCCGCGGCAGGAAGACCACGGCGTCGCCGCCGAGCTCGCCCAGCAGGAATTCATCCGACGGCGAGCCGAAGGACGACTCCGCCTTGATCCAGCGCGCGTTCCGCAGCCCCTCTATCGCGTAGACGCCGCTACCCCCGATCACCGCGAGCACGATTGTTCTCCCCTGTTCCGCCCGGAATCGGGCGATTCTAGGGCTTTTCGTCCCGATGAACGGTGGCGGGGGAAAGCGCAAGCAGGCCCGTCGTAGCGGTACACTCGCCGGTGACTGATTGCCATCGTCCCGGAGGCGCATGTATTCCTCACCGTTGCTGACGGTCCATTGTCCGGATTGCGGTTCTTACTCGAATGCCAGCCAGGAACAGAGGGATGGCAGGGTGCCGCACGTGTGCTGGAATTGCCGAAGCTCCAGGCACGTCTCCAGGCGCGGAGAGTCCCCGGCGGAGATGGGCCCAGCCAGCAGTGCCGTGGGCGACCGCTCACCCAAGACCTAGCCCGCGAGCGTCTGCGCAGTGCAGCGCTCGGTCGCGGCGGTTTCGGCAATCGCGGGAACCGGATCGCCGTGCATCGGTTACCGGCGCCCGAGGATCTCCAGCCCGCGGTTCGTCCCTAGGGCCTATTCGTTGGAACGCACAGGTGCGGGAGGGAACGCACAGGTGCGTTAGCGGCCCGCGAGGTATGCTGGCCGGATGTGGGATCGACTCAAGCGCTGGGCGCGCGAACTCAAGGGCGAGGGGCTCGCGCTGTGGTTCTGCTGCCGGCACCCTGACATGCCGCTGGTGCCGAAGCTGCTCGCGCTGCTGGTGGTGGGCTACTTCCTCAGTCCGATCGACCTGAGTCCGGACTTCATCCCCGTGCTGGGCTACCTCGACGAACTGATCCTGCTGCCGGCCGGCATCTACTTGATTCTCAAGCTGGTCCCCGAGCCCGTCCTGGTCGAGTGCCGGGCGGCAGCGAGCGCGTGGATCGACCAGCACCAGCCGACGCCCAGGAGCATCGTTGCCGCGGTGGTCATCATGCTGCTGTGGATGGTGTTCTTCGGCCTGCTGTGGAAATACTGGGGCGACCGCGTCATCAAGCTGTTCGCCGGCAGCGCGGGAGCCTGACCAAGAGCGCGCCGATTCGCGGCGCGTCGGTCCGGTCCCGGCGCAGGCGGCATGCGCTCACGGCCGCCACGGCTCGCTGTAGTTCTCCGCGCCGATCCTGCGGATGTCGCTCAGCCAGTCGCCCTCGTAGGGCCACGCGCCGGGCGCATCCGGTTGCGGTCCCTGCCAGAAGCGGGCGAGCGGCCCGTCGCCGACCTTCTCCAGCGACCATGCCTGCCGGCGGAAGGTCCAGCTGTCCGGCACCAGGCGATGCGCTTCGCGGAAGTGATGGATCGCCGCGGCGTGGTGGCCGTCGATCTCGAGCTGCGCCGCGAGCTGGAAGTGGGCGTGTCCCAGCGCCTTGGCGTTGTCGCGCGGCCGGGAACGCGCGACGACCTCTTCGGGCGACAGCGCAAACCGGCTCGCTGCACCGTGCTCGACCCAGTCGCGCAGCGCCGCGTGGTAGGCGGGCGGATCTCTCCGGATCTTCGCCGCCTCGGCCATGATCTCGACGAAGCGCTGCGGGACGCCGGCCGGCATGCTGAATCCCGGCGCGCTGCCGGGGGCGCGCGGCGGCGCGGGGGCCGCTTCGGCGGGCCGCACGATCATGCCTTGCTCGTCGATCCACACGCTGCTCGGGATGTTGATGACGCCGAACAGCTCGGCGAGCACGTGATGCCGGTCGACCAGCGACGGATGTTGCGGTTTCGCCGCCTCGATGAAGGCGCGGCAGCCGGCGTCGCCCTGCGTGTCGAGGCCGACGCTGACGAGTTCGAAGCCCCTCGGGTGAAGCTCGTTGCGCAGTGCCTGCCACACGGGCAGGTCGCGGGAGCAGCCTCAGTAGGGTGCCCAGGCGTAGAGCAGGACCTTCTGCCCGCGCAGGCTCGACAGTCGGAATTCCTTCCCGTCCAGGTCGGGCAGGCGCAGGTCCGGCGCCTGCGCGCTGGCGAGTGCGCGCGAACCGATCGACGCCGGCCCCAGCGCCCACAGCCCCTGCTCGGGCGCCGCGACCAGCGGCATGCCGAGGTCCTTGGCAACGCGCGCAACATCGACGGGATCGCCCGCCGGTTGCGACAACGGGATGCACACCTCGCCCTGGCAGGCGCCCTCGGCTTTCAGGCTCCAGCCGGTGCCGGCTTCGAACTCGCTTCTGGGCAAGAATGCGGAACGCAGTAGCATGGTGACGGTGTCTCCGATTGCGTTGCGAATGATACGTCCGTCCGCAAGTCAGCAGGAAATCGGGACGGGATCAGGGAGCACCGGGTTTTCGCGCCATGAACGTGTAGCCGCGGACGTCGAACAGCCGGGCCTTTTTTTCGCCCTTCGCCTCGCCGAAGGTGTCGTAGGGCCGACTGATCCGGATGTCGACAAAGCCGATTTCCTCCAGCATCGCTTTCCAGCCTTCGCACGGAAGGCCACCGGCGATTCAGGCGGTCCAGAGGTCGATGTTGCGGATCGCGTCCGGGGGGACGGGTTTGCCATTGGCAATGTCGCTGAACTGGAACCGGCCGCCGGCCCGCAGGACGCGCCACACCCCGGAGAAGACCTGCTTCTTGTCCGCGCAGAGATTGATGACGCCATTGCTGATGGCGACGTCAGCCCAGCCGTCCTCGACCGGAAGGTCCTCCATCAGCCCCTCGCGAAACTCCACGTGATCGAGCCGCATGAGCGCGGCCGTGGCGCGCGACTTGTTGAGCATTTCCTGCAGCATGTCCACGCCGATTACCCTCCCGCGCGGGCCCACCTGGTGCGCGGCGACGAAGCAGTCGAATCCTCCGCCCGACCCGGCATCGACCACCTTCTCGCCGGGATCGAGGGCGCGAAGCGAAAACGGATTCGCCACGCCGGCGAATGACTCGACCGCCACGTCGGGCATCGAGCCGACCAGCGTCGGGTCGTAGCCGAGGCGCCGGGCAAGCGGCCTGCCCGTGTGGAAGTGGTGATCGCCGTGCGGATTGGCGGCAACGTCCCGATACTTGTTCTTGACCTCCTCGCGCAGGGCGACCGGGTCAACCGGCAAAGGCCTGTCCATGGATGGAATCTCCTCCTCACCTCACCAAGCCGCGCGTGGCGGACGCGCACCGTACAGCCGGCAACGCCGCGATCACTCGATGACCCGGAAAACCTCCCAGCGAGGCGTGCCGGAAACGATGTAGGGCTCGATCTGCCTGCTCCACTCCTTGTGCGAGGCGAGCGAGCCGAGCTTCTTCCATGAGGCGTCGAGTTCGCTCAGGTCCTGCACCAGAACGTCCAGTTCCACGGTGGACTCGAGCGCCCCGATCGAACCCGAGGCGATGCGAACTTTGTCGCCCGTCCAGCCGATCTGGCTGGCGATGTCGCGGGACCAGGCCTTGAGAGAGTCGACCACCGTCTGCTTGTGCCCGAAGCGGGCGTCGATGTGCCATCGCGCAATCATCATGGTGTACCTCCGTGTGTCTCGATCCGCTGCGGCCTGCTGCGCGCGAAAGTCTACGCCCGGACCGCCTGGGCGCGGAAGGGGGCGGCGCGCCGGGATTTCGCATTCTTCCGGGCCAGCGTCAGAAGGAGAAGATCTGCCGGTTTTCGGCGGCGCCGATGGCCGCGGCGCCACCCATGAACTCGGCGTTGGCGACCATGTTCTCCTGGGTCACGCCGTGCGTCTTGGCGCAGGGCGGACAGACACCGATGCGCCCGCCATTTTCGGCGAACGTCTTCAGCAGTTCGGCGACGGGCGGGAAGCTCTTGGGCACGAGGCCGGCGGCAGCGTCTTTCCGCGCCAGCTTGACGCCCTCGAGGGCCGTCCAGACCAGAACGTCGCCGCCGGCCGCGAGGGCGTTGTTGGCGAGTACCAGCGGCGTCGCCACGCGATCCGCATCGCCGTCGAAGTGCGTGATGTTGAAGAGGTACTGCCTTCTTGCGGCGCTCTGGTCGCTCATGAATCGCTCCTCGGGTTGGCTGCGGGGACAGGCATGCGCACGGCGACGAGTTCGGCCTCGGCGCAATGCACGCCGCGTGCCGTGACCGAGCATTTCACGAGCGCCTTGCGTTCGCCGAATTCGGCGACGCGCGCACGCAGCTCGATCGCGCTTTCGATCGGCACGGGCTTTCGATAGTTGACGGACAGCGCGGCGGTCACGTAGAGCGGGCGCGGGTTCTCGTCCGCATCGCCGCCGCGGGCGCGGTGCGCATACGCGCTCGCCGTCCAGATGCAGTGGCAGTCCACCACACAGGCGATCATTCCGCCATAGAGGATGCCGGGATGGCCGATGTGATGCGGCTGCGCCCGCCAGGCGCAAACGACCTCCTCGCCCGCCCAGAAGCTCTTGATCTGCAGGCCGGATTCGTTGAGCGTGCCGCAGCCGAAGCACTGTACCGGCACCGCGTCCTGCAGTGCGCGGGGCCGGGTGGTCTGTACAGCCTGCAGCAGGGTCTTCATCGGAGCCTCCTCTTCGGGCCACCGGGGTCGGCGGCGCGTGCAGGCATCCTGCGGCCGCGAATCGCCACCGTCCATGAGGCCAGGGCCCCATCCGGGGGCGTGAACGCGTCCCTGGATATGGGACTGGCGTCCCGGTCTGGCCCGGCGACACGAGGCAAGGGAAATCGCACCCCGGTATCCGAAACGCCGAAGCCCCTTCTAGTCGAGTGGAGATTTGTTCCTACAATCGGCCGCGAGAACGCAACTATCGGGAGGGGGATGATGATCCGCGGCCTGAACGAACTCGATCTGCTGGCGTTGGCTGTTTTCTTCTTTACATGGCTCGGTTATGGGCCGTTCCTGAAGTGGAAAGGCAGGCGTTTTCAGGGCGTCGCAACGGCGATGGTCGATCATCGGCGGGCCTGGATGGAAGCCATGCTCGGCCGCGACATGAAGATCGCCGACGCCGCGATTGTCGGCCATATCATGAGCACGGCGGGGTTCTTTGCGTCCACGACCGTGATCGTGATCGGCGCCTTGATCGGCGTCATGATCAATCTCGGGCGAGGACAGCCGGCCAGCCCGTCAACGTGGCTCACGATCGCTCCGCCGACGTTGCTCGAGGTCAAGGTTGTTCTGATAATCGTCGTCGCGGTTTACGCCTTCCTGTGCTTCACGTGGGCAATCCGCCAGGCCAATTTTGCCGCCGTCATGATGGGCGCGGCCCCAGTGGCGGCATCCATGGGCCCGGCGCTGAGGAATCGACTCGCAACCAGCATGGGAAACATCATTACCGGCGTCGCGGAGAGCTACGACAGCGGCGTGCGCGCGTATTACTTCGCGCTGGGTGCCGTGACGTGGATCGTGAGTCCGGTGCTGTTCATCCTGACAACCGTCGGGGTCGTGGCATTGCTGCTGCACCGGCAGACAAGGTCAGGTACGGCTGTGGCGCTGAAGGAAATCGCGTTGGCCAGATCGGAGAACGCTCAAGCGCCGTGACCGTTCGCGCTAGTTCACGCCGAAACCGGCGTCGCGCGCCCTGACGATCGCCTGCGCCCGGCTCTCGACCTGCATCTTTTCGAAAATATGAGTGATGTGGTTGCGGACCGTCTTTTCGGAAAGATCCAGCCGTGCGGCGATCTGCGCGTTGTCGAGGCCGCGGGCGATGAGCTGCAGCACTTCGGATTCGCGGGCGCTCAGTCCCGCAAGGCTCGGCGGCGATTCGCTTTGGTTCCCGGCGGGAACGAAACCACGCAGTTCGGCGAAGAACTGGTGCCATGCGGGCTCGTGCGGCAGCAGGATGTGGTTGCGTCCATCGAGCAGGACGAATCGCGCGTTCGGAACCACGCCGGCAATCACGCGTCCCTCCTCGAACGGCACGCTTGCGTCCCCGCGGGCATGCAGCACCAGCGTCGGGCACTTGACCCGGGGCGCGAGGTCCGTCACGTCGAGCTTGCCGACCGAGGAGAAGATGCGTGCGGCGCATTGGGGCGAAGTGCACATGCGCTCCAGTTCGTTGTAACTCGCCGCCTGCTCTGCGCTGCTGTCCGGAATGAGCAGCGAGGTGAACACCTGCCGGTAGGCCGGGTTCTCGCGTCCCCAGCCGATGCCCGCCAGCTTCACCAGCATGCGCATTTCCTCGATCTGCTCCGCTGTCAGGTTGCGCTGCATCACGCTTCGCGACCAGCCGCCGAGCAATATCAGGTGGCTGACGCGCTCGGGGTGGCGGGCGGCGTAGGCAATACCGATGGCGCCGCCCTGCGAGTGGGCAAACAGCGGGAATCTCTCGATTCCGGCTGCATCGACGACCGCCTCGAGGTCCGCCACCCAGGTTTCCAGCGAAAGGTCCTGGACGTTGCGGTCGGAAAGTCCGCATCCTCTCGGATCGTAGCGCAGCAGCGTCCGCCCCTTGCCCAGTTCGAGCAGGAACGGCTGCACCACCGGGCTGCGCCAGTCGAACTCCAGGTGGGTGAGGAAATTCGCCACCTTGACGAGGGGCGGGCCTTTGCCGGTCAGGGCGTAGGCCAGCTGGACGCCATCGACGCTCTTGCAGAAATGGATTTGCTGCTTCATCGGACGATTTCCGTCAGTTCACTCAAGTGGTTGCCTGCCGTTGCGAGCGCAGCACGATTCCCGCCGCAGCGCCGGTGCCGTCGATCAGCGTGCCGTTGCGGATGAGGAGGTCGACGGCCATGGCAGGCGGCGAAGTGTATCGCGCCCGGCGGCCGTGGGCGTATGCTTTCAGCCCCGCAGGCGAACCCAAGGGAGGATGTCATGGCTCATTTTCTGGTGCAGGCTTCGTACAGCTCGCAGGCCGTTGCCGCAATGGTGAAGAACCCGCAGGACCGCGCTGCGGCGATACGGCCGATGATCGAGCGCATGGGCGGCAAGCTGCACGGCTTCTGGCTTTCGTTCGGCGAGTACGACGTGGTCGCCATCGCGGAAATCCCCGACAGCGTCAGCGCTGCGGCGCTGTCGATGGCGATCGGCTCGAGCGGCGCCATGAGCGCCTACCGCACCACGCCGCTGCTCACTTCGGCGGAAGCAGTCGAGGCGATGAAGAAGGCGGGCGGCGCGGGCTACGCGGCGCCGAAGTAAGCGCCTAGGCCCGCTCCCGGACCAGCAGGCTCTGCGTCGAGCGGCCGACGAGGCCGCTGGCGTCGAAGATGCGCGCCTCGGCGACGCCGCCGCCCTGCGGCCCCAGCAGGGTCTGCGCGTCGATGCAGATCCACTCGCCCTGCGGCCGGCGCAGCAGGTTGATGGTGAGGTCGGAATTGAGGAAGGTGTAGCGGTCGAAACCGAGCACCGCGCTGATGCCGTTGCCGGAATCGGCGGCCACGGCGACGCGCTGGATGGGCGTGGGTTCCTCGCCCGCGACCAGTGGATGGCGCAGGCGGAACCAGACCGCCGAGGGCGCGCGGAAAAACTTGCCCTGCGCGAGGCGGCTGTCGATCAGGTCCGCGTAGCCGACCTCCTTCACCGAGAACGGGAAGCGCGCCTCGCCCGACTCGTCGACGGTTCTCGGCGCCTGCGGCAGCGGGTGCCCGGGCAGGCCGTCGGGTAGCGCGAACGGCGTTTCCCGCTGGGCGACGGCGGTGAAGCTGGCGATGTCCTTGCCGCCCGCGCGCAGTACCGCGGAGAAGTGCGCCAGGTTGCGGCCCGCATATCCGGGCTGCACCTCGACCGACAACTCGCCGATCGGGATCGGCCGCAGCAGGTTGGCAGTCATCCGCGCGATGTGGGTGAACTCCGGCAGCGCCGCGCGCTCGATCTCGCGCGCCACCAGCGCGATCGGCGGTCCGGCGTGCTGGTGTGCAGGATCCCAAGGGCCGCGCGTCAGCGCAGTGGCGCGGTAGAGGTTGCCGCCGAGGGGTTCGAAGGCGCTGCTTGCGCCGGCCGGCTGGCCGGCGTGAGGGCTCGTAGGGGGCATCTGAACGCCCATGTTACTGGAACGCACCCGTGCGTTCGCGTCAGCCGGCCGCGCCCTGCGGACGCCGCGCGCTCAGAGGGTCTTGTGGAACGCCAGCCGCTGGCCCTGCGCGAAGCCGGCGCCGCGGAAGAACGCCATCAGCTCGGCGTGTTCGTGCGCCACCACCGTCTCGACGCGCTCGATGTGCAGTGCGGCGAGGTTGACGAAGATCTGCGAAAGCAGCGCATGGCCGACGCCCTTGCCGTGGTAGCCGGGATCGACGCCCAGCGTGTCGATGATCGCCACCGGCTCGGCGCGGCCGAAATCGCCGAGGTCGGCGCGCGCCATGATGAACCCGGCCATCTGGCCCTCCACTCGACCGGCAAGCGAGACGCGGATCGCGGAGTCGCGCAGGGTCTCGTCCAGCGCATGGCGCATGTATTCGGCGCGCTCGCGCCCGGTGTAGTTGCGGTCGATGCGCACCACCGCATCGAGGTCCTTGAGCGTGAGCAGGCGCACGTCGATGGTGTCGCGCGGCATCTGCTCGAAGTCGTTGGCCGGCGACATGCTGTAGTCGTTGGGGTCGCCGCCGTGTTGCTGAGACTCCACCGGGCGCTCGGCGTGGCGCGCGGCCTGCACCGAGCATTCGAGAACCATTGCCGGGGCGAGGCTGTAGCCCATGGCCGCGAGGAAGCGCAGCATGCCGTGGTCGCGCCAGGTCGAGGCCGTGCGAAGGTCGTTGACGCCGCGCCCGGCGGCTTCCTTCTCCAGCGCGGCGTGCAGGGCGCGCCCGAGCCCGTGGCTGTGGGCGTCGGGGCTGACGCTCACCACCTCGAGGCGCAGGGCAGGTTTGGTGCGGCCGAACTCGCCTTCCAGGACGCGCGCGAGCAGGTGGCCGCGGAACACGCCGTTTTCCTCGATGGCGAACTGCACGTGCACTTCGGGCTGGCGCAGCGCGGCGGCCAGGCGGCGCTCGAAGTAGGCGCGGCGCGTGCGGCCGAGGATCGCCGCGTCGACGGCGACGACGGCGTCGAGGTCTTCGCGCGCGAGACGGCGCACGTGGATGCCGGTGCGGGTGGGGGCGGTTGCAGTGGGGCTCATCTGCTCTCCTCTCAAGCGGCGTAGGCCAAGGCCAGCGCCTCGTCGGTCTGCGCGTCGATCAGGTCCTCGACCATCGGCAGCAGGCCCATTTCTTCCTTCTGGATGTGCCCCTGCATGCGCTCGGCGAAGCCGAAGCCCGCGTTGCGCAATTCCTTCCAGTCTACCGGTGTCCCCGCGACCGACGCGCGCAGGGCCGGCAGCAGGTCCGCGGCCACGGCGCGGATCGTCCGGTGCTCCTCGGCCAGCAGCATGCCGATGCCGGGTTCGCCGGCGTCGGCGAGTCGGGGGAAGAGCTCGCGCTCCTCGAACTCGAAATGATGCGCCACTTCGTCCTCGAAGGCGGCGCAGACCGCGCGCGCGATCTCGGCCCAGGCGCGGTCGCCGGGCGCCGGGGCCTGCCGTGCGGCGAGCGCTTCCTCGAAGCGGCCGAGCAGGGCGAGGCTGGCGAGGTGCTCCTCGTGCAGGCGGCGGGCGACGTGGCTGGCGTGGTCCATGCTAATTCCTGTAAAATGGTACGAGAATACCGAAATAGCCTCGGGGGGTCAACCCGCCGACGCCGGGGCGAGCCGCCGCAGCCGCAGGAACAGCACCGCGAGGAAGGCGGCGAAGGCCACCGCGCCTGCCGCGCCCGCCACGGCTCCGACGGCGATCAGCTCGCCGCGGTCGGCGGCAATGCCCGCCGCCAGCAGGCCGAGCGCCGCGAAGTGGCAGGCGGCGTGGGCGTTGAGCGGGCCGTCCGCCGTCAGCGCGGAGGGCAGCGGCGCGGAGCGCGCGCGACCGGAGGCATGCACCGAGGCGAGGAACGGCGCGATGCGCTGCAGCACGCCGAGCAGCAGCGTGAGCAGCCAGCCGGGAACCAGCAGCGCGGCGAACAGGGCGGGCAGCCGCGGCACCGGCGCGTCGAGAGCCAGTGCGGCGGCGGCCAGCAGGCTTGCCGGCAGCATCGCCCAACTGGCGAACACCAGCAGCAGCCAGCGCCGCTGCGCGCGCCCGTGGCGCCGGCGCAGGCAGCGCGCAAGCCGCACCACGTGCACCAGGCTCGCCGCCGCGCCGACCAGCGCGGAGAAGGCGTAGGCAATGCGCGGCGCGCCGGCCAGCGCGAACACCACGGTCAGCACGATCGCCGCCGCGCAACCGCCGAGTACGGCGTAGCCGCCGTCCTTGGCAGGGGCCGGCGAGATGGCGAGCATCGGGATCAGCAGGTCGGAAAGGCCGAGCACCAGCATGCCCATGAAGCCGTAGGCGGCGAGCGTCAGGTGCAGGATCGCCGCGCCACGGAGGTCGGGCAGGAAGCCCATGCCGTGGTGCGCGACGAGCGTGTAGCCGGAAACGGCGAGCCCGGCAAGGCACGCGAGCGCCGCCCAGCCGTGCGCCACGACCAGCGGCATGCCGCGTGCGTGCGCAAGGTTGTTGCCCAGCAGCCATGCATAGACGGCAAGGGCGGCGATGACCGCCGCAGCGCCCGCATACGCAAGCGGCAGCGGACCGATGCCCATTCCCGCCGCGAGCAGCGCGACGCCCGGAGCGAGCAGCCACCAGACCGCCTTGGCAGCGGTGATCGAGGCGACGGGCTGGCGCGTGGCGATCGGCAGCAGTTGCAAGCTGGCGCCGATCGCGGTCATGACCAGCACGCCGAGCGTGAACAGGTGCAGCGCCGCGATACCGGGGCCGAGGCCTCCCGACTGCTGCGAGACGGCGTCGCTCGCCGCGTAAAGCGCCAGCCACGCGAGGCAATGGAACACCGCCGCGGTGCCGAAGAAGCGGAAAGGCACCGACGCGGGCAGCAGCCGGCTGCGCAGTTCGGGCGAATCGGGGTTGCCGAAGAACACGGGCCTATGCGACCACGCGGCCGCCGGCACGGAATTGATGCACGTCAAGTTCCCCGGATCTCGCCGGTCCCCGCCAGGCCAAGGTAGGCTTCGCGCACCTTGCTGCTGCCGAGCAGCTCCGCAGCGCTGCCCGAGAGCACGATGTTGCCCGTTTCGAGCACGTAGCCGCGGTCGGCGATGGCCAGCGCCGCGCGCGCGTTCTGGTCGACGAGGAAGATGGTGCCGCCGGCCTTCTTCAGGGCGGCGATGTACGCGAACACCTCGGCCACCAGCTTCGGCGCGAGGCCCATCGAGGGTTCGTCGAGCAGCAGGAGCCGGGGCTGCGCCATCATCGCGCGGCCCATCGCGAGCATCTGCTGCTGCCCGCCGGAAAGCGTGCCGGCGGCGTGGCCATGGCGTTCCCTGAGGGCGGGGTAGAACTGGTACACCCGCTGCAGCTCCCGCTCGCGTTCGGCTCGCGTGCGGGTGTAGGCGCCGAGGCGCAGGTTGTCCTGCACCGACAGCGGCCCGAACACCTGGCGGCCCTCGGGCACCTGCACGATGCCCTCGCGCACGCGGCGCTCCGCCGCGTCGCGCGTGATGTCGCGCCCCTCGTAGGTCATGCGGCCGGCGCTCGGCGCGAGCACGCCGGATACCGCGCGCAGCTCGACGGTCTCCTGCGCGACTACGTCGGCCGCCCGACCCCGCTCTACCTCGCCGAGCGCCTCAGCGAGCTCGCCGGCCGCACC
>SXGT01127919.1_pt1 | contig 11870 bp, 10 predicted proteins | sample 3176221 | NCBI WGS metagenome assembly SXGT01 (sample SAMN11356862, study PRJNA531348) | freshwater metagenome | isolation source: freshwater sample F1-120 | place: China: Fuxian Lake, Yuxi | collected 2017-12-25
CGTCACCGGCGTCGACCTTGTGCATCTGCAAGTGCGCGTCGCGGCTGGTGAGCGGCTCGCCGACTTGTTGAAGGGCCGCGATCTTTCGCCGCGTGGCCACTCGATGGAGGTCCGCATCTGCGCCGAGAACCCCGAAGGCGGCTTCTTGCCCGCTGCTGGGTTGCTGCGACTCGTGCGCGAGCCCGAAGGCCCCGGCCTGCGCGTCGATTCCGGCGTTTACTCGGGCTGGGACGTGCCGGTCTTCTACGACTCGCTGCTCGCCAAGCTGATCGTGCACGCGCCCGACCGCGAGTCGGCGTGCGCGCGTTTGAGCCAGGCGCTCGCCGACTGCGCGTATCTCGGCATCCCTACCAACGTCGACTTCCTGCGTCGCCTCGTCGACGACAAGGACTTCCGCGCCGGTCGCCTGCGCACCGACTTCTTGAACCAAAGGCCAGAGATCGCGAAGCCCAAGGACGTAGCGGTGGACGACCTCGCGTTCGCTGCCGCTGCGCTTGTGCAGGCGCTTGCGAAAAGCGGCGCGGCGGCGCCCGCCTCGGCTTCGGCGCAAGAGGCCTCGACCGCACGCACGTCGACTTCGGTGTGGCGCGAACTCTCGGGCCTGCGTCTTTGGGGAGAACGGCAATGAGCTTCAAGAAGACCTATCTGCGCGACGGCGTTCGCCTCGAGGTCGAGGCACAGCGCGTCGCGGGCGACCACTGGCGTGTGCGCGTTGGCGACGCAGTGCATGAGTTTCGCGCAGCGGCGCTCGGTGACGGCGGCGTGCGCATCGTTCCGCTTGGCGCGACCGCGAAGGCCGCGACCACGGCTTATGGCGCGAAGGCCGGCAAGGCCTTCATGGTGCGGGTCGCTGGCAAGACCGTCACGCTGCAGGAGCCAGAGACGGGCCGCGCTCGCGGCGGCGCCAGCGGCGGTGATGGCGTCGTGCGCGCGCCGATGACGGGCACAGTGCTCGCGGTGTCGTGCAAGCCTGGCGACCTTGTCGCAGCGGATCAGACGCTCGTCGTGGTCACCGCGATGAAGATGGAACACAAGCTGATCGCGGGCATCGCGGGCGTCGTGAAGCGCATCGATGTCGCAGTCGGCGCGACCGTCGAGCAAGGCGCGGCGCTCGTCGAAGTCGAATCGCAACAGCAGGAGCCGAAATGAACGATCCGCGCTATCCCCTCGGTCAACTCGTCCGCAAGACCGAGCTAACGCCGGACTCGCGCTCGGCGGCGATAGCCACGATCGCGGCGCTTCCGTTTCAGCTCGCGGACGCCGTGCGTGGCCTCGACCAACAGCAGCTCGGCACGTCGTATCGCGACGGTGGCTGGACGCTGCGGCAAGTCGTGCACCACCTCGCCGACAGCCACGTCAACGCCTACGTGCGCACCAAGCTGTTGCTGACCGAGGACGAGCCTGCGGTGAAGGTCTGGCACGAAGAGTCGTGGGCAGAACTCGACGACGCACGACGCGGCGCGATCGGCGGCTCCTTGTTGCTCGTCACGTCGATCCACGAGCGCTGGACGCATTGTCTTCGCGCGTGCAAGGTCGAGGACTTTGCGCGCACGCTGATGCATCCCGACAACGGTGCGATGACGCTCGACGACCTGCTGTCGATCTACGAGTGGCACGGCCGGCACCACGTCGCGCACATCACGACCTTGCGCGCGCAGCGCGGCTGGTGATCGCGCGCGCCGACGCCGCGTTTTTCGAACTGACTCGCCTGCGGGTTCGTCCTTGCGAGTCGGTCGTTGGGCTCTCTGCATCCTTTGGCGCGGAGCCACTCGCGACTTGCCGCCGAGTCCACGCGTGCATGCGTCGTGGACTCGATCGCGCTTCGGTTTCCCGCGATTGGCACGCCATCTCCGCAGCTTCGTGACGCGCCGTGTCACTTGCGTTGCTTCGGCGCGTCCTCGCCTTCGTGCTTCTCGGAACCTTGGTCGTCCGCGATCTCCGGCGGTTGACTGACCTTCAGCGTCACTTCGCGCGGTGCAGCATCCTGCTCGGTGACTTCGATTTCTTCGCGCGCGAGCGGCGAGACGTTGCCGCGGTCTTTGTCAACTCGGATCAAGGACTGGTTGTTGCGCGCGAGCAGAGTCAGCGTGCCTTCAGGAACGTAGCAACGCAGCTCCGTGGCTCCGGCAGGAATGTCGAAACCGATGCCCTGGTCGTGGTTGTCGTTGGCGCCGAACACCATCTGCACGCGACCGGCCTGCTTGGGGTCCGGCTTGGGCGTGTGGCGCAGCTCGATGCGGTCGACGAGAGCGATCGGCTTGCCTTCAGCCTCGGGCGCAAGGTTGACGCGCACTTCGGTAAGTGCCGCCTGGATGTCGAGCGACGCATCGGAGCCTGCGAGTACGCGAACGCGATCGGATCCCGAAGCGAGCAACAGCCCAGTGCATGCATCTACGAGACGCAGTCGGTGGAAGCCAGGCACCACGCGCACTTCAAACGTTCCGTCCGTGGCGACAAAAGCGCGCGGTCCTTGGATCTGCATGCGAGAACCAAAAATCTGCTCGTTGGGGTCTTCGCCGACTTGTTCGGCAACGACCATCAACGCAGCGTTGGCTGGCGTCGCCCGCGCAAGCATCACGCGGCCGCGGATCGTGCCCGGCAAGTCGGCGCTGCCGTCGAAGTCGCGTTGGATGTCGTGACGCACGCGAAGCGGTTCCAGCGGGATCATGATCGAGCCACCGCAGCGTGGCGGCGATGGTAGATCGACGACGAGCAGGTAGTTGCCGAGCGCCATGCCCGTGAACTCAAATGTGCCGTCGAGCCCGAGTGGCCTTGCGTTCTCTGGCTTCTGCGCAGAATGGGTGTAGCTCTGGTAGCTGCTGGCGCCGAAGCGCGGTGTCTGCAACGGGTGCAAGAATGCCTTGCTGCCGAGCGGGATCGTCATGCCGGTGACGCGGCCTGCGATGCGCGCGCCTTCGACCATCCTGAGTTCGAGGTCCGTCTTGGTTTCCTCGGCTTTCAATTCGACGGTCACGGCCGGCGCTGCGGGGCGACTCTTGTGTTGGAAGCGAACCAACCAAGTTCCTTCACCGAGTTCGCCAATGCGGAACGAGCCGTTCGCATCCGTGACTTGTGCGTCGTCCGGCGCGCCGCGATTCGATGTGACGATGCCCTGCGCGGAATCGGGCTGCGGCACGGCCCACACTTGCGCGCCTGCGATCGGCGCTGCAGTTCGTTCGTCAACGATGCGACCCGACACGCTCGACTCCTTGACCATGCGAACCACTACCGCCGGGCGCTTGGCGCCTTCGTCTAGTGCCACCCATTCGATGTCACGTTGTGTTGCGGGAGCAAAGCCCTTGGCGACGACGCGCACGACGCCAATAGACGACTCGATGTCGTGGGGGCCCAGGACTTCGGCTGCGTTGTCTGCTGAAGGCTTGCAGCTCTCGAGCATGAGCGAGGCCTCATACTCGAGCATGTTGGGATTGTTCAGCGTGAACTGCCGCCAGAGGCCGACTGCGCGCATGCCCGCGACAGGGTTGCCTGCCGCGTCGACTGCTTCCACGCGCATCGTCGCCCTTGCCGGATTGGCGTCCTTTTGCTCGTCCGGTGCGGCGAGGTGCAACTCCACTTGCGCCTGTGCGCCACGAATCACTGTCGACGATGCAGCCTTCGTCAGCGAACGCTTGCCGTCCGGCGCGTCATCGCTGCGCGAAGCAGAGACTCGGAATCGCGAGTCGTAGTCGAGCGACAACGTGAACTCGCCGCCCGCCGTCGTCCGCGTCTTGCTCGCTGTGCCACGACGCTCGTAGTTGGCGCTGACGAGCGCGCCTTCGACGCCGCGGCCTTCTTCGTCGAGCACGCGGCCGCGAATCTCGCCGCTCTTGTGCAGCGTCACCTCGAGCGGCGTGCCTTCGCCCGCTGGCGCCAGCGTTGTGCGGAAGTGGCCAGCGACGAAGAAGTCCAACGCCACCGCGGACGAGAGGGTTGCTGGCAGCGAGAAGATGCCGCTCGCATCCGTCATCGCGATGCAGCGACAGTTGGTCGCAGGGCCTGGCAGTGCGCGGTGGTTTTGGAGCAGGTCGCGTGCCGTGACGCGCACGCCAGCGAGGCCATTGCCGTCGGTGTCGCGCACGCGGCCGATCAACCGCGCGCCTTCGGGTATCACGAGATCGCCAAGGTCCGTGTCCTCGCGAGGCAAGATGCGGACGTCCTTGCCCATGTCCTTGTGGCGGAAGTTCACGGCGATGCCGATCGCGGCCATTCCCTTCTGCGCGATCATCAGCATCGGCGGCTCGGCGTCGTTCTTGTCGCCGCGGACCGGGCACAGCACTTCGAACCTGCCGTCTTCTCCGCTGCGCAGGTGTGGTTCCTTGAGCAGTTGCGCCGTCGTCATCTCGCTTTCGCGCCCGAAGGCTATCGCGGCGCCGGCGAGGGGCTGACCCTGCCATGTCACGACGCGACCCGTGAGCTTGGTGCTTTGTGGGGTGGCTTCCTGCGCGTGCGCAATCGTGGCGATGGACAGCAGGAGGGGCGACAGCAGTCGGTGCGTTCGAGTCATTCTTGCTCCGGGAACGAGCCGTCGATTGTCGAGCGTGCTCGGCGCGCCGCAAGGCGCGGCTGTTGCGCATCATGCAGTTGTCGGCAAGATCCCGGGGTGACTTCTCCCACTGCTGCAACTGGCCTCGATGGCCTCGTGCGTTTCTTGCCCGAAGGCAAGGGCGCGATGGCGCAGCGCATCGTGGCGCAAGGCCGCACGCCCGCGCTGCAGGACTTTCACAGGGTGGGCCGCACGCTGTCGCCAGAAGAGGCCGCAACGCTCGCCGATTGGCTGCAGGACGGCATGTGCACAACCGTCGTCGAGGAAGTGCGCAGTAAGGACGGCACGTTCCGGCTAGGCATCGGCCTCGCGGATGGCCGTCGCATCGAGACCGTCGCGATGCCGACGGGCACGGTCTGCGTGTCGACGCAGGTCGGCTGCGCGGTGGGATGCAAGTTTTGCGCGAGCGGGTTGTTTGGCGTCGAACGCAACCTCGACGCGAACGAGATCCTTGAACAAGTCGTGCATGCTCGGCGTCGCCTGCCGACGGATCGCGTCGTCTACATGGGCATGGGCGAGCCGAGCCACAACCTCGAGGCCGTGCTCGACGCAGTCGCTCGCATCCGCGACATCGGTCAGATCAGCGGCAAGAAGCAGGTCGTCTCGACCGTCGGTTCGGTCAAGGCGATCGCGCGCATGCAAGCGGCGTCCGTGCGCCCGTGCCTCGCGGTCTCGCTGCACGTCGCCGACGATGCGCGTCGCCGCGAACTTCTGCCGCGCGCGCACAAGGATCCGCTCGCCGAGATCGTTGCCGCCGCCGATGCCTACGGCCGCGACATGGGCATGCCGGTTCAGTTCGAGTGGACGCTGCTCGAAGGCGTCAATGACAGCGACCTCGACGTCGAGCAAGTCGCCGAGTTGCTCAAGGGCACGCGCGCGCTGCTCAACCTCATCGTCTGGAACGCCGTCCCCGGCATGCCGTATCGCGCGCCGTCGCGCGAACGCATCGTCGAGATCGTTCGCGCCGTGAAGGCGCGCGGCGTGCTCGCGACGATCCGCGACTCGTCGGGCCCGGACGCGGGCGCGGCCTGCGGGCAGTTGCGGTTGAAGGACAAGGGCGGGATCGCGGGCTAGCGCGCTCGCCTCACTCACCCATCGCGCTCGCGATCACCGCGACATCGGCGATGTCGCGCGCGTTGCAGCCTCGCGATAGATCCAAGAAGGGCTTGTGCAGGCCTTGCAGGATGGGGCCCAGCGCCATGAAGCCGCCGAGGCGTTCGGTGATCTTGTAGGCGATGTTGCCGGCGTCGAGGTCGGGGAAGGCGAACACGTTGGCCTTGCCGCCGAGCGGACTGTCGGGGCATTTGCGCGCGGCGACTTCGGGGACGTAGGCCGCGTCGAACTGCAGCTCACCGTCGCACGGGATCTCAGGATGGCGCGCGCGGAAGATCTGCATCGCGCTCTTCATCTTGTCGACGTGCGCGTGCTGCGCGGAACCGCGCGTCGAGAACGACAAGAAGGCGACGCGCGCCTGTTCGCCGGTGAACTTCTGGTGATTCTTCGCGGTTGCGAACGCGATCGTCGCGAGTTGGCTGCTGTCGGGATCTGGCACGACGCCGCAGTCCGCGTAGCTGATCGCCTGGTCGCCGCGCAACATCAAGAACATCGAGCTGACCAGCGGCACGCCAACTGCCGTTCCGAGGCAGTGGATGCCGGCGCGGATCACGTTCGCAGTCGCGTGGCACGCGCCACTGACGGCGCCGTCGGCGTGGCCGAGCGCCACGAGTGACGCGGCGAAGTAGAGCGGATCGCGCGCGAGGCTCGCGGCCTGTTTCGCGTCGACTCCCTTATCGCGCCGGCGCGAGAAGATGTGCTGCGCGACTTCGTCGTAGCGCGGATGCGCCGCGGGATCCTCGACCCAGACGACCTGCGCGAGACCGTCTTGCTCCAGCAGCGCGCGCGCTTCGAGCGTGCGCGGGTCGTGGACTTCGGGCAGCACGATGCGGGCCCGACGCGCGCGTGCCTGTTGGCGCAGGCGTTGGAGGATCAGCGATTCGGCCATGGCTGCGACGGACTGTGAGCTTCGTCAAGCGCGCACGCAAGCGCGCCAAGCGGAACGCTTCGGCGGCGGCAGGCGCAGGATGTGGCGCATGAGAGCGTCGTTGCTCGCCTCGAAAACGGAACAGCATGGGTTCCATCTTCAACGCGGGTCAAGCGCCTCACCGCTCGACTTCCATCTCCAGCAGCGCGAGCCCGTGGGTCTTGCCCTGCGCGTCGGTCTTGAGGCTCTCGCTGCCGCCGCCGCCGAGCGAGTCACGCAGCAAGAAGTTGAGCGCCAGCATGTTCTCGGCTTCGTATCGCGTGACCGTGCCCTTGCAGATGCCGTGGAAGTGGCGCTTCACTGCGTCGACCGTGAGGACCTTCTTGATGAGTTCGTAGTCGGCCCTCGTCTTCACGAAGATGCCGACGTTGCTGCCGTCGCCCTTGTCGCCGCTGCGGGCAAAGGCAAACGAGGAGAGCTTCACCTTCGCCATCACGTCACCTCCACGCGAACGCGCGTCTTGACTTGGTCCTTCTGCAGCAGTGCCGGCCAGTAGCCGACGATGTCGGTCGCCTTCGGGCGGCCGCCGGCAAAGCCGGTGACGCCGGGCGGACCACTCGTCACGAGCGGCACGATCTCCATGCCGAAGCGATCGACTTTGTCCTCGTCGTTGCACTTCACGCCCATGCGCAAGACGACCTCCGGCGGATCCGTCGGCTTGGCGATGCCCTCGTGGCAGACGCCGGCGCCGACGATCTCGACGATCTTCTCGTGTTCTTCGAAGGTGCAGCCGTCGAGCGCGAGCCGGCCCCAGACGATCTCGGCGCACAGCCGTGCCTTGGCGACCGCGTCGGGGCCGCTGACGGTGAGTTGGCCCGTCGTCTTGAAGCCGTTCAGGTAGCTGATCGAAACCTTGTAGGTAGGAGTCGCGGGCCCGCCCTTGATGGCGGAGAGCCGCACGCGGTCCTTGCCGATCTCCTCGATCCTCGCGCTCGTGAAGTCCGCGGTGCAGTCCGGACCGAGGTAGCGATTGGGATCGCCCATCTCGTAGAGCAGTTGCGAGATGACCGTCTCGCGGTTGATGAGGCCGCCGGTCCCTTCGTGCTTCGTCACGACGAAGGATCCATCGGGGCTTGCCTCGATGATCGGATAACCGATGCGGACAAAGTCCTTCACGTCGCGCCAGCCAGTGAAGTTTCCGCCCGTGCACTGCGCGCCACACTCGGCGATGTGGCCGGCCATGGTGCCAGCTGCGAGCTTGTCGAAGTCCTGTGGGCCCCAGCCGAACTCATGGATCATCGGGCCGGCAACGAGCGCTGGGTCGGTGAGGCGGCCGCCGATGACGATTTGTGCCCCTTGGCGCAGGCACTCGGCGACGGCGAACGCGCCGATGTAGACGTTTGCAGAGAGGATTCGGTCTTGCACGCCGGACAACGCGCGACCGTCGTCCATGTTCGCCAGCATGTGGCCCGACTGCAGCAGTTCGGGAATGCGCACGAGGATGTCGTCGCCCTCGATGATGCCGACCTTGAGGCCCTTGATGCCCTGCTTCTTCGCGAGGTCGAGCACTGCATCGAGGCACGCGCTCGGGTTCACGCCACCAGCGTTGGCGATGACCTTGATGCCCTTTCGATGCACTTCGGGCAGCACGCGCGACAGCATCGCGATGAAGTCCGTGGCGTAGCCGGCCTTCGGATTCCGCCCCTTGAGCTTCTGCATGATGCTCATGGTGACCTCGGCGAGGTAATCGAGCGCCAGATAGTCGAGGGGGCCTTCGCGGACGAGACGGACAGGGCCCAGGATCGAATCACCCCAGAAGCCCTGGCCATAGCCGATGAGAACCTTGTCGCGCATGGGTGGAGGGCGAGCAGGATAGCGGGCCGGTCCCCGGATTCCCCCCTGGCCATCTGCGCCGCCTGCACCTCCAGGGGTGGCGATCTGGCGAATGTCTGGCGCGGGTGCGCAACTTCAGCATGATCCTGTCACGCCGGCAGTCGCCGTGCATTCCGAACCTCGCCATGACCAAGATCCTCCGCAATCTCTCTCTCGTCGGCCTCGCCGCCGTGCTTTCCACCGCTTGTGCCGCCGGCCCGCATCAACTCCAGCGCACCGTCGACGACTGGAGCAACCAGAACTACGTCAACAGCCCGGTGATGAACGGCATTCTGCACGTCATCCCGGTGATTCCCGTCGTCGCCGGCTGCGCGGCGATTGGCGACTTCTTCATCACCGACGCCGCGGCGTTCTGGCTGGACGATGCCTGGGATGGACAGGGCACAGCGTTCCGGCATCTCGCCGTCACGCCAAAGGACGGCGCGATGGAGAGCCTCTTGATCGAAGGCTCTGGTTGGTTGGCGATCCAAGACGCCAAGTGAACGAGTGGCGGCTCGCGGCCCAGCTGCATAGCGGGCCGTTCATCCCTCAGCTTTCTAGGCAGACGACCTGATCAGTCGCGTCGTGCGGAGGCGCCCATGCGCTCGCGATCCGCGCCACTGATCACCGTCGCGCCTGGGATTCCGGTGAGGTCAGGCCCGGCGAAGTCCTTCTGCGCGGCAGGAGCCGGAGCGACCCGAGGCTTGTTCGCCTGCTGAAGGGCAGGACGTTGCGAAGGAGCCTGCTTTGCTGGTGGTCGTGGCGAAGGCGACGGTGTGCCAAGCCGCGGGGCGCGGCCTTCGATGTGCGCCGCGGGTGTCACGGGCCTAGGCGCTGGCTGCGCTGCGGAGACCGGGCGCACTGCGCGTGGTGTCTGCGGCGCCGGTTGGCGCGCGACGGAGCCAACTGGGCGCACGCCGCGCATCGACTTGCGTTGTGGCGCGCCCGACGCCGCGATCTTCGGGCTGCGCGGGCCTTCGCCTGCTGCGATCAACTTGCTGAGCAGCTCACGGTGCGAATCGTAGAAGGTCCCGAGGATTCGCGCGGTGCCGAGCGTCGGCAACACCGCGAGCGGCCCGACGATCGCGAGCTGCATCCACGGCGCGTGCCCGAGCGTCGCCCAGAACGCGATCACCGCAGGCGCGAAGGCGAGCCAGAAGAGTCCGGCGATCTTCGTATACTCACGCGTGCAGCTGATGCCGCGCATGATCGCAACTGGCGACAGCGCGCCAAAGTCGCCGCGATGTTGACGCAGCAGCAGCGCCATCGGCACGAGGAACATGCCGAGCACGAGCGCCGGCAGCATCGACATCGCCGGCACACCGAGCAGCAGCGCAACGACAACCGGAGCAACGTAGACACCGAAAACGGCGGCCTGGTCGGCGAAGTAGCGCTTGCCTAGCGCCAGCAACTCGCCGGCGCCAGGGACTGCGGGCGGCTCGCTTTCGCCTTCGGAGCTCTGCAAGTGGATCTTCCGCGCCATCGCTCCGACCAAGCCGAGCACGCAGAAGGCCAGCGGCGCCGCGAGGGCCGCGAACAGCCACGGCGAGCCGCCAGTCAACATTCCGCCGGCGCTCACGACGATCGGAAAAGCCAGCATCGTCGACAGCGCGATCGCGGGCATCGCGCCTTGAGCGAGATAGTGGACCGCATCGAGCGCGCGCTCGCTGACCGACGGGATGTCATCAGCAGCTCGCGCCGCGCCGCCGGGAGCAGCAAAGGCTCCCGACTGATTTGCGTGCGAGCCGCCGAGTAGTCCGCGTCGGCGCAACCGCGATGCGACATGGTCGCGCCGAGGCCCTGGTTCCATCCCTTCATGGACGCGAATGGCCTCTTCGAGATGCCCAAGTTGCAGGCAGATTTCAGCCAACTCTCGGAACACGTCCTGGGACGCCATGCCGCGCTCGACGGCGCGATGGAGCGACGCGTAACGAAGCTCGGGCGCCGATTCTTCCTGCGGTGTCGCGATGTTCTCCAGTTGCACGGTGCTCTCCTCGTCTTCCATGTCGAGATTGCCAACAGGGTTTCGACCGTCGGAGACTTCCGCTTGACCGACACGTCCAGGCTCGGGACCGGCTCGGCGTCAACGAGCGATCAAGCCAAGGACCCTGTCGCGCCGATGGACGGTGCGAGGATCTGCTCATGGCATCGGCGTTGCGCGCAATCGTCTGCACCCTTGGTTCGCTGCTGCATTGCGCAGCACAAAACGACACCGTGCCGGCGACGTTGAACGGTCTCGAAGGGGGATCTGCGACGAGCATCCCCTTCGGGACGAGCCAGCCAGTTCGTGTGCAATACATCTACGACCGCGAGGAGTTGCCATGGACTGGACCGCGCGTCATCACCCGACTGTCGATGCGCGCTGACAACACCGATCCCGGCATCACGACCTTCGCGCAGAAGGGCTACATCTTCTTGAGCCTGCTGCTGAGCACCACCTACGTTGGCGCGGGCGACAGCAGCGCGGACTACCTCGCGAACTACGGCACGGATGCGATGGTGGTGCTCGACAACGTGCCGATGATGCTGCCGGCTCAGCCCGCCACGACGGGCGCGCGCGTGGCCACCATCGACTTCGTGCTGCCGCAGCCGTGGATCTTCGGCATGACACCTGTGCGGCACAACGTGCCGCCACCGAGCAATCTCCTCATCGAGTTGCGCATCCACTCGCAGCCCACCGGCACCTATCGCATCGACAACATCGGTTCGTGCACGAGTCCGCCGACGCAGTTCGGGTCGTTGGGGCCGTCGTGCGCTTCCAATGGCATCCAGCTCGACTTGCAGCCAGGCACTTCGTTGCTGGCCGGCTCGACTTTCACCTGGACCATTCGCGACGTGGTGCCAAACGGCCCGACAATGCTGTTCTTGGCGACGCAGCAGCCGCAGTTCCTCTTCGGTGCGACCACCTTGCCGATGCCGGTGCCGCTGTTCGACGCAGTCGATCCGATGCTGCCAAACGCGGCGTTGACGCAGCTCGCGCCCGATCTGCGCTATGGCGCGCCGGACTGCTGGCTCAACGTGCAGCCAGACTTCTCGATGTTCGCAATCGCAGATGCGACGGGAGTCGCCGCCTTGAGCGTGGCGTTGCCCGCGGATCGCGGACTCGTTGGCGCCTCGGTCTACGCCCAGGCAGTTGGCTATTCGCAGACTGCGAACCCGATGCAGCTCGTGACGAGCTACGGCAAGCAGTCGACCTTCTGCGGACCGCTCGGCGTCGCGCGCATCTACAACTTCGGCAGCGTCACCGCGACGAGCGGGCAGCGATCGCTCGGCCAGGGCGCCGTCTTCGAGTTCCATTGACCGAGCGGGGGCCGACGGCTCGCCGCGCTTGCCGCCGCGGCTCGGTTGGTCGAGACTCTCCGCCCCCCATGAAGGTCCTTCTCTGCCGCCCACGTGGATTTTGCGCCGGCGTCGAACGCGCAATCGAGACCGTCGAGCGCGCCTTGACCAAGTTCGGTCGGCCGGTCTACGTCC
>SXGT01322901.1_pt1 | contig 11870 bp, 1 predicted proteins | sample 3176221 | NCBI WGS metagenome assembly SXGT01 (sample SAMN11356862, study PRJNA531348) | freshwater metagenome | isolation source: freshwater sample F1-120 | place: China: Fuxian Lake, Yuxi | collected 2017-12-25
CATGCGCCTCGACGAACCCGACCTGCTCCGGGGACACCTGGGCATCGGCCAGCGCGTCACGCAGCACGGCTTCTTGCGACGGACCATTGGGCGCGGTCAGGCCATTGCTGCGCCCATCCAGGTTCGCGGCGGAGCCTCGAATAAGCGCGACGATGGTGTCGCCGTCCGCCTGGGCGTCGGACAGGCGCTTGAGCACCAGCACACCACAACCCTCGCCACGCACAAAGCCGTCGGCCCGGGAGTCGAAGGCCTTGCAGCGGCCATCGGGCGCCATCATGTGAGAGCGCGAGAGGGCCACGCTGACGTCGGGCGTGAGGATCAGGTTGACGCCGCCGGCGAGCGCGGCATCGCACTCGTTCCGACGCAGGCTCTGCACCGCCTCGTGAATGGCCACCAGCGATGACGAGCAGGCCGTGTCGATCGACAGGCTGGGTCCGCGCGTTCCAAGCACATAAGACAAACGCCCCGAAGCAATGCTGTGGGCAATGCCGGAGGCGGTGTAGGCATCGAAGTTTTCGATGCCCCCGTCGCGCAGCACCTGGTAGTAGTCACCCGCAGACATGCCAATGAAAACGCCCGTTCGGCTGCCCGCCAGGCGCTCGGCGGAGATGCCGGCATGCTCCAGGGCTTCCCAGGTCACCTCCAGCAACAGCCGCTGTTGCGGATCCATGCTGTGGGCCTCGCGCGGAGATACACCAAAGAAATGCGGATCAAAGCCCTCGATGTCCGACACGAAGCCACCCCATCGGGTGTTCATCTTCCCGGGCGCATCAGGATCGGCGTCGAAGTAGTCGTCGATGGCCCAGCGCCCCGCGGGCACCTCGCTGATGGCGTCCACGCCATCCCGCACGAGTTCCCAGAAACGCTCGGGCGTGTCTGCACCACCCGGGAAACGGCAACCGATGCCCACGATGGCGATCGGCTCGTGCGCGCCCTTCGCCAGTTGGTTTTCCAGCGACTCCACGCGGCTTTGCAATTCGTCGGCCAGCAAGGCCAGGCGCTTGGGCGAAAAGTGGCTGATGCGTTCGAGAAAATCCGACATGTCTTTAGGTTCTCCGCATCTTCTTTGCGAACAGCGCTTCGATCTCTTCGTCGCTCAGGTCGTCGATGGCACCCACCGCGTCGGCGGGTTCGGCAATCTCCTGCACGGGTTCAGGAGCGGGCATCACCAGCAGCTCGATGTACCCCGCGAGAGCCTCGAGCGTGGGGTAGTCGAACACCAGCGTGGCAGGCAGGCTGCGCGCAAGACCCAGATCCTTGCCCAGGCGGTTGCGCAGGTCGACGGCCATCAGCGAATCGAGCCCGAGTTCGTTGAGCGGCTGACGCGGGTCGATGGATCGGGCGCTGGGCGCATCCACCACGCGTGCCACATGCTCGCCGACAAACGCCAGCAGCAGCTCGGAGCGGCGACCCGGCGAGGTCTGTTTGAGTTCATCCACCAGCGAGGCGCCGCGCGCTAGCGCGACGGCAGGCGCAGCGCGTGAGCCGGGCGCGGGGGTGCTGCTGCGCATGCGCTCCAGGAACGGCGGGACACCCGCCTCCAGGAACCGGTCCCATCGCACCGGCAGCACGCCCACGTGCACCGCTTCACTGCGCATCAGCGATTGCAGCATGTCAAGCCCTTGCTGCGGCGCGATGACATCCATGCCGCGAGCAGCGACAAGTTGATCGACCTGACGGTCGGCCGCCGCGCCGACTTCGCTCCAGGCGCCCCAGCCGATGCTCAGCGCGGGGAGTCCCTGCGCACGGCGGTGTACCGCCAGGGCGTCCATGAAGGCATTCGCCGCGGCGTGATTGCCCTGACCCGAGGAACCGAGCACGGACGCGATCGATGAGTACATCACGAAGAAGTCGAGTGGCTGGTCCTGGGTGAGCACGTGCAACGCCCAGGCGCCGTCCATCTTGGGGCCGAGCGGGCGAACGAAGCGCTCCCAGTTCTGCTGCTGCAAGGCACCGTCTTCCAGCACACCCGCCGAATGGATGACGCCTCGCAACGGATGAGCATCCCCGATCGACGCAAGCACGCGTTCGACCTCGTCGGCGTGAGAGATGTCGGCCTGCTGCACGATGATCTGCACACCCTGCGCACGCAGCGTGTCCAGCTGTACCAGGGCTGCCTCCGTTGGCGCACGCCGACCCACCAGCACCAGATGCCGCGCACCCTGCTCCGCCAGACGAACGGCCGTGATCAGGCCCAGGCCTGAAAGTCCCCCGGTGACGAGGTAGCTCGCGTCCGGCGACAGCGCCTGCATGGACGCCTGCAGCGCATCGTGCAGGGTCAGCACCACTTTGCCTGTGTGGCGCGCCTGTGCCATGAAGCGGAAGGCCTCACCCCCGCGTTCGAGGGGGAACGCATGCAGCGGAAGTGGGCGCAGTTCACCCTGCTGCACCAATCGCATCACTTCGATGAACAGGGCCTGCGCGGCAACCGGATCCTGATACCGCTGGGCGTTCAGATCGATCATGTGGTACTGCGCACATGGGCGCTCTTGCAGGAAACGCTCGGTCGTCCAGATATCGCGCTTGCCGATCTCGAGGAACTGCCCCTCGGCGGCCAGGCAGCGAACACTTGCGCCAATGAAGTCTCCGGCCAGGGAGTTCAGCACGAGATCGACACCACGCCCCTGGGTAAGGCGGTGAATCTCGTCGGCAAACTCCAGGGTCCGGGAGTTGAGCGCATGCACCACGCCAAGAGATCGCAACGTGCCACGCTTCTCCTCGGTGCCTGCGGTCGCATACACGGTGGCGCCGGCGCGCAGCGCGAGCTGGATCGCTGCCATGCCCACACCCCCGGCACCGGCGTGGATCAGCACGCTCATGCCGGCCCGCATCCCACCCAGAACGTGCAAGGCGTGATACGCCGTCATGAAGGCAAAGGGCAAGGTGGCCGCCTGGGCAAAGCTCATGCCACGCGGCAAGGGGGCCACGTGACGAACTTCCGTGGTGATGAAACTGGCGAAGCAGGCTTCACCCGTGGCCACCACCGCATCGCCGATCCCAAACGCGGTCACGCCCTCGCCCACCGCCACCACGCGGCCAGCGCATTCACCGCCCAGCGGCTCGGGGTCGGCACGCATGGCCACGGCGTTCATGATGTCGCGGAAATTGAGCCCGGCCGCCATCATGCGGATCTCCACTTCGCCCGGACCGGGAGCGCGACGCGCCATCGGGCGCAACCCCATGTCGTCGAGCACGCCGCTGTCGGCTTTTTCCAGGCGCACAGGCTGGTGGTCGGAGACCGTGGCGGCATACGGTGCCAGGCGGGCCACGAAACGCCCATTGCCTCTCACGGCGACCTGGTCTTCCACTCCGGGTGACGACAGGCACTGCAGCAAGGCCGCCGCCTGCGAATCCGTCCCTGTCTGGGCGTCGAGATCGATGCGCGTCGTGCGCCATTCGGGATGCTCGAGGGCGATCACCTTGCCCAGCCCCCAGACCGGTGCCTGCGCAATGTTGAGGGGCTCGACGCCTTGCACGGCCTGGGTCCCGCGCGTGACCAACCAAAGGCGCGGCACCGCCTCGAAGGATTGGGCGCCCAGCGCCTGCACCAGATCCAGCAAGGAGCCCAGGCTGGGCACTTGCGCGGCGATCAGCGAGGCGGCTTGCGCCGTCGATGGCTGCGGTACGTCAAGACTGCCCAGATGCACGACCCCACTCAGGTGGCTGCCCTGGTATCGGTTGAACTGATCGCGCAACGCCTTCGCGTCGGCCTTGGCGGCGGGCAACACATCCACCACTTGATGCGCCGCGCGCAGGCCGTGCACCAGGGCGTCGCCCACACCACCCGCGTCCGTCAGCACCAGCCAACGGCCACCTGCGGCCAAGCTCTCGAGTGCGTCGGCTGGCTTTCGAGCGGCCAGAAGCACTTCGCGCGATCTCGCGTCGGGAGCGTCGACCGCCGCTGCCTCGAAGCCCAGGGAGCCCAGCAAATCCAGCCAGCGTTCGCGCGACAGCAGCGGGTAGTCGGGCCGCAGGTCGGTGTCCGTAAAGCGCCACCAGCCATCGGTCAGGCCGAAGGTGATGTCGATCCAGCGCTCCAGGCCAGCCACCTCCAGCATGAGCAGGGTTCCGCCGGGCGCCAGCACATCGCGGATCGCGCCGAGCGTGCGGCGCAGATCGGCAGTCGCGTGGATGACGTTGGAAGCGATGACGATGTCAAACCGCCGTTCGCCCAGGCCCTGTGCGGCCAGGTCCTGCTCCAGGTCCAGCGCCTGGACTTGCATGAAACCGTGTGCCGCGAACTTCTCGCGGGCCCGCGCCACCATCAGCGGACCGATGTCGGTGAACAGATAGTCGCATCGATGGGCCGGCAACGCTGGCGCGAGCCAGGAAGTGGTGCCACCCGTTCCGCCACCCACCTCAAGAATCCGCAGGCGCTGACCAGCCGGCAGCTGTTGAAGTGCCAGGCGCACCGTTTCGCGCACCAGCTGGTTGTAAGCCCGGGCCTCGGGTGCGTCACGGTAGAGCGCCTCGGCCAGCTCGGCAGAGCCATCAGGGAACAGGCGATGGAGCGGGTCGACCGTGCCACGCAGAATGCCGCCCAGCACATCGCCACACTGGGCGGTGAGCGTGATGCGCGGGCGCGAGGCGGGGTGGCGTTGCACGAGGGCGGCTACCTCCGCCATCGGATCGCCCATGGCGGGCCAGCTGATCACCGTCCAGCCAGCGCCGTCACCCCTCAGCCAGCCGTCCTCGGCGAGTATCGACAACAGTCGTGGCACCAGGCGGTGGTAACGCGGAGCCACGCCCAAAGTCCGCGACAAGGCGTCTGCTTCGACGCGATCGCCGGCCTTGGGCATCCAGCCCAGTTCCGACAGCGCGCGTGCAATCCACTTCGCGCTCATCGCCTCCAGCGACAGAAATGCCTCTTGATAGTCGTCGAGGTCGTGTTCGCGGGCCAGCCCATCGAGCAGTGGACCGGCCTGGGTTGCCAGCGCCGAGGGCACGGGCAGCCAGGTTGCCCCCGCCTCAGGTTGCCAGGCAACCTCGTAAAAGGGAGCCACGGCCCCGGCTGCAGCGCGCAGGGCAATGCCGACCAGCGTGGCCACCGGACCTTGGGCATCAAACACCGTCACGCTGGCCTTGAGGGTTTCATTGCCAGCACGCTCGGACGAAAGCACGCGCACGTGACTCGAGACCACCGAACCCGGGCTGCGGTACACATCGATCTGCTCGATGGACATGGGCAGATAGGCCTTGCCGGTCGCGGTGCGCGCGGGCAGCGCGGCGGCCATCACCTGCAGGCAGGCATCGAGCAAGGCGGGGTGCAGCACGTAGTCGCCCGCGCCGGCGGACGCGGGCAATGCGATCTCGCCCAGCCCTTCGCCATCGCAACGGTGGATGCGTTGCACGCCTTGCAAGCTGGAGCCGAAGCTGAGCTGGCGCTCGTCGAGCCGGGCATAGTGGGAGGCGCCGTCCAGCGGCTCGGTGCAGCGCGCCAGCACGGTCACGGTGGGTTCGAGCGCGGCGGCCGCCACCATCTCGGCAAAGTTGCCCTGCGCATGCAGGTGCCATGTGTCGTCCTCGCCTTCGGTCTGCGACATCACTTCGAAGGTGCCCTGCCCGTCCGCCTCTTTTCGAACAAGCACCTGCACCGCGCGCGTTTCTCCTGCAGCGAAAGCCAGGGGCTCGGAAATCACCACATCGTGCAGCGCGCGCAGGTTCCCCCACACGTCGCGCCCTGCGGCCAGCGCCATCTCGATGAAGCCGGTGGCCGGCAGAATGGCACGCCCATTCACCTGGTGGTCGACCAGGAAAGGGAGGTCATCGGCACGCAGGATGCGTTCGAACGACACGACATCGCGCACCGCAGAACGCAAGCGAACCCCCAGCAAAGGGTGTTCCGTCGGGCGGCCGGAGCCCTTGGGCGCAGCCGCCCGGGCCTGAAACCAGTAGCGCTCGCGCTGAAACGGGTAGCTCGGCAGATCGATCACCTGGCAACCCGACGACGCCCACACGGCACGCCAGTCCAGCGCGGCACCGGCCAGGAACAGCGCACCGAGCGACTCGGCCAGCTGATCGGCGTCATCCCGACCCTTGCGCAGCGTCGGCACCAGCGCGGGCACGGTTTCGCCGAAGGCGCCCTCGGCAAACGACAACAACGTCGGATGAGGGCCAACCTCGATGCAGATGTCGGGCGACCAGGCGGCGAGGGTGCGCAGGCCATCGGCGAAGCGCACCGCCTCGCGCACATGGCGCCGCCAATAACGCGGCAGCGTCACCTGTGCGGCATCCGCCCATTGGCCGCTGAGATTGGAAATCAGCCGCAACTGAGGTTTGGCGAAAGGCACCGCCGCAGCCGCGCGTTCGAAGGCGTCGAGAACGGGATCGACCAATGGCGAATGAAAAGCGTGGGACACCGGCAGTTTCTGGCAGCGCACACCGCGGGCCACAAACGTCTCGCACAGTGCGTCGACATCGGCTTCGGCACCCGATATCACGGTCTGCTGCGGGGCATTGAGCGCCGCGATCGCCAATCGGGCGGAACGGGTTTCGACCGCTTCGGCCACGGCCGCCTCGCTGGCGAACACCGCCGCCATGGCGCCGCCAGCAGGCAAGGACTGCATGAGGCGCCCTCGCTCCGCGATCAGCAACAGCGCCTGGTTCAGCGGCATCACGCCGGCCAGACAAGCCGCCACCAATTCGCCCACCGAGTGCCCCATCACGGCATCGGGCACCACGCCCCAGCTGCGCCACAGTTGCGCCAGCGCATATTCCACCGCGAACAACGCAGGCTGGGTGTAGGCCGTTTCGTCGAGCACGGAAGCAGCGCCAGCTGAAGCAAAGACCACGTCGAGCAGGGGACGCTCCAAAGTGCCGCTCAACAGCACCGCGCATTCATCCAGCGACCGACGAAACACCGGCTCCCGCAGGTACAGCGATTTCGCCATGTCGACGTATTGCGCGCCCTGTCCGGTGAACAGGAATGCGATCCGGGCCGGGTCACGGCGGTTCAGGCGCGCCGTGCTCAAGCCCGTCATGTCACGACCTTCGGCCAGCGCCGTCAGGCGTTCGCACAGCTCGGCCATGCTGCGCGCCAGCACCACAGCGCGCTGTGCGAAGGGGGCACGACCCACGGCGGCAGTGAAACAGGCCGCAGCGAGCTGCTCATCCGGACGTCCGGCGAGGGCCCTCGCATACCGATCGGCCAGGGCGGCCAGCGCGGTTTCGTCTTTCGCCGACAGCACGAAGACGTGCTGTCGATGGGCGGTGTCGGGCCGGGCCGCGACCGGCTCAGGCGCTTCTTCAAGGACCACGTGCGCATTGGTGCCGCTGAAACCGAACGAGCTGACGCCCGCAATGCGGCGCCCGCCAATGGGTTCCCAGGGCGTGAGTGCGGTGGGCACCCGCAGTGCGAAATCGGCCCAGGGAATGTGCGGACTGGGTGTTTGGAAGTGCAGGTGTGCGGGGAGCTCGCGGTGCTGCAGCGACAGCACCAGCTTGATGAGGCCTGTGATGCCGGCGGCGGCTTCCAGGTGGCCGATGTTGGTCTTGACCGAGCCCAACCACAGCGGCTGTTCACGTTCGTTGCCAAACACCGCGCCCAGCGCCTGCACTTCGAGCGGGTCGCCCAGTTGTGTGCCAGTACCGTGCGCCTCGACATAACCCACCTCGTGCGGCGCCACCCCGGCGTGGACCAGCGCTTCGCGGATCACGGCTTCCTGCGCGGGGCCGTTCGGGGCGGTCAGGCCGCTGCTGGGGCCGTCCTGATTGACCGCGCTGCCGCGTATCACGGCCAGCACGCGATCGCCATCGGCCTGTGCGTCGCTGAGTCGTTTGAGCACCACCACGCCGCAGCCCTCGCCGCGGGCGAAACCGTCGGCCGAGGCGTCGAAGGTCTTGCAGCGGCCATCGGGCGCCAGCATGCGCGAGTGCGACAGCGCGATGTACAGGTCGGGCGAGAGGATGAGGTTCACGCCACCGGCCAGCGCCATGCGGCAGTCGCCGGTGCGCAGCGCCTGGCAGGCCAGGTGCACCGCCACCAGCGAGGACGAGCACGCGGTGTCGAGCGTGAGGCTTGGACCCTGGAGCCCCAGCAGGTAGGACAGGCGACCCGAGACGATGCTGTGTGCGATGCCGGAGGTGAAATGCGCGTCCAGCAGCGTGCGGTCCTCACTCATGAGCTGCATGTAGGCGTAGTCGCTGCTGCACATGCCCACGTACACGCCGGTGCGCGAACCTTCCAGCCGATCGGGCGCCTGGCCGGCATGTTCGAGCGCTTCCCAGCTCACTTCGAGCAACAAGCGCTGCTGCGGGTCCATGCCCTGGGCTTCGCGCGGAGCGATGCCGAAGAAGCCGGCGTCGAACCGGTCCACCGGACCGATGAAACCACCCGAGCGGGTGGCAATGCGCCCGGGGGTCTCGGGATCGGGGTCGTACAACGCATCGGCGTCCCAGCGTCCCGGCGGCACCGGGCCGATGGCGTCAACGCCGTCGCGCATCAGGTTCCAGAAGCTGGCGCTGTCGTTGCCACCACCGGGTACACGGCAACCCAGACCGATCACCGCAATCGGCTCTCGCGCTGCACGCTCCATGGCCGCCAGGCGCGACTGCGCGTCTTCCAGTGCGAGGAAGGCGCGCTTGAGCGGCGACAAGGCCGCCGCAGGCTCGCCTGGCGCAGACACCGGAGGGTTGTGGTCGTTCATGATTTTCCCAGGCGGTCGAGCAGCAAGGCCTCGATGTCCGCGTCGCTCATGGCCGCCACAGCGGCCTCGCCGAGCACGGTCGGGTTGCGGGTAAGTTCCACGCCCGCCGCAGGGGCCACGTCGGGCGCTGCAGGTGCCAGCCGTGCCAGCAGATGGTTGGCCAGGGCGTCGATCGTGGGGTAGTCAAACATCAGGGTGGCGGGCAGCGGCTTGTCGAGCCCCAGACCCGTGCCCAACTGATTGCGAAGTTGCACCGCCATCAAAGAGTCGAATCCGAGGTCCATCAGACGATCATGCCGGCCCGGCGGGTCGTTTTTGTCCAGGCGCAGCACACGCACGACGCGTTCGCGCACGAAGTCACGCAAAAGCTCGACGCGATCGCCGGGAAGGGCCTCGGCAAAGCGTAGGCGCAAGGCATCGGCTTGCTCGTGTGCCTGCGCGCCTGGGACCGCCACCGCCTCCATGACAGGGCCGTCCGTCATCGGATCCGTGGCGGCGCCCCCCACCGCGTCGCCGGGCACGCGCGCCACCACCACGTGCTGGCCCAGTGCCTCGGCCGCGGAGCCGGCCTGCGGCCAGGCGCCTGCAGCGTCAAAGCCGGCATCGCGCAGGGCCTGCACCCAGGTCGCCGGCGGCAGCAACGGATTGTCGGTGCGCAGGTCGTCGGCGAAGTGCTGCCAGCCTTCGATCAGGCCGGTGGTCATGTCGAACCAGGCCATGTGCACGGTGGATTCCACCAGCACCAGCACACCGCCGGGAGCCAGCAGGTCGTGCAGGCGGGTCAAGGTCAGTCGCAGGTCCTTGCTGGCGTGCACCGCGTTGGCAGAGACGATCACATCGAAGCTGTGCGGCGCGAAGCCCTGCTCCTGCGGATCCCGGTCCATGTCGAGCTGGCCGTAGCTGACGAAGGGGTAAGCGGCGAAACGGCTGCGCGCACGGTCCAGGAAAAAGTCCGAAACGTCGGTGAAGTGGTATCGGGTCCGGTCGGCCGGCAAGGCCGGCAGCAGCGACGCGGTCGTGCCACCCGTGCCGGCACCGATTTCGAGCACGCGCAGCTGGCGCCCGGCCGGCACAGAGCGACCCAGCGCGCCGAAGGCCGAGGCCGCCAGCCCGTTGATGTAGCGCATGGTGGCCGATCGCTCGTACAGGCCTTCGGCGAGGTCGAAGCTGCCACCAGGAAACAGGGTCTCCAGCGGGCTCTCGGTGCCGCGCAGCACGGGGCTCACGAGCTGGCCGCAGTGGCGCACATAGGCCAGCAGCGGCTGGTTGTCGGTGAAAAGCTGGTCGGCCTCGCGCCACAGGGCGGGCAGATCAGGCTCGTCCAGCGGCGCGCGGGCCACGTAAGCATCGCCCTCCAGCACCAGGTCACCCTGTGCCACCAGGCGATCCAGCCAGCGCTGGATCAGGTGGCCGTAGGTTTCGGCCACGTGTGCGCGCTGCAGCACCTGGGCCAGTGTGTGGCGCTCGCCAGCCACCAGGAACAGCCCGGCCTCGCGCAGCGTGTGGGCAGCGTGAGCCGACGTGATCCGCTCCATGCAGTGCCACTTGGCGGGATACGAGGGCGCGTTCAGATCCAGTGGCCCGCGCTCGGCCTGCCATTGGAGCGCAGCGGTGAGGTCGGCCCAGCGCTGGGTGCTGCCCATGGACACGGACGGCGACTGGCCGACCACGTCCATCCAGTGGCGGCGTTCGCGGAAAGGATAGGTCGGCAGCGCCACGCGGCGCGGCACGGCATCAGCATCGAGGCCGGCCCAGTTCACGTCGGCCCCGGCGACATACAGACGCTGCAGGCCTTCGAGCAAGTCCGTCCAGTCGGCGCGCTCGCGGTGCAACGAGGGCAGCCATTCGACCTGCGCGCCGGCCGCGCACTCGGCACCCATGCCCAGCAGCACCGGGTGTGGGCCGATTTCGATGAAATGGGTGATGCCTCGGGCCATCAGCACCTGCATCGATTGCTCGAAGCGGACCGGCTGGCGCATGTGATCCATCCAGTAACCGGGGCGGCCGATCTCTTCCACGCCCGCAAACTGACCGGTGAGGTTGGACACCAGCGCGATCCGGGGCGCCGAGAAGCGCACGCCCTCCAGCGCGCGACCGAATTCGGGCAGCACCGGCTCGATCCAGCGCGAGTGCGCAGCGTGTGGCACGCGCAGCAGCTTCGCGCGCACACCCACGGACTCCAGGCGGACCAGCAGGGCCTCCACCTCGGTGCGCAGGCCGCTGACCACGAAATGCTCGGGTCCGTTGTAGGCGGCGATCGTCAGCGCGCCACCGGTGCGCGCGAGTTCGGCCGTGACCACATCCTCGGACGCGAAGATGGCGGCCATGCCGCCGTTGGCGGGCAGCGCGTGCGTCAGGCGGCCGCGTTCGGTGACCAGGCGCAGGGCGTCGTCCAGCGGCAGCATGCCGGCCACGCAGGCGGCGGCGTACTCACCAAGGCTGTGTCCCATCACAGCCACCGGCTCGATGCCCCACGAACGCCAGAGCGCGGCCAACGCGTATTCGATGGCGAACGTGGCGGGCTGGGCGTAGGCCGTCTCATTGATGGGCGACGCGGCGCCCGGCTCGGCAAAAACCACCTCCAGCAGGCCCTGCCCGAGGAACGGCGCGAGCCGGGTGGCGCATTCGTCGAGCGCGCGGCGGAACACCGGAGCGCTGTCGTACAGGGCGCGGCCCATACCCACGTATTGCGCACCCTGACCCGTGAACAGGAATGCGACCTGGGGCCGCTGCGCACCTTCCACCCGGAACGCGGTGGCCTGCGCCAGCTCGCGACGCATGTCGTCGGCGGTGGCGCCGACCACGGCGAGACGGTGGTTGAAATGCGTGCGCCCGGCGTTGGCGGTGAAACAGATGTCGGCGATCGGCGCCGTGGCGTGCGCCAGTGCGGTTTCGTGCCGACGCACAAGTTCCTGCAGCGTCGCGCCGTCGCGCGCGGACAGTGCGAGCAGGTGCAGGGGACGCTGCGACCGCGCCGGCGCAGAGGACAGCTCGGGCGCTTCTTCAAGGATGACATGTGCGTTGGTGCCGCTGAACCCGAACGAACTGACGCCCGCGATGCGGCGCCCGTCGATGGGCATCCACGGCGTGACCGCCGTGGGGACGGTGACGGGCCACGCTGCCCAGTCGATGTGCGGGTTGCCGGTCTTGAAGTGCAGATTGGGCGGAATCTCGCGACGCTGCAGTCCGAGCACGACCTTGACCACGCCGGCCAGGCCAGCTGCC
>SXGT01925834.1_pt1 | contig 11869 bp, 9 predicted proteins | sample 3176221 | NCBI WGS metagenome assembly SXGT01 (sample SAMN11356862, study PRJNA531348) | freshwater metagenome | isolation source: freshwater sample F1-120 | place: China: Fuxian Lake, Yuxi | collected 2017-12-25
GCCTGTACCGAATTCCTCGCACACCGCTACAGCAACGATCAAGGCCACGGCCGAGTCTGGGGTTACATCTGCGGAAACGAAGTCAATTCCCACTGGTTCTGGGCAAATATGGGACGCGCAAATCGTAAAGACGTCGTGACGGAATACGAAAAAGCCGTCCGGCTGATTCATCAATCAGTGCGCAAATTCTCCACCCACGCGCGCGTCTATCTCTCTCTGGAACACTGCTGGAATCAGCGCTACCCCGGCGGCGACGAGCGTCAGTGCATCGCAGGGCGTCAGTTCCTCGATCAATTTGCAGCCATGGTCAACAAGCGTGGCAACTTCGACTGGCATCTAGCCTACCACCCGTATCCCGAACCCCTGACCAATCCGCGGTTCTGGAATGACCAAAAACATTCTCTTCCACACGCCGATTCCCCCTGCATCACCTTTCGCAATCTCTCAGTCCTGACGAACTATCTTCAAAAAGAAGACCTGCAATGGGAAGGAAAGCCTCGCCGAGTCATCCTCTCCGAACAAGGATTTCATTGCGACGAATCCCGACCAGACGGTGAACCCGAACAGGCAGCTGCCTACGCGCTCGCCTATAAGATCGTCGAGGCTCTCTCGGGAATCGATGCCTTTATTCTCCACCGACACACCGACCACGCTCAGGAAGGCGGTTTGAATCTAGGCCTATGGACCAATCAGCCCGGACAACTCTGTACGCCAGATCGCAAACGCCAGATGTACGACGTCTTTCAGGCCGCCGGGACAGCTCGCGAGGAAGAGGCCTTCGAATTCGCCCTTCCGATCATCGGAGCAGAGAGTTGGGAAGACGCGCAAAGCAAGCTGAAAGCAAATTGAGATCAATCGATTTTCAACCGATACCCAACCCCGCGAACAGTCTCAACAAGATCCGCCTTCGCCAGCAGCTTCTGACGCAGAGAGCGGATGTGGACATCGATCGTACGCTCAAGAGCGTTCGCATCTTCCCCACGGCAGATATCCATCAGTTCGCTGCGACGAAATGGACGCCCTGGGTGGCGAGTGAGGGTCCAAAGAAGCTTAAACTCCGTCGGCGTAAGCACGAGTTCCTGGCCATCAAGACTGACCTGATGCTTGATACGGTCGACGGTAATCCCCTGGGCCGAGACAACGTCAGCAGAGGTCTGCTCCTGCTGAGGACGTCTCAGAAGTGCCTTGATGCGGTGGATGAGAGGCTTGACTTTGAAAGGCTTGGCGACGTAATCATCAGCCCCCATCGAGAAGCCGACGATCTCGTCGACTTCTTCACTCTTGGCAGTCAGCATCAGGACGATGATGCTCGATGTGCGAGGATCCGCGCGGAGTTCTCTGCAGACCTGCAGACCATCCATCACCGGGAGCATCAGGTCGAGGATAATGAGGTCCGGGAGGGCGCTTTGTGCTTTTCTCAGGCCGTCTTGCCCATCTGTTGCCGTGATGACGTCATAGCCTTCACGCAGCAGATTATAGCTGAGAACTTCGACCAAAGACCGCTCGTCTTCAACAACAAGGATCTTATGCTTTTCCATCGAGGGCTACCTTGCAGGTCGATATCTGGAGTTGCTGAAGCCCGTCAATGGGACCTCAGGCGGCAGTCTGATCCGGGAAAATAACGCCCTGTTCAGAATGCCTTAAGTGTGGTGGTCGTCGTGATGTTTGTGTCGCACGATGTTGCCTTCAACGAGGTAAATGACTTCCTCGGCGATGTTGGAGGCATGGTCGGCAACGCGTTCAATATGCTTCGAAGCAGAGATCAGGTGAATCCCAGCGTCGATTGTTTCAGGATGCTTCTTCATCTGGACAATGACTTCATCAATGATCACCCGATTGAGATCGTCAACCAGATCATCATCGGCACAGACCGCGCGGGCATGAACAGGGTCAAGATTGACATAAGAGTCAATACTGCGACGGAGCATGCCAATGGCTTTTTTCACCATCTCCCCGAATCCGCCAGGAACGACGAGCTTGGGCATCCGCTTCATCTCGGTGAACCGCTCAGTCAGGTTGAGCGCAAGATCACCGACACGCTCAAGTTCGCCAGAAATCCGCATAACCGTCGTGATACGACGCAGGTCTGTCGCAACAGGCTGGTGAAGAGCCAGTAGTTTCAAGCACTCTTCCTCGATGTAGATATCGATCGCGTCAATCTCATGATCACGCAGCAGAATCTTGTCGATCGTAGTCGTTGTCTGGTCAGTATAGACACGGACCGCATCATTGACGATTTCTTCCACTTTGGCACACATCGACAACAGGCGACGGTGAAGAGATTCCAGATCGCGAATCAGGTGAATAGTCATCGAAGGAAAATCATTCTAACTGGCGTGTCGAACGGATCGCGGAGGGCTCACAGGGACCAACTCGCTGATGATTCATCCTATCTCAGGAAACTGGTTGACTCCAGTGCATGCGGATCCAACATCAGCCGAACCGGCCAGTGATGTAGTCCTCGGTCTGCTTTTGTTTTGGTTTGGTGAACAGAGACTTGGTCTGACCAACTTCGATCAGCTTCCCCTGGTAGAAGAAGCCAGTGAAGTCGCTGACCCGGGCCGCCTGCTGCATGTTGTGCGTCACGATGACGATCGTGTAGGCCTGCTTGAGTTCAAAAATCAGGTCTTCAATCCGCGACGTCGAAGCCGGGTCCAGAGCAGAAGCAGGCTCATCCATGAGAATGACTTCCGGACTGGTCGCAAGCGTTCTCGCGATGCAAAGTCGTTGCTGCTGACCACCAGACAAAGCCAGCGCCGACTTCTTAAGACGGTCTTTCACTTCGTCCCACAGAGCAGCCTGCTTAAGCGAACGCTCAACAAGTTCATCGAGGTTGCTCTTACCACGCATCCCAGCCAGTCTCGGGCCAAACGCGAGGTTGTCGTAAATCGATTTCGGGAACGGGTTCGACTTCTGAAACACCATCCCGACTCGTTTACGAAGGGCAACGACATCGATAGTCGGGCCGGAAATGTCAATACCGTCAAGCAGGATGTCACCCGTGTGGACGGTCCCTTCAACGATGTCGTTCATACGGTTAAGAGTCCGCAGAAACGTACTTTTCCCGCACCCGGACGGGCCAATGAGGGCCATGACCGAGCGAGCTGGTATCTTCATGTTGACATTGAAGAGGACCTGGACATTGCGGTCGTAAAAGAAGTCGAGATTGCGGACCTCCATCTTGAGAGGTGCGTTCTCGTCTAACTCGCCGTTGCCGGTAGCGGTCGCTGTTCTCGGGGGCTGATTGACGAGATCAGCGTAGGTTTGAAGTTCCATTTGTCCCGTTACCACTTGAGGTTTTTCTGGAATCGGTGTCGGATGAAGATCGCAATGCTGCTCATTAACAACAGGATGACCAGAAGGACGATGATGGCTGCGGCTGCTTCATGTCGAAAGGCACTTTTGGCCTGGAGAGCCGCATAGTTGTAGATCTGCAGGGGCAGAACAGTGTACGACGATGTCGGAACCTGCGCGATCGCAGCAGGGTTCTGGATCAATTGAGGAATCGTTTCGATCTTGCCAGGAGTCTGGCCGATGTAAGTCACTGCCCCCAGAACAATCAAAGGAGCCGACTCACCAATCGCACGAGACACTGACAGAATGACCCCCGTCATAATACCAGGAACCGAAGCAGGAAGCACCTGGGACCAGATGGTTTGCCACTTCGTCGCACCCAAAGCCAGACTCGCGTGACGGATCGATTGAGGGACCGAACGGAGGGCTTCCTGAGTCGAAATAATGATGATCGGCAGAATCAGAATCGAGAGGGTCAAGGAGGCAGACAGGAGATTATTACCCATCTGCATATACCGCACGAAGATCGTCAGTCCCAGCATGCCATAAACGATCGAAGGAACACCAGCCAGATTCGAGATGTTGAGCTGAATGAGACTGGTCAGCCACGTTTTGCGGGCATATTCCTCAAGATAGACCGCAGCAGCCACTCCCACGGGAATGGCAATGCAGGAGGTCATCATCATCAGCCAGAAAGTCCCCCAGATACCCACAAGGATCCCCGTGCGGTTTGGAGACGCCGAGTCGAAACTGGTGAGAAACTTCCAGTCGAGACTCCCTTTGGACATCTGAAAAATAACGATTAACATCACCGTCAACGCAACAATCCCCACCCACGCAGACAGGCTGCACAGAACCTGAAACGCGCCACTGGTGAAGTGACGCATCTTCAGACGCATGACCGGTTCGTTAATCGGAGGATTGATCGAGACAATCGGGGGCTCTGACATTAGTGGTAGACCTCCCGAAAGCGCTTAAGAATGTACTGGGAGAGAACATTCAGGAAAAACGTCATGACGAAAAGAGTCATGCCCACCGCATAGATGCTGATGTATTCATCGCTTCCACGAGTCGCATCGCTTTTGGAAGCCTCCGCAATGTACCCCGTCATCGTCTGCATGTCCTGGAACGGGTTCAGCGAAAGACGAGCAATCGCACCCGCAGCCATCGCAACAGCCATCGTTTCACCGAGGGCACGAGAAATGGCAAGCAGGAACGACGCCAGAATTCCCGACAAAGCAGCCGGAACAACAATCCGACAGGAAACATCAAAGCGAGTCGCGCCAAGCGCGAGCCCAGCTTCACGCAACCCGCGAGGCACAGCCCGGAGAACATCTTCGCTCAACGACGAAACCATCGGGATGATCATCAGTCCGACGACGATCCCGGCACTCATCGCATTGAAGTGACTGACGCCAGTCGAGAACAGGCTCGTCAGTATCGGGTCAAGTGGTTTGAGTAGATAAGGGGTGATGAATACCAGAGCAAGATATCCATAGACAACAGTCGGAATGCCAGCCAGAAGCTCAAGCGTCGGCTTAAGAATCCCGCGAAGCCTCGGCGAAGCGTACTCGCTCAGATAAACAGCACTCGCCAGCCCAAGAGGTAAGCTGATCGCAGCCGCAATGCCAGTGATCATCAGCGTCGCAGAAATCAAAGGCAGCACACCGACGTGACCGTTTTGCGGTGCCCACTGTGTTCCAAAGAGAAACTGCCAGATGCTGTAGCGGGCAAAAAAGCCAGCCCCATCAGCGTTCCCCCAGAACGACTCTTTGAAGAGGATGTAGATGATCGAAAACGTCACGATCACCGAGATGAACGCGCACAAAAAGAGCAGGAAATAGATCGCCTGCTCTTTCACGCGTCGGAAAGACATCCTGACTTGCAGGCTTTGATGTGGGTCAGCGTTCATGCATGCGGGCGTTGGCAGGAATGCCAGACGCGAACTTTCAGGTGTCAGAGTGGAAAGTCACGGCCCGCTCGAAACGTCCGTCTGGCTGTTCCGAGCGGAGGATACTTAACGTCTATGAAAACCTATTCCATGGCTGCCTTCAAGGCATCCTGAGCAACCTTCAGTTCAGCTTCCGGCAATTGAACATAACCAACTTCCGGAACAAGGGCTTGACCTTCGTTCATGTAGAAGCTGACGTAATCCTTGACGACCGGACGCTTGAGGGCAGCTTTGTTGACGTAAATGTACAGCGGACGGGAAAGAGGCTTGTACGTTCCACCCAGGATCGTTTCTTTCGTTGGAGCCACGCATTCACCCTCAGCACCCTTCTTGATGCTCAGAGCCTTCAGCTTCTCTGTGTTCTCGACATAGTACGCAAATCCGAAGAAGCCCAGAGCGTTCTTATCGCCAGTAACCCCTTGGACAAGTTGATTGTCGTTGACAGCTGGTGTGTAGTTGTCGCGAAGCTTCTTCCCCTCAACAATCGCTTCGGCGAAGTAGTCGTAAGTTCCAGACTTGCTGTCTGGCCCGTACAGCTTGATCTCTGCATCTGGCCACTCAGGGTTGATCTGGTTCCACTTGGTGATCGTGCTGCCTGGTTCCCAGATCTTCTTGAGATCTTCGACGCTCATGCAGTCGACCCAGGTGTTTTCCTTGTGAACAACAACAGAAAGACCATCGATCGCAACCTTCAGTTCGACGAATTCGATATTGGCTGCCTTGGCCTTATCTGCTTCCCCGTCTTTGATCGGGCGAGACGCATCGCTGATATCGATATCGCCTCGAACGAACTTGTCAAATCCACCACCAGTTCCAGACAGACCGACCTCAGCCACCAGATCCTTCTTGTTCTTCAGCTCTTCAGCCATGATCTGCGAGATCGGGAAGACCGTGCTCGAACCATCGATTTTGACAGTGTCATTGCCATAGCCAGCAGCGGCTGCATCACCACCTGCGGGTTTTGTTTCAGCTGGGCAGCCAGACATGGCGATCAGCAGGGACAAGGCAAACAAACTCGTGACAAAAGATTTCATAAGGGCAATTCCGATTGTTCGATGTTGTGGCGCAGTGACAGCGATCGGGACACTCGTTCATCTCAGGGAAGAACGATTTCGTCTCTTAACAATGTAGAAGAACGAGACGAATTTCTCTTATTCGAAATGTTAAGATTTGGTGAACTTGGTGGTTTTGCTTCGCATCTGCAAAGCCTTATCACCTCGACGGATCGGGCAAAATAGGCATGTCGTGATTGGTGGGTGAAAAGGATGTCCCTGTCTTTTCCAAATTAGTTCGCCGTGACACTTGCTATCACCTCCGCTTGAGGAAGACGAACAATAAAGCGGCTGCCTTCAAAGGGTTTACTCTCCACACTCACAGACCCATCAAACATCTGCGCCAGGTGCTTGACGATCGAAAGCCCCAGCCCCGTGCCGCCAAGCTCCCTGCTCCGGGCAGCGTCAACGCGGTAGAAACGCTCAAAGATCCGCTGCTGGTGTTCATGAGGGATCCCAATGCCAGTATCTTTGACTTCGACCTGAACCATCTTTCGATCAATGTGCCAGCTGACCTGCACCTTGCCCCCCTCAGGCGTGTACTTGATCCCGTTGACCACGAGATTGTCCATGATGGTCCGCAGACCTTCCGCATCCCCCATGACAACCGGCGCTAAAGACGAGGCTTTGACTGTGAGCTGGATATTCTTGTGGTCAGCCATTTCCTGGTGAGCGTTGATCGACTCTTCAATGATGTGACTCAGATCGACCTGCGTAAACTGGAAGGCGCTGCTTTCCGATTCGATGCGCGCCAGCCTCAGCATGTCCATGATCAGTGAATGAAGTCGCTCGGAGTGCTCGAGGATCCGCTGCAGAAATTTACGGCCATACTCAGGGTCTTCCATCGCGCCATCAAGCAGAGTCTCAGCACTCCCCTGGATGGCGGCAAGCGGCGTTTTCAGTTCATGAGAAACATTCGCGACGAACTCTCTGCGGATGTTCTCCAGTCGTCGAATCTCAGTAATATCATGCAGCACGATGACCGCACCGGGGCTGGGATCGCCCGGCAGGCGCGTCGCAATCAGGTTGACGATACTGTTCGAGCGAGGAAGTTCCATCTCTTTCCGCAGACGATCGCGTCCCGAGAGAACCTCATTGACGACCGATTCAAATCGCGAATTACGGACCGCTTCCCAGAGTCGTTTACCGATCACGCGGTTGCTCTCGAACTCGAGCAGTTCGTGAGCAGCCTGATTGGCGAACTGAATCCGTTGTTGCGAGTCAATCGCGATCACCCCCTCGATCATCCCGCCGAGCACGGTCGCAAGTCGGTCTCGGTTCTCCTGAAGCTGGCTCCCTTGTCGCTGGAGTTCCTCGATCCGCGACGTCAGTTCGCGGCTCATCGTATTGAACGCTTCCGCGAGGATCCCGAGTTCATCGCGCGAATCGACAATAACTTCCTGTTGAAGTTCGCCGACTGCCATGCCGCGAGCCGCATACGTCAATTGATCCAGCGGACGAATAATCCGTCCCACCACGAAGTAGGTCGTGATCATGGTGGCGATCACAACAATACCAGCCACCAGCCAAGTGAGACTGGAGATAGAACGTAGAACGGAATCCTCCGGGCTGCGTGTGGAAGACAGACGAACGAAGCCAACAGTCGTATCGATATCCATCAGCCGTCGCGTGGCGTAGTACTGGGGGCTGCCATTGGAGTCCTGCTGGACAAAGCTTTTGCCCACTCCCTTGGTCGTTGCTTCAACTGTCTCAGGGTGCGCGAGCAACTCTTCATGCTTAGTTCCGCTCATGACATTGCGGGAATCAAAGACAACCTGACCATCACGCTTGAAGACGAGAAGATGCTGATGGTTGGCATCAGCCATCTGGTGCAGCAGCGAAGTGACTTCCTCGCTGGCGTTGCCTTCGAGAACCTGCCTCGCATACGGTTCGACATAAACCAGCGACGACGAAAGGCTGTCTTCCTGCTGGCTAATAACGATCTGCCGCTGCTGGTCGAACAGTAGCAAAACGAACGCAACGACCGCAAAAACGGTCATCGCTGCGTAGGCCAGAAAGATTCGCCAAAAAAGCTGCGAGGAGAACATGCGCGTCGATCATAGATGACGAAAGCCACGATCAACTTCTCATGCACGCTGCCTGAGACATCGATCGTGGCCTGATCGTAAACATTCTGGACGACCTTTGCCAACCCAGATGGGCCTTACTCGTCTTCCGTACGAAGTTTGGCGACGACGTTGTAATCTTCGAGCGTTGTGGTATCGCCGATGGTCTCTTTCCCCGCTGCGATATCGCGAAGCAGTCGACGCATGATCTTCCCGCTGCGTGTTTTAGGAAGAGCTGCAGCGAAACGAACCTGATCAGGAGTCGCGAGCGCACCGATCTGCTTACGAACGTGGTTGATCAGTTCCTTCTTCAAATCTTCACCAGGATTTGCAGTCGAGGTATTAACGGTCACGAAGCAGCAGATGCCTTCACCTTTCAGATCATGAGGGAATCCAACGACGGCAGCCTCGGCAACCGAAGGGTGAGAGACCAGGGCGCTCTCGACTTCCATGGTACTCAGGCGGTGTCCAGAAACATTGAGAACATCATCGACACGGCCGAGGATCCAGAAGTAACCATCTTGATCGCGACGGGCTCCGTCACCAGCGAAGTACAGACCAGGGATTTTCGAGAAGTACGTCTCTTTGAACCGCTCGTGATCACCGTACAACGTGCGCAGCATGTGAGGCCACGGCTGGGTCATGACGAGCAGTCCCCCCTCATTATCACCCAACGGTTCACCCTCCTCGGACATGATCGCAGGGACAACGCCAGGAAGCGGCTTCGTGCAACTGCCAGGCTTGGTCGCAGTCACACCAGGAAGCGGACTGAGCATGATGCCTCCCGTTTCCGTCTGCCACCAAGTATCGACGATCGGACAGCGCTCGCCGCCGATGATCGTGTGATACCACATCCAGGCTTTCGGGTTGATCGGCTCGCCAACAGTTCCCAATAAACGCAAAGACGAGAGGTCGTATTGCTGTGGCCATTGGTCGCCACTCTTCATGAAAGAGCGGATCGCGGTCGGAGCCGTGTAGAAGATGGAGACCCGGTATTTCTCGATCAACTGCCAGAAGCGACCTTCGTCAGGCCAGTTCGGGGCCCCTTCATACATCAGAATGCTCGCCCCTTGCGAAAGGGGGCCATACACAACATAGCTGTGCCCAGTGATCCAGCCGACGTCCGCAGTACACCAATAGGTATCCGTGTCAGCAATATCGAAGACCCACTTCGAAGTCATCGCAGCACCGAGGCAATAACCTGCCGTCGAGTGCAGGACCCCTTTGGGTTTCCCCGTGCTGCCAGAGGTGTAAAGAATGAAGAGAGGATGCTCACTGTCGAGCGGCGTTGGTTCGCATTCAGCCTGGGCTTTCGCCATCAGCTCATGCCACCAGTAGTCACGGTCCGGAACCATTTCGACATCGCAGCCCGTACGTCGATAAACGACGACTTTCTCGACCGTCACTGCTTTCGCTAAGCTTTCATCAACCGTTTTCTTGAGCGAAACTTCTTTCCCACGACGCCACCCCGCATCCGCTGTGATGATGAGTTTGGCCTTGGCATCGTTATTGCGATCGGCGATGGCGTCCGCGCTGAACCCGCCGAAGATGATCGAGTGAGTCGCACCAATCCGGGCACAGGCAAGGGTCGCGATGACAAGCTCGGGAACCATCGGCATGTAAATGGTGACACGGTCACCCATCTGGACGCCGAGTGTTTTCAGCACGTTGGCGAATTTGCAGACTTCGCGGTACAGGTCCTGGTAACGAAGAACACGAACGTCGCCCGGCTCGCCTTCCCAGATGATCGCGGCTTTGTTCTGTCGCGCGGTGCCGATGTGTTTGTCGACGCATTGGACGGACGCATTCAGCTTGCCCCCCTGGAACCACTTCGTCTCGGGCATATCGCCTTGCATGACGGTTTCGAAGGGGGTTTCCCAGACGAGATTCTCTTTGGCGATCTGGCCCCAGAATTCCGCAGGCGCATCTTTGGCGTGATTCCAGGCAGCGAGGTACTCTTCTTCGCTTTTAAAGCTTACCTGAGGTTTGAAGGCCTTCGGAACAGGAAACAGCCGCTCTTCATGCAGCATGTTTTCAATGTTATGACTCTCGGCGTGTTGACTCTCGGACTGGCTCATGCTGCAACTCCAGGCCTTGATCGCTGGCAAGCTCAGTTGAGAGGCGCCAGTGGCTCAATGGGCGGACAGGGGATGTTTTTTCGTTGTCAAAGGGGTCGAGTTGCTGAACTCTCACGCATTGACCCGATTCGATGCGTCTCAACATAACGAAACTCAAACACATGTCCAAGCATCACAAGACATGATCTGGTCATACGACACTGGTTTCGCCGTTAGAGTCCACCGTGATTGATCTATATTCCGCAGGTATTGGCTGGATGGGTAAGCGGAACAGTGAAATGCTGGCCGGTGCGCAGAGAGGGGGAATACCATGAGCAATTCATTCAACTGGCCGAAAACAATGACAGTCTGTATACCCCCTGCAATTGCTCGTCTCATCCGGCTTCCGCTCGCGACCACTGAATGACTCATCCTGACTTTTCATCGGGGGAGGAACGCTTGCTTTCACCTGTTGAAAGAACAATCGGGGTGGGCGGCGATGGTGAAGCATTCAGGTTACGGTCGTCTTTCAGATGGATGCCGGTGATGCGGCGAGCATGAGCGTTGATTAAGAGATATTCGAGAGTGCTGGCGGCTTCCGAGATAGGAAGTCCTTCGGGGCGGATGTTGGAGACACAGTTGCGTTCTGCGTCGTGGCGACCGCGTTGCGGATTGTAAGTCAAGTAGGCGCCTAAGCTGTCGGGCGAGCTTAACCCAGGGCGTTCTCCCAGGAGAATGAGCGACAGACGTGTGTTCAAGGCGTGACCGATATCATCCTGGAGAGCGACGCGGGCCTGCTCGGCAATGATGATCGGCGTATTGGTCCAGCCTGCGTTTCTTAGACGCGGGAGAAGACGAGAGAGGAGAGGGACAGCGTGAAGGTTGGCCGCAGGAGCGGAAAGACCATCGGCGATGATGACAACGACGTCATAAGGAGTGTCGTTACGTCGGAGTTTGGTGAGGTGTTGGAAATCGTCGGGATGAAGAGTCCGACCGTGGTCGGGGTATTGAAGGTAGTCAGTGCGATCCCGGGCGGTGCTTCTGACGCAGAGATGGGGTTCGGAAATTTGATCGAGTTGGCGCTGAATCGAGGAGACATCGAGCGAGAGGTGGACAGCGTCTTGAGCACGCGCGTGAGCGAGACTGAAGTCGAGCCATTCACGCGTGGGCAGGCTGCCGCCAGTGCGACCGAGGGCGATGCGGGCGCCCGTGAATTTCTTCCAGGAAGACCAGGCGTCAGGGGAAACGGACATCGGCGAATCCTTTCGCTAATTAGCCTGGAGTTGAAGGAGCGGGTGCTGAGTCGAAACAGACTGGAGACGCCCTGCGTCATCGAGAATCCCGACGTCGTGCAGCCATTGTTCAAACTCTGGGGCAGGACGCAGCCCGAGGATTTGTCGAAGGTAGTGGCTGTCGTGGAAAGAGGTGGACTGGTAGTTGAGCATGACA
>SXGT01250492.1_pt1 | contig 11868 bp, 13 predicted proteins | sample 3176221 | NCBI WGS metagenome assembly SXGT01 (sample SAMN11356862, study PRJNA531348) | freshwater metagenome | isolation source: freshwater sample F1-120 | place: China: Fuxian Lake, Yuxi | collected 2017-12-25
CTTCGCCGAGACCCAGGGCACGAGCCTCGCGGTCACGATCGTCTTCCCCGGCGGCGTCGGCACGAACATCACGAAGAACTCCGGCGTGGACACCTCGCGCCTCGAGGCGGCGACCGCCGGTGGAAAGCCGCGCAAGACGACGAGCCCCGCGGATGCCGGGCGCCAGATCATCGAAGGGCTCGAGAAGGGCGCGTTCCGTGTCGTCATCGGGGGCGACGCCAAGTTCATGGATCGCTTCTCCCGCTTCTCGCCGAAGCGCGCGACACTGCTGATCGCGGACCAGATGAAGAGCCTGCTCGGCTAGCCGAGAGGCCCGTTAACTGACCCACCGCCCGGGATCCGTTCCGGGCGGTGGGGGTTGCGTCTGGGGGACGCGAGTCGCTGAGCGCGACGGTGTCGCTATGCGCGACGGCTGCCTCGCGTGACAAGGCCGTAGATCAGAAGCACGATGATCGCGCCGCCGATAGCCAGCAGCCACGTCGTGATGTCGAAGAATCCTTCGAGGCCCACTCCGAAGATGGCGCTGCCGAGGAATCCGCCGAGAAGCGCGCCAACAACACCGAGAATCAGTGTGATGACCCAGCCTCCGCCTTGCGTTCCCGGAAGGATCGCCTTTGCGATAGCGCCAGCGGCAAGTCCGAGAATAATCCAGGCGATGATGCCCATGTGTGACCTCCAAATAGATCGATGGGTAATGGCCCTGGTTCTCAGGGCCCCAACTACACAACCATGGATCGACCGGTCGCAGCACCCCTTGACCTGCGGTCAGCGAGAGTGCTATGTCCCTCGTTCGGGGGACTCAGGCATCCAGGGGGCGGGTCGCCAGCCGGAGCGCCAGATCGAGCGCCCGATCGACGGTGGCGTCGAGAACGCCCTCCAGATCGCCGGGAAAGTGGCGCTGCTCGACGACAGTGCGGCCATGCAGGCTCGCCGCGATGAACACGGTTCCCGGCGGCTGATCCTCGGCGTGCGCGGGCCCGCCGACCCCGGTGACCGCCAGCGCGAGGTCTGCTCCCGTCAGGCGGGCGACGCCCTCCGCCATCTCCGCTGCGCACTGCCGTGAGACGACCGGGCCGCGAGTCACGCCCAGGACCCCGAACTTGACCTCGTTGTCGTAGGCGATCACTCCGCCCAGAAACCAGTCGGATGCCCGGGGGATCGCACCGATTTCGCTTGCGATCCGCCCGCACGTGAGGGATTCCGCCACGGCGACGGTGAGCCCCGAGGGCGCGATCTGGTGGCCGAATCTCAGCGCTGAGCTCATCGGGTCACCCTATCCCGGAGCCACGAACGCATCGCGTCGCCTCTTCTCGGCGGAGCGGTCCGGCACGACCGCGAGCCCGCGGGTGGCCGGGCCCTCCAGCAGCTCGCCGTTCGGGGCGAACCTCGACCCGTGTGCGGGACAATCCCACGAGCCCTCCGCCGTGTTCCACCGAACGACGGCTCCGAGGTGCGGGCAGACGAGCGACAGGCCGCAGGGGCCGTCGTCGAGCACGTCGACGACCGTCGGGTGCACGAGGTGGTTGCCTCGGGTGCTGCCGGCCGGGATGGCGTTGCGCCGGGCCAGCGCCTCCACCCACGATCGCGCGTACCAGGTGAAGACGCGCGCGTTGGCCCCGATTCCTCGGGCCATGGCGAGCGGGAGCGTGATGCGACGGCGGAGAAGCCTCTGCGCGGGGGTGTGCCCGCCGACCACGTCCGCGGCGAGGGTCAGCGCGGCGGAGACGGCGCCCGTCATCCCCCACTTCTCGAACCCCGTCGCCATCAGCACCCGGCCGCGACCTCGGGGCAACGGGCCGACGAAGGGCACGTGGGAGGCGGACTCGTAGTCCTGTGCCGACCACGAGTGCGTTCGTCGGGCGGAGGGCCAGTGCATCCGTGCCCACTCGTCGAGGGCGCCGTAGGGGTCGTCGCTCGCCTTCTGGCGACCCGTCGGGTGCCCCTCGCCGCCCACGATCAGCCGCCCGCGGTGCCAGCGAACGCTGTGGGCCGACGCGCCGGCGCTGAGGAACATGCCCGTCTCGCGCGCGTCGCGCTCGTCGACCTCGAACGCGACGACGTGGCTGCGCTTCGCCTCCACCTTGGCGAAGTAGAGGCCGCGATCCAGCACGGGGATGCCCGTCGCGACGATGACCCGGCGACCGTGCACGACCCCCGCGTCGGTGGTCACGACGGCGGGTGACGCCGCCCGGACGCGCCGTGCGCGCGCGCCCTCCACGACGATTCCGCCCGCGGCCCGGATGTCTGCCACGAGCCGGATGACGACGTCCATGGGGTCGAAGTGCACCTGGCGCGGCAGCACGACGGCCGCATGGGTGGGGAAGGGGAGTTCGGCGTGGTCGTCGAGTCGAACGGGGAGGCCCACCGACCGCGCGACGTCGTACTCGCGCCGCACGGCGTCGACCTCGTCCGGCGTCTCCGCGAACGTGACCGAATCCTGGTACTCGAACGGCACGCCGGAGCCCGACAGGTACTCCACCATCCAGTCGAAGGCCTCGCGCTGGTTCGCGACGTAGGCCTCGAGCACGGCCCGGCCGTTCACGCTCGCGATCTTCTGGAGCCGGGTGCCCTGCAGCACGCTCAGCTTCGCCGTGGTGTTGCCGGTGGCGACCGCCCCGACCTCCCGCGCCTCCAGGACGGCGACCCGCTCCCCGGCGCGCGCGAGAAGCAGCGCCGTCGTCAGGCCCGTGAGGCCACCGCCGATCACGACAGCATCGAACTCTCCGTCGACCGGGAACTCGTCGGTCTCCGCGCGCCCCGCCAGATCACGCCACAGGGAGGTCATGCGTTCTAGACGCTTCCTCGCCAGGCGCCGTCCGCGATGCCCTCGCTCTCGATGTGCTCCTTGAACTTCTGCAGGGCGTGCTTGACCGCGTGGGCGGGAATGTTGAGGGCAGCGCCGACGGTCTCGAGGGCGCCCTTCGGCTCCCAGTCGATCTGCGCGGCGATGCGGGTCGAGGTGTCGCTCAGCTTGTGGAACGTGACGACACCCGCGTGGTCCACGTCGCCGCCCGTGCTCGTCCAGGCGATCCGATCATCCGGGATCTGCTCGGTGATCACCGTGCTGAAGTCCCGGACGGAGCCCGCCAGCCGGACGGTCCAGGCATTGGTGACGTCGTCCACCTGGATGACCTTCTCGACCTCCGGCAGGAACGCCGGGAACGACTCGAACTGGGTCCACTGGTTGTAGGCGATGTTCACCGGCACGTCGATGTCGATGGTTTCCACGATCTGATCCATGAGGGATCTCCTTCGTTAGTTGGGGTTCACTTCGACGCTAGGTCGGGCATCCGTCGTGGCACGAGGGGTTGCATTCTCAGGGGGAAGCTGCCTAAGCACTAGGCGTCGATTGCCGGTAAGTCAACCCGTTCCCCCGTGGGGGCAACCCGCCGTAGACATGGGACCCATGCGAGCACTCACCTGGACTTCAGCCGACGGCGTCTCCGTCGAGACCGCCCCCGAACCCGTCATCCTCGACCCCGGCGACATCGTCATCTCCGTCACCTCCACCGCGATCTGCGGCTCCGACCTGCACCTCCTCGACGTGCTGGCCCCGTTCATGAACACGGGCGACATCCTCGGCCACGAGCCCATGGGCGTCGTGCTGGAGGTCGGGGACGAGGTCTCCAGCGTCGCCGTCGGCGACCGCGTCGTCGTGCCCTTCGTCATCTCCTGCGGCGAGTGCTACATGTGCGCTCGCGGCCTGACCACGCAGTGCGAGACCACCCAGAACCGCGACCAGGGCACCGGTGCCGCCCTGTACGGCTATACCGAGCTCTACGGCGCCGTGCCGGGCGGGCAGGCGGAGCTCATGCGCGTGACCCGCGCCGACGCCAACGTCATCCGCATCGCGGGGGATCTGCCCGATGAGCGCTACCTCTTCCTCAGCGACATCCTGCCCACGGCCTGGCAGGCCGTGCAGTACGCGAACGTCAGCCCCGGCGAGACCGTGCTCGTGCTCGGGCTCGGCCCCGTCGGCCAGTTCGCGGCCCGGATCGCACGCCACCTGGGATGCACGGTCATCGGCGTCGACCCCGTGCCGGAGCGGCGCGAGATGGCGGTCCGCCACGGCATCTCCGTGCTCGACCTCGACGACGCCGTCGCCGACCGGATCCTCGAGCGGACCGAGGGCCGGGGCCCCCACGCCGTGATCGATGCGGTCGGCATGGAGGCGCACGGCAACCCCGTCGCCGCCTTCGCGCAGGGCGCCACCGGGCTGCTGCCCGACGCGATCGGCAAGCGGCTAGCCCGCGCCGTCGGCGTCGACCGGCTCGCGGCGCTGATGGCGGCGATCGAGACGGTGCAGCGCGGCGGCACCGTCTCCGTCGTCGGCGTCTACGGCGGCGTGGCTGACCCCATGCCGCTCGTGACGATGTTCGACAAGCAGCTCTCGCTCCGCATGGGCCAGTGCAACGTGCAGCGCTGGATCGGCGACCTCATGCCGCTCGTCGAGGATGCGTCGGACCCGCTCGGAATCGACGATCTCGTCACCCACCGCGGCAGCCTCGAGGAGGCGCCCGACCTGTACGAGCTGTTCAAGAACAAGGAGGACGGCTGCGTGAAGGTGGTCCTGACGCCGTAGCGCGACGGAGCTACACCAGAAGCGCGAGCAGCGCGGGGATGCTCTGCCGCCCGCCGACCGTGCGCCCCTCCGCGAATCGCTCGAACACCCGCGGGTGGATGTAGCTGCCGCGCGCCACCGCGGGCGTGTTGCCGAGCGCCGCCGCCGCAGCCTTCGTCGCCGCGACGATCGCCGCCTGCACCTCCCGGTCCGTCCCGGGAGTCGCAGGCAGGGCCGCGGCGGCGACGAGCGTGCCGCGCAGGGTGCGGAAGTCCTTCGCGGTGAACTGGGAACCCAGCCGCTCGCGCAGGTAGTCGTTGACCTCGCCCGACCGCAGGGGGCGGCGTCGTCGGCCGTCGGCCCACGCGAGCAGCCGGCTCGCGGGCGCCCGGCCGCGGTGCAGCTCCGCGAGGGCGTCGATGAGCACCGCGTCGTCGATCGGGATGAGCGAGCGCTGGCCGCTCTTCGCCGCGAAGGCGAGGGTGAGCCCCTCGGCCTCGACGCGGACGTTGCGGCACAGCAGGGTGCAGAGGCCGCGGGAGCCCGTCGTGGCGGCGTACTCCTCGCCCCCGATGCGGATGGCCGTGGCATCCAGCAGCCGGAAAGCGGTCCAGAGCACGCGCTCCCGGGAGAGGGGCGGCGAGTGCCGGTCGCCATCGGCGCGACGGCGCGCGCGAGGCAGCTCCGCGCCGAGCTGGAGCGCCCTCGCGAACTTCTCCTCGTCCTGCTGCGCGCGCCACGAGGGGTGATAGATGTACTGGCGCCTGCCCGCGTCGTCCACGCCGACGGCGAGGATGTGCGCGCTCCCGGTCGGCGCGAACCACACGTCGCGCCAGGCCGGCGGTACGACGAGGGCCGTCAGGCGGTCGCGAACGGCGGCGGACACCCGGCGGCCTCGCGCGTCGCGGAACTCGAAGGAGCCGTTCGATCCGACGCGGGTGAGGCCCGGGGTCTCATACGGCCGGACGTACTGGAGGCGGGTCACACCCCGACGCTAGCGGGGAGCGGTTCGGCCCGGCAGGGGGTTGACCTTAGCCACGTGCATCCTGTGAAGTCAACCACTCGTGGATGCGCGGGGCCCCGGGTTTGACTCAAGGAGCCGATCACACCGGCACGATCCCCACGAAAGGACACACCATGTCTCAGAACGCCCTCGAAACGCCCATGGACCTGCTCCGCTACCAGCTGCGCACCGCGCTGACGATGGAGGACGACTCCCTGGCGGCGCTCGCAGAGCTCGAGAAGGCGGCGGCGTCGGCCGAGGTGAAGAAGATGTTCCGGCACCACGCCGACGAGACGCGGGAGCAGATCGCCAACCTCCACTCGGTGTTCGAGCTCCTGGAGCTGCCCCGGTCCACCGCGCCGTCGCCGAGCACGAAGGGGATCTCCAAGCAGGCCGAGTCGCTCATCGGCAAGAGCGCGACGTCGCTGCGCGACCAGGTCGTGCTGTCGAGCGCGCTCGGCAACGAGCACTACGAGATCTCCGCCTACCAGTCGCTGCTGGTCCCGGTCCGCGCGATGGGCGCCGCGGACGTCGTGCACCTGCTGAGTGCGAACCTCGACCAGGAGGTCCACACCAGCACGGAGCTTCAGGAGATGCTGCAGAAGGTCGCCGGCTAGCGGCTACTCGTAGCGCAGCGACGAGATCGGATCCTGTCGAGCCGCCCGGGCGGCCGGCACGGTTCCGGCGAGGAACGCGATCGCCATCACCAGCAGGATGATCGTCCCGACCGACACCGGATCGAACGCGATGAGCGTCAGCCCGGGCAGGTCTGCGAACAGGCCGCGGGCGAGCGCTCCCGCCACCGCTGTTCCCGCGAGCATCCCGACTCCGACGCCGATCGCACTGCCGAGGAAGCCGATGTAGGTGGCTTCGACGCTGAACAGGCCGAAGACCTTGCCGCTGCCCATGCCCATCGCCTTCATGAGACCGATCTCGCGCGTCCGCTCCTGCACCGACATGAGCAGCGTGTTGACGATCCCGAACCCGGCGGCGAGCAGCGCGATCACCGCGAACGCGTTCAGCACGAGCACGATCGCGTCGATCACGGCGGTGAAGGCACCGAGGGTGTCGTCGATGGTGGTGCCCGTGAATCCGGCGTCGGCGAGGGCGCCCTTGAGCGCGTCGATGTCGGTCGGCGTCGCATCCGGGTCGAAGCGGACGGTCGCCGAGGAGAAGGAGTCGGACTCGACGCCGGCCTGCTGGGTCGAGTACAGGGCATCCGTGAGCGCCGCGTTCGGTGTGGCGGATGCACCGCCGTCGATGAGGCCGGGCTCGGAGACGCCGACGATGGTCGCCGTCACCGACTGCTCCACGCGGTCGGCGTCGGTGAGGCCGAAGGTCACCTCCTGGCCGATCGCGGCGGCGGCGTCGGAGAAGCCGAGCGACTCCACGTAGTCCTGCGGGATCACCACCTGCCGCTCGCTCGACCCCGAGTCGGGCTGCTCCCCGGCCGCGAGGATCACCTGCATGCCGGGCACGAAGGAGCCGACCCCGATCTCGAACGGGGTGCCGTCGCCGGCCTGGATGAAGTCAACCGAGATCCGCTTCACCGGGTCGACGGAGAGGACTCCGTCGACCGCCGCGATCGTGTCGAGGTCGGCCTCGGTGATGGGGTCGACGGACTGGGTCGTGCCGGGCGGGCCGGCCGTCTGGCCCTGGTCGACCTGATCGGGGTCGTACTCGGTGGGGCCGTCATCCGTCGACTGCTCGATGGTGTGCGTGACCGTCATCACGTCGCTGGCGCCCGCCTGGGCGACCGTCGTCGAGATGTACTGGTTGATGCCGGTGCCGAGACCGGTCGTGATCGTGAGCGTGAACGCCCCGATGACGATTGCGACGATCGTGAGGGTCGTGCGGGTCTTCGCGCGGAAGGTGTTGGCGACCGCGTCGCCCACCACATCGATGGCCCTCACGCGGCACGCTCCTCGGACTCGAGGTCGACGAGTGCGCCGTCGCGCATGTACAGCCGCCGGTCGCAGCGGGCGGCGAGATCCTCGTCGTGCGTCACGACGATGAGCGTGATGCCCTGCTCGCGGTTGAGGTCGAACAGGATGTCCTCGACGATCGCACCCGTGGCGGAGTCGAGGTTGCCCGTGGGCTCGTCCGCGAAGATCACTCGCGGCGACCCGACGAGCGCCCGGGCGATGACGACCCGCTGCTTCTGCCCGCCGGAGAGGTCCGTCGCCCGCGACTTCGCCTTGTCGGCCAGCTCGAGCTGTTCGAGCGCGGCCATTCCGCGACGGCGGCGCTCGCGGGCGCCGACCCCGGCGATCTTCAGCGGCAGTACCACGTTCTCCAGAACGGACTGCCCCGGCGTCAGGAAGAACTGCTGGAATACGAACCCGAACGTGCTGTTGCGGGTGTGGTTGAGCGCAGTGCCGCGCAGGAGCGACGCATCCTCCCCGCTCAGCAGGACCTTCCCGCTCGTCGGCTTGTCGAGCAGCGCGAGCAGGTGCATCAGCGTCGACTTTCCGGACCCCGACTTGCCGACGATCGCGACGGACTCGCCTTCGAGGATGTCGAAGGTGACCCCCCGCAGCGCGTCGAAGCGCGTCGCCCCGCGACCGTAGCTCTTGTGAAGATTGCGAACTTGCAGGACGGGGTCGGGCATCGTGCCTCCGGAGTCAGGGAGTGGTGTGCGGGATGCTCCCCACTCTCGCCGACCCCGGTCGCGGGCGCGTCGTGCCCCGGGAGCAATCTCGCGTACTCCCGGGGGAGCAGGCGGCTGAGGGGACGCGAACCCGCGTCAGGCCCCGCTCGATAGCTGGCCGCGCACGATCGAGTCGCCGGAGTGCGCCGGGTCGCCGTCGAGCGGCTCCTCGGAGACGTCGACGAGATCGAAGCGGGTCAGGTCGAGGCCGTCGGGGATTGTGAACCGCCCGCTGCCGCCGTCGACCACGCCGAGGCTCACGAGCTCGGAGCCGGTCGAACTGATCAGCCACACCTCGCGGTAGGCGCCCGCGGAGACCGGTGCATCGATCGAGACGTCCACCACGCGGGAGCCGTCCGGGCGCTCCTCGACGATCGCGGAGCCGGTCGCGCCCGGCCAGTCCGGGAACGCGTCGAGCGTCGCCGTCGCCAGTACCGTCGTCGGCGCCGGCTGCAGCGCCCACCACGACACTGCCAGTCCGGCGCCGACGAGGAGAGCGGCGGCCGCGCCCGCTACGGGAGCCAGCCAGCGTCGGCGGCGCGGTGCGATCGGCGTCACCGGTGCGGTGGCGGGGGCATCCGCGAGTTCCGCCTGGATTCCGGCCCACACCCGCGGGTCCGGCTCGAGCAGCGCCCCGGCGTCGAGGCTCGACCGGCCGACCTTCGCCGCGTGCGCGAGGTTGGCGAGTTCCGCGCGGCAGGGGCCGCACTCCGCGAGGTGCGCGTGGTCGGCGGGTGTGCCCTCGTCCTCCCCCAGGGCGAGAAGCGCAAGCACTTCAGGATCGATGTGACTCATGGGTCACCTCCAGTCGGGTGCGCATCCGGCCCAGGCTGCGTCGGATATGGCTCTTGACGGTACCGAGGGGAATGCCGAGTCGCGCCGAGATCTCGTTGTGCGTGAGGTCATCGTAGAACGCGAGCTGGATGACGCGCTGCGCATCCGGTTCGAGCTGGGCGATCTCGTCCGCGACCAGGAGCGTCTCGGCGAGATCGACGGGCTCCTGCACCCAATCGCTCGGCGCGGTGACGGCGTTCAGCTGTTCGTGAAGCCGTCGGATGCGCGCCCGGGCCTCGAGCGTGTCGGCAATCTTGTTCTTGGTGATGGCGACGAGCCAGGTGGAGAGCTTGGCGCGATCGGCGTCGAACCGGGAGCGTCCGATCCAGGCCGCCACGAACGTCTTCTGGGTCACGTCCTCGGCATCGGCGATGTCGCCGAGCGAGCGGACAGCGAGGGTGTAGACGAGCGCCGACCAGCGCCGGTAGGCGTCCTCGAGGGCACGGTCCTCGCCCCGGGCGAAGGCCCGCGCGATCGCCTCGTCATCGTCGGCCGTCATGGTCTCTCTCCATCAGGATGTCACGGGCGTGGCCACGACGACGATGTTGTCGCTGTAGCTGCTGGCCGTGTAGTCGAACTGGCCCCCGCACGTGATGAGCACGAGTCGGGGTGCGCCCGAGCGGTCGAAGACGTCGGCGAGGGGGAGCTGCTCCTTGAGCACGCTCGTGACGGACTCGATCGCGTAGCGGACCGTCGACCCGTCCTGCATCCCGACCACGATCTCGGTTCCGGCGGGGCGTCTCTTGAGGCCCGCGAAGGGGCCGAGCCCGTACTCGATCGAGTCGACGTGCGCGGCGATGACCGTCGTGCCCGCCGGGCTCAGGGGGTCGGCGCCGTAGCGGTACCAGCCCGCGACCTTGACGTCGGCGGGGAGTTCCATGAGGCCGTCGGGCTGGATGCCGACGGGGATCACGCTGACCGCGATCCCCTCCGAGGGCACCTCCACGCTCAGCGGCTGGACCGGCGTGCGCGGCGGCTCCAGTTGGGTGCTCACCACGGGCACGTCGATCGCGATTCTGCTGGGGGTCGGCTTCGGCGCGGGGGCGGATTCCGCGGGCTGCTCCGCTGGTGCGGCGGAGCAGCCCGCGAGGAGGATCACTGTGGCAGCGGCAAGTACCCATCGAGTCGTCGTCATGGTGATCCTCCTTTCCGGGGGTGCTGTTACTTACCGGCGGACTGGGCGGCGCGGTTGCGCATCCCGACGAGCGCCGCCGCCAGCAGCAGGGCCAGCAGCGCGGCCGAACCGAGCGCGATCGCGGTCGGGTTGGCGTCGGCAGCGAGACCGGCGGTGCCGGAGTGCACGCCGCCCGGAGTGGAGTGCAGGCCCGAGATGGACTGCGTGATGAGCTGCAGGCTGTCGGAGGCGCCCACCGCGTACACGATGAGGTTGGTGCCCTCGACGATCGTGACCGGTGCGGCGTTGCCGTCGGCGGGGATGACGAGCGGGCTCGCGGTTCCCGCGCCCGCGACTCCGGCGGTGATGTCTCCGGCGGGCAGGAGGGTCGTTCCCTCATCGCCGTTCTCGACGTTGTCGAAGGCGATCGCACCGTTCGCGACGATCGCGACGGCGCCGGCCTCGGCGGTGTGGCGCACCGTCAGTCGGCCCTGACCCGCGGGGATCGTGGAGATGTCGTTGATGAACACTCCGAGGGTGGGCGCACCGGACTCGTCGTACTGCGCGACGAGCGAGACGCTCTCATTGGCGGGGACGCTCGCGGCGGGAACGTTGATGGCCGGCGTCGCTGTGGCCGGGTCCGCGTCGGCCTCGAACACCTGGATCTTGTAGTCGCCCGCGGCCAGGTCGAGGGGACCGGCGGCGGTGCCGAACTCGAAGTTCTCGAGGGTGAGGGCGTCGTTCACGTACACGTCGACCGTGAGGCCGGGGATGCCGTGGACCACGTACACGTCCGAGCTGCTGGCCGAGATCGCCTGAGCGGGGGCGGCGACGCCCACGGTGGCGAGAAGTCCGACCACGAGGCCGGAGAGAATCTTGTACCGCATGGAATGTCCTCCTTGGCGCAGACGAGTTTCGCCTGTCATGGAGTACTTCTCCCGGGGGGTCGCGTTTGGATGCACGCGCCGCGAACTTTTTGCAGCCTCGATGTTTCCTGTGAAGTTTACTTCATGCATTGATACCAATAGGTGAAGTCTGCTTCACTCATCTTCCGAACCGATTCTCGAGAAGGAGACCTGTTGGACCTACCGTTATGGGCGTGGCTCGCCGTCGTCGGAGTCATCCTGGCCATGCTCGCCATCGACCTCGTCGCCCACCGCACAGCGCACGTCATCGGCCTCCGCGAGGCGGCGGGCTGGTCCATCTTCTGGGTCCTCTCCGGCATCACCTTCGGCGTGATCGTCTGGTCGCTCTTCGGGGCCGAGTTCGGGCAGCAGTACTTCGCCGGGTTCGTCATCGAGAAGTCGCTCGCCGTCGACAACGTCTTCGTCTGGGCGATCATCTTCGCCAGCTTCGGGGTGCCGGCCCAGTACCAGCACCGCGTCCTGTTCCTCGGCGTGATCGGGGCCCTCGTGTTCCGCGGGATCTTCATCGCCCTCGGCGCGGTGCTGCTCGAGAACTTCGCCTGGGTGCTCTACGTGTTCGCGGCGTTTCTCGTGTTCACGGGCATCCAGATGCTTCGACACCGCAACGACCACGGCGACCCGGCCAACTCGAGGGTGCTGAAGCTGTTCCGCAAGCTGGTACCGATGACCGAGCAGTACGACGGGCAGAAGCTGCTGACCCGCGTGGGCGGTGCCCTCGTGGCGACGCCGCTGCTCGCGGTCCTCGTGCTCATCGAGGTGACCGACATCGTGTTCGCGGTC
>SXGT01638854.1_pt1 | contig 11868 bp, 9 predicted proteins | sample 3176221 | NCBI WGS metagenome assembly SXGT01 (sample SAMN11356862, study PRJNA531348) | freshwater metagenome | isolation source: freshwater sample F1-120 | place: China: Fuxian Lake, Yuxi | collected 2017-12-25
GTAGACAGCCTGCAAGGTGCCGGCGGGGCTGGCGAGTTGCACAAGGAATGTGTAATTGGAGCCGAGATTAAATTGGCCCTGCAGGCTGACCGTGCCGGATGATAGCAGCGATAGTGGATCGGTGACGGAGGCCGGGGTGGGGTCGGCGGGCGGGTTAGTGGCGGTAGCCATTCTTTTTCAGGCAAAAGTGGCCGTCGGGTTCCATGGGCAGGCCGCATTGCGGGCAATTGCTGCGGCCGCGGTTGGCCAGCTCGATCGACCAGCGTGCCAGGGCCTTGGCCTGGTTGCGGCTGCACCAGATGCGCGCCTGGCTGGCGTCGTCCTCCTCCATGCCGCTGAGCAGGATCTCTTTGGTGACCAGTACCACGCTGTCGCGGTTGGAATCGTAGCCGATGCCGATATCGCCGACGCGAAAAAGCGGGTCGCCGAGGATATTGATGCGCATTTTTTCTTCGTCAAAATCGGCGCTGGAGGGAGTGAGGGTAAGGTTTTGAGCTTCCAACTCGGCCAGGAATTTTTCGATACCGATGGCCAGGGTTTGCAACTGCATCTTCTCGATCAGGATGGTGGTGCGTTCGCCGTCTTTGACCGCTTGCAGGTAAAAGGTGCGTTGGCCTGGCCGGCCAAAGGCATCGGCGGTGATGTGGTCGCAGGGGTCGATCTCGAGGCGAATGGGAGTCATGGTTGCTTTATTGTAGCCCAATTTGGGGGGTGTGTCGCAAGAATTATGTTAATTTTGGGTTGATTGGCTTGGCAATGGGCGGGCTGGCTATGGTATATATAGGGAATGACCTATAAAGCTTTGATCTTCGATATGGACGGGACGATCGTGCACAATATGCCGACCCACAACCAGGCCTGGCAAGATACCCTGGCGGAAGCAGGCGTGCAGATCGACCAGGATGAATTTCACCGTAAAACCAGCGGGCAGAAGAACGCCGAGATCGTGCGGCTGATGTTGGGCGAACATTTGAGCAGCGAAGAGGTTGCCCAATGGAGTGAGCGCAAGGAAGTGTTGTACCGCGAACGATTTGCCGAGCAGCGCGATACCGTGCCGGGTTTTATGGCTTTGCTGCACGCCGCGCGCGAAAAAGGGTTGGTAGCGGCGGTGGCCAGCGCTGCTCCGCCGGAAAACCTGGATTTTATCTTGGACGGTCTGGACTTGCGCAAGCGCTTTGAGGTGGTGGTGGGCGGCGAGGACGTGGAACGCGGCAAGCCCAACCCCGACATTTTTTTGAAGGCAGCCATAAATTTGGGGGTTAAGCCGGAGGAATGCCTGGTGTTTGAAGACGCGTTGGCGGGGATCGAGGCGGCACGGCGAGCCGGCATGGATGTGATCGTGGTGTTGACCACCTTGCATCGCGAAGAGGTGGAACAAATACCGCATGTGCTGCAGGCGGTGGAGGATTTTAGCCAGCTGAATGTGGCAACCCTGTTGGCATAATCAGCAAAATGATGGGAGAGAAAAAGGCAAGCCGGCAGGTTTGCCTTTTTTGTTGGTTTAATTATCAGCAAATGTGAAGTGAAAAATAAATAAGTATTATGTATACTAATGCTGAAAATTGAGTGTTGGATGAGGAGCATTATGGACCCAGAGCGCAAAAAGAGGTTTATCAGTACTTCATCGCGGGTGATACGGCGATTGTACGGACCCGGCGATGGTACAGACGGGGGTCAGACGGCGCTGGCTGGTGAGGACGCGGCGGCCAGGATAGGGCGGCCGGGAGAGTACCCGTTTACACGCGGGGTGCACCCAACCATGTACCGCGGCAAGCCGTGGACGATGCGCATGTTTGCCGGCTTTGGCACCGCGCAGGAGAGCAATGAGCGTTTGCGCTATTTGTTGGAGCAGGGCCAAACCGGGTTATCGATCGCCTTTGACCTGCCCACCCTGATGGGCCTGGACAGCGACGACCCGATGGCGGAGGGTGAGTTTGGCAAGTGCGGTACGGCAATCAGCTCGCTGCGCGATATGGAGCGGCTGTTGGAGGGGATACCGCTGGATCGGGTGAGCACCAGCATGACCATCAACTCGCCGGCGGCGATCGTGTGGGCGATGTACATTGTGGCGGCTGAAAAACAGGGGGTGCGGCCAGAGCAGTTGCGGGGTACCACCCAGAATGACATATTAAAGGAATTCATCGCCCAAAAAGAGTACCTGTTCCCGCCGCGTGAATCGATGCGGCTGGTAACGGATACGGTGGAATATGGCACGCGCCACCTGCCGTTGTGGAACAGCATCTCGATCAGTGGCTACCACATCCGGGAGGCGGGCAGTACGGCCGGGCAGGAGCTGGCTTTTACCCTGCTGGACGGGATGGAATATGTGCGCTGGGCGGTGGACCGCGGATTGGCGGTGGATGATTTTGCGCCGCGGTTGTCGTTTTTCTTCAATGCCCATAACGACCTGTTTGAGGAAGTGGCCAAATACCGGGCGGCACGGCGCATTTGGGCGCGCAAAATGCGCGAAGAGTTTGGCGCCCAGGACCAGCGCAGCTGGCTGATGCGCTTCCATACCCAAACGGCGGGTTGTTCGCTTACGGCGGCGCAACCGTTGAACAACATTGCGCGGGTGACCGTGCAGGCGTTGGCGGCGGTGCTGGGCGGAACGCAAAGCCTGCACACCAACAGCATGGATGAGGCGATCGCCCTGCCCAGCCGCGAAGCGGTAACGGTGGCCTTGCGCACCCAACAGATCTTGTTGGAGGAGAGCGGGGCGGCCAACACGGTGGATCCGCTGGGTGGATCGTATTATGTGGAAAGCCTGACAGACAGCCTGGAAGAGGAAGCGGAGCAGATCTTTGCGCGGGTAGCGGCGCTTGGCGGAGTGTTGCCGGCGCTGGAGCAGGGTTATTTTCAGCGCGAGATCGCCGCGGCGGCGTATGATTACCAACGCCAGATCGACAGCGGGGAGCGGGTTGTAGTGGGCGTGAACGGCTGGCAAAGCGGCGAGGGCGGCGAGATCCCGGCGTTGCGGATGGACCCTTATGGCTACAGCGAGCAAGTGAAGGCATTGGGAGCGTTGCGGTCTGAGCGGGACAATATTGAGGTTGGCCTGGCACTGGACGAGTTGCGCAGCGCCTGCGCGGGCAGCGAAAATTGCATGCCGGCCATTTTACGGGCGGTGCGGGCGTATGCCACCCTGGGCGAGATGACAGCGGTGATGAAGGAAGTGTTTGGGGGGTACGAAGAGCCGGCCTGGATGTAAGGAAAAGCGGCGGAAAAACAGGAGAAATGTAAGCTGGCGATGTGGGCAGATTGGGGTAAAATAGGCGCTTTGGAAAAAAGTGCCGATGGAAAAACCCCGTTTTGCTTTCATTGATGTCGCGCGCGGCATCACCATTTTGTTGGTGGTTGCCCATCACAACCCTTCCTTGCGGATAGCGCTGGGTGAGCGGTTGTTTGCCGGGCTGGGAATGGCGCGCATGCCGTTGTTCTTCTTTTTGTCAGGCTTATTTTTGCAACCAGGCCAGCCCGGACAACTGCGCAAAAGGGTGGTGGCTTTGCTGAAACCGTATGGAGCGGCTACATTGCTGTTTTGGCTGGTGTACGGCGCCAGCAGTGGCAGCCCCGCCCAATTGGTGGCCGGGGCATTGTGGGCCAATGGCGCTACCATCATTGACCTGCCATTGTGGTTCTTGCCGCACCTTTGTCTGGCCAGTGTTATGGCCATTGGCTTGGCGCGTTGGCTGCGGTTACGGCCAGTTGCCGGTATGGCGCGCAATTGGCTGGTGGTCGCGGCCTTGTTCGCTGGCGGGGTGTTGATGATAGGCAGGGTAAAGGGTGTGGAATTGCCGGTAGCAGGCTGGATGGATTGGCTGCCTTGGGGGCTGGATATAAGCCTGCTGAGCAGCGCCTTGCTTTTGGCGGGTTTTAGCCTGCGGCAGCCGGTGCTGGAGGGGCGGCTTTGGAAAATTGCCGGATTGCTTGGCGGGCTGGTATTGGCGGCAGTGATGGTATGGAGCGATGCCCGGCTGGATATGGACCAGCGTATTTTGCGGCAGCCGCTTTTGGTGCTGGCTGGGTCTGCCGGCGGGATCTCTGCCGGGTTGGGGCTGGCAAGGTGGATAGCAGGTTGGCCGCGGGTGGGGGCGGCATTGTCGTGGGTTGGGAAACGCAGCTTGTTGCTGTTGGTGTTCCATTACCCCATGTGGGACCTGGCAATGGCGTTGGTGGGTAAACAAATGGCGGCGCAACAACCGGCGGCTTTTGGATGGCTGACGTATTGGCTTACCTTGGGGCTGTGCCTGGCGCTGGATGTTGCCTGGCAAGCCACCAAAAATGGGCGGGTGGGTGAGCGGATGTTGATGATGGTAAAACGATTGGACGGATCGCGCCAGCAAAACGCTTGACACCTTTAGCGCGCCTGTTCTATAATAGAACAAATGATCTATTATAGAACGGAGGAAGGGATGGCGAATTGGTGTTTAAACGCGATCTTGGCGCGGGGCAGGCCGGATGACTTGCAACGCATGATGGAACAGGTAAGCGGAGGAATGCCGTACACCTTTGATTTGCAACGAATAGTGCCCATGCCGGCGGAGCTGGAGGACAGCGCACAACAGCGCGCATGGCGAAGGATCCATTGGGGGGTGGAAGAGAATGTTCGATCGGCGATGGTGCTGTGGTGGCATGGCGATATCCATGTGCGGTTTTATTCCCGGCAGCGGCCGCCAATATTTGCGGTAAGGTCGTTGGGGCAGCAGCATACGGGGTTGTTGGTGAGCCACCAATATATGGAAATGGAACAAGACCTAAGCGGGCTTTTGGTGGTGGAGAACGGCCAGCTGGTGAAAAACGCTTGCGGCGATTTTTTGAGCTACTTTTTTGGGGAAGTGCGCGATTATTTTCAGGTTGATTTTGAGAACGGCGGCAAAGGATTTTTAGCTGTATTAGCCTTGCTGACCGGTTTGCGTATTGGGATGGTGCGCGAAGTTGCCAACAAGTATGCGATTGAAGACTGGATGAACTACCTGGTTCCCGAGTTGGCACAACGCAGCGGCCGTGAATATTTGGCCTAAGGTGTGGCAGGTAATGGCAATTAGGGTTCTGGCTTTTTAACCGAGTAGTAATCGAAATCGCGTGCCACAATCGTGTTTGGGAAGATCGATTGCGCTTCGGCGAGTACTTCCTTTTCGCGGTAGCGGCGCGATATGTGGTTGAGCATGAGCAAGCCTACACTGGCTTTTCCGGCCAACTCGGCGGCGTCTCGGGCGGTTAGGTGGCTGAATTGGCGGGCCATATCCACGTCTACATCCAGGTAGGTACTTTCGATGACCAGGCCGTGGGCGCCGGCAACGTAGGGAAGCAGTTCTTCGGCGCGGCCGGTATCGCCGATGACCGCCAATTTGGTGCCGGGTAATTCTTCTCCCAGCACATCCTGGGGGTGGATGGTGCTGCCATTGGCCAGGGTGATGCTTTGGCCATTGACCAGCAGCGAACGCTCTCGGCCAAAGGGGATGCCCAATGTGTCAGCTTTATCGGCCAAAAATGGACGGCGTGATTTTTCCTCAAAGATGTAGCCGAGGCAATCGGGGCCGCGGTGGGTAACGGGAACAGCGGTGACCGTGAAATCGTCCTCATCGTAGACGAGGCCGGGGGTGATCTCGCGGTACGAGAGCATCATCGGCGGGGTTGTACCGCGCAATACCACATCGTTTACCAGCACTTTTACGCGTTCGAGCACGCTACGGCCGGCGCAGATCTCAAGATGTTCAATCGACTCCCAGCGGATGAAGGTGGACATGAGGCCGCCAAGGCCGAGGATGTGGTCGAGATGGCCGTGGGTGAGCAAAATGCGGTTGAGTGATTTGAAACCGATGCCCGATTGCAGGATCTGGCGTTGGGTGCCTTCGCCGCAATCGATCAGGAAGCGGTGCTCATTATGTTTAACCAACAGCGAACTGAGGCCGCGTCGGGCAGATGGGGCAGAAGCGGATGTGCCTAAGAAGAAGATCTCGAACAAGGGTCCTCGCAAGAATAGCCGATGCCAACAGGCAGGGCAACGATGAAAAAAGGTTCGCGGGTTGCGAACCTTTATTTTACCTTAAATGGCGTGGTACGGGTTTACTCGGTATGGGTAACCTTGGTAATATGGCGAAAAATGCCAGGCTCGAAGCCGGTTTGGCGGGCGAGCACGACTGAAAGGGCTTGCAGGGCGAGGATCTCGGCAAAGGGCAACAGGCGCGCAGGCACAGGTGGCAAGACAAAACTGGGGATGCCTTGCTGCGGGTGGGTGCCGAGCCAGACCGGCTTGCCTTGTTTTTGTAGTACCTCGCGGGCCAAGCCCAGGTTGACGGCTTCGGTTTTGGGTGTGCCGGCCAGAATGAAGACCGACAGGTCTTGGTCGACGATCTCGAATGGGCCGTGGCGGAAATCGGCTGTGTTGAGGCCGGGGATTTGGAACTTGCCTGCTTCACTACTAATAAGGGAACCTTGCATCACCGAGGCCATGGAGGGGCCACGGCCGACCAAAACCGCCCGCTGGAGGGTGCCGATAAGGGTTGCCATCTGTTGCACTTGCTGGGCAAAGTCCCCTACAAACGCGGTTAGCAAAGGCAGGCTGGCGAGCATTTCATCCCGCAGGGGTTGCCAGGCGCCACCAGAAAGCTGGGTTGCGGCAAGCATGCTTAGGGCCAGGGTATTGAGGTAGGTTTTGGTGCTGACGGTTTGCTCGTGGCCGGCGTGGAGTGGAATGCACAGGTCTGCGCGGGCGGCGACAGGCGAGGCGGGTTGGTTGCTGAGGGTGAGTTGGAAGGCTGGGCGGGCGATGGTTGGGTCTTGCAACAGGTTGACCAGCTCGGCAGATTGGCCCGATTGGCTGTTGATCCATAACAGTGTGTTGGGCTCGATGGCGGAACTGGCGTAATGCAACAGTTCGGCTGTGTTGATGTATTGCACCGGGATGGGTGAGGAAGCAAGCGCCAATTGGGCAGGGTAGAGGGCGTTGTGTGAGGAACCCATGCCAGTGATGACCATCTTTTTAAAATCGCCAGCCTGAAAACGGGTGGCCAGCTCTGATAGCTGGGCAGCGGGGTAGGCGGCAAGGGCGGCTTGCAACGCGGCTGGCTGGGAGAGGATATCGGTGATGTAGGAATTGGCCGGGATGCTGACCGGCTGTGCGGATGCGGGATGCGGCTGGACCATATCCCACTTGTTGCCGTACAAGTCGGTAAAGACCACCACCGTGCCGTAAACCTCGTGGCGGGGTTGCTCGGTAAAGTGGATTCCGTTTGCCAGCATAGCCTGGTGATCGGCATAAAAATCGGTTGTGTGGAGGAAAAAGGCCACCCTGCCGCCGGTTTGGTTGCCAACGGCGTTGATCTGATCGATGGTGGTGGCCTTTGCCAATAACAGGTTGGTGCCGCCCTTATTGGCGGGTGGGGATACCACAACCCAGCGTTTACCGCCTTCCATGGGGGTGTCTTCGATTAATTGGAAGGTCATTTTGGTGGTGAAGAAGGCGATCGCTTCATCGTAATCGCGGACCAAATAGGTGATGCTGGCAATTTTTTGCGCCATGGAAACCTCATGTTGGGGTGGTGTGGATGGATTAATTGTACACGCAAGGTTGACCTGGGATTGGCGCCGGTGGCCTTTGCAACGCAAAAGTTATGCGGATAGGTGTAAAAAAGGCGTATGCTATAATCAGAAAATGGTAGACAAGGGAAAAAACAGTATGCCCGCAAGCAAAACACAACAAACTTTTGATCAAAACTCCGCCAGTGGTGGAAAACCCCCTGCCCGTAGCAGCCAAAAGGGTAGCAAGGGAACAAGCCAGTCTGCCCGCAAGGGTAAAAGCCGGGCAGCCAGAGGGAATGGTTTAGGTTTTACCCTTTCGGCGGAGCGTGTATTTGACCTGGCAGGGATCGGCTTGGCGTTATTTGGCCTGTTCCTCGGCTTGATCTTGTTCTCGATAAGCCGCAGCAGCATTAGCGACGGAGTGCGCGGTTTTTTTGATGCCCAGGTTGGGCTTGGCATATACCTGTTGCCGCTGGCCTTTTTGTGGGTGGGCGGTTGGATGATGTTGCGCAAGGTTGAATCGATGCCGCCATTCTCTTTGAGGAAGGCTGGCGGGGCATTATTGGGCTTTTTGTTCGTGTTGGCGGCCTTGGCCGCCTTTATGGATATGGGCGGAAGTATGGGACGCGGGTTGGTTGCATTATTGGTGGCCAGCCTGGGTGATGCCGGCGCGCTGGTTGGGATGGGGGCCATGTTGGTGGTGTCGTTGATGTTGCTGTTCGACCTTTCGATGGGGTGGATAGTGGGCGGCGCGTGGGGCTTGCTGGCGGCCGGTTTTGGCGCGCTGGCAAATATGGCTAAGCGAGCCAGCCAACGGGGGGATGGCTGGGAACCGGATGAGATGCCGTTTGAGGACGGTTTTTTGCCAGTGGAGCCGGTATATGATGGCACTGTAAGGCCTGTTGGAGCGCAAGTTGGTGATGAAGCGCCTGCATTGGAACATGGAAGGCCAGTGCGGCTGGAGCCGGCAAGGGTGATTTGGAATATGCCGAAGGCCAAAGACTTGCTGGTAGCGGGGAACCCATCCAAGATCGATGACGAAGCGATCGAAGAGCGCGCGTTGTTGATCGAACAATCTTTAAAACATTATGGCGCGCCAGGCAAAGTGGTGAATGTGAGCAGAGGCCCGACCGTGACCCAGTTTGGCGTGGAGCCGGGCTTTGTTGAAACCCGCGGGGGCAAGGTGAAGGTACGGGTGAACAAGATCGCCAGCCTGGCTGATGATCTGGCGATGGCATTGGCGGCGCCGCGCATTCGCATACAAGCGCCGGTGCCGGGGCACAGTTTTGTGGGCATAGAAGTGCCCAACAGCGAAATGGTGATGGTGACCCTGCGCGATATTGTGGAAAGCCCTGATTACCAGTCCAAGCGAAAACCGCTCAGCTTCGCTTTGGGGCGCGATGTCTCTGGAAAATCGGTGGTGGTGGACCTGGCAACCATGCCGCATTTGTTGATAGCGGGCACCACCGGCAGCGGCAAGAGCGTGTGCGTGAACGCGATGCTAAGCTGCCTGCTGCTAAATAATAGCCCGGATGACCTGCGTTTGATCCTGGTGGACCCCAAAAGGGTGGAATTGACCGGCTATAACGGCATTCCGCACTTGTTGAGCAGTGTGATCGTGGAGACCGAGCGGGTGCTTGGCGCCTTGCAATGGATGAGCCGCGAGATGGACAAACGATACAAAACCTTTAGCATGGTTGGCGCGCGGAATATTGATGACTACAACCGCAAGGTGACCGCCCGAGGTGAACGTAAATTACCTTATATTGTGGTAGTGATCGATGAGTTGGCGGACCTGATGATGGTGGCACCGGATGAAACAGAGCACACCATTACCCGGTTGGCTCAGCTGGCGCGCGCTACTGGCATTCACCTGGTGTTGGCAACCCAGCGCCCCAGCGTGAACGTGATGACCGGCTTGATCAAGAGCAACATTCCGGCGAGGATCGCGTTTGCGGTGAGCAGCAACACCGATAGCCGGGTGATCTTGGATACACCGGGCGCAGAACGCCTGCTTGGCAAGGGCGATATGTTGTATATGGATCCGGCCGCGCCGGAGCCGGTGCGCTTACAGGGAGTTTATGTTTCTGATCCTGAGCTCCACGCGTTGGTGGATTTTTGGAGCACGCAAGGGCAGGGGGGGCAAGCAGATACTGTAGCGGAGCGGGTGGACGCGATCGGTGAAAATTTACCGTTGAAGCAAACCAGCTATTTGATGGATGAGGACATCACCGCCAAACAGGGCGGGGGAGATGTGTTGTTTGACGAGGCGGTAGCGTTTGTGCGGCAAGAAAACCGCGCATCGGTATCGATGCTGCAACGCAAATTCCGCATTGGCTATACCCGCGCCAGCCGGCTGATAGAGACAATGGAAGAAAAGAAGGTGGTGGGCGCCCCCAAGGATGCTACCGGAATACGGCCGATCTTGTGGGATGAGGAAGGAAGCCAGGGAGCGGATTAAGGGTTTGGGACACACATAAAGTAGCCCGCTTTGCATAAAGATATTGGCGCAAAGCGGGCTATTTTTATTGAAAAACAGGCTTATTGTTTAGAAGAAGAACGGGTCCTCATTCAGAATATGCCAACTGCCATCGGGCTGGCGTTCCCATACTTGCCATCCGTCGATCGACTTAAAGAACGAATAGTAGGGGTCCAAACAAACCACATAGGGTAATTCAGAGTTGGCGTAAAGGTAAAAATCCGGTTCATCGGAATAAAAACCATCCAGATTCTCCTGGAAGTCGTAATCCCAAACGCCAAAGTTTTCACAAACTACGCCATTACGCTGCACACTTGCCATTGGCATGCTACCTTGGCAAGAAAGATAAAGCACCTTGGCCACGTTGATGTTGAAAGTACCCGCGGTGTTGCCGCAAGGCATGATGGCGTAATAGGTGTAGATTCCCTCGGTGAGGGTGAGTTCGGAGGCTCCTGCCGGAACGGTGAAGAAGTGGTTATTGCCATCCGCGTCAGTAAGGCGCAGGGAGGCTTCTCCGCCGGAGGAGTTGCGAACAATGACCGTGAGGGAAGCTGGGGCCCCCGCACCCGCTGTGCCAACCAAGGCAAGCGTTGCCAGTAGAACGAGCATTACAAGCGTGAACTTTTTCATGATCCCTTCTTTCTTAAAAATAAATATGTACATTATTATCATAATCTTTAACAATAGGGCAGGTCAAGTGGCAATTTACATCAAACAGTGCGGATGGCTGGCGTGTTCGGGGTATTACCAAAGCGGTTCACCAGGCGAATGGAGGGATCTTCGCAGGAGCTGTTTGGGACATTGGGCTGAAGTTTTACTGGCCTGGCGGCCGAGATGGTGGTGAATGGGTGGCCGACAAGGTTGCGGCCAAGACTCAGTACTCGAATCCTTTCTGTTTCAAATTGCGCTCCTTTCTTGCCATCAAATTGATAAATTTAAATACTTCGAGGATCACCAATCAATATTTTTGATGAACTTCTTAATATTTTTGGATGATCCCAACCAAATGGCATACGTTCCTTCATTGCGTAAAGCCTTTTCCGTTCTTCTTGTGCCAGCCAGTTGATGGTTGCATTGGTGCCAGACATGCGCATTGGGACTGTTTTGGTTTGGGGTGCCAAGGCGGATGGAAAAAGGACATTTGGAAAAAACAGGACAGATGCCGGCCGGGAAATAGGTGCGAAGCGAAGAAGAAGGTTAAAATATTTTTATTTACCCCGAAACCCCTTGACAACCGGTGGAATATCCATAAAATGGAACAAATTTATGTTTGCGAACCCCAACCCCGATCGATGCGTGCATTTTGAAGAGCCTTACGGCGGTGTTGGTATTCTTATTTATGAAAAAACAGAGTCGCTTTAAGCGGCTCTTTTTTTTTGCCATTTATTCCAAGGAGGAAGATATGTCCGAATTATCTGCACCAAAAGGCAAGGTCATTGGCTTTTTGCCTGATGACACCCCCGGAATGGGCGCGTTGCTCAGTTTGGGGTTTCAGCAATTTTTGACCATGTTCCCGGCTACCGTACTGGTGGCCATCCTGACCAAGTTTGACATTGGCATCACCTTGCTGGCGTCGGGGCTGGGCACCATCATTGCCCTGTTGGTGAGCAAGCGGCAGATACCGATGTATTATGGCTCCTCCTTTTCGTACATTGCGGTGATCGTTACGGTGATGAGCAAGTTCGCGCCGGAATGTTATGGCGACCCGAACCAGTTCTACTGCCCTGAAGGGGTGCAGATCGTGCAGGTGGGGATCATCCTGACCGCGGTATTTGAGATCTTGGTGGGTTTGTTTATCATGAAGATCGGCAAGAGCGCGCTGGACCGCATATTGCCGCCCATTATCACCGGCAGCATGGCGATCGTGA
>SXGT01932287.1_pt1 | contig 11868 bp, 10 predicted proteins | sample 3176221 | NCBI WGS metagenome assembly SXGT01 (sample SAMN11356862, study PRJNA531348) | freshwater metagenome | isolation source: freshwater sample F1-120 | place: China: Fuxian Lake, Yuxi | collected 2017-12-25
AGGCCGGCGGCGCGTTCGCATGACCGCCTGGACGCAGAAGGTCCGCTACCGCTTCGGCGACATCGACCACGCCGGGATCGCCTACTAGCCAAGCTCCTCCACCTGTTCCACTGCGCGTTCGAGGACTGGTGGAGCGACGCGCTCGGGCACCCGTATCCCAAGCTGCTCGACACGGACAAGCTCGGCTTCCCCGGCGTGCACCTCGACGTCGACTTCCTCTCGCAGATGGTCTACGGCGACGAGCCGACGGTCCACGTCGGCGTGCTGCGCATCGGCCAGTCCTCGGTCGAGTTCGCGTTCTGGCTCACGCGCGACGACGGCACACCGCTGTGCCGCGCGCGCATCACCACCGCCGCCGTCGACATGACGACGATGAAGAAGCAGCCCGTGCCGCAGGTTTGGCGTGACCGCTTCGCGCAGTTCGCAGTGACGGAGAGCGACTTGCCGAAAGCGCGCTGACGCGGAGCGGCGAAAGGCGGACTGAAGGCAACCTCGCGAGAGGTGGTCCGAGGAGCAGTGGACGCGAAGCAGGAACAGCGAGCGCGGCTACTTCCCCTCCAGCCTCCTCGGCGCCCATGAGCACATTGAGCCCACCGCGATACTCGGCCCGTTGCTCACCTCGAGCCAGAACCTCGCTCCTACAGACTGCTTAGTCTGACGAACTGCGGCTCAGTGCCGATCGATGAAATCGCGAACGATGCCCCAGTGCCGTTTCTGCATGGCCCCGAACTGATCCTGCAAGCGGAAGAACTCAGGCTCTTCGGCTCGAGTCCAATACACAATGTTGTTCCTGGACACTCCGTCTGGCTCGGAAGACGCCATGTCGGAGTAGCCCCAATCCTTCATCACCGGCCCGTAGGTCGATGACAATTCGTCCATCGCCTCCTTCATGCGCGCCATCATGCCACGGTTGTTGGCTCGCGAGGCGGCTGCAATCGCGAAGAGATCGTTCGGATCTGCAACCTGGGTTTCGTGCGACAGCGACCGGATGTTGCCTCGGGCGATTGCTCGCAACAAGACCTCCTTCATCGCCTTCCAATACTCAAGCGACTGGGTTTCGTAGGCTGCATCGAGTTCTGCCAGGAGAACCGCAAGCTCTCGCTGCACTTCAAGCTCCAGCGTCTTCTTGTTCGGATTGGACATCGGGGACTCCAGGGCGTTGTCCAAGCTGATGTCCGGTGCGCGCTGAACCTTGCCCGGCTCGCCCCAGGGGAGGGCGCGAGCGCGCAGTTCTAGATGACCTGCGAGCGTCAGACTGGGCTGGACCGCCGTCCGCACTTCGGCGATTGGCTCTGATGTCTCGGTGGCCACCGACGGCTCCTTCGGCGCTGAAGCAGCGGAAGGGACCGCATCCGATTCGGTCACCATGGGAGCCGGAGGTGCGTCTCGCAGGACCGCATCGGTCTCAGGCGCAGGCTCACTGCTGTCCGCCAGCACCACATAGAGAACAGACAAGAGGCATCCAAGAAGCACGAAGGCGCCGATCCGATGCGTCTTCCCCTTGGTCGCATATTGCGTCATGAGAATCCTTGGCAAGCTAGCTAGGTATCAGAACAAGCCTGCAGATGAGGCTTACGCACGAAGACGTCACAGGTGTGTGGATGTAAAGACACAGACTCAGGCGCGACGCGTTATCTATGCAGGGGGTGGGGTGGGTGCCGAATCTCAAATCGCTTGACCGTCTCCAGGATGAGCGGCGCTAGAAGCCCACGCCAGATCAGCTCCCTTAAGAAGGGCCGGAGAATGGCTGACGAGCGAAACACGCCGGACCAGCCGCCAAGCCAACCGACAGTAGGCTCTCGTTGGATCAATCAATCGCTCGCGAAACAAACCGATGCCTCACTCTAGGCACGAGCGACACTCAGCGTGCAACTGAATGATGTTCAGGCGCACATCCATGCCTGGGAATGGCCCAACAATGCGAAAGTTCATCTCTACATCTACCCAGTCACCGCACTTTAGCGAAGCAGCAAGATCCGAATGAAGGGCAAACGTGTTTGCGGGTCCCGGGACAGCGGGAATCGTTGTGGGCCAACAGTTTCCCTGTGGCGGACTAATGGGGAGCTGGCCGAAACAAAGCTCAGGAATGATACTCGGTGAAACGGAAGGACTAGCCCAGACATCCAAGTCCACGCGATACTTCACAACACAAGGACCCTCGGGACAGCTGCCGGAGACCCCCAAATGTGGGGTGACAACCGCGTGAACACGACCCTCGTAGGCCCCCATTCGATCCAAGCTGCCTCCCCTTCCGCACTGCCATCTCCATAGGCAGACCCTTCGGAAGCACAGTCACCAGACGCGCGGACGCGCCTCAGCCCTTCTTGTCCAACCTGCGGAACTCACGCGGGAACATGCCCTGCGGCGTCGACGACCGGACCGAGAACACGCGCTCGATCGCTTCGTCGCGCAGCACTTGCTCGGGCGGGCCGTCGGCAAACACCTTGCCTTCGTGCAGCAGCACGCAGCGATGTGCGACCGGCGCGAGCAGGTTGAGGTCGTGCGCGGCGACGAGCAGGCCGCGGCCTTGATCCGCGAGCAGGCGCAGCAATGCCGCGACGGACACCGCGTGCTCGAGGTCGAGATTGGTGAGCGGCTCGTCGAGCAGCATCAGCGGTGCCTCGGTCGCGAGCGCGCGCGCGATCGCGATGCGCCGCAGTTCGCCGCCGCTCAGCGTCGTGACCGGACGGTCGCAGAACGACAGCGCGTCGACGACCTCTAGCGAGCACGCGATCGCGCCGCGGTCGCGTTCGGTCTCCTTCTCGAAGTTGCCGCGATGCGCGTGGCGCGCCATCGCGACGAGTTCCCTGCCGGTGAACTCGAACGGGTTCTCCGCCGCTTGCGGAACGAACGCGATGCGCCGCGCGCGATGCGTCGCCTCGAACGTGCCGATCGGCTGCGCGTCGAGCGCGACCTCGCCTTGGTCAGGGCGTTGCGCGCCGAGCAGCACGCGCAGCAACGTGCTCTTGCCCGCGCCGTTCCTGCCTGCGAGCAGCACGAGCTCGCCGGGACGCAGCGACACGTCGACGCCAGCGAGCACCGTTCGCGCGCCGTGGCGGACGACAACCGACGTGCACGACAACGTCATCGCATCGCCTCCCCGCGGCGATGCCGCGCCAGGAGGTAGAGGAAGTACGGCGCGCCCAACAGGCTCGTCACGACGCCGAGGCGCAAGTTGGCGATCGGCAGGCCGCGGCACAGCAGATCCGCGAGCAACAGCACGACCGCGCCGAGCAACGCCGATGCGGGCAGCAACACACGGTGCGCGGGCCCGACGAGCAGGCGCGCGAGATGCGGCACGACGAGGCCAAGGAACGTGATACCGCCGGTGTTGGCGACCGTCGCCGCGGTGAGGCCGCACGCAAACCACAGCAGCCAACGCCGCGCGTTCACGACGTCGAGGCCGAGGCTCCACGCGCTCTCCTCCGACAACGTCAGCAGGTCGAGCTGCCGGCTGCGCACCGCGAGCGGCAGGCCGAACGCGCAGAAGCCGCCGAGCGTGATCGCCGCCTTGCTCCAGTCCTGCGCGTCGAGCCCGCCCATCAACCAGAACAGCACGCTCGAGCTGGCCGAGTAGTTGTCGACCGTGAACGTCACGACGAACGTCGTCAGCGCGCCGACCAAGGTGTTGAGCGCGACGCCCGCGAGCAGCAGTCCGGCGACCGAGAAGCGCGGGCCCGTTCCGGCGAACGCGAACACGAGCGTCGTCACGAGCACTGCTGAGAACAGCGCAGCGACCGGCGCGGCGAACACGCTCGACGCGGCGTAGCCGGCGGCGATCGCGACTGCGCCGCCGAACGCGGAGCCTGCCGCCGTTCCGACGACGTCGGGCGACGCGAGCGGATTGCGGAACGAGGCCTGCATCACCGTTCCCGCAAGGCCGAGCGAAGCGCCGCCAAAGACCGCGACAAGCAACCGCGGCAACCGCAACTGCAACACGATCTGGCGATCGAGCGCGTCGCCGTCGCCGAACAGCGCGGCGAGCACGGCCGAGAAGCCCGGGCCCGATGGCGCCCACGACAGGTGCGCGATCGCCGCGAGCAGCAACGTCGCAGCCATCGCGGACAACAGCGGCATCGGCGCGCGGCGCGAGGTCACGGCTTCTCCCAATCGACGAGCGTCTGCTGCAGCAACGCCGCCAGTTCAATTGCGTAATGCGACGTGCTGCTGAGCAGCGCCGCCGGAATGCGCGCGACGCGGCCGCGCTGTACGCACGGCAACAGCCGCAAACCCGGATGCTGACCGACCCATGCTGCGTCGTCGTTCTCGCCGACGCTGACGAGCAGCGCGTCGGGCCGCCAGCCCAGCACGGTCTCGACGTCGAGCTTGCAGTAGCCGCCGACGCCGTGGTCGGCGGGCAGATGCGACGCGCCGGCGATGCGAACGGCGTCGTCGAGCAGCGACCGCGCGCCGTAGGTGTCGAGCGCGCCGTTGCAGTTCATCACGCGCCACGCCCCGAGCGACTTGCCGGCTTCGCGGATCGCTTCGCGACGCGCGAACATGCGTTCGCACAGCGCTTCGGCCTCCTCATCGGCGCCGGTCGCGAAGCCAAGCAGCCGGATGTTGGCCGCAACGTCGTCGAAGCTCGCGACCGGTCGTGTGCGCACGACCGGGATGCCAAACGATCGCAGCAAGATCGCAGTGTCCGCGAGCGTGAACTCGTCGATCACGACGAGGTCGGGTCGCGCTGCAACGAGCTGTTCTGGCGAACTTCCGAGCAACCGCGTCGATGCCGCCTTGTCCGTGACACGGCTATAGCGCGCATCCGCCGCGAGGAAATGGACGCCGGCGAGCCGTTGGGGCGGCAGCAGCTCGAGCAGGACCTCGGCGCTGAACACCGACGATGCGACAACGCGCGAAGGCGCGGTCGGGATTTCTGCCTCACCCACCACGCGCGGCCAAGCCGCACCGACTCGGTCCGCTAGTGCCGCCGCGATCACTGGACCGTCGCCATCGCCGCGCTGCGTGCGCCCGAGCGCGATGCCGCAGCCGAGCAGCATGAGCGCCAACAGGTGACCAGGACGAAACGGCATCGGGTCAAGCATCATGACCTCGACGCGCCCTACCGCAAAAACTGCCTGCCTTCGCACCACGACGGAAGGCACGCCGACCCGCGAAAATCGAAGTAGCCGGGACAAGAGCGCGACCAACGCCGAAAGAAGGGCGCGCATATTTGTGCAGCACATGTCGTCCTCCGTGAAGCCGCCAAGCCGCCACCGAACGGTGCTACTCACATGGCTCGGCATCTGGCCGATCATCACCCTGGTGCTCTGGCTGCTGCTGCCGCTGTTGCTGCCACGTCTGCCTCTGCCGCTGATCACGTTGCTCGTGACCGCGATCGTCGTGCCAGTGATGGGCTATTGCGTGATGCCATTCCTGCACCGTCATTTCGACGGTTGGCTACGCCGCTGAACCAGCCTTTATGCACGAGGGCTCGAGCTGACTGGTGCGATTCGGCGCCACAGCACGCACGCGCTCGGCATTGCGTGCTTTCGCAAGTGGCCTGCTAGCGAGGCGGAGCAAGGCATTCTGATGGCACTGGGCGAGTTCGCGGCGGAATCCGCGGATTCCGCGGAGCACTGGCGATGCTGAGATCGGCAGGGAAGCCAGGCTCGCAGGCAGCGTGCGTTCTTCAACTGGCTGTCAACGACGCGAACGAAGCCGTGTCGCAATCAGCGCCTCATCGAGCGATGCCTCGGTGACGACGAGATCCATCGGCATGTCATGATCGTGAGGCCGGATCGAGTGCATTCGCAAGGCCTCGAACCCAACGCCAATGGCTAAGGGCCTCGGCACCCGCACCGCGAGGGTGCGATCGTAGAAACCGCCGCCGTTGCCGAGGCGATAGCCAGCGTCGTCGTAGCCAACGAGAGGCACGAACAATGCGCATGGATCCAGCTCGACAGCGGTCGCCGTTGGGACAGGGATGTTCCAGGTGCCTGGCTCCATCGCGATGTCCTTGCGCCAGGAACGAAACACGAGCGGCGCGTCGTGCGCCACGACAACCGGCAGCGCAACCGCGGCACCCCGCTCGGCTGCGCGCAGCATGGCAGAAAGCAACGCGATCTCGTCGTGGATCGGCCAGTAGAACGCCATGCACGCGTGAGGCCGCTCGAGCAACATCGCGTCAACCACGCGGTTTACGTTTGCGACCACGGCGTCGCGCAGCGCTTGCCCGGCGCCTCGCCGCAGCGCACGACAGCGCTCACGCTGCGCACGGCGGAACGCGCCGAGTTCTGCGTCAGCGTCAAACGACGCGCTCACTTCTTCTCGGGCTCTGGCACCGGAAACCCGGCTGGCAGCTCCACAGCGTTGCTCTCGGCGTCTGCACTACCCGGGAGGTCTGCAAGCGCAATCGTCACCGAGAGCGGTGTCTCATCGCGTTTCTTCTGCACGATCAACGCGATTTGCTCGCCAGCCATTCGTGCACCGACCAGCATCTGCAGGTGCGCGCCGTTGCGCAGCGCGACGCCGTCGATGTGCGTGACGATATCGCCCTTGCGCAAGCCTGCCTGCGCTGCGGGCCCGTCCTTGGGCGTCCCCGACAGCTTCGCACCGGGCCCGAGGTGCGCGACATCGAGCGACACGCCGAGCCAACCGCGCTGCAATACTTCGTTGTTCTTCATGCGCTCCAGCAAGGGCGCGATGTCCGCGATGGTGGCGCAGAAGCCGATGCCGGAGTCGTACCACTCGACACCAGCGTTTCTACCAGCGGGCGACAACGGCACCGCGACGCCGAGCACGTTCCCTTCAACGTCGATCACTGCGCCCCCGTAGTTGGCAGGCGACGTATACGCGTCGATCTGCAGCGCCCGACCAAACTGCCGCCGCACGGCGCTCACGATTCCGAAGTGCACCGTCGGCTCATCGCCGCCAAACGTGCGGCCGAGCACGAAGGCCCATTGCCCAACGCGCACATCACAGGGGGCGACGAAGTTCGGCGTCGGCAAGCCAACGACATCGACCTTCAATAATGCGATGCCGCGGCTCTGGTCTTCGCCTTTGCGCGTTGCATGCAACGTTGCGCCGCCAGGGATCGTGACCAAGATGGTCGTCGGGTCATAGTTGAGGCAGAAGCGCGAGACGAGGATCCAGCCGTCCGGCGACAAGACGACGCCGGTGCTGCGACCTTGCGACTGCTGAAACCCCTGCGCGTCCGCGACGAGTGGCTTCTTGTCCTCGGGTTCGTCGTCCGGGTCCTTCGGTTTCGGTTGTTGTTTCGGTCGCGGCATCGTCGGAATGCTCGAGTCGACGGGCGCATCGTCGCCGAGCGCACGACGGCTGCCGCCAAACGTCTCGACAGTGACCACGAACGGCGCGGCCTTGTGCATGGACGCCTGCAGCACTGGTTCGAGTCGGAGGAACTCATCTGCGCCGACGCGTTGCTGCGCATCTGCATTCGCAGCAATCGAGCAGCAAGCGACGACGACAAGTGCGAACGACTGACACGAAGTGCGGGCGAATGACTTCACGATGTCGACGGCGGTTGGCATCTTTGGTCCAGGCGTGCGGTCACATCCTACCCACTCAGGGTGCAAGCGATGCGACGACGATCGCTTGCAGCGAGACACCGCCACGAGGCCCTTGTGTTTTTGGTCCGCTAGCAGCAACGGGCACCAGCAACTCAGGCACGCCTCCTATCACCGTGACGTCTCGTGCCTTGGACGCAGCTCGCTACCGAATCGCAGTCAGTTGATGGCGTCAGTCACTACTGCTTCTCGGCGAGCTCGATCTCGCTCTGCATCACGCTGGCTCCGCGCTTCCACGTGACAACGACCTTCTGACCGGGGACGAACTTTGCCAGCGCATCGTCGAACTCCTTGCAGGTTCGCACCGAGAACTCGCCGACGCGCACGATCAGATCGTCTGGCCGGAGCCCGACTGAGGCCGCCGGAGAATCCCGATCGACGCGGTCGACATAGGCGGGCGGCGAGGCCCGGCCACCCTGGCGGAACAACACGATGCCAGTGCGCACCAGCTTCCTTTCGACAAGGACCGCTTCACGCGATTCCCCAAAGATGTGCTCCTTCAGATAAGGCAGCAGGTCGCGCGCGGGAATCGCGGCCGACAGCATCGTGTTGGTCTCTTTGCTCTCGAGCAACCGCGCGTTGATCCCGAGCCAGCGTCCGTCGAGGGAGAACACTCCTCCGCCATAGTGGCCTGGGTTGTTGCACGCATCGGTGAGCATCAACTCGCCGTCATAGTCGACATCGGTCATTCGGAAGCGCAGCGCGGTGCTGGCCTTGCCGACTACCACGCCGAACGTCGCGGACGACTTCTCCGAATACTCAGCGAGGCGGAAGCAGTTGCCGAGCGAGACCACAAACTGGCCGACATGAAACGCAGGGCCGTGCTCAATGGGCCACACCGGGCGCAGCTTGCCCTTGCACTCATCGGGGTCGATGCGGAGGAGTCGCACGCCAAGCCTTTCATCCTCTGGCAGCAACTTTGCGTCGAGCACTGTGCCGTCGTAAAGCACAACGCGGGTGCTCCCCTTCTGCACGAGCACTTGATCCAGCGTCAGGACATACCCGCGATCGCTGACGACGATGCCTGCTGCGTAGGGGACGATCGTCGAAAAGCCCGACGCGCCCTGCACCTTCACGATGCTCGGCAGCAGTCGCTCGATCGTTCCTTCGACTTGAGTCGCTGGCTCACGCTCGGCAAACGCCGCTGCTTCGCGCAGCGAAACGGGCGGCGTCGGCGGGGCCGTTGGCTCCTGCGACAAGAGCGATGCGGCGACGGCCAGCAGCGTCAGGGCGACCCTCATTGCGGTCTCCGGAACAAGGATGGGTCGACGTCCACGTCATGCGTGGACTGCGTGACCCTCCATCCGCGAACGCATTGGCCATCGATGATCCATCGCGCCTGCGTGCCATCGCAATGAAACTCGACCTTCTGCTTGCGCACTGGATCGCGCATCGTGAATCCAGCCGGCGAGCCGTCCTCAAACAGCAGCGCTTCCATCTCGCCGTCGCCAGGGAATCCAAGACGGAATGCCGGACGACCGAGCACGTGCGCGCCACCGACCAACAAGGCCTCGTCGAGCCTTTCGCCTGTGTCGCAGCCAATCCACGCAAACGGATTGCAACGCACATGACGTTGAACGAGGGATGCATCCCCGGCGGACAGCGCATCAAGCGCAGGCGCGTCGACGATCCCACGGCCAGCCTGTTCGATGCGGATCGAATGCCGCTGCGCATCACGCACGAGCGACCACGTCGCACCCGTCGCATCGGCGAGCGCGAACGCGACCGTGCGCGACGGCAACTTGCGGCCAGGCTCCTGCCAGCGAGCCGCCAGCTTCGCGCGAACTGCCTTGGTCGCGAGCCGTCGTTCTACGTGGCTCGCCAGCCGCTCGCCGTCGGCGCGCGCGTCGATGCTGCTGCCGGTGTCGAGAGGCGCTAGTTTGACATCCGCGAATCGCGGCTCGCCGAACGCGCCTTTTCCGTCGATGGAGCGAAAGCCGATCTCGACCCACGCCCCCGCCGGCAACACGCCGATGCGCGACGCTAGTTGATTGGCGGAGCGCACGCCTTCGCCGTCGAATCGCACGATCTCGTCGCCAAGCTGGATTCCGGCGAGCGCCGCGACTGAGTCCTTGAACAGCTGTTGCACGAACACGCCGTGACGGTTCTCGGAGCCCGTCTTGGCTGGCATGAACCACGCGCTCATGTCGAGCGTGCCATGCTCGGCGTGACGACCCGCGATCAGCTCCGGAAGGAAGTTGCGCACTTGGTTGCTCGCGATCGCAAAACCAACGCCCACGTTGACGCGACCGCGATCGCCAAGCGAGATGCGGCCGTTGATGCCGACGACCTCGCCGGCATCGTTGAACAAAGGACCGCCGGAGTTGCCCGGATTGATCGGCGCGTCGACCTGAATGCAGTCGGGATACACGAGCATGCGATTGCCCTGACCTTCCTGGTAGCGATGCGTTCCCGACACGATCCCGAACGTGACCGTCGGCGTGAAGTCCGTCGCGAGCAAGAAGGGATTTCCCATCGCGAAAACGGTTTGGCCGACGAGCAACGCGTTGGAATCGCCGAGCGGTCGCCACGGCCAGCGCTGGTCCGGTGTCTTGCCTACGAGCCGCAGCACCGCAAGGTCACTTCCCGGGTCGACGCCGAGAACGACCGCCTCGTACTGCTCGCCATCCGGCAACCCCACCTTCTTGTTGCGCCAGTGCTGCGTACCGATGGGCCAATGCTGCTTCTTCCACTCCTCCTGCCACGCGGCGACAAACTGCTTCTGCGCTGTGTCGTCGGCCGCGGCGTTCTCGGTTCGCCACTTGGCGATCGCATCGGCCGGCGGCTCTGGCGGCGCTGGCAAGACGTCCTTCTTGTCTACCTTTGCGTTGGTGTCCGGCGCTCCGATGACGTGGTAGTTCGTCAGCACGTAGCCGTGCGGATCGAATACCACGCCGCTGCCGCCGCCAGGCGCGCTGCGATCCATCACCGAGCAGACGGCTGGCGCGCAAAGCGCGATGATCTCGACCCGCCGCGCTTCGTCAGCGCGAACTGCCGCGACGTTTGGATCTTGCGCAGTTGCCGCAGCGGTCACGGCGAGCAAACAGGCTGCGACGTTCATGCCGGGATGCTCACTTTGGCGCCCCTTGCGTGACGACGACGCGCGCATCGGCAAATGCGCAGAAGTCGCCGAGGTCGAAGTTGTCGCCAAAATCAGCCTCGAGCGTGAGTTGCTTGCAACCGACGATCGGCAAGCGCAACGGCATCGGCGTGGCGCGTTCACGGGCCACCGTCGATTCCCAGATCGTTTTGCCGTCCGCCAGGACCCGCATCGTCGCATGCGCAACCGGCCCGCAGCGATCCTCGAGACCCGCGACGCACTCCAGCGTGTCGTAACGGCCGCCGATGTCGAACGTCAGTTTCGTTCGCGGCACGAGCACGAAGCCGCGCGCAAAGCTCGCGCCGCCGAGCCTGATGCCGGGGCCAGCCGGACTGCGTCCCTCGGTCCATATCGGCAACCGATCGAAGGCAGCGGTCTGCTCGACCTTGGGAGACATCGACGACAACCACGCAAGCCTGTCGCTGGCGACGTCGACGCTCCGAACCAATGCGAGCCGAGCCGAGAACTCAGTGCCTTCGTCGAGGCGCATCCGCAATCCGCTGCTGTCGATCGACAGCAGCGAGCCGCCGACCAACTCGCCACCGACCAAGGCAACCTGCGCGCGCGGTCCAACGGCATGATCCGGTGCAAAGCCCGTGTTCTTGCCGAACACGATCGCCGCGACACTGTCCTCGGAGTGCAGCGCGAACTCATACTGAGAGCCGCGAAGATCGAAGCGCGCGACTCCGCTGCCAATCGCCTCGACGAGCACCGAGAAACGCTGTGGTTCGCCGCCCTTCACGACATAGAGGTAGTCGAGGTTCTCGTCGGGCGCAGCGCGGTCGACGACGAACGTCTGTGGATCGTTGGCGCGACTCTTCAACGCCGCGACTGTGGACAACGGGAACTCGAAGGCGATGCCCGACGCGCCATCCACCCGCACGACCGACTGCTTGCCATCGGCTGCGGCGCCGTCGATGCGCGAGCACGGGATCACCGAACCGGAGCGGAGCCAGACGCAGAAGCTGACTGGCTTGGTCTTCTCCAGCGCCGATTCGTCAACGCGCAGCGACATCGCGTCGCCGAGCGTGATCGTGTTCGCACCGACCGTCAACCGCACGCCGTCGAACGAAACAGCACCCTTCAGCGAGCGGCCGTCGATCGTCTGCACGACCACTTCTGGCGACTGCGCCCGTGCGATCGACAGGGCAAGATGGCACACAGCGACAATCGTCCAGGCCACGCGTTGCGCGAGCATCACTTCTTCTCGCCGCCCGTTCCGAGCTTCTTGTAGTACTC
>SXGT01117502.1_pt1 | contig 11867 bp, 7 predicted proteins | sample 3176221 | NCBI WGS metagenome assembly SXGT01 (sample SAMN11356862, study PRJNA531348) | freshwater metagenome | isolation source: freshwater sample F1-120 | place: China: Fuxian Lake, Yuxi | collected 2017-12-25
AGCGGGAAAGGCTGTGCTGAGTAGCCCTCCCCGCAAGGGGGAGGGGGCCGGAAATATTTTGTGTAACCGTTCATGGGCAAAGAGTGGGGGACAGGCACATTTTCCCGGGAGCCACGGTGGACAACCTTCTGACCGAACGATGCACCTCGTGCGAATTCGCCGGGAAAATGAGCCCGTCCCCGGCCCGGGAAAATGAGGCAGTCTCCGGCTTGCGCCAAGGCTTCGGGTTGAATTTTGCGTTGTCGCAACTTCTCCCATAGCGGCGAGAAATGCGGGCTAGGCGCGTCGAAGCACCTGCCCTGTGCGTTTGTCAGTGATCCTGCCGTCGCGCATTGCGATCTGGCCGTTGACGATGACGTGCTTCATCCCGACTGCCAGTTGGTTCGGCTCGAAGGTGGTGCCGGTTTCTCCAAAAGTCGCCGGATCGAAGATGGCGAGATCCGCCCACGCGCCGACCTGCATGGTGCCGCGATCCTTGAGGCCGAGTACCGCGGCAGGCATACCGGTGATTTTGTGAATCGCCTCTTCCGCCGTGAACGTCCTGGTTTCCCGCACCATGCGGCGGTAGAACCACGACGCCCAGGTGTAAGATCCATGAAAGCTCGCCTGGGCGAGTGGTCCGTCGGGGCACAGTGCGGTCGCGTCCGAGCCTACCATGCAGTGCGGATGCTGGTAGGTTCGGCTGAGCAGCTCCTCGCTGTAGGACAGCAGGATCACCATCGGCCGTGATTCGATGTGCTCAATTTCGGCGAGCAGAATATCGTAGGCGGCACCGAGAGGCTCCTGGCCAGATTGCGCGGCAATGTCGCCGATGCTGCGGCGCGAAAGTTCCGGCCGCGACGTACACTCAAGCAGCACGACACGTTCCCAGTCGGCGAGCGCGGCGATGAGGTTGCGATGCGATTTCATCCGCTGGCGCACGGACGGATCCTTGAGGCGTGCTGCCAGCGCCGGCTTGCCCCCCTCGAACGCCCATTGCGGCAGAAGGACCTTGAGGGCGACCGTACCGAACAGGCGCGTGTGCATATCGAAGGAGACGTCCTGGCCGATGCGCCGCGCGGCATCGACGAGATCCATGCTTCGATCCAGGTCGTCGCGACCGCGGCGCGGTGTCAGATGCGAGATCTGCAACCGCACGTTGCCGACGCGCGCGGTACGAATCGCCTCGTCGATGGCCTCGACGGCCGCCTCGTCGCGGTTTCGTGTGTGGGTCGCGTAAAGCCCACCCGATTTGGCGCACACCCGGCACAGTTGGGCGACCTCGGCCTCGGAGGCGTTACGCTCGGTTGCGTATTCAAGGCCGGTTGAATAGCCGAAAGCGCCGGCCTCCAGCCCCTCGGCCAGCAATCCCGACATGCGCGCCAGCTCGTTGGCGGTGGCCGGCCGATCCGCGACGCCAACCGTCGCCATGCGCAGCTGGCCGTTGGGCACAAGCGTGGCCACATTGACGGCCGGCTTCGCCTCCGCCAGGCGGTTGAGGTAGTCGTCGGTCGTGCGCCAGCTCAGATCGACCGACTTGTCGAATCCGTAAATGAGCTCCTGCGACAAGGCAACGTTACTGATCGGCTGGCAGCCCCAGCCGCAATTGCCGATCACCTCCAGGGTCACGCCCTGGGTGATCTGGCTCAGCGCCCGCGGGTCGACAAGCAGCGTGTAGTCCGAATGGCTGTGAATGTCGATGAACCCCGGCGTCACCAGCAAGCCCGCGGCGTCGATTTCCTGCATGGCGCGGAGGTGGGCGAGCGGCGCGTCCGCGGGAGAGACCATTTGGGCGATGTGACCATTCTCGATGACCAGCTCGCATCGCCGGGCTGGCGACCCGGTGCCGTCGATGATCGTGGCGTTGCGGATGATGATGTCGGCGGTCGTCATGACGGTTTTCCCCCAGAGCGGGGCTGGCGGGCGCGCAGCGCCGCGGTGGCGTTGTGGTCAATGCGCGGCGGTTCGCCTTCAATGACGACGCCGTAGTCGCGTCGAGCGCCATCGCGAGTTACAAATTCAAGAATCACATCCTCCAGCACCATTTCCGGATCGCGTTGGCGCGGATCCCCCATCCCTCCCCCGCCGGCCAATTCGTGCCGGAAGACGTCGTTGCGATGCATGATTTCGGGCTCGAGCAGGAGCACGGGCAAAACACGCCGCTCGCCGTCGGGGTTGATTATGTTCCACGACGGCGTCCCCGGTGATCCGCCAGCGAGTCCGTAGGGCGGGTTAGAGCGTTTGTCGGACCTGATGGTCAGCACCGCCATGTCCGCCAGGAGCCGGAGATCGCGACGCATGGACACGCCGCCGCGAAAGCGGCCCGGCCCGCCGCTGTCGGGCACGAATTCATAGCGATCGACGATGATGGGATGTTGCGCCTCGACCATCTCAACCGGGATGTTCGACTGGTTGGCGCCGACATGGGACACCCCCGACTGCCCGTCGTGCCTTGGCATGCCGCCTGTATTGCCCATCACCGTCTCGACGTACACGAACGGAGCGCCATCATGCCGGCCGCCGATCGCGGTGATGGTCGCGCCGCCGAAGCCGTCGGCCGGAACGCGCTCGGGCAGCGCCTGCGCCAGCGCGCCCATCAGGCAGTCGATCATGCGGAAGCCGGTGATCCCGCGCGCCCCGCAGGCCCCGGGATTGTCGGGATTGACAATGCTGCCGGAAGGCGCGCGCACCACGATGGGTATCGTGAAGCTCTGGCTGTTGGGCACCTCGCTTGACATGACCGAACGAATCGCCGCGTAAGTCGCCGCCTTGGTAAACGGCATTGGACTGTTGATCCCGGCGTGCACCTGCGGGTGCGATCCCGCCCAGTCGACAGTGACGCTGTCGCCGTGGACGTGGAGCGCGACGCGGATCGGGATTTCCTCCGGCCTGGTTCCGAGGCCGTCAATGCAGTTTTCAAAACGGTAGACTCCATCGGGAATCTCGGCGATTTCGGCACGCGACAGGCGTTCGGCGTAGCGGTGGATCTCGGCAAAATAAGCGTCCGTCACCGCCTCGCCATAACGCCTGTAGAGGTCGAGGAAGCTTCGTTCGGCAACCGTGCAGGCTGCAATCTGGGCGCGAATGTCGCCGAGCACCTTAACGGGCACTCGGACGTTGAGCTCCAGGATCTCCCAGATCGGCCGCACGTCGACCCCACGTTCCTTGAGCTTGAGCGCCGGCAGACGCAGCCCCTCGCCGTAGATGTCCCGCGCGCCGATTGCGTTGCTGCCCGGCACGATGCCGCCAACATCGTTGTGGTGTGCAACCGTGGTCGCCCAGCCCTTGAGCGTTCTTTCCAGGAAGATCGGTTTGACAATGTAGATGTCGGGCAGATGTTGTCCGCCGGCCACGTATGGATCGTTGAAGATGAACAGGTCTTCCGGGTCAACCTTGCCGCGAAAGCGAAGGGTCAGGGCCAGCATGGCGTCGAAGAAGCTGCCCAGATGCAACGGCGTGGTGAGGCCCTGCGCCAACGTCCGCCCTTCGGCGTCGCAGATCGCGGTGGAATAGTCCATGGCGTCACGGACGATGCCGGAATACGCGCTGCGCATGACGATCAGCGCCATTTCGTCAGCGACCGAGTCGAGCGCGTTCTTGATCACCTCGAGCTGGATCGGGTTGATTTCCATGGTGTCAGTTCCCTTACTCACTTGCGATCATTTTCGAGCGGCTCGACGATGATATTGGCATGCCGGTCAAGACTCGCGCTCCACCCCGGCGGCACCAGCGACGTGCCCTCATACTCCTCGATGATCAGCGGACCGCGGCGCGGGCCACCGGCGAGCGCCAGGCGGTCGATAACCGGCGTTTCCTGGCTGCCATGTGTTGCGCCGAAATAGGCGGCGCGACGGGCGACCCGGGCGACCTGGCGACCGCCGCCGATCGTCTCGGCGCTGAGCGTTGGCTTGTCCGCGGGCGTGAGCGCGCCGCTCACTGCGACGCTGACGAACTCGGTCTCGGAGTCGCCCGAGAACCGATGGCCGTAGACGCGCTCGTGCTCAACCTCGAAGCGCTCGGACATCTCCAGCACGCCGTCTTGCGTTATTGTCGTATCGGGCGCCTCGACCGACAACTCAAACGCCTGTCCAGCATAGCGCAGCATGGCGCTGTAGGTGAATCTGAGGCCGGAACCACGGCCGGCGAGGCGCGCGCGAACCTCGGCGGCGAGACGATCGAAACGCTCGGCGATCTCGGCCGGCTCGGCTGCGCGCGTGCGGCGCAAGTACGTGTTGGAGATTGCCAGCTCCATGTCGGACGCGAGCAGCCCGAGGGCGCTGAACACGCCAGCCGCGGGCGGGATGATGACGCGGCGCATCTGAAGTGCCTCGGCCAGTGCCGTGGCGAAGATACCGCCGTTGCCGCCAAAGGCAAGCAGTGCGAAGTCGCGCGGATCGCGGCCGCGATACGTCGAGATCGCCTTGACCGCGCGCACCATGTTGACGCTGGCGATGGTGAAGACGCCGTGGGCCGCATCGCGGATGTCGCCGCCCAGCCGGCTGGCAACCTTCTCAGAGATGATCTCGTGCGCGCGTCTGCTGGACATCGGGACGCCGCCACCGGCAAGCGCCACCGGATTGACATAGCCGAGGACGACGTTGGCGTCGGTCACCGTCGCCTCGGCGCCGCCGGTCTGATAGCAGGCGGGGCCGGGCACGGCGCCCATGCTGTGCGGGCCGACCTTCATCACGCCGACCTTGTCGAACCATACGACGCTGCCGCCGCCGGCACCCACCTCCGAGATGTCGATTACGGGCGTCTTGAGAGCGTAGCCGCCCCCCTTCACCAGCCGGCTGCTGAGAGAGATGCCGCCACCGACCTCGTATTCGTCGGTGCGCGTGATGCGGCCATTCTCGATGATCGAGGCCTTAGCCGTTGTGCCCCCCATATCGAAGGTGATCAGGTTGGGCTCGTCCTGAGCGCGCGAAATATGCAACCCGCCGATCACCCCGGCCGCCGGCCCGCATTCGACAATCAGCGCCGGCTTTTCCATTACCAGTTCGGCCTCAAGTACGCCGCCGCCCGACTGCATGACGAGGAGCGGGGCGTTGATCCTCGCCGCCGTAAGCTTGCTCATCAGCGATCCGATGTAGCGCCTTACGGGGGGGCCGACATAGGCGTTGATGACCGTGGTGCTGGTGCGCTCGTATTCGCGGATCTCGGGCAGGAGCTCGCTTGACAGGGTAACGAAGACACCTGGCAACGAACGGCGCAGCGCAGCGCCCACGATCTGCTCATGGCTCGGGTTGGCGTAGGAATGAAGAAAACAAACGGCGACTGCCTCGACGCCGGCAGCGGCGATCCGTTCGGTGAGATTTTCGATCTGGTCTTCGGCAATCGCGATGCGGACTTCGCCGCGCGGCCCGAGTCTCTCGGTGATTTCGAAACGCAGGTTGCGCGGCGCCAGCGGCGGTGGTTTGACGTAGAGAGGATCATAGAGGCGCGGCACGCGGATGCGGCGAATCTCCAGCACGTCGCGAAACCCGCGTGTTGTCACCAGCGCCGTCCGCGCTCCGCGCCCCTCCAGAATGGCGTTGGTCGCCACCGTACAGCCGTGCAGGACCTCGGCGATGTCTCCCGGTCGGATGCCGGTTTCGGCGAGCAACGCGAGGATGCCCTTGACCACACCGTCGGCATAATCGTCGGGCGTCGAGGGCAGCTTCTTCGTGGTCAGCAACCCGTCGATCCCGAGAACCGTGATGTCGGTGAATGTTCCGCCGATGTCGGCCGCAATTCGGACTCGCGGTTTGGGGGCAGGCATACTTGCGCCGCGTTTGCTCACGCCTGTCTCGTAATCGTAAGAACCAAGAATCTTAGTCATGCCGGGGCAAAGACAGGGAGACAGGCCGGGAAAGTAAGCCAGTCCACGCCCCGTGGAATTTTAATCCCACTGCCACCCATTGCAAGTCTCAGAACGGAGCCATGCTGGGCCTCGACGCTCTGGGCACACTTCGAACAGGGACTGCAACAGTCGCCGGCAAGAGTGTTCTGCCAAAGCTGGATTTTGCCTGGAATCCTGACAGATGTATCATGCCTGCTGTGTATCGAGCGATTCGAGCGTTGCGACTTTTTCGATCGCGTGGCAGGATACTCTTATAACCAAACAAGAGGACGATTCCGGTGGCCGCGCTCATTCAGAAAAACCTGGCCAAGAGGGGAGGACAGGCGCATTTTCCCAGGTGCCACGTTGGGCGACCACCCAATAGGACGAGGCAGTTCTGGGGAATTCGCCGGGAAAATGAGCCCGTCCCCGGCCCCTGAAACGGTTACCTCACAGCCATGGGAAAAGTTGCGACATCGCGTCTATCAACCCGAAGTGCTGGCGAGGGAGTAACATGCATCCCAGCCCGAACCTCCCTCGCGGACGCATCGGGTTGGTTAGAAACGTGGGCTGGCCAGACTGATACCGTGCTTGCTTTCGTGAGCGGTCAAGGAAATCACCTTCCCTTCGTACTCGATCAACGATTGCCGCCATGAGCCTTGCGGATCCTGTGTTCGTTGGCATCGATCTGGGCACGGGCGGCGTGCGCGCCATGGCGGTGAATGCGGAAGGCCAGCTATTGGCTTCCGCCGCGGTCCCCCATACCGGGGTAAGCGAGGCAATGCCCACCGGTTGGCACGAGCAGAACGCCCAGGACTGGTGGTCCGCGACGCGACAGACCATCCGCGCACTGGCCAGCGACCTGCGGGGCCAGGGGGGCCGCGATCGCGATGTGGCTGCCCTGTGCGTCGATGGCACCTCGGGCACGGTGCTGGGCCTCGATGATTGCGGAGAGCCCGTGCGTCCGGCGCTGATGTACAACGACGGCCGGGCGATCGCGGAAGCGCACGAACTGGCGGTGGCGGAAGGCGGCGGCCCGAGCATCGGCGGCGCCATCGCCGCATCGCATGCGATCGCCAAGGTGCGCTGGCTGCAAAGGCATGAACCGCACCATTTCGCCGCCACACGCTGCTTCGTCCACCAGGCGGATTTCATCGTGGGTCGGCTCACGGGTCGACGCGACGTGAGCGATTACAGCAACGCTCTGAAGATGGGTTTCGACCTGATCGGCGAGTGCTGGCCGGCGTGGCTGGAGGAGTTTGCGGAGATCCTTCAGCGTTTGCCCCGCGTGGTCCCCCCTGGCAGCGTCATCAGCGGCCTTCTACCGACAGTTGCTCTCGAACTCGGTCTTCCCGCGAACACCCAGGTCATCGCCGGCGCCACGGACGGCACCGCCGGCTTCATCGCCAGCGGGGCGACGAATCTTGGCGACGACAACACCACGCTGGGCACCACGCTCGTCTTCAAGCGGTTGGCGGATCGGCCCTGTGTCGATCCGCGCGGGCTGATCTACTGCCACAAACTGCCGGGCAGCGGGGGTGAATCGGCACGCTGGCTGCCAGGCGCTGCGAGCAACACAGGCTGCGCGTGGATGACGACGCACTTCGCCGGTGCGGATATTCAGGCGATGGACGCGCGGGCCGCCGCGATCTTGCCGTGCGATGCGCTGGCCTATCCACTGAGCCGGGCCGGTGAGCGGTTCCCCTTCCTGTCAAACACAGCCACCGGCTTCTGCGATCCGCCGGCGGGCAGCGCGCTGGAGAATTACGCTGCTCACCTGCAAGGCCTTGCCTTGATCGAGCGCCTGTGCTATGAAACGCTGGACAGCGCCGCAGGCGTGTGCGGCAAAGACGTCTACGCCACCGGCGGCGGCAGCCGCAGCGATCTGTGGACGCAGCTCCGCGCCAATGTCACCGGCCGCGCGTATCACCGCCCCGCGTGCCCCGAGTCCGCCTTCGGCGCCGCCGTGCTCGCCGCGGCCGGCGCCCACTTCGCCGGCGACCTGTGGGCTGCGATCCGCCAGATGGTTCGCATCGAAAAGTCGTTCAGCCCGGACGCGGAAATACGGAATCGGTACGATGCGCTGTACGGTCGTTTCAAGACGCTGTTGCTACAATACGGGTAACCGATCACGGGCCAAGAGAGGGGGACAGGCACATTTTCCCGGGAACCACGTTGGACAACCTCCTGACAGAACCCTGCGCCTCTGGCGGATTCATCGGGAAGATGAGCCAGTCCCCGGCACGTGAACGGTTACGTTCTTGGTTTCCTTGGAGTTTTCATGAGCGACATTCTCCGCGAGTTGATTGCCACGGGCGTCGAGTTGGTGGAACAGAACCTCGTCGCCGGCGCCGGCGGCAACATCAGCGTCCGCGATGGCGACGGCATGTGGATTTCCCCGAGCGGGTTCTCCTTCCTGAATGCGAAGGAGGAGGATTATCCCTGCGTCAGCATCGCCTCCGGCGAGATTGTCCAGGGCGCGCATCGGCCGTCCAGCGAAGTGCTGATGCACCTGTGGATTTACCGCGCCCGGCCCGATGTGCAGGCGGTGATTCACACGCATCCGAAGATGACCATCGCGCTGACCAGCGCGGGGCACACGCTGCGTCCGATGTACGCCGATTACTACGTTTACCTGGGCGCAAAGGTCCCGCACCTGCCGTACATCACGGTCACGACGCCGGAGCTCGCCCGGGCCGTGGAGGCGGAATACTGCGATCCGAAAGTCGTCGGCGTGGTGCTGCGCAACCACGGCGTCATCACCGTCGGCCGAACGATCAAGGAAGCGTTCTTTCGCACCCTGGCAGTTGAGGAGCAGGCTTTTATTCAGTTCCACGCCCTGACGGTCGGCGTGCCGACGTTTCTCAGCGACGACGAATTGAAAAAGCTCGACGAACTTGGCAGCGAGGTCTACCGCCGGGCGCTGCTGGCGAAGATGAAGGCTTAAGATCGCATCCGACTTTTCCGGCAGATTCTCTTCATGCCCCGCATCACCGCCATCCTTTTCGACCTGGACAACACGCTGTTCCACTGGGACCCCTGCGATCAGAGGGGCCGCGAGGCGGCGCACGCGGTGCTGGGGCAGGCGGTAAGTGTTTCGTTCGATCGCTTCATGGAACTGCACAATGCCGCGCGGAATCACTTCAAGCATGCACTGCACAATCAGGCGTCGAGCCACAATCGGGCGCTGTTTTTTAAACACATGCTCGAAGCCCTGGTGGACCGGCCCATGCCCGTGCTGGTGCTGAACATGTTCCATGGCTACTGGCAGGCGTTCTTCCGCGAGATGAAGCCGCACCCCGATGCGCATCGCGTGCTCAGCCGGTTCACCCGCACACACAAGTTGGCGCTGCTGTCGAACCATCCGACCGACATTCAACTCGACAAGGTCGCCCGCCTGGGATTTGCGCCTTATTTCCACACGATCATCACCAGCGAGGAGTCCGGTATCGAAAAGCCCGATCCGCGCATCTTTCAACTTGCGCTCGACCGGCTCGGCGCCCAAGCCAGCGAAGCCGTGATGATCGGTGATCACATCACCAGCGACATCGAAGGCGCCCACCGCGCGGGTATCCGCACGATTTACATGTCGCAGTTCACGCCCGACGGACCGGCGCCGCCGTGCGCCGATCACATCGTCACGCGATTGGAAGAGGTGCTGGATATCTGCATGGAGAGTTGACGCGCGCAGGGAACCGTGCTTATCCCCGGGCCGGGGACTGGCTCGTTTTCGCGGCGAAGTCGCCAGAGGTGCATCGTTCTGTCCGAAAGTTATCCTACGTGGTTCCCGGGAAAACGTGCCAGTCCCTCTCACCTGGCCCCCTCACCTGGCCCGCTAGCATTGACAGTAGCGGGCCATTTTCCCCGGATGGCTCAACTCCCCGGTGGCGCACGCCGATTTAAGAGGCTGAATCGACTTTTCCGGTGGCGCCGACTTTAAGGGCGGAATTCCCATCAAGCGAGTTGCGATCTGTATTCTTTGTGGGTGGTGAGAAATGGCCAAGCGCAAAAAGCGAGCGTCCGACGTGGGCGATTCCGACAACGGGGTGAATCTGCGGATCGACCCGCCGCATGAGGTGGCAGGCGACGGTGCAACGCAGCCCCATGAGAGTCCAAGTGAGCTGCCGGCCTTGGCGATGGCAGTGGCCGAAAGTGGTCTTACACCGGACTCCGCGGTGCTGATCGTGCAACAAGTTCGCAACCAGGCCGAGCAGCTTGCGGCGCACTTGCGCAGGCAGCAGTCCACGCTGGATCATCGCGAATCGGAGCTCAATGCGCGTCTGGCCGGCGTCGACCATCAGATGCGATCGGCGCGACTGTGGCTGCAAGAAAAACAGGACGAGCTTTCCACCGAACGCCGCGTCCTTGAGGAGCGACGAACGGTCGTTGCATTGCGTGAGAAGGCCGTTGAGAATGGGCAGCGCGATGCCGGAGACGACGACATCGGCCGCCGCCTTGTGCTCGACCGCCGCGAGGCGGAGCTTGACGCAGCCGAAGCGGAACGTCATTCCCAATGGCAAACGGTCGCCTGCAACCTTCGCACCCGCGCAGCGGATCTGCAAGCGCAGGAGGAAGCGCTGGAGTCTCGCTGCGCCGAACTGGCAGCCGCTGAAGAAGCGTGGAAGAAGGCTTGGACGCCGGCCCAGCAAGAATTGTCGCAAAAGCAGGCGGAGTTGGAAGAACGATCATCGCAGCTTGCTGCCCGCGGTGTGGAGCTAGCGCAGCTTGATGCGGAAATTGCAGGACGCGAAAAGAGGAATGCCGAGAAGTTGCAACGGGGAGAGAACGCCGAAGGGCTTGCCGCGCGTTGCGAGCGGCTCGAATCGCGACAGAAGCATCTGGACGCGGCCGAATCGCTGCTTTTTCAGCAGCAGGCTGAACTCGAAGCCCAACGGCGTGAACTGGAGGCCGATCAGCAGGCCATGCATGCGCAGCATGCGGCCGACCGTAACGAAATTGTCGACGATCAACGCCGGGCTATGAACGAGTTGGAGAAGAAGCGGCAGGTGCTGGAGCGCCGCAGCGACGACCTTGATGCGCGCCGCACCGCGATTAAGCAATTGCGCTCGGAAGTAAAAGACATCCAGCGCGAGACCCTGGAGATGCGTTTGGCCACGGAAGAACTGTGGGCACGGCTTTGCGGCACCATGGCGCCGGCCGCGCTGACACAGTCGCTGGCTCAGATTCGTTCGCGTCTGGCCGAACAATCGCGGATGGACCAGGTCGAAATTGCCGAGCAAAAGACCGAGCTTGAATCGATCCGGCTGCGGATCGCTCAACAACACGAAAAGGTCGAACGGCAGCAGCACGAGCTCCAGGACTGGGCCAGGCGGCGCGAAGAGGAAATCGAGCGCCAAGCGGCTCGGCTCGTGGCGCGCGAGCAACAGCTGGATACCCAGGAAACGGACTTCGACCGCAAATTGGTCGAGTGGCAAAAAGAGCGGCGTGGCTATCAGCAGGAGATTCGCATGCTATTGCGGCAGTTGCGCAAGTCAGAAAGGATGGCCGCGTAACGGGGATCCATGGAATCACACGACCAATCAGTGTTTTACATTTGGCAACGTGGTAGGGCCGGCTTTGCCGGCCGTGGATGGGAAAGACGCGCGAATCCGGCCGGCACAGCCGGCCCAACGGCGGATAACTGATTGGCCGTGCACGAAATCATCGCCGGATTGACCGGCTAGCCCACTTGCGCCAACACGTAGGGCCCCTTGGGAATCACCGCAACGGTCGCATTTGGGCCGTATTCATCGAGCGAGTCAGCCAGCGCCTGCTCCACGCTCGGAGCACTTTCGACGAACAGCTTGTTCAATACGTCGGCCGACAGCCCTCCACTGACAACCTTCACTTTCGCCTTGCGGCAGACCTTGGCCAGTTCTTCCACCTGCCACTGGTCCATCACAAAATATTCCTTTCCCAGGATTCGTTCCACGAAGACTTCGAGGCTTGGGTGCTCGCGGAAAACACGTTGGAACTCCGGGCTGCCGACACCTTCCGACAAGCTTGCGGCCAGGATGATGGTGCCGCCTTGTTTGACCACGGGAAGCGCGCCGATCAGGCCCTTGAT